>Ga0335072_10011251_pt1 | contig 12826 bp, 11 predicted proteins | sample Lox_Sample_21_FD_206725 | JGI IMG/M metagenome (GOLD analysis project Ga0335072, IMG submission 206725) | Soil microbial communities from Loxahatchee National Wildlife Refuge, Florida, United States - Lox_Sample_2.1 | ecosystem: Environmental > Terrestrial > Soil > Wetlands | place: USA...
CCGATCGCACCGGCAAGCAGGCGCGAGTACGTGTCTTTCGCTTCCATCGCGATCCACAGGCAGCGGCCGATGATGAAGGCATACAGCACCAGGATCGCGCACACGCCGATCAAGCCGAATTCTTCGCAGAACACCGCGAAGATGAAATCGGTGGTGTGTTCGGGCAGGAAGTCCAGGCGCGATTGCGTGCTCTGCTCGAAGCCTTTGCCGAAGATGCCGCCCGAACCCACCGCGATCTGCGACTGGATGATGTGCCAGCCGTTGCCGAGCGGATCGGATTCCGGATTGAGCATGGTAAGGATGCGATCGCGCTGGTACTGGTGCATGAAGTGCCAGGCGATCGGCACCATGCCGGCGGCGCCTGCCAGCAGCACGCCGATGCGCCACCACGCCATGCCGGAAAGAAACAGCGCGAAACCGCCGGCCGCCGCCACCAGCAGCGCGGTACCCAGGTCCGGCTGCTTGGCGATCAGGCCGGCGGGAATGGCGATCATCCCACCGACCACGAGGATGTCCTTCCAACTTGGCGGCAGCTGGCGCGGGTGCAGGTACCAGGCCACCATCATCGGCATGGTCAGCTTCAGCAGCTCGGATGGCTGGAAGCGCATGATGCCGAGATTGAGCCAGCGATCCGCGCCGCGGCCTTCGCCCAGCACGGCAACCACTACCAGCAGCATCACGCTGCCGGCGTAGAGCCAGGGCGTCCAGTTGCGCAGCACCGAGGGCGGAATACGCGACATCAGCAGGATGAACACACCGCCCAACACGAAGCGCGCGGCCTGCCCGACGACCAGGCCGAGGTTGCTGTCCCCGGCGCTGTAGAGCGTCACCAATCCCACGCCGCATAGCAGGAGCAAAGCGAATGCGAGCGGCAGATCGATACGCGGACGTGTCCACACGCGGCGAAGAAAACGATGCATGCGAGCGCGCAAGTTATCGAGCGTCACGGCGTGTTGTCTCCCGCGCTGGAGCTATCCGGAGCAGGCAGGTCTCCCTGCGGAATGTCTTCAGGCGTGCTTGCCGCGGACGATGCGGCCGCCACGCCCGATTCCGGCAGCGGCTTGTCGGGCGGTACCGCGCCGCCTTGCGTGGCCAGCCATGCATCGAGAATCTTGCGCGCGATAGGACCTGCATCCTCCGCACCCCATGCACCCGCCTCCAGCACCACGGTGACAGCGATGCGCGGATTTTCCGCCGGCGTAAAGACCTCGAACCAGGCGCGATGGCGTGCAGCGAGATACGCGGTGTTCTTGTCCTCGTTGTATGCATTGCTCTTGCGCGAGAAACGCTCGGCGGTACCGCTCTTGCCGGCGATGCGGTAGGGGAAGCCTTCGCCCAGCTTGGCCCTGAAGCCCGTGGATTGCGGGTCGTTGCTGTAAATCACCAGCTGCATGCCTTCATTCACCGCCTCCCAGTCCTTCATGTTCTTGATCAATGAAGGGCCGGTGGGCGGGTTGGGCAGAGGTGCCGGCGGCTTGCCGACGTCCGCCGTGGACATCACCACGCGCGGCGCATAGGGCACGCCGCGGCCGGCAAACGTGGCCAGGGCATGCGCCAATTGCAGGGCCGTGACCGACCAGTAGCCCTGGCCAATACCCGTAATCACCGTCTCGCCGGGGTACCAGGTGCGTTCCTTGGGCGAATGCTTGGCCTTCCATTCACGCGAGGGCAGCACGCCGGACGCCTCGTTGGGAAGATCGATGCCAGTGGGACGCCCGAATCCATACGAACCCATGAATTCGCTGATGCGATCGATGCCCAGATCCAACGCCAGCTTATAGAAGTACGTGTTGACCGAGGCGTAGATCGCCTTATAGAGATTGGTGGTGCCCGCGCCATAGCGCTGGTCGTCGCGATAGCCGCGCGATTGACCGGGAATGTAGAACACGCCAGTGGAAAGCACGGAGTCCTGCGGCGTGCGCACGCCGTATTCCAGACCGGCCAGGCCCATGAACGGTTTCACTGTCGAGCCGGGCGGATAGGCGGCCTTCAGCGCACGACTGAATAGCGGCTTGTCCGGTGCGTTGATCAGCGCCTTGTAATCGGCGGAGCTGATGCCGTTGACAAACAGATTGGGATCGAACGACGGCACGCTAACCATGGCCAGCACCTGGCCGTTGCGCGGATCGATCGCCACGGCGGCGCCGGGTCTTCCATCGAAGGCATCCTGCGCTGCCTTCTGGATGCGTGCATCGATGCTCAAGTAGAGATTCTTGCCCGGCACCGGCGGATCGGTTTTGAGCACGCGCTGGATGCGTCCATCGGCGTTCACTTCATCCAGCTCATAGCCGGGCGTGCCGTGCAGCACGTCCTCGTAGGAGCGTTCCACGCCGGTGCGCCCGATGTGGGTGGTGCCCTTGTAGCGATCCGGGTCGAGATTCTGCAGATCGTCCGCGTCGATACGGCTGACGTAACCCACCACGTGCGCAAACAGCGGACCGAGCGGGTATTGGCGCGTGAGGTAGGGCACCACGTCCACGCCGGGGAAGCGCCAGCGGTTTACGGCGAAGCGCGCGATATCGTCTTCGGTAAGCCGCATCTTCAGCGGCACGCTGTCGAAGCGGCGCGATTGCCTGAGCTGCTTGCGGAAGGCGTCCAGGTCGTCCTGGTCCAGCGGAATCACCTTGCCGAGGTCCGCCAGCATCTGGTTCATGTTGTGCACTTGCTCGGGCACCACCTCGAGCCGGAACGCCGGCACGTTGTCGGCCAGCAGCACGCCGTTGCGATCGTAGATGAGGCCACGTGCCGGCGGAATGGCGCGCGGCTTCACGCTGTTGTTGACCGAACGCAGCGCAAATTCATCGTGGTGCAGCACTTGCAGGAACACATAGCGCCCCACCAGCACGCCCAACCCGAGCAGAATCAGCGCAAATCCGGCGAAGGCGCGGCGGCGGAACAGCTCGCCCTCGCCGCGCGTGTCTTTGTAGATGCGCAGGCGTTTTGCAGCCGGCTTCATTGCAGCCTCAACCGCATCCGCAGATCGTCAAGCAACAAGAACAGGAACGGCCACAGCAGCGCGCTGACGAATGGCGAAGCCCACCACAGCGTCGGCGGCGTGGATTCGCCAGCAAAAGCGCGCACCACCAGCAGCAGAAAGCGGTCGTTGAGCAACAGGGCCAACACGGCCAGCGTCTGCTGCCACATCGGGAAGAAGCGCAGGCGCGAGCGGAAACGCAAGGCAATGAACGCCAGCACGCACAAGCGCAGCGCCTGTTCACCCAGCAGCACGCCGGTCAGCAGATCCGAGCAAAGGCCGAAGATGAAAGCGAGGCCCAGGGTAACGCGCTGCTCGCCCGATTCGAGTGCCCAGTACAACAGCACCAGCGCAGGCCAATAGGGCTTGAACGCCTCCAGCACGTGCGGCAGCGGCACCAGCATCAGCATCAGCGCCATCACCAGGGTGCCGAGAAACCACCAGAAGGAAAGTCGCTGCCGACTCATGTCGAGGGCGTCCCTGCGGAAACGACGGCTGCCGGCTTGGCGGATGACGTCGGCGCGGCCGGCAAGCTTGCGCGCGGCGATGCGCTGGTGGATGCCGGTGCGGGCGCCTCGCTATCCGGCGGACCGGCCGGCTGCACCGGTGCCGGCGGACCGGCCGGCTCGGGCAAGTCATGCAGCACCAGCAGTTCGTCGGCGCGATCCAGATCGGCGCTGGGTTGCGCATGCGCTTCCAGGAACATGCCGCCTGGGGACGGCCCGACGCTGCTGATCTCACCCACCGGGAAGCCCTGCGGGAAACGCCCGCCGAGGCCAGAGGTGAGCAGTTTGTCGCCCACCTGCACATCGGCCGCCATCGGCACGTTGGGCAAAGTGAGCTGCTGGCCATTGCGCGAGCCGTAGGCGATGGTCCGCAACCCGGTACGCTGGATCATCACCGGCACGGCGTGATCCGGATCGGTCACCAGCATCACCATGGCAGAGTTCGGCAGCACGTCGACGATTTGCCCGACCAGGCCATGCGCATCGATCAAGGGCTGGCCGGCCTTGATGCCATCGCGCGCGCCCAGGTTGATCATCAAGCGGTGCCGGTAAGCGCCCAGGTCCATGCCGATCACCCGCGCCATCTGCACATGCAGGTCCAGGCTGTGTTGCGTATCGAGCAGTTCCTTCAGGCGTTGGTTCTGCTCGGCTACTGCCGCCATGCGATTGAGCTTGGCGTTGGCCAGCAGCAGGTCTTCACGCAGGCGCTGATTCTGTTCGGTAAGCAGGCGGCGGTCGGCAAAGGCGACGCTCAGCGTATGGAAGCCTTCGGCGGGCAGGCTGGCCAGCCGATAGACCGGTTCCACCACGATCGCCGTGGCATAGCGCAGGCGCCACAACCAGCCGTTGCGATGGTCGAGCACCATCAGCACCATCGCCAGGGCGAGATAGAAGATCAGCCGCAGGGTTCCGGCGGCCGTACCGGCAAACAGGGGCGAGGATTCCTCGCGGGCGAGCGGCATGGCCTCTACCTCTACCCCTGCGGTGGGTTATTCGGGAGCGAAGAAGTCGCTGCCGTGCTGATCGATCAGCTCCAGCGCCTTGCCGCCGCCACGGGCCACGCAGGTCAGCGGATCGTCCGCCACCTGCACGTGCAGACCGGTTTCCTCCGACAGCAGGCGGTCCAGGTCGCGCAGCAGCGCGCCGCCGCCAGTGAGCACGATGCCGCGCTCGGCCACGTCGGAGCACAGTTCCGGCGGAGTCTGCTCCAGCGCCGACTTCACCGCCGCCACGATGCCGGCGAGCGGCTCGTGCAGGGCTTCGAGGATCTCGTTGGAGTTGACGGTGAACATGCGCGGCACGCCTTCGGCCAGGTTGCGGCCGGAGATCTCGATCTCCTTGACCTGGCTCTGCGGGAAGGCGCAGCCGATTTCCAGCTTGATGCGTTCGGCAGTGGATTCGCCGATCAGCGTGCCATGGTTGCGGCGCACGTAGTTGATGATGGACTCGTCGAACCGATCGCCGCCCACGCGCACCGACTGCGAGTAGACGATGCCGTTGAGCGAGATCACCGCCACCTCGGAGGTACCGCCGCCGATGTCCAGCACCATCGAGCCGCGCGCCTCGTGCACGGGGATGCCGGCGCCGATCGCGGCGGCCATCGGCTCCTCGATCAGGAACACATCACGGGCGCCGGCGCCTTCGGCCGATTCCTTGATGGCGCGGCGCTCCACCTGGGTGGAACCGCAGGGTACGCACACCAGCACGCGCGGGCTTGGGCGCAAGAAGCGCGAACGATGCACCTGGCGGATGAAGTGCTGCAGCATCGCCTCGGTCATGGTGAAGTCGGCGATCACGCCGTCCTTCATCGGGCGCACGGTGGCGATGTTGCCGGGCGTGCGGCCCAGCATGCGCTTGGCCTCGCCACCGACGGCGGCGACGGTGCGGGGACCGCCGGGGCCGCGGTCCTGACGGATCGCCACGACCGAAGGTTCGTTCAGGACGATTCCCTGGCCGCGCACGTAAATAAGCGTGTTGGCTGTGCCAAGGTCGATGGAAACATCGTTGGAAAACATCCCGCGAAACTTCTTGAACATGGGTCCGCCGCGTATCGACTCTGGCTAAAAAGTAAGCGCGCCAGTCTAGTAAGCAAAACCCTGGTCCGCAAGGACATTGGCGTTAAAAAAAGCGGCTTTTTCGGGGCAATTGCGCGAACAGTGCGAATAAAAGGCAGGAACGGGAGAATAGGCAGGCGTGCACGCCGCGATACTCATCCCGGTGGCATGCCCACGCAAAAACCGCTGGCATGGATGCCTGGGCCACTCGCCCCCCTGTTCCCCGTTTCCAGCTCAGCCGTTACGATATTTCGTTTGCCGCCGTGGCCCAGCCACGCCCAGCCCATCCATTTGGACCACGATATCCATGTCTGCCGTTATCTGCGGATCGCTTGCCTACGACACCATCATGGTGTTCCAGGACCAGTTCAAGAACCACATCCTGCCCGACAAGGTGCACATTCTGAATGTGTCGTTCCTGGTGCCGCAGATGCGCCGCGAATTCGGCGGCTGCGCGGGTAATATCGCCTATAACCTGAAGCTGCTCGGCGGCGATCCGTTGCCGGTGGCGGCCGTGGGCCAGGACTTCGCCCCCTACCGCGAGCACCTGGACCGTTGCGGCATCCGCATGGACTGCATCCGCGTGTTCGAAGACCAGTTCACGCCGCAGTGCTTCATCACCACCGATCTGGACAACAACCAGATCACCGCCTTCCATCCGGGTGCGATGTCCAGCGCCCATGCCAACCACGTGCGCAACATCCCCCATATCAGCTTCGGCATCGTCGCCCCCGACGGCCGTGAAGCCATGCTGCAGCATGTGGACGATTTCGCGGCGCGCGGCGTACCGTTCGTGTTCGATCCCGGCCAGGCCATGCCGCTGTTCAGTGGCGAGGAATTCCGGGCGATGATCGAAAAGGCCACCTACGTGATCGTCAACGATTACGAATCCCAGCTGCTGCAGCAGCGCACCGGCTGGAGCGCCGAGGACATCGCCTCGCGCGTGACGGCCTATGTGGTGACGCTCGGGCCGCGCGGCTCGCTGATCTATACCGACGGCACCACGCATGAGATTCCCGCCGCGCGCGAGCGCCAGGTGATCGATCCCACCGGTTGTGGCGACGCTTATCGCGCCGGGCTGATCTTCAGCATCATGAAGGGCTGGGACTGGCCGACCATCGGCCGTGTGGCCTCGCTGATGGGCGCGCTGAAAGTGGAGCATCCCGGCACACAGAACCAGTCCTTCAGCTATGACGAATTCGCCGCCGAGTTCAAAGAACAGTTCGGCTACGCACTGGGCTGACGGACCGGAAAGATCATCATGTCGACCCTCGCCAGCATCGTGGTCTCTATCATCGCGCTGATGCACCTGTGGTTCCTGGTCCTTGAGATGGTGCTGTGGGACAAGCCCGCCGGCCTGCGCGCCTTCGGCATCACGCCCGAATACGCCGCCCAGACCAAGGTGCTGGCCGCCAATCAGGGTTTGTACAACGGCTTCCTGGCGGCCGGCCTGGCGTGGGGATTGATCCTCGGCGGCAGCGAAGGCACGCACGTGAAGCTGTTTTTCCTGGCCTGCGTGCTGGTGGCCGGCGTGTATGGCGGCCTGACCGCCACGCGCAAGGTGCTATGGGTGCAGGGGCTTCCCGCCGCGATCGGCATCGCGCTGGTACTGGCGAATTGAACGAAGAAACGCGCGATCACGAAGCGGTCGGCCCGCGGTTCGACCCCGCGCGGATGCAGCGCGCCCGCGAACGCAGCTGGCAGGCGCTGCATGGCATTCGCGAGCGGATGCGCCCCGGCATCAGCGAAGAAGAAGCAAGCGCCCAGGCCATGCAGGTGTTCCAGCAACTGGGCATGGAGCGGCTGTGGCATCCGGTGATCATCCGGATCGGCCCGAACACCACCAAGACCTACCGCGAGCGCTCACTGCCGGGCATGCGCCTGGCTGAAAACGACAGCTATTTCATCGACCTGGGCCTGGTGTTCGACGGGCACGAGGGCGACGTCGGCGATACGTTCGTGGTCGGCCATGCGCCCGAACGGGCCGCTTGCGCGCAGGCTGCGCGCGATTTGTTCCAGGATGTCGCCCAAAAATGGCGGCATGGAGGCTGGAGCGGCCAAAAGCTTTATAATTACGCGTTCGATCGTGCCGAGGCGATGGGCTGGCGCTTCAACCATGCCATCAAGGGGCACCGGGTGAGCGACTTCCCGCACTCGGCGCACCAGGGCGGCAACCTGGGAGATCTCGACCGCACGCCCGGCAAGGGCCTGTGGATTCTTGAAATCCAGATTGCCCACCCGACCGAACCGTTCGGGGCCTTTTACGAAGATTTGCTTGCCGACCCTGCGCCATGAACGCGTCAAGCCGGCAACGAGGCCTACACATTTGACACGTACGCTGCGGAGCATGGATGACCCGCCCATTTTTTTGATTCTCCCCACGGGGGAGAGCACCGCCTTCTGATCGACAAACGACTTCTACTACGGAACCAAGACTGTGGCCCGCCAGAAACCTCTCCACCTCTATCGCAACATCGGCATCATCGCGCACATCGACGCCGGCAAGACCACCACGACCGAGCGCATCCTGTACTACACCGGCAAGAAGCACCAGATCATCGACGTGCATGACACGAAAGATGGCAAGGGCTCCACGACCACCGACTATCTGGAACAGGAAAAGAAGCGCGGCATCACCATTCAGTCCGCTGCCGTGTCGACCGAGTGGAAGGGTCACCAGATCAATGTGATCGACACCCCCGGGCACGTGGACTTCACCATCGAAGTGAACCGCTCCCTGCGCGTGCTCGACGGCGCCGTGGTGGTGTTCGACGGCGTGGCCGGCGTAGAGCCGCAGACCGAAACCAACTGGCGCCTGGCCGATCAGTACAACGTGCCGCGCATGTGCTACGTCAACAAGATGGACCGCATCGGCGCCAACTTCAAGCACGCCGTGGACGGCATCAAGAACCGCCTGGGTGCCAACATCGTGCTCTGCCAGGTACCCCTGGGCAGCAGCGACGACTTCATCGGCATGGTCGACCTGATCGCCGGCGCGGGCTATATCTGGGACAGCAGCGACAAAGACAGCAAGTGGGAGACGATCCCGCTGGACCAGGTCGCCGACCATCCGAAGGTCAAGGCATTCACCACCACCGCCGACACGGAATGGGTATCCAAGCTCGCCGAGCTGCGCGCGCAAAGCATCGAAAGCGCGGTGGAAATGGACGACGACGCCATGCACGCCTACCTCGACGGTGAGGAACCGACGCTGGAAACGCTGAAGAAGTGCATCCGCAAGGGCTGCGTGGCCGGCAAGCTGGTGCCGGTGTTCTGCGGCTCGTCCTACCGCAACAAGGGCGTGCAGCAGATGCTCGATGGCGTGGTCGACTACATGCCGTACCCGGGCGAGAACGGCGGCATCTCGATGGTGGACGAAGACGGCAACATCATCGGCGAACAGGCCGTGACGGACGACGCCCCGGTCCGCGCACTGGCCTTCAAGGTGATCAACGATCAGTTCGGCACCCTCACCTTCACCCGCATCTACTCGGGCGTGATCAAGAAGGGCGACACGCTGCAGAACGTCACCCGCGGCAAGAAAGAACGCATCGGCCGCATCGTGGAAGTGCAGGCCAACGCCACCAAGGAAATCGACGAAGTGCGCGCTGGCGACATCTGCGCGTTCGTGTCGCTGAAGGAAACCGAGACCGGCGATTCGCTCACCGATCCGCAGCATCCGGTGCTGCTGGAGCGCATGCGCTTCCCCGACCCGGTGATCAGCGTGGCGGTGGAACCGAAGAGCCGCAACGACATCGACAAGCTTTCCACCGCGCTCTACAAGATGGTGAAGGCAGACCCGTCGCTGCGCATGGAAGTGGACCAGGAAACCGGCCAGACCGTGCTCAAGGGCATGGGCGAGCTGCACCTGGAAATCACCATCGACCGCATGCGCACCGAACTGGGCGTGGAAGCGAACATGGGCAAGCCCAAGGTCAGCTTCCGCGAAGCGTTCGGCCAGACCGTCGAACACACCTACACGCACAAGAAGCAGTCGGGCGGTTCGGGCCAGTTCGCCGAAGTGAAGATGATCTTCGAGCCGGGCGAACCCGGCAGCGGCGTGGTGTTCTCCGATGAAGTGGTCGGCGGCCGCGTGCCGCGCGAATACATCCCGGCGGTGGAACACGCCATCACGGTGGAATCACGCCAGGGCCAGGTGGCCGGCTACGAAGTGCTGGACTTCAAGGCCCGCCTGGTGGACGGCAAATACCACGACGTCGACTCGTCGGCACTGGCCTTCGAAATCGCCGGCCGCGCCTGCTTCCGCGAAGCGCAGAAGATGTCCAAGCCCAAGCTGCTCGAGCCCATCATGAAGCTCGAAGTGGTCACCGAAGCCGACTACCTCGGCGACGTGATCGGCGACATCAACCGTCGTCGCGGCTCGGTCAGCGAACAGGGCCAGAAGGGTACCAATGCCTTCGTGCAGGGCTTCGTGCCGCTTTCCGAAATGTTCGGTTACATCAACTTCCTGCGCTCGGCGACCAGCGGCCGCGGCACCTTCACGATGATCTTCGATCATTACGAAGAAGTGCCGGCGAGCATGGTGGCCAAGTTGATGGAGAAGGAAGCGAAGTAAGCCTTCGCAACCAGCCTCAGCGCAAAAGCCCGGAGAGCGATCTCCGGGCTTTTTTATATGCCTGACGGCCTGCTGACAGGCTCGGACCCATGTGGTACTCCTTGCCAGCGCGTTCTACCTGCGCCCAACCAAAGGGGACATGGATGAGACTTGCTCCGACCGCCCTCGCCGGCTGCCTGGCCGTGACGATGACCACTGCCGCACACGCCACCGATCCGGCGGTAACGGCGCAGATGCCCGCCACCATGGAGATGCTGCGCCACGCCATCAGCATGCATACCGCGCAGGGCTACGGCCAGGTACCGGCGCTGCCGGCTATCTCGCCAAGCAACTGGAGGCCGCCGGCTTTGCCGCCTCGGACGTCGAGATCATTCCGGTCGGCCATACCGCAGCCATGGCGGTGCGCTATCGCGGCACGGGCGCGGGCAAGCCGATCCTGCTTTCCGGCCATATGGACGTGGTGGAAGCCAAGCGCGCGGACTGGACGCGCGATCCGTTCACGCTGATGGAGGAAAACGGCTATCTCTACGGCCGCGGCGTCGCGGATATGAAGACCGGCGACGTGGTGATGATCCAGACCTTGATCCGGCTGAAAAAGGAAGGCTTCAAACCCAGCCACGACCTGATCCTGCTGTTGTCCGGGGATGAGGAAACCGGCATGTCCACCACGCGCGAACTGGCCAAGCGCTATCACGACGCCGAGTTCCTGCTCAACGCCGACGCCGGCGGCGGCACGCTCGACGACAACGGCAAGCCGGTCGTGTATGAAATCCAGGCCGCCGAGAAGACCTATGCCGATTTCGAGATCACGCTGACCTCGCCAGGTGGCCACTCCAGCGAACCCACGCCGGACAATCCGATCTACCGGCTCGCGCACGACCTGGACAAGCTCGCCGCCTACCCATTCCCGGTGATGAGCAACCCCATCACCATCGCCTCGCTGCGCGCCAAAGGCGAACACGAGCAAGGCGCGCTGGGCAAGGCCATGCTGGCGTTCGCCAATAATCCCCACGACGCCAAGGCTGCCGCGACGATCAGCGCCGATCCGGCCTACGTCGGCCAGATCCGCACCACCTGCGTGGCCACCACCATCCATGGCGGCCATGCGCTGAACGCCTTGCCGCAATCGGTCAGCGTGACCGTCAACTGCCGCATTTTCCCGGGCATCTCAGTGGATTCGGTCAAGAACACGCTGACGCAAGTCATCGCCGATCCCACGGCGACACTTGTCGCCTTGCCGCCTGCGCCGGTGGAAAGCCCTGCCTCGCCGCTGCGTCCCGACGTGCTGGCGGCGGTGACGGCGGCCGTGCATGCGCGCTTTCCGAACGTGCAGGTCGTCCCCGGCATGTCCAACGGCGCGACCGACAGCATGCACTTCCGCACCCTGGGCGTGCCCTGTTTCGGCGTGGATGGCGCGTTCACCAAGGCCAACGACACCTTCGCCCACGGCTTGAACGAAAAACTCCCCGCCAGCGAAGTGCCTGCCGAGCTGGCCTTCTGGCATCAGTTGCTGACTACGTTGGCGAAGTAATGCGCAAAGCGGCCCGCATGGGCCAGGGCTTGCCCCGAGAGAAGTGGCACTTTAGTATCACTCGCATGCGCACCGAACTAGTCACAACACTCAAGCGGCAAGCCACTGAATTGCTGGCCGACCTGGAGCGCGATCGCGAGCCGATTTTGATTACCCAGCACGGCTTGCCCAGCGCCTATCTGGTGGATGTCGAAACCTTCGAAGCCACGCAGCGCCGCATGAAGCTGCTGGAAGGCATCGCGCGCGGCGAACGTGCCCTGGAAGAAGGCCGCACTCTCACTCATGAACAGGCAAAGGAACGCCTGAAACGATGGCTAAAGTAATCTGGACCGATCCTGCGCTCAGTGAACTGGAAGAAATCGCCGATTACATAGCGCTCGAAAATCCCCCCGCAGCCAATGCACTGGTACAACGCGTTTTTGCACATGTCGCACAGCTTGCCGACCATCCCGAAAGCGGATCGAAACCGCAGGAACTGAAGGGATGGCGTTACCGCCAAATCATCGAGCCACCCTGCAGGATCCTTTATCGCATCGATGGCGACCATGTCGTCATTCTGTATGTGATGCGCAGCGAAAAGCAGCTTCGCCCCGGCAAGCTTCGCAGATGACGCCAAATCGAAGCCTGGCATAACGCCCGCCAGGCGATCTTTCAACTGGCGATTTCTGACCTCTCAGGCCATCCCCGCTACAATGTGCGGTTCGCGCCCTTGTCCATCCGCCCATGTCTACTCATCTGCAAGAAACCCACCGCCGCCGCACCTTCGCCATCGTCAGCCATCCCGACGCAGGCAAGACCACGCTGACGGAAAAGCTACTGCTGTTCGGCGGCGCGATCCAGATGGCCGGCTCGGTCAAGGGCCGCAAGGCAGCGCGCCACGCCACCTCGGACTGGATGGCGCTGGAAAAGGAGCGCGGCATTTCGGTCACCTCCTCAGTGATGCAGTTCCCCTACGAGGGCAAGATCGTCAACCTGCTGGATACACCCGGCCACGCGGACTTCTCCGAAGACACTTACCGGGTGCTCACCGCTGTGGACTCGGCACTGATGGTGATCGACTGCGCCAAGGGCGTGGAGGAACGTACCATCAAGCTGATGGAGGTGTGCCGCCTGCGCGACACGCCGATCATGACCTTCATCAACAAGCTCGACCGCGAAGGCCGCTCGCCGATCGAACTGCTTGAC
>Ga0335072_10011253_pt1 | contig 12825 bp, 19 predicted proteins | sample Lox_Sample_21_FD_206725 | JGI IMG/M metagenome (GOLD analysis project Ga0335072, IMG submission 206725) | Soil microbial communities from Loxahatchee National Wildlife Refuge, Florida, United States - Lox_Sample_2.1 | ecosystem: Environmental > Terrestrial > Soil > Wetlands | place: USA...
GGCGAGGGAGATGGCGATGGTGTCGGGGTAGGCGTGGGCGTGGGAGTTGGTGTCGGCGTGGGGGTGGGGGTCGGCGTGGGCGTGGCGGTGGGGGTCGCGGACGGAGGATCTGTGGGCGACGGGGTGGCCGACGGCGTCGCGCTGGGAGTCGCGCTCGGTGTCGCGTTGGCCGACGCGGACGGTGAGGCCGAGGGCGAACTGGCGAGGACCGACTCGTCCAATGTCGTCGCGGCCATGCTGCCCTGCTGCGTCATGCTGGTGGTAACCACTGGAGATGTGGCACACGTGCTGGTGGCACTGAGCAGCTCAACCCGGCCGGGCTGAGCCGCGGCAGCGCCAGCGGATTCGCCGCTGAAGATCAGCATCCCGGCCATGACGCCGAAGGTGGCGAGGTGTGCCCCCCGCTTCGACAGGATCATGTTCTTGCCCCGGCGTTGCTCTGCGCGGGTATGGCGTGCGGGCTGACGGCGTCTGCGTGTGCGGGGTTGCTGTCCACGGGGATGCGTTCCGTACATGAGGGGCTGCTGTCCGTCTCCATTATTGACCACAGTGTGCGTGTCCCAGGCCGACCCTTTCACTCCTGGCACTATTCGACACCTCCTGTCGCGCCCGAGACCATACCCCTAGGGAAAACCTGCCCGATCGAGCAGCCGACATGCCACCGTTCTTAGGCACGTGCTTCTGCGGGGCCCGGTCGGAGGGCAGATCGTCGCATGACGCGACGCCTTGCTTGTGCCTGAGCTGCGCCTGATCTGGGCCATGACCGCGTCTGAGCCGCGCTGCTGCCCGTGTCTGGCAGTCGCCAGGCCGGGCGTCGATCAGCAACTCGGCCAAAATGGACGCTGAGCGAGTCGGTAAGTGATGCAGGTCACGCGCACGAGTCACCCGTACCAGCGGCCATTGGCCACCAGCCCGCGCACCTCACGGAGGGAAGCACCGTCCGGAATCTGGGCACGCCCCATGTCGCCGCGGACGGGCGTATAGAAGTCCGGAGCGGGTAGCCCGGTCGTCTGAAGCCAGCCCTTGCCGTGAACATATCCCTCGGCGATTAGGCGCTCATACTGGTCCTGCGGAGCGATCGGCCTGTTATATGCCTGGACCAGCGTCTCGTGCGTATCAGCAAACTCATACCGGCTCGCATAGGCGCGCCCCTGGTGCATCCAGACATGCAGGACGATGGGTCGGCACAGTACAACCTCGAACCAGGCAGCCGTCTTCCGGGCTAGATCGTCGATGTCGCCGTGGGCATCGAGCGCGAGGCTGGGTGTTTCGCCCGAGAGGTGATAGAGCTGGCTGTGCAGTCGGCCGCCGCGCACCCCGACGCCGCTGAAGTGGACACCGAAGCTGAGCAGGCTGATGATCGGGCGCTCGGCGAGCCAGTCCGATATGCTCAGCGCCGCAACCAGCGTGTTCTGCCCGTGGTCGGCATACGCGGCAGAAATTAGCAGGTCGTGTACATGCGCACCCGGTCGCACGAGAGCTGACGTCGCCTCCGAGAGAGCTGATGCGAAGTTTCGTTCCTGGTCAGTGATGTCGGACGGGTCTTCCACCTCCGGAATGAACCACCGATACACGGTCATGTCCGGATCTTACGATCGTGCGTTCTTGGCGTCGCCCCGAAAGTCATTCGCTCCGCAAGGGCACAAAGCGATCTCTGACTGCCGTACTACTGGCGCGCTTCACGGGTAGCTGGGCCCCCTTGTCGAGGCGGATTATGTACGCGCGCAGGGCACGTTCGGCGCGGCGGTCGCCCTACGCCGGGTGGGAGTTCGCCATTCGGGCCAACAACTTCTCGAATCGCTTTCAGGAAGGCTCGGCGGGTCGTCCGGGTTCGGGCGCCGCGTAGGTCGGCCGCTGCGCCGGTCGGGTGAGCGCGATGATCTCTGGTCGTGGATGCTCGCCAACGCGGTCATGCCAGTGGCGGCCGCATCGAGCCGGACATGAGATCCGGTGGTTGTGCCCCCTTAGCTCAGTCGGCAGAGCGTCTCCATGGTAAGTATCCCGTTCGAATCGCTGTGCTGACCTGTGGAAATGCAGGTGGTAGTCGAGCGCTGTGCGCGCAATAGACGTTCTAGAATCGCTTACCCGAACAGGCGCAATAGTGTGGCGCTCGTCACAGCAGTGTGGCGGGGTAGCGTCAAGGATCGACCCAAAGCGTAAGTTCCAGCGCCCAGACGTCTGCGCCTTCACGGGGCCACTCCTCGGTGTGTCTGAGCTCCGTGCCCGGACCGTACCCGTCAACGACGTACCCGCCTTCGCCAACCTCCCGGAGCAGGGCTGGACGCCAGCGAATGTCGATCAGGCGCCCCTTCGTCAGGCCGACCGGAAACCCATGCCGGGTCTCCCAGAGTTCGCCTACACAGCAGACCCGGGCCGCGGGGGCCTCTCCCCGGATGGCGAACTGCAGCCCGCCCGAGGTAATCAGCGTGCCGTCGACGTCAGCATGTGCGTCATCGGTCCGGCCGATGGCAGTGCCGATGACCTTGAGGCGGCACTCATCGAGTACGTGGATGCTGTCCGGTTCGGTGGCCGCAGCTACGTCTCCGACGAAGGTCAGCCGCAGTTCCGTCGTCTCGCCACTGCGACGTGCCAGCCCGCAGCACTCGTGAACCCACGACTCGATCCAGACCGGCACGCTGACCACGGAGTGAGTGTACGGATCATGGCCTGTCCCGCGCTTCCTGGTATTCGCAGCGCGCCCTGCGCGCCGAAAGGTGTACCAACTTCCGAGCGTGATACTACAGAGCACACATCCAAATAGTGAGGACTAAAGACGACGAGGCTTCAGGACGCGGCGTATAACGCCCAGCTGGCAGCAGGCTTGCCAGTCAGCACGCTGGCCGACGCGGTACTGATCGTAAGCGATGGCACAATAGACCATCGGCATTGCGCTACTTACATTTCTGCCGTCCAGCAGATGGAGTGGTTCAAGGCTGCTTTCCCGACTCACAACAACCCCGTGACCGTGGTAGGTGGAAAGGGAGGCAGCCACGCTGACGCCCTTCAGCGGCGGATCAAGATCGGTGCGAACAACCGATACAACGTCAGGGAATGCGAACAGGCATGCCTGCATGAACTGGCGCATATCGTGACTTCTGATTATGGGCCGGGCGAGGAACTACGCGAGCCGAGGCTCGGCAGAGACACCAGTAAAGGCCATCATCACGCGTGGCGTGTCAACTTTGTTCTGATCGTAAGAAAGATCCTGGGCAACCAGGCTGCACTGCGGCTGAGGCATGAATTCAACCAGTGGGGACTATCAACACGTAGATAAACGATCAAGCCCAGTAGCGAAGGGCTCAAGGTTCTGGATCGCATCGGTCGAGTACCCGCGGATTGGCTGATGGCCGGTGGCCGGGATGCTTCTGGAACTGTCGGGATCCCGGCCTGACTCATCCGTCCTACGGTCTGATCGCGTTCGTGCCTGCCGGGATCGCGCTGGCCCGTGGTGACGTGTGGGCATGGGGGCGTCGCGGTACTGGGCGGGGCTGGCCTGGCAAAATGAGATCGGGGCAAAGAGGAAGCGTGCCCGATGCCAGTAGTGGCCGCCAGGCACCTTGTTAGCGTCGCGCCATCGTGGGGCGGAACTGGGATAATAGTGGAGACCGGTAAGGACTTCAGGGGTGAAGACGCTGCGACTCACCTGGTGCGGTAGGCTCGCTGAGCGCCTGTAGCGGATGTCCGCCGGACCGCTGTGCGGGACCTGGGTAGACCGCTGCGAGGCGCAAAACCCCTGGTCAGACAACTGAAGACACGCCCCCTTAGCTCAGTCGGCAGAGCGTCTCCATGGTAAGGAGAAGGTCTACGGTTCGATTCCGTAAGGGGGCTCGACGAAATCGCAGGTCAGGGCCTAGTTCCCCGGCAACTGACCGAAGGTCCAAGATCGCATGACGGTCATTTGACCGTCGTGCAGGGCGTGCAGAGTTGGCACTTAGCCGCACGGATTGACTCTCGATGGCACCAGGTCCGGCGTGCTGTTCGCGCGGGTTGAACAGGCCGGGAGGCCGCGAGCCGAAGTCAGGCTCTTGCTGCCGGTCGAGGCTTCGGAGGCGCGGTGGCCGGGCGAGGCGAAGATCTCCGGCCGGGTCGTCGCCGCCGGACCGGTCACCGAGAAAGCCGACGGCGACCGTTTCCGTGCCGGCATCGCCAAGGTTGTGCACACCCACCTCGACGAGGAGACCACGATGCTCGCTGTCGAGTGGTGAGCACCCGGGCACGAGGCTGCGGCGAGCCGGCCGCGACCGACCGGTCAGGCCCGGGTTCCCCAGGCGGGGCGACGAGCAAGGATCATCTGGTGAGCTGCTCGTGTTCTGTAGGCCAGGGCTGGTGGTACCAGCGGACAGATCGCCTTGCAGCCATCATCCGTGCGGACGCCCTCGGTCTAGCGACACGTGCCGTTGACAACACGCAACACGGCCGGCTCGGACCAGTGCCTACCGTCCGCGTTCAGCTACGGACAGTGAGCTTGACCGCTCGTCCCATTCGCCCAATCGATGCATAACGCCGACTATGGGCGTTGACCGCCGAGGGGCTCGTCCAGCAAGGTCGGGCGCAGATCATCCAGTTCGGCGCGTCGAGGGCCTCACCTTGTGCAGCAGTCCGCGGGCGATCAGGTTCAGCTGGTCACGGGTGCCGGGCTGGTTGTAGATGATGAAGTCGTCGAAGCGGTGGGCGCCCCGCTTGCCCGCGACGGATGCGGCGGCCGCCTGTACGTCCCTGAGCTGGGCGACGGTCATCTGCAGGGCGCGTTCGTGTGGCTGGTAGGTGGCGCCGAGGGGGTAGTCGCGGCCGGGGTGGGCGGTCATCTCGATGTGGCAGCCCATGACGTGGGTCACGCGGCGGCTGTCGGCGAAGGCGACCATGCGGTTGAGGCTGGCCAGGAACTGGGGGAAGTCGAACGCGTACAGGCGGCCCGGGATGACGGTGTCGCCAGTGAGCAGGAATCCGGTCCAGGGATCGTAGATGGTGATGGCGGCCCGGTGATGGCCGGGGCTGCCGGTAACCTCCAGCACCCGTCCGCCGAGGTCGAATTCCACGATCTGCTCCGGCCAGCTGGCGAAGCCGAAGTACTGCTGTACCGCGTCCGGCTCGCGGCTGACGATCGTCGTGCCGGCCCGGCCGGCGAACTGCGCGTCGCCCGCCCTGTGGTCGCGGTGGCCGTGGGTGTGGGCCACGACGAGTTCATAACTGTCGCGCGGATGATCGGCCAGCCACTCGGCGAGGAGCTGGTCGACGGTGGCGCGCAGCGGGAACTTGGCGGGGTCGGCCGTGGCGCCGGTGTCGAGCAGCAGCGCGCGGTCGTTGCCGAGCAGCAGGTACTGGAACGGGGCCTCGTAGTTGACTGATTTGCTCTGCCGCAAGATGACGGTGTGCGGGTCGGCGTGATGGACCTGGACCGGCGGGTCGGTGACCCGCCGCCCGGCCGGGGCGCCGTGCATCCACGCGACGTCCAAGGAGACCGGGGCAGGCGCTCCGGTCACGAAATCGATGCGGCTGTCACTCACCGGTCTCACTGTCTCCTGGCTCTGGTTCTGGCAGGGGGATCGCCGACATGAAGTAACGGACAGGACGCTGCCCGGCCCGTGGCTGGTGGCCGTTGGCCCTCACGGCGTAGGGCGCGAGCAGCTCCAGCCACTTCTCCTTGACCGCGGCGGCTTCGTCGGGGGACAGCACTGCCATCGCGGTCACGATGCCGGCCTTGTGCTCCCACTCGGGGCTGGCGCCCTCGGGCCGCCCCAGGTAATCGAGGATCGCCTGCACGTCGCGCTCCGCGACGAGCTGGCGGACCTGCCGCTGGACGGCCTCGCCGCCAGCCCCGCCCCGGATCGACAGCCGCGCGGGCACGGCGCGCCACCGCCGCTCGCGCCGGTCGCTCCCGGGCCCGGCATCCTCGGCGAACCCGTACTTGGCCAGCTGGCGCAGGTGGAAGGAGCAGCTGGCCTGCGAAGTCCCGAGCGCGCGGGCGCACTGGGCTGCGGTCGCGGGCCCGCTCGCGCCCAGGAGCTGCAGCACGTCGAGGCGGAGCGGATGGGCCAGGGCCCTGATCGCCTTCGGGTCGCTGATCTCCATAGGCCAGAGGGTACGTTGATATCTGGATATGTCAAAGGGTTCTTTGACATATCTTCAGCGGCGTGGAGAACTGCTGAGCTGGCAGCGGGAACTGTCCTGCCGCGCCACGACGCGGCAGGACAGGAGTCAGCTGCAAGGCACGCGCGGCATGAACTCGAACGGGCTGCCACCCTCGGACCAGCAGGGCGTTAGGCCGGGGGGCAACTCCACGTTCTGCGCGGCCGCAGGAGTGAAGCAAAGACGTAAGGTCAAGCGTCCCGCAAAGCGAGAACCTTCAAAGAGCGAAACGCCCCGGCCCGATGGGCGAGATCCAGCCCCCGACCGGCTAAGCACGCCCGCAGCGCCTCAGTCCCTGTTGAGGGGACGGCGGCCTGTTCCAGGGGGTCAGCGTCATCGTCGACTTCTCCTGGCTTACGGCATCTCGGCCCGCGCACTCCAGTAGACACTCCCCGGCACCGCCCGTACATCCTGATCTGCGCGTCCGGGTTGGTGGTCGCGGACCGAGCCAAGGCGCGCATAGCGGCGGCATTGCGCGGTTTTCTTGGCTGGGAGCTGACCGCGCAGCGTTGTGTCTGCTGGCGGAAGACGGATCGCTAGGGCCGGGGTTGTGGCCTAGATCGGGGGAACGCTGGGAACCTGGCAGCCGCGCTGCGCATCATGTGCTGGGGTTCTGGGCTGCCGGCCCGGCGGAAGCGGGGGCCGGGCCGAGTATCTCATGAATTTCCCGCAGGAGCTCACCTGCGTGCCGTTGCGGCAGCAGCAGGTTCGAAGCTCTGAGGGCCGCGATGAACGCGGCTAGGGCGAGCGGGACCAGCACGGCAGGCACGAGTCCGCTGGGGTGACCCAAGACCAGAAGGCGAATGCCGCCTGCGACAGCGGTCACGGCTATCAGGCCGGCCACGCCAGCGGGCACTGGCATGAATGCCCGCACGGCCGGGTGCAGTCCGATCGTCCCGGTCAAGGTGGTGCCTGTGCCTGCGGCTGGTTCCAGCCGGGCATCCAGCCACGGCGCGAAATTGTTCCGCCCGGCCGCGTCCGCGAACCGCGCTACCAAGATCCGCGACGGGCTAGCATCTCCCCGCAACCGGGGCTCCGGGCGCCCGGCAGTTCGCGGGTCCAGATACCACGAAGTCCCGCCACGCGTAGTAGTGACCGTGCCCAGCCGCCGCAGGCACTCCTCGGGCGGATACGGAGATGACAGCACCACCAGCTGGGAGCGGATGCCCGCAACCCGACCCCACCTGCCAGCAGCTGAACCACGCATCCGCATTCCAGGCCCTCCACGGCCAGCTCACCGGACAGATTGTTCCATCGGTTGCTCAGTATGTGACCAAAGACTCAGCCGACCACACACGCAGAACGGCGGTTCGGCGAGCGCTCTTGCTTCACTCCCTGCAACCATGGTTGTCGGGTACGGGCGCTCCAGCCAGCCCGGCCGACCCGATCATGGATAGGCACAGCTTCCGACGCCCCGCCCTCCCAGCGGCAGAAGCGGGCGATCAATTCCAAGCGCGGGCTGCATCAACATACGACGTGGCGCTGCGTGCTGACCTCAGGTCGGTGAAACCACCCGGTACAGAAGCGTACGCTTCCGTACGGTTCCGTGATATGATGACGTCATGACCACAGTCAGGGCCGAGGAGGTACGGATTCCTCGGCACGCACGCGACGCGGTCGCCCGCCACGAGCGAGTGGTCGTCGTCAATCACGAGCGGCCCGCCTTTGTCATTGTGCACCCGGACGATGCCGCAGCTGGGCCGACCGCTGTGCGGCGCGGACGCCCGCTGCGCGAGGCTCTGGGGCTGCTCGCCACCGCGGCCCTGCCTGATCCTTGTTTCGCGGATGACATGGAGGCCGTGCTCGGCGACGTCGGGCCCCTTCCGGATGACCCGTGGGCACGCTCCTAGACACCACCGTCTTTATTGATCTCGAGCGCGCCGTCCGGCGCTTGCCGCTGGCTGGCGCCATGGCTGAGGTGAGTGGCCGGCTGGCGGAACAGCTGGGTAGTGACGAGGAGGTCGGCATCGCCGCAATTACGGCCTCGGAGTTGCTGCATGGCGTGCATCGCGCGCCCCGAGAGCACCGGGCCCGCCGAGAGGCCTTCGTCGAGGCAGTCATAGCTGCGTTTCCGCCACTGCCTTTCGAGCTTCTGGCCGCTCGGGCGCATGCCCGTATCTGGGCTGAGCTTGCCGCTGCTGGGCAGGACGTCGGAGCGCACGACCGGATCGTCGCAGCCACCGCCGTTGCTGCCGGATGGCGTATCGGGACGGCCAATCTCCGGCACTTTGACCGTATAGCGGGCCTTGACGTCCTGCCTATCTCCTTCGTCGGCTAGTGGCAGCCCAGGAATGCTAGCCATTTCTTGGTCCCGTCACGCGCGCAAATGTCAGCGGCATGAGCGGACGCCGGTTCAGCCTGCGCTGGGGCGGCCGAAGACGATGCAGAAAGGATGACCGGAAGGATCAGTGAAGACCCGGAAGCCCGTCTCACGTTCACCCCTGACACGAGTGGCGCCCAGGGCCAGCAATTCTTGCTCTGCCTGGTCGGCATCGCTCACGCGAATATCGAGATGCAGCTGCTGAGGATAGGCGGGGTCAGGCCAGCGCGGCGCAACCCATTCGGTGACCCGCTGAAAGGCCAGCTGCCGCAGGCCGGGGCCCGAGCCGATAACTACCCACCCGTCGATGTCTTCGCTGACCTTCATCCCCAGCACCTGGCAGTAGAACTCGGCGAGAGCCCTTGGGTCAGGGCAGTCGATCACTGTCTTTTCGAGGTGTCCGATCACACAGACAGCATCTCAGCACCGGCGGTAACCCCTCCCGATTGCTGGCAAGACCGCCAGGCACGGCCGCGCACTAGTAGCGGCATGAGCGCGCGTGCGAGGAGCTTGCCTGAGCTGGCGGCATGAACGAGTCTCTCCAAGAGCCACTCCGGCGCAATCGCAGCAACCAGGGCTCGCTCGACGTGAACGCGTGGCGCGTGCCGCCCATAGTGTCCGCAACCAGGGCGACAATTCAGGGCGTTTGATGTACAACAGATGCTACTGGCGCGCCCTGGTTTCGCGCCTCGGCGGTAAATACGCTCTGACTCTCGTCGATAGAGATTGTTGGCGGCGATGCGTAGGGAGAAGGAATGTCTGATTGTACCAGTGAGAAGCGTGCCGAGTTCGGTGTGCTTTTTGTGGCTGGATTTAGAGAACAGGCGCCTGGAAGCGCAATCGCGTTGCTCGCTGCAACACTATACCGTTGGCTGTTCTTTTGGAACGCACGGCTGACTCCGCAAACGACCTGGGAGCCGACACTAAGTGACGTGGTCTTGTCGGCTGCTGGAGGCGAGGACGGCCAGCCCGCACATCTAGTTTTTTCAGTCCCTTTACAGCTGAGCACAGGCTACCGCGACGCCCGGTGGTTGCTGGCGGAGTCGTCGTGGACGGATCTGTTCACCACGCCACAATTCCTGGGGATGGCGCGCTGGATCTGGAAGGTCTCAACGTGCCTGCTCGTCCTGCAGTTTGTCACCCCAATGCGCCGCCACTGGCGTGCCGCCAGGCTTGCTCGCGGGCGGTCGCGCACATTAGCGGCGAGAATTCTAGCCGGGACCTACCTGGTGCTCATGGGCGTGGCAGCCACACTCTCCGTACTGTTGGCGGTTATGCTCTTGACCGTGGCCTTGGCCGCCTACCTCCCAATTCCCCGCATCGATAAGGCGGTGCGGTGGGTCATGGTGCATATTTCTGCGATGCTCGGCGACAGTTACATGCTGGCACATTGCCCAGTGCAGTTCGCCGCCATGCGCACGCAAGTTGCCCGCGACCTAGCGTGGCTGCAAGATCGCTGTGAAAAAGTTGCGGTGGTTGCACATTCCCAAGGTGCCGCGCTCGCACACCGGGTCCTGAAAGATGGCATGTACCAGGTCGGCAGTTTGAGGGCGTTCATCACGCTCGGGCAAGGCATCTCCAAGCTCGAGTTGCTGTGGCGGCTGGACTGGGACCCACAGGCGCACCGGAAAGCACAACAAAGCAGGGTGCTGGTCACCCTGGGGATGGCCTGCGCCGGTCTTCCCATGGTCGGGCTCGCGATGAGCCGCTGGGCGAATGCCGCGGTATTTAAATCCCTGACGAGCGTGCCTTGGAGCCTTCTGGCGATCACTATCGGCTTCGCGGGCATCGCATGGGGCGTACATCAAGCTATGCACGCGGTCTGCGGGGACGTTGAGCAAGATCTCGGCCTCCCGGACGCGTCATTCGTCTGGAGCGACTACTACGCCAGCGCCGATCCTGTCTCGAACGGCCCACTCGCCCCAGCTTCCGCAGCAGCGCAGCATCAGCCCATCCGCGGGAAGGCCCCACGGATGCCGAGTCCCTGCCACGAGGTGTACAACAGCGCGTCCGTCACCTTCGATCACAACGGATACCTGCGCAATCAAAACGAACTGCTGCCCAGCCTGCTCAACGATCTGGTAGCCGCCGCCTATGGCAAAGGCATGAACGCCACTGACCGGCCCGAGGTTGTGTGCCACAGCGACGTGATCGCGTCGAGTCAGCGTCGGCGGCGCCTGGTTCGCTGGCTAGTCGCCGCCCGCATAGCAGCGGTCGGACTGTTCGCCTCGCTGCTGTGGGCTAATCCTGGCCAAGCCCTCCAACGCCGGGCGGGTCAACTCATGCACCGGTTCGCCGCGCCCGCGGGAGTGGGAAACGACACTGCCCGACTCGTCGTCGCAGTTCTCCTCGCGGCCGCGTTCTACCTCGCGGCGGTCCTCGCCTGGCGGGCTGCTGTCAGACGCTCCGTACGGCGGTTCTACCGCGACGCGGACTTCCCCCCAACCTCCACACAGCCTGAGCCAGACATCCCACTTAACCAGGCTGACACCAGCCGACTCTCCAGCGGAGTTGCCTAGACAATCTGCGGCATGTGCGGACGACCACGCTCGGTGCAGGCAATGCATGAACACACGGGCCTGACCCTTGCCTGCTCTGCCATGGTCACGGTCCTCAACGGGCTCGGGCCGGGATTAGGCCTGCGGCCGATCTAGACGAGGCCGAACACGACCTACAGACCTACCATTCTGCGTCAGAAGGCTGGGCTTCGGTCAAATTTTCCATAAACCGCACTCGCAGGCCTCGCCAGTTGAGATTCATCTCAAAATTTCCAGTCCCCTTCGTGTCCCGCAGTCCTAGCGCTGATCGGGCCGATTCCAAGAGTCGAGCCCGAGCTTGGCGCACGGCTCTGACAAGTCCAACGACTTCCTTCTGTGCCGGAGTTTCCATAAAGCATGGTTCAGCCAAGAGATACTCGTTCTCTAGCAGCGCGATGGCATCATTAACCACCGACGGAGGGGCCAGCAAGCGCAGACGGGTCATTGCCTGTGATAACGTTCGGGCCCTTGTGGAGATGTATTAAGTATTCTTCCGCATGCTGAAGCATGCGTGAAGCTGGCATCGAAGAAAAGGGTGAATACCTCTAGAAGAGTTTCGCGAGTCCACTTGTCTAGCTCGCGTCGGCCGGATAGGTAAAGATTTACGCCAGATAGAATCGCAGCGAGCCCTGCTGCACCTGCAGTTACAGCGCCGATGACATTCAAATAACACCCCTTATCGCCGAAGAGGTCTGCCGCAGATCAGAATCTATAAGAAGGCGGCCAGCACGTGAAGGCTACGCCGACTCAAGACTTACTGATCATGAAGCAGGCAAGCATCGCGGCAAGAACACGTCCACGCATTGACTGTAGACGGAGGCCGCGGCCGTGGATGGCGCCGGATGCGGCAGAAGAGTGCACCTTGCCGACGCCCGAGTTGGCTGGGCATCATTCCAAGCATCGCCGGAGCAGCAGGTTTCGGATTCTGACCCGGACTACGCTGGCTGCGCCCCTGAACCTCGGCAGTCGCCGACGACCTCACGCGGCGAGCTGACCAGCTGCGCTGCCGAGGAGGACGTACCCTAAATCATCAGGGTCGGTTCATCCGCCAAGGATTGAGTTCTGATGCTTCTGACAGTCTGTCGTATTGGTGCGTTTCATTCCGATCTCTTCACATCGGGTGTAAGCAAACTACTGGAGAATTGCCGTGAGTGATATAGGATCGCGGCGCCATCTGTCCAGAGCCCAAGCCACATCATTACTTAATGCGCAGATCATGGCTGGGCGGGATCTTCGACAAGCCGTCGCGCGCGCGGCCACGACAGAAGAGCTTCAGGCGCTCAGGCCACAGCTTTCTGCTTGGTCAACACGCAATGAATATGTGCTTATAAGGGCCTTCGGCGAATCAGAACGGCAGGATTATCGCCTGGCTAGGCCGCAGACAGTGGCTACGGGCAGCATCGAGGACCGGCGCGCACAACTGGAACGCAGGACTGATGCCCGCCTTCAGTATCTTCATGGCGCAGTCACGCGAATCGAGCTAGGAAAGCGCGATTATGCAACCCCGGATGCGCCGGATGCCACCATGCCGGATGAGTCGCCCGGCAAGACACGGTGGCGAGCAGCCGTCACCAACCCTTGGATTATTGCCATCTGTGCGCCGCTAATCGTCGCGGCGTTGATCGCAATCGGAAGCTATGCGAAAGCGCGGATCGCCCATAGCAGTATCATTACACTGACGGGGTCGGTTGTGTGTGAATCAGGAAGAAAAGTCGTAGGCGTCTGGATCGCCGCGTCTACTGGTCAAAGTGATTCAGGTTATGCTCATCTGGGGCCGCCTAACCCGAATAATGTCAGCTATCCTATAGGCTCCTCGGGAACTTATAGTTATCTGTTGCCCCA
>Ga0335072_10011254_pt1 | contig 12824 bp, 15 predicted proteins | sample Lox_Sample_21_FD_206725 | JGI IMG/M metagenome (GOLD analysis project Ga0335072, IMG submission 206725) | Soil microbial communities from Loxahatchee National Wildlife Refuge, Florida, United States - Lox_Sample_2.1 | ecosystem: Environmental > Terrestrial > Soil > Wetlands | place: USA...
CGTACCGCTCCAACGCCCAGCAGCACGGCCCACTAGGAGGAAAATTCCCACATCCACTTCCTTCGTCAAGCTCCTCAGCGCCAAGCTCACCACCACCACCGTCTCCATCAGGCGTCACATACCCCTATGGCGCGATCGGCGGCCACTCCGGCGCTGAACTCGGCTCCATCCAACCTAAGAAAGGCGAGTTCTTCGACCGCAGCGAACTGCCCACACGGTTCCACAAGACACCGTGGACCAACACCGAAATCGACGCCATAGAGACGGGGGGTGCAAGTTTGTTGGGGTGACTGAAGGGACAGCATGAGCTGAGATGGTAGATCCGGTTAACAGAATAGCGGACGACCACGAAATTCCATTTATCTCAGACCAAGAATTCGACAGGACAATACGGCAAGCGTTTGATATAGGTTGGGTTGGTAGCCTTGCGGCACAGACACTACTACGACCAAGGATGGCTGTGAGCGAGCCACCGAATGTATATAGCTCCCAAATTACAAAAATGACAAAATGGACCCTGTCCCACTTCTCACCTGGTCAACCGCCCGACCCCGATACTTCAAACCGGCACTTATTCTGCATGTGCTCGAGGTATTCGCTGCTGTCAAAGTACGGCAACGAAGAATTAGTGCTTAGGCCCACTGCCTCCGCAACAAAGACGCATTGAACTGCGCAGGAAGTACGCGCAACGATAACTCGCAGAGGGCAAGTAGTAACGTCTTCTGCCGGCCATGCTCTTCAATCCTCCCCTTTTCCTCTAGTAAAGTATCAGTATCCAACCAGGGCAATTGTGTCCGCACATCTCAATTCTTGATTCTTTGGCCGCAAGCCCACTAGGGACAGTCTTTGATACATTTCCCTAGTACTTCCCGCTCCGTGGAGTAAGGGCCGCCGTCCGTCCATGAAGAGGTGTGCCGTTGACGTTCGATGTACTTCCGAGGCTTCCAAGTCACTCTCTAACTCCAATTCAAAAAGGATCAAGGTCAGGAATTGCAAAGGAAGAGAGTGAGATGGTAATCAAATTAATGCTGCACGCAACATCCAAGAAAAAGCGGAGGCTCAGCCCCTCTTCCCGTACTGGAAATTCAACAAAATCAGTCGCACGCCCCTAATTCCAGGCTTTTGCACGTCGCGAAGATAGGAAAATAAAGCCAAAGCCATTAGACCGATAGCAAAAGCCCCCCGTGCCCCAAACCCAAATTTCTCATCCTTTTTCATATCTCGTATCATGCATGTATGCTCCCCTGGATGTGTTCCGCGCATCCAACCGAACCAAATCCCTCCAAACGCCCCCAAGCTCGAGCACAACTTGCTCTACATCCCTGAGTGGTCATGATCTCGTGTCAATACGATAACAGTGGGTTTTTCGCTCTAACCGTAAATGTCACGACTCGTCCGATCTTTCTCTCAATGCTCCGGCGCTTTTCTTCTTGCCCCAACCCCATCTGTAACCCATCTTTTTCCAACTGCCACTGTCACTACGACCAGTTTTTGGTGGGCTCTGCGCTAACGTATGCCCGGAAGTTTTGGGTGTGACATCGCTCGTCGGCGGTGTCGTTGGCGGTGTGCGTGGTTCAGCAGGTCCAGGACTGTCACCATTCCCGCTATCGTCGGTCAGGGCATATTCAGGACCCGAGGTAGTAGATGAATTGGAAACATTTGTAGACAACCGATTGCTCGTTGCGCGATTGAGTGCAGAGGACAAAGTGGACGACTGCGTATGTCGATGTGAGGTTTGAGATGCGCGGCTTGGCAGGTCAAAAGTGTTTGAGGTGGCCGGTGGAGAATGCCTACGAGGGGGTGCTAGGTGCATCATGTTTCCCCTTTCGTCAAACGTGGACCTCGATGGGTCTAATTGGCTCTCTCTTCCACCAAAGTCAGAGAAAGTGGCGTAGGTCTGCGCATAAGAGACCGGTTTAAGGCTGTTGCAGAATGGAATGAAGATCGAATCCGACATCAAGTCGTGCATTCTCTTGACCGATGGCTCGAGGGCCTCCGGAGGTGGAGGTTTGACACCGTAGGGCCAGTGAAGTAGATCGTCTCGCTCCTCAGAAGGTAGGTTTATTTCTTGTGGAGCACCGGGCTTGATATAGATATTGAGAATACGAGTCCAATCATGCTGTAGCTCGTCGCCCTCATCGCTCTCATAGTTTAGTGGCATGCCCGCCAAATGTGCTGCAGCCGTGTCGTATTTTTCGCGGTACTTTTTCGCGTCCAGGGTGAATGCAAGTGTTTCGAGACAGTGCTGCTGTGAGAGGTATGCCATGAATGCACTCAAGGTGTAAGGCTGCGGTGCCCTGTTGTTCAGTACGTCATCCAAAGTCGGTCTCCCGACCGGTGACAATGCGCTCGCATGGTCCCTTGGCACAGCCAAACTGATTGGCCTTGTCGGCCTGGGTTCCTCTCTTGACATTGTGAACTCGTCTTCAATTTCCCCACTCGGAGCAACTGGTGCAAGCCGAGGAGAAGGTTCGGGGGTATATGGCCAGACAATTGATGAGACAACTGCTTCTGTTTTCCTTGTTATCATTGCGCTCTCTTTACTCGGGACGCCAGGCCCTCTTTTATGGTACTTGGTCCTGGACATGCAGACCAACAGCGAGAGTCAACTGGGGGAAGTTTCGTGAGCCACCGTGCCCACTCACGTCGAGTATTGGGGAGGAGCAAATATGAATTTGAAGGAGCCTGGATGTATTATCCGCACGTTGATACCCTGCGTGTGCGAATGTTGTCCTCGTCAGGAAGGTAGGAGCTGTTAAAAACAGGCCCAGAAACCGATCGGCGCTTCTGGGGTTTCACTGTCGGTACGTTCTCTGGATTCCGAACCCGCCAAATAGTCAACGATTCGTGAAGGTTGGATCGTGGATTCAAGATATGTGTGATATTGCAACTGCCTTTGATTGACTTTTTGAGGCAGCCTGGAACGATGGAGTGATCGACGTAATAGGCAACCAAGATTTGGATGCAGCCGAGTGCAAGGGCTGTGTAAGGCTGGATGTGACTATTTTTACTCGGTATATGGGACAATTCCGCTCTTGCAAAGTGATTGTGCTTCGCGTCTTATGGCGTGGGAGCAAATGACTGCCTGTTTATGACAGAGTGGCGAGTGGTTTTCGGAAGCGGAAGGCAAAGGTTGTGCGACGACAGATGACGGTGCCAATTCAGGCAGAAGACCAGAGGAGGAGCGTCACTGGTGCAGGCTAGACCGAACCTGCAAACATGTGAACGAGACAAATAGGTTCTGCTGGAGAGTGCAATGAGGAGAGCATATTAGTTGATGACTGAACTAGCACGACGAACGAGGCGGAGACGAAAGGAAAGTTTGCTGCAAGTTGGGTAAGTGTACGGTGCATGGATGCGGTGACGGGGCTTGCGGAGGGTGGATTGGGGTGGGACTCTTGTTAGTGTTAGTGGAAATGGTCGATCGATTCCAAGCGGCTTCTAGAAGGCCCCAATGACACCCACAGTCACACACCGTAGAAGCACGACAAGGCTTCTAGTCTCATCCCTAATCGTCGACCCGAAGGGGCAGGCTCAATGGCAAAATCAGGCAAATTACACCTCCTTTCTCATGTCATAAGAGTGAACGCATAGCGCTGCTACATTGGTCCACTGCACGATCAAATTTGGGAATCCCATCTCCCGCCACTGGCCCACTGCTGCCAGCAATTGAAAAGTGCCGTGAAGCGTTGCCATCAGCCCTGTGATCATACCATAATCCCCCCTACAGTACCCACATTTCAGGGTGGCCACCGCCAGGTCAGACGGAATGATGTAGCTTCCAAATATTGTCGTTTCAGAAACTCCGAAGGTCGGACTGGCTTTCGCCATGACTCTTCGTGGTGGCAAATTAATCAGCATTTACCTGTTTTCTGACCGCAATAGAATTGTTCTGTTTTTGCTCTAAACATATCGATCCAGTCTGCGTCTCATCCTGGGCGGAGGCACAAGTTAGGTGCGTCATTGGATGGATTGGTCGCGTGGACTGTACCATGTAGGTCGGCTCATTTTGCACGCCTTGGCCCCAAGAATTTTGCGGGGCACCGCAACAACTTTAAGCCAATGAATTGGCGGCTTCCACCTTCTGGACAATGGTCTCCGGTCAGCCATAGGAAATACAGTGAATTAAACACCCCTTCCAGACGCTGGTCGAACAATTGGTTGGGAAAAAGATCACCCGAAGCTTGATGCCGGAACCCAAAATTTCTAAGTCCACTGGTGTGGACCTTTTGTTGTCATTGCACTGCACTTCTAATTCAGCACCGGCGAAAAATCGGAGATGTCACACCACCTGGCCGTGTATGATTAGCCATAACAAGTGCAGCAAACACCAAGCCCTCCCCCCTGAGAGAGAAGGAATGTGAGTAACCTAAAAGTACATCCGGAACGACATAGCAGCACCCTGTCGATTTCTGGAATGTTACCGCATCTGCACAAGACGCCGCATGCAGGGACATCCATAAGTCCGCGGATTTCCGGGCGGTTGGAAGGCAAAAAGCTTTGGGACAACCTGTTGTTACACATGTTTCTAATTCGCACGAGCCATGTGGTAGAGTAAGGATGAGCAAACAGTTAAGAACTAACGGTCTTGCAAATATTCATAGAATCTCGCGCACCAAAAACCGTCCCTTGCCTCGGCATTCAGAAATGGAAAATCCGGGCTGTTACGGAGTTGGGTTTGATTTGGGTTATTGGGCCACCGTCTGGAAACCGTGGCGAACTCTCAATGCACAACTTCTGCGACCTTTCTGTTCACGATTGCACTGACATCTTGTGTTCTTCCACTCGAATCCTTCTTCCGAACTTTGTCTCCAGCGCGGCTATCAAAGTATTCCAGCCAGCATCTTCGAGCCGCTTGAAATGTTTGTCGAAAGTTTCATTGTGCACTCGTAGCGTGTCTCTGAGGATCATGAGAGTGGCTTGAGCATCGAGATCGATCTTGCGCGTGGTCGCCTCTGAACAAGCCTGCGCTACACGGAGAGCGTGGCTCCAGGCCTTCAACTGCGAGACTGTGGTGGCCCGGTCCTTCAAGGCTATTTTTGCGGTTTGATTGGCCGCGTTAAACCACAAAATGTAGTCTTCCGTTGAGAAAACCTCCAGCAAGCTCGCAAGCGATATGGAAAGCTGTTTGAATGAGCCAGTCTGTGGAGACACATCTGAGCCAATCGCAAGTAGCAGGTCGTCAAATGCTAGACCTATGTGGCATGTTCCCAGCCTCTTTATTCCTTGCCATCGCAAAGTACCGTCCTTCTCAAAGATGAATTCTTGCTTTGCTGCCTCTTCTGGTGTCAAGACCGCGTCATCTGCCATCAAGGTCGAGAACACGATATTGGCACGTTGTCGATTGAGGGTCCGCATTGTCACCGATCGGACGGCAGCATAATTTGTTGATAAATGCACTACCAACAAAGTGAGAAGCCATGCCCACGTTGCAAAGGTTGAGGAAACATTCGAGACGACAAAACCTCCAGCCCACATGCCGAGTAGGGAAATCACCGTTTCCTGACTCGAATCCTTCGCATTCAACTCCCCGATGTTGTCCGCCTTGGCAAAATGTGAGCTTAGGATCGCCTTTGAACTGCCTCCTGCAACACCACACATGGTGCGAAAAACGCTAGAAGCACAGAAGAAGGGCACGCGAAATGTCTTTGGAAGCATAGGGCTGCAACAATCTAGAATCATAGCGATATCATTGAAGATGTCGGCGGCAAGTCTGTACATTTTGCATTCTGCCTCTATACTTCTGCTGCGCCAGTGAGCGAAGAGAATTGTAGCTATCCTGCCGACCGACTCCTGTAGTACGCTCAGGAGCATGGCTGCAGTTGCTGAAGCATTCTCGTCGCCAACACCGATGCCTTGGAGGACGGCACGTGATGCAAGGAGTCCGGCTATTGAGGATGAGAAAGCCTGCAAAGAGTCATAGATTTGGTATGGTGTGTAGTCGGCGCTCACAGTGTGAGGATAGCCAGTAGGCAGAAATACAGACAACAGACGCTGACCGAGAGGGGGACTTTGTGACGCGGGCAGCACGTCGATCCTGTCGCCGGGTTTTCCATTTACCGGAGATGACAGGTATGTTGCGGTTGGTCGACCAATCTCATCTGTCTCGAATATCCTTTGCATTTCTGAATATTCACTTGCAAATGGACACCGTGGTCCACTTTATAGCAGCAAAGCATCGGGATCTCGTAGATTGGTTGAGCCGCGAGATGAGGCAGTTCCTTGTCTCGTACCCAGACCGCGCTACGTAGCAGGGTCTGGAACATAAGCCAAGTGATTTGGCGTGCACCGCGGTAATTTATGTATATCTTACAACACATGCAGAGAAATTGATTGAAATCCCAATACACGATAATCTTGGCGCAATCTCGGCACCAAAACATTAGAATTTTCACCAGATCACGTCTGGGACACCCACCAGGTCACGCCTGGGACACCCACCAGGTCACGCCTGGGACACCCACCAGATCCCGCCTAGAACGCCCACCAGATCCCGCCTGGGACGCCTACCACCAGATCCCGCCTAGAATGCCCACCAGATCCCGCCTGGGACACCTACCAGGTCACGCCTAGGACACCCGCCAGATCCCGCCTAGAACGCCCACCAGATCCCGCCTAGGACGCCCACCAGGTCATGCCTGGGACACCCACCAGATCCCGCCTGGGACGCCCACCAGGTCATGCCTGGGAAACCCACCAGATCCCGCCTGGGACGCCTACCACCAGATCCCGCCTAGAACGCCCACCAGATCCCGCCTGGGACGCCCACCAGGTCACGCCTGGGACACCTACTAGGTCACGCCTGGGACACTCACCAGATCCCGCCTAGAACGCCCACCAGATCTCGCCGGGACACCCACCAGGTCACGCCTGGGACACCTACCAGGGTACGCCTGGAATACCCACCAGATCACACCTGGAACACTCACCAGATCTCGCCGAGGCTTTCTGGCGCCAGACTACAAAAGCCGGCACGGATAAGCTTTCCACCGATAGGCCTGGGTACGAGACAAGCAGTTCCAAGGGTGCTCAGAAAGTCTTGGCGTGAATCTTCGCGCCTTGAAGGGGTAGATGACAGGCCTCACCTTGTCAGCGCCGGCAAGCGTTTGTCAGCCGCAAATTGAGTTCAACCCCGTGTCAAGACTTCAATGGCGCGCGAAAACTGGGACTGAGAAACTGTAACGAGAATTGGTCGCCATTATTGGACGCATTGAACAGACCATACTTCTTACCACGATGCGGTGCAGGCTCCGTAAGACTTGGAGGAGGACCTGTTTCTAGTCATCATTTAGAGACATTCTTCAAGCAGCGTACAACGTTTGCAATAACCGCGTGGTGATCCACAACTAGAAGACTGGTGAGGGTTTGTTTGCAGGCAATGCGAGCCTCGGGGTCATGAGGAAGATCAGGTACTACAGAGGACCTGGGTGCCAATGTAGCTTTAAGTTCTATGCTCTATTCTATCTCAACTTGGCCAGTTGCTGACCGCATAAGGTCCCCACAGTCCTCCGCGGAGTCCCTTCTAAGCTTTCCCATCCTGCAGAATCGTTGCCGCCCGGCTAAGCATTAACCTGTATATCATACTGACAGCTAGAACCCTTTGTTCTGTATCGAAGAGATTGACGGGGCCATATCGATGCACCACCTGTTGTTCCGAAGTTGGACGAGGGAATTTGGTCTGGAGTCGATGGAGATACTTGTTCTCCATTTGGCAGGTGGAGATGCAAAGTTCCACACCACGAGTCGAAATGAGAAATACCTGGGAATTTGGTTAGCGGATAGACGGGTAATAGGAGGTGATCTGGCTTCCGAACCTCGAACTTGTCTGATACAATAGTAGACTTCATTAAGTTGCCTCGCCCAAGAAGATGGGCAACCTCTTGCCCAAACTTATCCTCCTTCTTCATCTTCGTCCTTAATCGCTTGCCCTGAAGCCACAATTTAGTGGATGAACTCACCAAGATTAAGGTATAGAGAATACATACCTCGTAGTCGACGATCGAGTAAGTCTTCCTACCTTTTTTCATTCGAATAAGCAGATCTGGTTTGCTCGTAGGAAAATCGCCGCAGATAGGTATCGCGAGAGTTTCCACATCGTTGCTGACTGAGAAACTATACCCGTGGCAGCCGCCGTGTGCCTCGCAAATTCGCTTTACCAAACTGCGGATGAGGGTCACCACATCACTCTCAGGACGATCCCCGTCTGACTGCTCATCGTCGGATATAGAACTAGCAAGTTCAGAGCTTCGGAAGGTCGAATCGGTTTGACTAGAAGAAAGCTCCATATCACAAAAAGCTGTACTACTAGTTGTGGCAGGGATTGGTGTAGGCCTGTATGGCGGGAGAGTAGGACTTCTCGTAAAGTCTTCCTGCTGTCTCTTTGGCGGGAGACTAGGGCTCTTGATAAAGTCTTCCCGCTGTCTCTTTGTTGGGAGGCTAGGACTCCTGGTAAAACGTTCCCGCTGTCTCTTGAGTGTTGGAGTAGGGATAGGTCCGAGATCAGGCTCGAAATCGCTCCCAGCTTCCCCAGTGGAGATATTCATTGAAGTGGTTTTTTCCGCCGAGGGTGGAGCTGGCCTTTGTGTGCCTTTAACAGAACAAGGACTTGAAGACTGGCGGTCGGAGAACGAAGGTAACTTTGTGTTGGATCGGATAGCAAGTTTGCGTGGTGTGAGCTGTTTCTCCTGGACTCGTGGCAGCATTAATGCGAGTTCATCATAGAAGTCTTTGTACCGGGAATTAGCGCTGCATTTTGCCCATTCATCCTTATGCAGCCCAAACCCAAGTCTTAGTTCATTGAGTATGTCGAGACTCTCCTTGCTGAGATCATGTTCCCATTGTAAGTCTTCGAATGGGTGGCTTTCAGGCTGCAAAGGGAAGTTCAATTTTTTGAGCTGCGGAATACCCCAATTTGAACCGCTTGGGAAGTCAACTTCCTCTTTCGTAGAAGCAGGAGCCATAGTTGTGTGAAAGGAAAATGCTATGACGAGGTATTCAACCAAGAAAGAGGAGGTAACGAAAGATGCTTTCACAGTGAGAAACGAAGCTTTAAACATTATGGCGAATATTAGGCAACGGGAAGATGTGAGGACCTTGTGGAAAGTGTACCAGGAAAGCGGCGATCTATTCAGTTAGACTCCAGGAAGAATCTGGTACTTGTGGATTTGAAAAATTTTAGACTACATGAGTCAACGATGGCACCTACAGTAACCGTAATAGGGAGATCTAATAATCAGAATCTCTCAAGGTCCTCAAGAGGACCTGGGGAGCTCCTTTGCATATCTTTAGCGCTACTCAGCAAGTTTTAACGCTAACGACTCCGTCGGCGGTCCGCGCGTTGTTAGTGTGGGAACTAGTCTCAAGTCACCTGTCATAGAAGATAACTTTACCTTGAGAAAACTCATCACCCACCCAACAGGCATCATCCACTAAGACCCTGTTCGACTCAGCCTGGGATCTCGTGCAAACTCCAAATTGATTTCTCTACATTTCACACCCGCCATCATCATTCTCATCACCCTACCATCCTATCTCGAGCGCGATCGTCAATCATCATAACAACGCCAACTTCTGCGTGCGATCATGTGGCCCTCGCGCAAAGAGCTGCTTCAGCTTATGGGCATGGACGATACGCAATGGAAAGACGCCTCATATCTTCAAGATTTGCTATCAACACTTCAGGAGCAACGTGAGTCCAATATCAACGCGAAGGATGTCAAGGGCGAACGCACAGGCTACTTCTACGCCGCACGATCAATGTTTCGATATACCTTCCGGACGCCTATCGGTCCCTTCTACGACGCGAAACGAAAATCTCTCTGGTACCTAGGATGGAAGGTCAGTCTCCAAACCTGCAATTATCCACTAATCAATTCTGACGATTTGTCGCAGGGACCAAAAGAATGCGAAGATCCTCAGCTCGACGTCCAAGCGACATACTACATACTACAGAAGAGCCGCTATCTACAAGTATACTTGAAAGCACAGCCCCCGAAAAAAATCGCGAAATTCGACATGTTGAAGCCTGGGGATAGGCAAGCGTTCGTGGACGTATGGCGACGGATACCAAACAGATGCCCTCCTCCACAGACATCTGCACGTCCGAAGCGTAAGGACTTGTTGAGAGTGCAGCAATTGCAAAATGGTGGGCACCAACGTGGGAATGTGAGAACACAGGTGGTGGGCAGACGATCAACTCTTCGGGAGAGCTTATCTTTCAGCCTTGCAAGGCCCACACGACAGATTACACACGAGGCAGAAAATGGCTGTAGCTGTGTACCTGACCAGCAGCCTTAGCGGGTAACGGAAGAATGGCTCCAATGTCAAACAGCATTAGGCTTTCAGTCACGGTTTCTTTCAGAACCATGTTCAAGCCTCAGCGAAGAATGAGATCATCAGCATCGTCGGCCCGAAGGCCCAGAAGCACGAGAGTCGCAAGATCACCATCTCATAAGCTTCAACCACTTACAAGCACGATGGCACGATGGACTAAACGATGTAAAGACTGTTAGAGATGGTGACTGGCAAACTTTTGGTATCTAGGGAGATCTTGGGTCTGGGCCTGGAGATAACTTGCTTAATGCTCTTCAATTCTCTATTCAACCTCTCAAAGCACACCACGATGAACTTGTAACTGTAGGATCACAATACAATCATGAGCGTAGAGACCCAATCTGATCGACACGGACATGGAAGCCGAAAAAATGAGCGAACTCGCCGACTCTCTCGGGCCTCCGTACTGAGGGAAACACTGTTTCCTACCGTTGGTCTGTCGGTGACTAGCAGCCCGGCAATTTCGGGGTCCTTGTCGATGCCAACATATTCCAAGTTAAGTATCGCTTGTCAACCAGATTCTTGCGTCCCTGCTTTTGTAGAAAGACCTCGACACAATTCAATCCTGGCCTCACGGCACATGGAGCCAGGCTGGATGACTGACACCACGTACAGGGACAGGAGAATTCCGCAAGGCTCAAAGTTTTTCTGTAACCTTTTCCCGCTCACAATGCCCAAAGTTAAAACCAGCAAAAGATGGGCAAGCACGGTAAGGTGAAATATGATAACAATGGCTTATTTGAGGAGACAATGTCCCAGCTACACTCCTCCGTCATGTCCAAGGACCACGCTGAGACGGAGTGTCGAAGCTACTTTCTTCCCTAACTTTTCGCCAAGGATAATTTCTCCGTACATCGTTTCTCTTCTCGCCCTCTCCACCCTGGGCCTTGCACTCCCTGTTGCAGATCCAGGTCAGAACTATGGAAAGGAGGTTGCTGGAAGGAGTGCATCAAGAACGTTGTCGTCCTAGTCGAGGAGAACCGGTCCTTCGGCACATTTGCCGGTAGCCTCACATACAATCCCAGCATCAACGGCCTGCGCCACCTTAACTACTGCCATCCCGCCAATGTCACTGCCCAAGGCAGCCAGACCGTCTGCGCCCAGCCGATCGCGCTGGTCGTGGCTCCTGATGACCCTAACCACAGCATCAGCGGCGCAAACATGCGACTCTTCAGCACCTGCCACCCCAATGCCACCTCTCCCGAGACCATGCTGGGCTTTGTCACTGAGTAGGGCGCCACCTACAACTCCAGCAACATCACCCGGATTTCCGAAGCCGTCAACTACTACACGGAAGACCCACGTCCGCGTCTTTGCCGCCATGGCGGAGAACTTCGTCCTCTTCGACCGCTAGTTCGCCGCTGTCCCCGGCCCCACCAACCCCAACCGCGCCTGTATCACTTCTGGCACCTCGTACGGCCACGGCTATAACGATGAATCCTTCCTGACCTCAGCTAACACTCAACGCTCTATCTTCCAGCAGCTGTCGGAGAAGGGTATCTCATGGATCAACTACTCCAACACGACAGGCTTCCTGCCAGACTCGCTCTTCTACAGCTGGACCGTGTCCTCTGGGGCAAACCTCACGAGTGTTAAGCCCCTCTCTCAATTCTACAGTGACGCCGCAGCCAGAATGCTCCCGCAGTTTACGTACCTCAACCCGAAGTGCTGCGACAATTACTTCTTCCATCCACCGTCGCCTCTCAGCCTCGGTGAGAGCTTCATCAAGAGCGTCTACGAGGTCCTACGTGCCTCCCCGCAATGGGACTCGACCCTCTTCGTCCTTACCTTCGACGAACACGGTGGCTTCGCGGACCACGTCCCGCCGCCCGAAAACGTCCCTGCGGGTGACAGCCTCACCTACACTAAGAAGGCCCCCGACGGCAAGAATATCTCGTTCGACTTCACCTGCCTGGGCATCCGCATGTCGACCCTCGCCATCTCGCCGTGGGTGAGCCAGGGCGTTGCAGATAACAAGGGCAGTAACCTGGACGGCGAGTACTCGCATACGAGCATCCTGGCGTTCTTTGGCCAAGCTGTGGGACCTGGACATCCTGATGCCCAGGGTGGCATGGTCCGCGACGTGGGAGCATCTGATTTCGGATGACTTTAGGGACGATACGCCCAGCACACTGCCCAGTGCGTTTCCGTTTTAGTCCATTTCTGATTTAATCTAGCAGCCTCAAAAACAGCAGCGGTAACAGTGGTAGTGGCGGCGATGGCAGCGCAGGAGTGGTAGTAGCATATATTAGAGCAGATAAGCTAATCCTAGCGAAAATTAACCCCCGGCCCTGGTAGGTTTAAGCTCCAGAGTCGTGTCTCGTTTTCCTCCTCCACCATGGGATGACTTGCCCCTAGTCACTTAATATCTCAACCGTTATAACGACTTTGGGTATCTTGGTGACCAGTACCGGGAAGTATCGTAGACTTGGCAGCCACCCCTTTGTTTCTTACCATGAAGACTCAACAATCGAAATGAACTACGCCAGATC
>Ga0335072_10011258_pt1 | contig 12822 bp, 7 predicted proteins | sample Lox_Sample_21_FD_206725 | JGI IMG/M metagenome (GOLD analysis project Ga0335072, IMG submission 206725) | Soil microbial communities from Loxahatchee National Wildlife Refuge, Florida, United States - Lox_Sample_2.1 | ecosystem: Environmental > Terrestrial > Soil > Wetlands | place: USA: Florida...
GCCGCTCACGGAGCGCGAAGAAAAGATTCTCGCTGTCCTCGAATCTGTCGGCGCAAGCTTCTTTGATCCGCTGCATCAGGCAATCGGAGGCGGTTATCCCGGCGAATCCATCGACGCGCTCTGGAGTCTGGTATGGCGCGGCATCGTGACCAATGACTCTCTGCACGCCTTGCGCGCTTACATCGCTCGACCTGACGGCACCCGCACCCCGCGGCGATTGCAAACGGGGGGCGTGTTTCGTTCGCGTCGCACCACACCACCAAACGCGCAGGGCCGCTGGTCGGCACTGCACACGGCACAGAAACCCACTACAACCGAATCGTCGCACGCGCTCGCTCTGCAACTCCTCAGCCGCTACGGCATTCTCACACGCGAGTCCGTGGTCGCGGAAAACATTCACGGCGGCTTCAGCGCTGTTTACGATGTCCTGAAGGCCCTCGAAGAATCAGGCCGTATTCGCCGCGGTTATTTCGTGGCGGGTCTGGGGGCAACGCAGTTCGCGCTGCCTGCGGCGGTAGATCTGCTGCGCCAGTTGCGCAGCGAGCCCCCTGCTGAGAAGCCGGAAATCCTGCAGTTAGCCGCGGCCGATCCCGCCAATCCGTATGGCTCCGTTCTCCGCTGGCCCGATCTGCCCGCGATGGACGATGACTCGATCGGGGCCCCCGCAGACAGGTCCTCGTCTGTGGGGCGCGAAGCAGCACCCAGGGTTCTCACCCGCGCCGCCTATGCTGAAGTGATCTTGCGCAACGGGCAGCTTGTCGCGTGGCTGCGGCGCAACAATCCCAACATTCTCGTTTTTCTTCCCGCCGACGAGCCGGAGCGTTCGCAGGTGGCGGCGAGCTTTGCCCACTTCCTCTGCGAACGCGGACAGGAGCGCATGCTGGGCGCGCGACACCTGGGCGTGCTGATTACCACCATTAACGGCCAACCGGTGACTGCGCATTTCATGGCGCGATTCCTCATGGACGCGGGGTTCTATTCTGGACCTCTCGGCATGCACCTGCGGCGGCTTCCGCTGCCTGTGCCGCGTCACGATGCCTTTACCGGCGAGGTCCAGTAAACATGCCTGAGGGCGACACCATCTTTCGCACGGCTCGAGCTCTTACTCGCGCGCTGGTTGGACGGCCCATTACCCGATTCAGGTCCAACTATCCTCTGCTCACGCGCTTTGACGACGACACGCCCCTCGCCGGCCAGCTTGTCGATCGGGTCGAATCGCGTGGCAAGTGGTTGCTGATGCATTTTTCCGGCGGCGGAATCCTGGTTACTCATATGCTGATGAGTGGCAGCTGGCACATCTACCGCCCCGGCGAGCCATGGCAGAAGCCGGCCAGCCACATGCGCATCTTGATGGAGAACAGCGCCTGCCAGGCCGTCGGTTTTCGTGTCCCGGTCGCGCAGATGCATACTGCGCAATCGCTGGCCCGCGACCGCCGTATTCCACATCCTGCGGGAGACGTGCTCCGGCCCGAATTTGATGCGGAAGCTGTAATGCAGCGTCTGCTCGCGTGCGGCAATGAAGAGATCGGCGACGTTCTTCTGCACCAGGAAGTGCTCGCCGGCGTGGGCAACGTCTTCAAGTCGGAAGTGTGTTTTGTCTGTGGCGTCAATCCCTTCAGCGCGGTTGCCGCGCTGAGCCAGGAGCAAGTCTCTTTGCTGATTGCCACGTCGCGCCAATTGATCGCGGCCAATGTGCTTGAAGACTCCGGTGACGCGATTGTTACCTATCGCGGAAAGCATCGCCGCACCACGCATGCGTCTGACCCAACCGCCAGTCTGTGGGTATACGGACGCAACGACGAGCCCTGTCGGCGCTGCGGGGAGCGCATCCGCCGCCGCGTCCAGGGTCCGGATGCCCGCGTGACCTTCTGGTGCCAGCAGTGCCAGCCCATGCCGGACGGTTCTTACGTGGACGGGTGAAGATTACTCGCCGCTTTTGCCCAAGCCGAAAATCTTTTGCAGGATGTTCCGGTGATCCGGTGGGTGGTCGCAGGTATTGGTTGGTGCGGTGCCCGTCAGGAACGCAGCGCTGTAGTCATCAGGACAGGACGCGTCGGCCAGCAGGTTGGTCGCTTTATCGATGCTCACGATGTCCACGCCATCCGGCGGGGTGAAGTCGTGCGTGTCGGAGTACTGCGGCAACTGGACCGCCTTTTTCATGAAATCTGCCCAGATGGGTGCGGCCGCATCGGCGCCCTCGATCTTGAGATCGCTATAGTCATCATTACCCACCCACACAATGCAGAGCAGGTTGGTGGTGAAGCCAGCAAACCAGGCATCGTGCTCCGTACCCGTCTTGCCCGCCGCCGGAGCCAGGAATCCCATGTTGCGCACACCCGCGCCGGTTCCGCAAAAATCTCGCCCGCCAATCTTGCAGCCATCGCTCCCGTTCCCTTGCAGAACAGCTTCCATCAGATACGTAGTGAGGAATGCCACGCGCGGGTCAAGCACCTGCTTCGACGTCGGAGTGTAGTCCTCGATGATGTCGCCGTTGGGCGATCGGACGCTGGCCAGCATCCACGGATCGATGTGAAGGCCGTTATTGCCGAACACAGTATAAGAGCCTGCCAGTTCCAGCGGAGTCGCATCATAGGACCCGATCGCGACGGAGGGAGTCCCGCGGGCGCTTTTGATTCCGGCATCCCGCGCCAACTCCGCCACGCGATCAAATCCGACCATCGCAGCCAGACTGATGGTTGCATTATTGTCCGATCGCATGAGCGCGAGTCGCGCCGTCATCTCGCCGTAGTACTCTCCCTGATAATTGCGGGGCGTGTACTCTTGCTGATTGGGTCCAAGATCGTATGTCGTTTGCTCATCGTTCAGCATGGTGACCGGCGTGAAAAGCGCAGTTTGGCCCGGCAGCATGGTGCCTTCGGCCGCTGTTTGGAAGGCCGCTGCATACACAAAAGGCTTGAAGGTCGAGCCTGTCGGTCGTTTCGCTACGGCATGGTTCAATTGCGAACCGCCATAGTTGCGTCCGCCAACCATAGCCAGCACCTGGCCAGTGTGAGGATTCAGTGCTACAAGCGCCACCTGCGGATAGATCTCCGGTCCTGTATCCCCGTGCTTTTTGAGGCGCGCGTAGCGGCGATCCACCTGCTCATCAACAACGTGAATGGTGGAATTGACGGCGTCCGCCGCCACTCTTTGTAAATCCGGATCGAGCGATGTGTAAATGCGCAGGCCCTCGCGATTGAAGTCGCGATCGCCAAGCTTCTGCACGAGTTCGTCGCGTACCAGGTCGACAAAATACGGAGCCTCGCTTGCATCAACGCTGCCCGGCGCCAACTGCAAGGGTTCCTGCTTGGCAGTCTCGGCTTGTTCCTTGGTGATCGAGCCTGTCTCCACCATGGTGTCGAGCACAAGGTTTCGGCGATCGATGGCGCGGTCGGGATGCCGGAATGGGCTCAGCCGGTTTGGGCTTTGGATGAGGCCAGCCAGCAGAGCGCATTGCGCCAGATCAAGGTTGCGCACATCCTTGCCGAAAAACGACTCCGCCGCCTCGCCAAATCCGTCAATCGAGAAACTGCCGCGTTGCCCAAGGTTGATCTCGTTGGCATACATCTGAAAGATCTGCTTCTTGGTGAAGCGATGCTCAAGCTGAAAGGTGATGACGATTTCAATCATCTTGCGCTTGATGCTTCGCTCCGGCGTGAGGAAGAATCCACGCGCCAGCTGCATCGTCAGCGTCGAGCCGCCTTCGGTCCAGCGATGGCCCGGCGTCAGATCGTTGCGCAGGGCGCCGAGGATCCGGTAGTAGTCCACTCCTCCGTGATCGAAGAACCGTCGATCCTCAATGGAGACCACGGCATGCACCAGGTTCTGAGGCAGTTCATCGTATGTCACCAGCCGGCGCTTGGCGCGGTTTGCATCGCTGAGGCCGGTGATGAGCACCGGCTCAAGTTCATAACTCGCCAACGGGCCGCCATGGGCGTCGGAGATGGAGTCCACTACGCCGCCGTTCACGTGAATTGTCGCCGGATCCTCGGCGTGATACGACTCGGGCCCGGGCTGGACCGTGATGCTCTGCGCGGTTTCAGTGTAGGTGCCCAGCGGCGAGGCCTTACCCTCTCCTTGCACGCTGTATCCGGCTTCGCGCAGTTCGTTGGCGATGAGCTGAATACCGAGCTTTTGTCCTGGCCTGACCTCGCGCGGCGCCGCATAGATCTTCGCCGTATCGGCGAACAGCGGTTTCTTGAGCCGCGCATCCACGATGCCCTGGTACTTGATGTAAAGGAAGCCGAAGACCGCGAATCCAGCCAGCGCGAGCGCAGCCACACTGACCAGACCAACGCGCAACAGCATCATGGACCACGGATGCCTTCCCGTGGGCCGCGCGAGCCGGATTTTTACTGCCATGGTCACTTAATACACCTGGGAATCCGCGAATTGCGGTCCACCCCTATTCATCCACGCCGCTCAACAGATCATCTTCTTCGATGCGCCTCTTCACATGTTCCAGCACGTCGCTCAATGCTACGTCGACGCTGGCGGGCGCGCCCGAACCTGCTCCGGGCCCCGACTTTGAGGCCGGAGAAAGACCACGCGTCACCACCTCCACCTGTCCGCTTGCTGCTTTCTTGCCCACATTTATACGGTAGGGGATACCGACCAGATCCGCATCTTTGAATTTGACTCCAGCACGCTCGTCTCTGTCATCCAGCAGCACATCAAGTCCCGCAGAATCAAGCTCCGCTGCGAGCCGTTCCGCTGTTTCAAGCAGTGACTTGTCCGCGACGTTGGTCACCGTGATTACCACCGTGAAGGGCGCAATCGACGCCTGCAGCCAGAAACCGTTGGCATCGTTTGACTGCTCAACCGCTGCCGTGAGAATGCGCTCGATGCCTATTCCATAGCAGCCCATGATCGGCATTACTTCCTTGCCATTCTCGTCGAGCACGCGCGCGCCCATCGATTCCGTGTACTTGTATCCCAGCTTGAAGATGTGCCCAACCTCGACAGCTCTGCCGACAACGAGTTTGCCGCCGCAGCCATCTTTCGGGCAGGCCTCGCCCTCGTTCACGCTGCGGATATCGGCACTCAACGTCCAGCCGAAATCCCGGCCCGGGACCACATTCCGCAAGTGATAGTCCATCTTGTTCGCGCCAGCAACGAGGTTCTTGCGGCCTTCAAGCGACTTGTCGATGATGACCGTGAGTTCCTGACCGAGCGGCTTGTCGTCATGCTTCAAACCTACCGGGCCCAGGAAGCCCCCCGGCCCGTTGAAGTACTTGGCCAGTTCGTCGGCCTGCATCGTGCGCAACTCGTCCGCGCCAAGTGCGGCCAGCAACTTGGTCTCGTTCACCTGGTGGTCGCCGCGCAGGAACGCTGCCACCCCGTGCCATGTGTCTTTGCCGCCCGCCGTGCCGCGCTTGAGCGCCATATATGCCACGCACTTGATGTCGGAGGCCGGCGAAATCTTGAAAAACTCGGCCACATCGGCAATCGCCGCGCAGCCGGGAGTTTGAACCAGTTCAGGCTTGCCGTCACCTGTCGGTTCCATCTCGGTGACCGGCTCCAGCCTTGAGATCGCCTTCTCGAGATTTGCTGCATAGCCGCACACCGGGCAGCTGGCAATCAGGTCCTCGCCCGCGTCGGTGTAGACCATAAATTCCTGCGACTGCGAACCGCCCATGGCCCCGGAGTCGGCTTCGACGGCGACGAATTTCAGCCCGCATCGCGTAAAGATCCGGCGATAGACCGCGTCGTGCAGATCGAAGCTCTTGTCGAGCCCGGCAACATTCAGATCGAAGGAGTAGCTGTCTTTCATGATGAATTGCCGCACGCGAAGCAGGCCCGCCTTCGGTCGTGGCTCGTCGCGAAACTTGGTCTGGATCTGGTACCAGATCTGAGGCAGCTGCTTGTAACTGCGCAGCTCGCTGCGCGCGATGGATGTCACGATCTCTTCGTGGGTCATGCCCAGGCACAGGTCGGCGCCCTTGCGGTCTTTGAGGCGGAACATGTTGTCGCCCATCGTGGACCAGCGCCCGCTCTGCTCCCACAGTTCGCGCGGCAAAATCCCCGGCAGGTAAAACTCCTGGCCGATCTTGTCCATCTCTTCGCGCACGATGGCAATGATCTTGTTGAGCGACCGCTGTCCGAGGAACAGGTAATTGTAAAGACCCGCTCCAAGCTGGCGAATGTAGCCGGAGCGGAGCAAGAGCTTGTGGCTGGCCACTTCGGCATCCGCCGGGGCCTCGCGGAGGGTAGGGATGAAGAGCTTGGACCAACGATGCATAGAAGAGGGCTTACTTGCTTTCCCGTCCGTTTGAAGATGCCACGTCACAACTGCGGGCCACCGGTTGCAACACGGACGCAAGGCGATTAAATGAACCAGATCACATTCTAAATGCTCACCGTGTTGCGGGCGCTGGGCCGGCTCGGCTGCCGTGCCTCCCAATGCAAGCCACGTTGCTACTGAAGATGGCATCACCTCAGCGGCCTCCTCGCCTGCACGCTCCATAGCAATGCAGATGGAAGACCAAATGCGTGCGCGCTGAAAACAAACGGGCTGGGTGGGCCATCCGCGTTCCAGACCCGTGTCAGCAGGCGCACACTGGGTCAGCGCGGACACGCGCAATCAACACAAAACCGCTCGCCTTTCACCAGCTTTTCAAGGCCGGCGGTTTCGAAAATCCTTGTAACTCTGCGGAATATTGAATTGAATCGGATGCATGGGCGTTTGGGGCACTGCCATCTTCTCTGACGATACCTCCAGCGATCTTCGCGAGGAATACCGCAGTCTGATCGGCGATGGCCTCGACCCGGCCGCGGCGAAGGCTCGCATTCTCGAGTCCTACAAAAGCTCTTGCGCCGATCCATCCGAGTCCTGCGTGGTCTGGCTCGCCCTCGCCGCCGTCCAATGGAAGCTGGGACGTCTCGACCCTCACACCCTCGAACACGCCTTGCATGTCATCGACTCCGGCGCCGATCTGGCGCGATGGACCGTGAATCCCAAAGACCGCGCCAGGCGCCAGGTTGTCCTTGAAAAACTCCGCGCCGAGATCACTTCTCCGCAGCCCCCCGCAAAGAAAGTCGCTCGGCAGGTGCTCAGCGAGTGCCGCTGGCAGATTGGCGAGCTTTTTTCCTACAGCCTGCTCTCGGGAAAACTCATCCTCTTCCGCGTCATCGGCCACCGGACAGATAAAGGTGGCACCTACCCGGTTTGCGAACTCCTCGACTGGACCGGCGATGCGATTCCCGCCGAAGAGGTTCTTCGATCTCTCGCCATCAAATCGAGCCGCTCACTGCACAATCACGCCATCACGAAAATCATGCTCGTGGGGTTCAGTAAAAAATGGGGCAAACGAATTCAGGATCTTGATGTGACCCTCCCGCCTGTTCAAACACCCGAACGCTCCAGCGTCGAGCACTTCAAATATCTCGACAGGTTCCTGAAATACTGGTTCGACCTCGAGTGAAGTCAGCCTTCAATCCCGCTCGCCGGGCGCATCTACTCCGCGCGCAGGGCGTGGACGGGATCAACCGCGGCTGCCTTGCGCGAAGGCAGGTAACAGGCAATCCACGCGATCAGCAGAATGGTCCCCGTAGCCAGGCCATAGGTCCACGGGTCCATGGGACTCACGTGGAAAAGGATCGACGCCATCAGGCGCATGGTGGCGAATGCCACTGCAATCCCCGCGACCACACCGATGGCGGTGAGCGCGAGTCCCTGCCGGACAAACATGCCGGTGAGCGTCTCGCGCCGCGCGCCCAACGCCATCCGTATGCCGATCTCCCTCGTGCGCTGCGAAACCGCATAAGCGATCACGCCGTAGATGCCCACGATGCCGAGCAAGAGCGCCATGCTGCCGGCAATGCACAGCATCACCAGCATGAACGAGGTCCGGGCCATCGACTTGGTGTAGAGAACGCCCAGCGTCGTCTGGTCGGCCAGCGGCAGATCAGGATCGACTGACCAGACGGCCTGCTGAATCTCTTTGCGGAATGCAGCCTGGCCGGCACGCGGCGAGCGAATAACAAAACTCAAGTAGCGCTGCACCATTTCCTTCTGGGTCTCAAAGTTGTCCTGGTAGAGCGGCCAGTAGACAGTGGTTGAAGCAGGCTGGCTCACTCCGTCGTCGTACACGTTGCCGGCCACGCCGATGATCTCGTGCCACGGGTCGCTTGACCCCACGTGGATGAACTTTCCAATGGCATTTGCCGCCGATCCCCAGTACTCGCGCGCAAAGTTCTCTGAGATGATCGCAACCGGGCGCTTCTGGAACTCCTCGTCCCAGGTGAGGTCCCGGCCCGCAACCAGCGGCGTGCCCATGGTCGAGAAGTAGCCCGGCGAAACGAAGTCGAAGCGGCGGATCGGCGCAAGTTCGCCTTCCTTATAAACGCGGTCTTGAGCATAGACCGGATCGAACCGCTGGCTGCCCGACATCGGCACGCCCGTCGTCATGCCCACCGAAGAAACGCCCGCCAGCGATGCCAGCTTGCTGTCGATGGCCTGCTCGGTGCGCACGACGCGCTCGTTCTGCGTGGCCGGAATCTGCGTTTCGGGGATAAAGATGCTGAAAGACTCGATGGATGCCGGATCGGAAAATCCCGGAGACACATGGGCCAGCGCGCGGAAGGTGCGGATCATGAGCCCTGAGCAGATCAGCAACACCAGGGCCAGGGCCACCTGCACTACAACCAGGACCTTGCGGGCGCGGTGGCGTTCGCGGCTCTGGCTCAGCGCCCTGCCTCCCTCCCGCAAGCCGGTGCTGGCCGTTACGCTGGAGTACTTGATCACCGGAATCATGCCGATCACCAGGCTGACGAACACTGCCAGACCAAGCGTGAACAGCAGCACCGGAATGTCGATGCCGATCTCGTGCAGGCGTGGCAAGCCGGTGGGCGCAGCCGCAATCAGAATGCGCAGCGCTCCGTAGGCCAGCGCCAGTCCGATGAGGCTCCCCGCAAAACCAAGAGTGAGGCTTTCCACAAACAGTCCCAGCGTGATGTTCCTCCGGCCCGCGCCGAGCGCTGACCGGATGGCAAGCTCCTGCCGGCGGGCTTCCACGCGCACCAGCAGAAGATTGGCCACATTGGCGCAAGCCACCAGCAGGACGATGGCGATCGAGCCCATGATGATCCACAGCAGGTTGCCGATATCTCCCACCACGTCATTCTTCAGCGAGTGGAGATCGGGCGTAAAATGCGCTTGCTCAAAGAGTGCCGCGCTGAAGCCTTCCGGGGGAGGGAAGCTGCGGATGGCGATCGGAATCAGGCGGCCTTGGTCCGCATTGGCCTGCTGCAGCGTGACCCCGGGTTTAAGCCGCGCCACCCCTTGATAGCTGAAGTTGCCCAGCTTCGTCTTGCTGCGGTCGAGCTGCATCGGGACGATCAGGTCCGCATCGTCGTAATCGAGGAACCGGAAACTCTGGGGAAGGACTCCGATAATCTGCCGCGAGCTGCCGTCGAGCATGATACTGCGGCCGACGACGTTCTTCTCTCCACCGAAATGGCGCTGCCAGTAGCCGTACATCAGGATGACCGTCTTGGCGGCGTTCGGCTGGTCGTCCTGGCGTGTAAACAGACGGCCGAGCTGGGGCTTCACCCCGAGTATGGGCAAAACACCGTCCGTCACATCCACTCCCGGCACATGTTCGGGCTGCGCAGTACCGGTCAGGCTGTAAGCGTCGCCCTGGAAGACGCCGATATCCTCGAGAGTCTTGTTCTGCTCGCGATCGATGAAGTAGAGAAACGGCGCCATGTTGAGCCTGGGAATGTTGATTCCCGCAGCTCTGTTCCACACGCCGATGAGCTGCTCGGGATGCGGGTAGGCGAGAGGCTTCAGCAGGACGCCTTCGACCACGCTGAAGATGACCGTGTTGGCTCCGATGCCGATCGCGAGGGTGAGCAAGGTCACACACGTGAAGAGCGGCGCGCGGCCAAGCCGGCGCAGAACCTGCTTGAACTGATCGAGAATTTGTGCCATGCGGAGCCTCCTCGAGTGTGATGGTTGGAATTCCGCACCAAGGCGGTGTCCCCTGAACGGATACCACTGCGTGTTGCAAATGGCGTGCCATGCGCGCGTCTGCGATGGGCAACATTCCATGCGACATACGGACCCGGCCAGTGAAAATTGCGTTCACTTGCGGTGAACAGTGTCCGAAACTGGACGGTATGCCCTGCTTCCAGCCGGCTCGCAGAGTCCGGCACGCCAGAAGATACGGCGCCGGTCCGCGAAAGGTTCATCGAATCTGCTGCGCAGCAACCGCCGAACCCTCGCTCGTCTTTTTTCTCGGAGCCCGCCCAGGTTTCTTCTGCCGGGTTGACTACAACATCGGACGATCCCGCTTGCCTCTTTTTTCTCGGAGACGCGCACAATAGAAATAGGGGAGTCTCCGGCCGCGAGGTCGGGCGGCGGAATCCGGATCGGTCTCGAGAGCAGCGGGCTGACTTCAGGGGCAGGGAGCCGGTCTCGCGAACCGGTCGATCGGGATTCTCGCTTGTGCTGGCCCCTAACCCCTTTGCTGAGAGGAATCTGCGGCTAAGTTACTGCGGTAGAGGAATTTACAGACAGGACCGCGCGCTAATGTGAATGAAATGAGGATTTTGCATCCAGACTACCGGGGGGGAGGGGGTCAGCCCTCGATTCTGCTCGCCTTGATGAGCGCGCGCTCAAACCAGTCCCACGGTAGCATGGTCCGCATCACTAGGGCCGCCCACGCATCGGTCCCGAACGAACAGCGAAGGCGCGGCTTTGTGCTCTTCAGAACGCCGACCAGAAGCTCGGCCACAAGTTGAGGATCGGCGCGCTTGTTTTTCTCCGTTCGGGTCAGATGAAAGTTGATCGCGTCACGCTCGCTGTGTCCCAGCAGGTTCGCTGGCTGCAACCTCAAGCTCCTTCGTATTTGCTCTCTTGCCTCGCGTTGCGTAGAGATACCAGGCCAGCCACGCCGGAGCAGTCCAGAGATAACCAACGGACTTGATCTGCACGACCGAGTAAGCTTCGATCAGAGCAACTCCGGCAACCAGCGCAATCGGCACGAGGGAGCGTCGCAATTCAAATGCCCGAAAGACTCCTACGAATACAGTTGGCAAAAGCACAGACTCGTCGGTGAACCAGGCGTACGGTGTGCATAATTCAGAAACGAGAAGGAGCAGCATGCCTTCGGTCATCCAATTCCATTGGTGACGTCGCGTCCAGAAATACCAGATTGACCAACAGCATGCTCCCAATTCGGGGATGAATTGCACCCATACAGCATGAGGAGCCACAAGATAGCGTAAGGACGCGCTCAGCGTGGGAACATAATGATCAAGCGCGCCCGACGTTCTCATCATCCGCGCATAGTCAGACCAAACATGGGGATCAAAATGGAGCGTCAGCAGGCTGCTCCCAAGCAGGGAAATGAAGAATCCGGCGAGGATGCGATATGCGCCTCGGCTGAAGGCCCAAAGCAGCAGAGCAATTGCGCAGGGCAGGAACAGGTGCGGCTTCAACACGCAAGGCAACAGCGCAGCCCCAGCCAGCAGGGGCCAGGACTCACGAAAGTAGAGAAACAGCACCACGCCGAAAAGCAGGAAGATACCAATCTGCCCGGCCTGAATGCATACCAGAGCCGGCGCGAATAAAAAACCGGCCAGATGCACAAGAGTTGGCGGCCGTCCCTGCAGCAGCCAGAGAATCCACAAGGAGAGAGACAGACAAATAAACAGCAGGAGCGACCAGATCACCAGTCCGATGCTTGCGCCCACATATCCAAGCGGCAGTGCCAGGAACAGCGCCACCGGTGGACTGAACGAAACTTCGGGTTGATTTCGCTTAAGCCCCACCGCCCGCTCGATCTGAAAGATGGCGTCAGCATCGTAGGGGTTTGCGCCGTGAACAAGCTGCTGCTCGCCCGCCCAATATTCGACAAAGTCACGTTCAGTAACGTTCGTCTTGTATAGGGAGAGGTAAAAGATCGCGGCGATAGCGCAAAATCCAACGACAACAATGCAGGCTGCAGCAAACACGCGCCATGGTCTCATTTTCATGCGCTCGTCCCAGAGATGCGGGGAATCATTGCTCGTCCGCCTCGTAACATTTCTCTAATTACAACCAGATTGTGCCGCAAACCGGTCAACTGGTTTTCAGATCAGCTCCACGCCCCACAGATCGTGCAGGTGGAGCAATCCCTCGACCCTGCCCTCCGCGTCCAAAACTACCAGTGAGGTAATCTTCCGCTCTTCAAGGATCGCAAGCGCCTTGGCCGCCAACTCATCCGCGCCAATCGTTCGTGGATTGCGATGCATTGCCTCCCCCGCCAATCTACTCAGCGCCGCACCCCCCTCGCGCTCCAATAACCTTCGCAGATCACCGTCGCTGATCACGCCGCGCAGGCTGCCACTCTCCTGCACCGTGGTAATGCCCAGCTTCTTTGACGACATCTCGAAGATCACGTCGGCCATTGGCGTTGTCATCGAGACCACCGGCACATCCTCGCCCGTGTGCATCAGGTCGCGGACCTTTGCCAGCTGCTTGCCAAGCTTGCCGCCGGGGTGCAACTCCGCAAAATCCTCAGCCTTGAAACCCTTGCGCAGGCTCACCGCGATCGCCAGCGCATCACCCAGTGCCAGCATCGCCGTGGTGGAAGCGGTCGGCGCCAGATTCAGCCCGCATGCTTCGCGCTCCACGCCGCAATCGAGCGCCACATCGCTTGCCTGAGCCAGCGTTGAATTCAGGTTGCAGCAGAAACTCACCAGCGCGTCGCCCTTGCGCTTCAGCGTGGCCAGCATGCGCAGAATCTCCTCGGTTTCTCCGCTTGCCGAGAGCGCGATTACCACGTCGCCGGGCATTAGTACACCCAGGTCGCCATGCACGGCTTCGGCCGGATG
>Ga0335072_10011260_pt1 | contig 12821 bp, 10 predicted proteins | sample Lox_Sample_21_FD_206725 | JGI IMG/M metagenome (GOLD analysis project Ga0335072, IMG submission 206725) | Soil microbial communities from Loxahatchee National Wildlife Refuge, Florida, United States - Lox_Sample_2.1 | ecosystem: Environmental > Terrestrial > Soil > Wetlands | place: USA...
GATTTGGCTTCATGTGCACGCGCAGACACGGTGAGCTACTACGGTGAACCCACTCCCCCAGGAGTTTGCTGAATTAGCGCCGCCCGGGCGAGACGGTCTCCCGTCTGACCAGGCACAACTCAGGGTGTAATACCCCAGAAAAGGTCTAATTCTGCGGGCTCCAAGCCTTAGCGCATGAAGGAGCACTATGGATCAGTCGGGCAGCAACCTGCTGTTGCGCGCCACCCAACCGGGACCTCCCGCGTGCAACGGACAGCACGCGGCCGCTGACCGGATGCGCGAACTGCTCGCGCGTACGGTGCACGATCACATCGTGGAGGAGCGGTCGGTCGCCAGCGCACTGCAGGAGATCCGCCTGCGGCTTGACGCGATGAACGAGACGAGCATGTCCGGGGTGGCGGCGACCGTCGACGGGCTGGCCGCCACCATCGACTGCCTGGCCGCCAGGCTCGGTGCGCTCGACAGCAAGCTCATCGCACGGCTCGAACGCCTCGACGAACGGCTCGACGACCAGTACGACCGGGTGCGCCTGATCGACGGCAGGATGGAGAGCCAGGCAGCCGGCACTGAGGAGATGGTGGCCAGGGCTGTCGACGAGGCGACCGCCAGCATCACCGCGCGTATCGCGTCCCTTGAAGACACTGTGCTCACGCTGGCGGAGGCGCTGCTGCGCCCCGCCGTCCAGGTCGTGCACGGTCCCATAACGGCCGGGCCTGAGAACTGCCGCGCGACGGTGACCGGGTTACTCCCACTCGATGGTGCCCGGTGGCTTGCTCGTGACGTCGAGCACGACGCGGTTGACCTCGCGGACCTCGTTGGTGATCCGGGTCGAGATCTTCGCAAGCAGGTCGTACGACAGCCGCGCCCAGTCCGCCGTCATGGCGTCCTCGCTGGTCACGGGCCTGATCACCACCGGGTGGCCGTAGGTCCTCCCGTCGCCCTGCACGCCAACGGAGCGCACGTCGGCGAGCAGGACCACCGGGCACTGCCAGACGGTCTGGTCGAGGCCCGCGGCGGTTAGTTCGGCCCGCGCGATCGCGTCCGCCTCGCGCAGGACGGCGAGCCGCTCCGCGGTGACCTCGCCGATGATCCTGATGCCGAGGCCCGGGCCGGGGAACGGCTGCCGCCAGACGATCTCCGCCGGGAGCCCGAGTTCCTCGCCGACCTTGCGCACCTCGTCCTTGAACAGCCAGCGCAGCGGCTCGACGAGGTGGAACTTCAGGTCGTCGGGCAGGCCGCCCACGTTGTGGTGCGACTTGATGTTCGCGGTGCCGGTGCCGCCGCCCGACTCGACGACGTCCGGGTAGAGCGTGCCCTGCACGAGGAACTCGGTCGCCTCGCCGTGCTCGCCGGCGGCGGCGGTGATCTCCCGCGCGGCCCGCTCGAACGCGCGGATGAACTCCCGGCCGATGATCTTGCGCTTCGCCTCCGGGTCGGTGACGCCCGCAAGGGCGGCGAGGAACTCCTGCGACGCGTCAACCACGTGCAGGTTGACCCCGGTCGCGGCGACGAAGTCCTGCTCGACCTGCTCGGCCTCGCCCTTCCTGAGCAGGCCGTGGTCGACGAAAACGCAGGTCAGCCGGTCACCGATGGCGCGCTGAACGAGGGCGGCCGCGACCGCGGAGTCGACGCCGCCGGACAGCCCGCAGATGGCACGCCCGCCGCCGACCTGCTCCCTGATCCGTTCGGTCTGCTCCTCGACGATGTTCAGCATCGTCCACGTCGGGCGGCAGCCGGCCGCCTCGAGGAACCGGCGCAGGATCCTGGTGCCGCTGTCGGTGTGCATCACCTCGGGGTGGAACTGCACGCCGTACAGGCCGCGTCCCGGTTCCTCGACCGCGGCGGCCGGGGTGGCCGCGGTCTGCGCGGTCACCGTGAACCCCGGGGGCGCGACCGTTGAGGTGTCACCGTGCGACATCCACACGCTGAGCTCAGGGCCGAGCCCGCCGAGCAGCCGGCCGCCCTCCGCGAGGACCTGCAGCGGAGTGCCGCCGTACTCGGCCGCGCCGGTCCGCTCGACGCTGCCGCCAAGCGCGCGCACCAGCAGCTGGTGCCCGTAGCAGATGCCGAAGACCGGCAGGCCCGCGTCGAACAGCCCGGCCGGCGCGGCCGGCGCGTCGTCGGCGTACACCGACGCCGGGCCGCCGGACAGGATGATCGCCTTCGGCTGCCTGGCGAGCATCTCGCTCACCGGCATCGTGGACGGCACGATCTCGGAGTAGACGTGGCACTCACGCACCCGGCGGGCGATGAGCTGGGCGTACTGCGCGCCGAAGTCGACGACCAAAACGGTGTCAAACCCACCAGGTCCTGACACACTTACCCCTTCCACCAGGGTCTTTCCCCGTGCAACGGCAAAGTCTAGTTGCACACGCGAGGCGCAGCCGCGGGTATGCGCTGCTCAGGAGGCGCCGCCGGGTGCGGGATCGCCCGCCAGGTCGCGTTCCGTCTCCGGCTCCGGATGCCGCTCGGGCAGCGGTATGACCCGCAGCCGGGCGATGCGCCGGCCGTCCATCGCCGTGACCACGATCGTGTAGCCGGGGATCTGCACCGCGTCGCCCGGTTTCGGAAGCTCGCCGAGTGCGGCGAGGACGTAGCCAGCGACGGTCTCGTACGGACCCTCGGGCAGCCTGATCGAGGTCTGCTCGGCGAACTCGTCGAGGTTGAGCAGCCCGTCCACCTCGACCTCGCCGCGCGGGAGCTTGGTGGCCGGCGCGTCGCCGGTGTCGTACTCGTCCCTGATGTCGCCGACCAGTTCCTCCACCAGGTCCTCGAGCGTGACGATGCCGGCGGTGCCGCCGTACTCGTCGACGACGATGGCCATGTGTGCCCGCTCGCGCCGCATCTCCGACAGCGCGGACAGCACGGTCTTGCTGATCGGCAGGAACTTGATCGGCCGCACCACGTCGTCGACCAGCGCCGTCCGGGGTGGCGCGTCCGGCCCGAGCAGGTCCCTGATGTGCACGAAGCCGACCACGTTGTCGTAAGACCCCTGGTAGACGGGCAGCCGCGAGTACGGGACGCTGGCGGCGATCCTGGCGGCCTCACCGACCGTGGTGCCCGCCGCCAGAAACTCGACCTCGGTGCGCGGCAGCAGCACCTCGCGGATCTGCCGCTTGCCCGCGTCGAAGACCTCACCGACGATCCGCCGCTCGTCCGCGCTCAGCGTCTGGGTCCCGGCGACCAGCTCGCGCACCTCCTGCTCGGTCATGGCCTGGCGGCCCTGCCGCGGGTCGGCGCCCAGCAGCCTGACCACCACGTTGACCGAGACGGAGAGCAGCCAGACGACCGGCCGCGCGAGCCGCGAGATCACGTCCAGCGTCGGGGCGGCGAACAGCGCGATCGGGACGGTGCGCTGCAGCGCCAGCCGCTTCGGCGCCAGCTCGCTGAAGACCAGGCTGAGGAACGTGATGCACACGGTGACGATCGCGAACCCCAGCGGGGAGGCCACATCGTGGGCGACGTGCTTGCCCACGAGCCAGCCGGTCAGCAGCCCGGCCAGCGCGTCGGCACCGAAGGCGCCCGCTACGAGCGTGGCGAGAGTAGTGCCGATCTGCACAGAAGCCAGGAACCGGTTGGGATCGGCGGCGAGCCTGGCAGCCTTCGCGCCGCGCCTGCCGCGCTTCGCGAGCGACCGCACCTGGCCCTCGCGCAGCGAGACCAGGGCCATCTCGGCGGAAGCGAAGAACCCGCCGATAGACACGATAACAAGGACGATGATTACGTCTAGGACGACCTTCACGTCGCGATCGCCGACTCCCTGCGTCTTCCACCCGTTTAACGCTGTCCCGGGCGAGATGCGCCGTTCCCGGGTTAATGAACCTTTTCATCCCGTTAGCGCCGATCTGGCTGATCTCGCGACAAAGGACGGGATGAAAAGGGAATCAGTTTACTGGCGCCAGTCTAAACGGGGTACGGTATCGGGCCGAGGGTAGCTGAAGTCCCTGATCCGATCTGTCCTGCCGGAGGATGCCGCGCGGGCGTTCCTGGAGGCGATGTGAGAGGGCTCTTGGGGTCGGAGGGAGTCTGGTTCGCACCAGGACGCGCCAACCTGATGGGCGAGCACACCGACTACAACGAGGGCCTCGTGCTCCCGTTCGCGCTCGCCCAGGGCGTGACGGCGACCGCCTCGCCGCGGGACGACGGGCTGCTCGTGCTGAGCTCAAGGCAGGCGCCCGGCGGGCCGGTGAGGCTTTCGCTCTCGTCGCTGGCGCCGGAGTCAGTGACCGGCTGGGCCGCCTACCCGGCAGGTGTGGCCTGGTCACTGCGCGCCGCCGGGTACGACGTGCGCGGCGCCACGATCCACGTCGACTCCGACCTGCCGGTTGGCGCCGGCGTGTCGTCCTCGGCGGCGCTCGAGTGCTCGGTCGCCCTCGCGTTGTGCGCCCTGTCGGACGTGCCTGTGTCCCGGCAGGAACTGGCGCTGGCCGCCAAGCGGGCGGAAAACGAGTTCGTCGGCGCACCGACCGGGATCATCGACCAGTTCGCGTCCCTGCTGTGCCAGGAGGGGCATGCGACGCTGCTTGACTGCGGCACGCTCCAGACGACCCAGGTGCCGTTCCAGCCGCTCAGCGCGGGAGTGGCAGCGCTGATCGTCGACACCGGCGTGTCACACGCTCTCGTGTCCGGCGAGTACGCGGCACGGCGGGCGGAGTGCGAGGAAGCCGCGCGGCTGCTTGGCGTGAAGTACCTGGGGTCCGTCACCGATGCCGGCGCGGCGGAGTCGATCGCGGATCCGCTGCTGCGGCGGCGCGCACGGCACGTGATCACTGACAGCGCGCGGGCCGCGGCGATCGCCGGCGCGCTGGTTAAGGCCGGAGAAAAGCACCCGGTCGAGGCCGGGCACCGGGGTACGCGCGCCGGCCCGGGGGGCACGGGGGGACGGGATGTCAGGAGACCGGACCTGCGCGAGACGTACGAACTCGTCGGGAAGCTGCTGACCGAGGGCCACGCCTCGCTGCGCGACGACTTCGAGGTGTCCTGGCCGGCGGCCGACGCGGCCGTGGAGACCGCCGTCGCGGCGGGCGCCTACGGCGCCAAGATGATCGGCGGCGGCTTCGGCGGCTCGGTGCTGTCCCTGGTGCCGGCGGAGCACCTGGGAACGGTGCGCGGCGCCGTCACAGAGACGTTCGCCGACCGCGGCTGGACAAACCCGGAATTCCTGGACGCCGTCCCGTCTCCGCCGGCCCGCAGGCTTTTCTAGGAGCTCGCCTCGCGGCTACTGCTCGTCCTCGTCGTCCTCTTCTTCCTCGTCGCCGATGACGTGCACCGCCGCTTCCTCCGCGGTCGCGGCGCCGCCGTCGATTCCTGTGTCCTCGGCGACAAGCTCGTCATCCTGGACAGCGGGCACGTCGTCCTCGCCGTACACATCCGCCTCCGTGTACGCCAGCCGGCCGGACCGCATGTCGGGCTCGTCGTCACGTTCGAAACGCCGGACGTCGTAGCCGGTCGCGTTCTCGTCCCAGAACTCCGTCTCCTCGTCCTCGCCGTCGTCTTCGCCGTCGTCTTCGTCTTCCTCATCGTCGGCATCGATGTCCGGCTCTTCCTCGTCGAGCAGCTCGTCGAGGGACTCGGAGTCCTCCTCGCCTTCAAGCGCGTACCGGGTACCCGCGGACCAGCGGTCAGGCGTGGCGACCCCCCGGTCGAGCGGGTCGTCACCCGGCCTGCCGATCAACGTGTCGTTCGCATCGAGAGTCTCGTAGTCGCTCAGGTCCTCGGACTCGTGCCTCCGCCCGGAGTCAGGCATGACCTCATCTCCTCGTCACTCGGCACCCATCAACCTCAGAAAACGGGAACACCCTCAAGGTACAACGCAACCGCGTCTCCGGGGCTGGCCAGGGTTTCCCTGACGATCTCCGTTGCCCGGTTGCCGCAGATACATGCCATGACCGCGGAAAAGCCGGCCGCCGCGGAACCGGGCCGGGGACCGGAGGCTGCCTCGCCGGCGCCAGGCGACGTTACAGCGAGGCGACGTCGGCCTGCTTGGCCCGGACGGCCTCGGCGGCCTCGCGCAGCCCGGCGAGTTCGGACTCGGTGAGGTCGCGCTCCACAATCCGCTTCACCCCGCCGGCACCGATCTCGGCCTCGACGCCCAGGTAAACGCCGTGGATGCCGTACTCGCCGTCGACCCAGGCGCAGACCGGCATGATCGTGCCTGAGTCTTCGGCGACGGCCTTCGCCATCCGGGCCGCGGCGGCCGACGGCGCGTAGTACGCCGAGCCGGTCTTCAGCAGGGCGACGACCTCGCCGCCGCCGTTGCGGGTCCTGGTGACCAGGGACCCGATCTCCTCCTGCGACAGCAGCGAGGACAGCGGCTTGCCGTCCACGGTGCAGGCGGACGGGACCGGGACCATCGTGTCGCCGTGCGAGCCGAGGGTGAGCGTCTTGACCGAGCCGACGGGCACGCCGGCCTTCTCCGCCACGAAGTAAGAGAAGCGGGCCGTGTCGAGCATGCCGGCCTGGCCGATCACGCGGTGCGGCGGGAAGCCGGAAACCTTGGCGGCGAGCGCGGTCATCTCGTCGAGCGGGTTGGACACGACGATGATCACCGCCCCGGGCGCCTGCCTGGCCACGTTCTCCACCACCTGGCGGACGATCTTGGCGTTGGTCTGGATCAGGTCCATCCGGCTCATGCCGGGCTTTCGGGGCAGGCCGGCAGTGATCACCACGATGGAGGACCCGGCGATGACCTCGTAGCCCTCGCCGCCCGCCCCGGTGGTCTTGCCGGTCACCTTGGTCTCGAAGCCCTCGATCGGCCGCGCCTGGTTCAGGTCGAGCGCGAGGCCCTCGGCCCAGCCGTCCCTGATGTCCGTGAGCACGACCTCGTCGAAGATGTCGTACTCGGCCAGCCGCTGCGCGGTAGTCGACCCGTAGAAGCCGGCTCCGATGACGGCTACCTTGCCCTTGCGTGCCATTTGTCGTGCATCTCCCTATCTAGTCAGCGGGCGACCGCGACGCGCAGGTTCTCGTCGGGCGCGGCCGCTCCGTACCGCCGCCGCGGGGCCCGCCCGCAACCGCGGCTATGTGAGGGACCGTACGTATACCCGTTGCCTAGCAGACTGTAGCCTGCCTGTCATGACTACTCCCGTGACCGTGACTGTGACGGGCGCCGCCGGGCAGATCGGCTACGCCCTCTTGTTCCGTATCGCTTCCGGGCAGCTTCTCGGGCCTGACGTGCCGGTCCGGCTGCGGCTACTGGAGATCACCCCCGCGCTGAACGCAGCCGAGGGCACCGCGATGGAACTCAACGACGGCGCCTTCCCGCTGCTGTCCGGCATCGACATCACCGATGACCTGAAGACAGCCTTCGACGGCACGAACATCGCCCTGCTCGTCGGCGCCCGGCCGCGTACCGCGGGCATGGAGCGCGCCGACTTGCTCGAGGCCAACGGCGGGATCTTCGGCCCGCAGGGCAAGGCGATCAACGAGCACGCAGCGAACGACATCAGGGTGCTCGTGGTCGGCAACCCGGCCAACACCAACGCGCTGATCGCGCAGCAGAACGCGCCCGACGTGCCGCCGAGCCGGTTCACCGCGATGACCCGCCTTGACCACAACCGAGCGGTCGCGCAGCTCGCCACGAAACTGTCCGTCCCGGTCACCGCGATCGAGCACATGACCATCTGGGGCAACCACTCCGCCACCCAGTACCCCGACCTCTACACCACGGTGGTCAACGGCCGCAGCGCCGCCGAACAGGTAGACGAGGACTGGATCACCGGCACGTTCATCCCCGAGGTCGCACAGCGCGGCGCGGCCATCATCAAGGCACGTGGCGCGTCCTCGGCCGCCTCCGCCGCCAGCGCCGCCATCGATCACACCCGCGACTGGGTCAACGGCACCGACTGGACGTCCGCCGGCGTCGTCTCCGACGGCTCCTACGGTGTGCCAGAAGGCCTGGTCAGCTCCTTCCCGGTGCGTTCCGCTGGCGGAGACTGGGAGATCATCCGGGATCTGCCGGTCAACGACTTCTCCCGCGGCAAGATTTTCGCCTCGGTCGAGGAGCTGGCCGGCGAGCGTGACGCAGTCGGCAAGCTCGGCCTCATCTGAGCTCCCCCGTTCCTTACCGCAGGCCCCCGGAACCGCCCTGGTTCCGGGGGCCTTACCGCGTCCGACATCGGGAGCACGGGAGGTTGCCCCCTGGCAGTTACCGCGGGCCGCCCGCTGACGCTGCGGCGCCGTGGCAACGGCGCAGTGCGCCGCCACGTTGCTCTTCTCCCCGCGGTACGGGGGTCCCCCCCGGGGAGATAGCGGTACGGGGGTCCCCCCGGCGAGATAGCGGTACGGGGGTCCCCCCGGGGAGATAGCGGTACGGGGGTCCCCCCCGGGGAGATAACAGTGCGGCGAGCGCCTCGTTGAAGGTCTTCGATGGACGCATCACGGCCGTGGCCTTTTCGGCGTCGGGCAGGTAATAGCCGCCGATGTCGGCCGGCTTACCCTGGACCGCGAGAAGCTCCGAGACGATGACGGACTCGTTCGCCGCCAGCGTGTCGGCCAGCTCCTTGAACGCCGCGGCCATCTCGGCGTCCTCGGTCTGCCTGGCCAGTTCTTCTGCCCAGTACAACGCCAGGTAGAAGTGCGAGCCGCGGTTGTCGATGGTGCCGAGCTTGCGGCCCGGGCTGCGGTTCTCGACGAGGAACGTCGCGGTAGCCCGGTCGAGCGTGTCGGCCAGCACCTTGGCGGCCTGCAGGCCGGTGAAGCCGGCGTACTGCTCGAAGGAAGGCACCAGCGCGAAGAACTCGCCAAGCGAATCCCAGCGCAGGTAGTTCTCCGCGACGAGTTGCTGGACGTGCTTGGGGGCGGAGCCGCCGGCGCCGGTCTCGAAGAGGCCGCCGCCGGCGATAAGCGGCACGATGGAGAGCATCTTGGCCGACGTGCCGACCTCGAGGATCGGGAACAGGTCGGTGTTGTAGTCCCGCAGCACGTTGCCGGTCACGGAGATCGTGTCGAGCCCCTGCCGCATGCGCTCAAGCGAGTACGCCGTTGCCAGCTCGGGCGACAGGACGCGGATTTCCAGGCCGGCCGTGTCGTGCTCGGGCAGGTAGGCGTTGACCTTCTTGATCAACTCGGCGTCGTGGGCGCGGGACTCGTCCAGCCAGAAGATCGCCGGGGTCTGCGAGGCGCGCGCCCGGGTGACGGCAAGCTTCACCCAGTCGCGGACCGGGACGTCCTTGGTCTGGCAGGCGCGCCAGATGTCGCCGGCCTCGACATCGTGGGCGAGCAGGACCTCGCCCGCCTTGTTGACGACGGTGACAGTGCCGTCGGCGGGGATCTCGAAGGTCTTGTTGTGCGAGCCGTACTCCTCTGCGGCCTGCGCCATGAGGCCGACGTTCGGGACGGTCCCGATCGTCGCCGGGTCGAGCGGGCCGTTCCGCTTCACGTCCTCGATAACGGTGGCGTAGACCCCCGCGTAGGAGGAATCGGGGATGACCGCGAGGGTGTCGTCTTCGCCGCCGTCAGCCCCCCACAGCTTGCCGCCGTTGCGGATCAGGGCCGGCATGGAGGCGTCCACGATGACGTCGCTCGGCACGTGCAGGTTGGTGATCCCCTTGTCGGAATTGACATAGGACAGCCGCGGGCCCGACGCCAGCGCGGTCTCGAAGGCTGCCTTGATCTCCTCCCCGTTGGGCAGCGACGGCAGCCCGGCCAGGACCGATCCGAGGCCGTCGTTGGCCGACAGGCCGGCGGCCGCCAGTTCGTCACCGTACTTCTCGAAGACGTCGGTGAAGTACGCCCGCACCACGTGGCCGAAGATGACCGGGTCGGAGACGCGCATCATGGTCGCCTTCAGGTGCACCGAGAAGAGGATGTCCTCGGCCTTCGCCCTCGCCAGCGCGTTCCGCAGGAATGCCCGGAGCGGGGCGGCCTGCATGACCGTGGCATCGACGACCTCGCCCGCCAGTACCGGGAGCGACCGGAGCAGCACCTTCCGCTCCCCTGCGATGGTTTCAAGTACGATCGTGAGGGTGTCGTCAGCCTGCAGCGTGACCGACTTCTCGTTGGACCTGAAGTCGTGGTCGCCCATCGTGGCCACCGAGGTCTTCGAGTCCTTCGCGAAGGGCTTGTTGACGTGCGGGTGCTTGCGCGCGTAGGCCTTCACCGAGAGCGGGGCGCGCCGGTCGGAGTTGCCCTGGCGCAGCACCGGGTTGACCACCGAGCCGACGGCCTTGGCGTACTTCGCCCGGATCGCGGTCTCCTCCGGCGTGGCCGGCGTCTCCGGGTAGTCCGGCAGGGCGTAGCCCTTGGCCTGCAGCTCCTTGATCGCCGCCTTGAGCTGGGGAACCGAGGCGGAGATGTTGGGCAGCTTGACGATGTTGGCCCCGGGCCGTTCGGTCAGCTCGCCGAGCTCGGTGAGCGCGTCGTCGGCCAGGCCGAACTGTGCCAGGATCCTCGCCGCCAGCGAGATGTCACGGGTCTCGATCTCGACGCCGGCCTTCTGGGCATACGCGGCGACGATGGGGAGGAATGAGTACGTCGCGAGTAGCGGCGCCTCATCGGTTTGGGTGTAGATGATCGTGGCCATCTCGTTGCCAGCTCCTGCTCTCAAGAATTCTTCTCGACATCAAGATACCTACCGGGCCCGTTAAAAGGAAAACCGTGCCCACCGCGAGGACCCGCTGCCACAGCCCGGCGGGACTGCCGCTGCCAGCCCGTCCTGACGGACAAACCCCGCAACCGCAGCACGGCCAGCGCGCTTGCCGGCCCTCCTTGCCGGGCAACCCGCGCAGCTAACCGACCCTGGCCCTACCGCGGCAGTACCAGCCCGAGCACGAGCAGGCCCACGCCGAAGATCGTGAGCGCGACCACGTCGGTCGCCCGCTTCCTGGTGGCGAGCAGGCCGACGAGTCCGGACGGGAGGAGCAGCCTCGCGGCCGCGGCGACCAGAAGCGCGGAGCCCGCGACGACACCCCCCTCGCCGCCCCCCACCGAGCCCGTGGACCTGGCGAGGTAGACCCCCGCGATGGTGACAACCAGGACAGCAAGCAGCGGAACGACCCCGACGATACTCGCGTCTTCCCGGGTACGCTCGGCGTCCGCGCTTGACCGGGTGGCGGCATGCGCCGACCGCGCGACAGCGCCCCAGTGGCCGGCCCGTGCCGCTTGCTCCTCCAGTGCCCCCGAACGATCGGTGCTGCTCGCGTCCCGTCGCTCGCTCGGCGGCCTGCGGTAGCCGGCTCGCGCCTGCTCCGTGTCGGGTGTCATGATCGTCTCCCGCGGCCAGCCGCGTGCGGCCGGCCTTTTGGCTGCTCAGTAAGCACTTTACCGGCGACGCCGCGGGACTCGCTCGCGCGGTCTCCGCGGCCGGACCCAGCCGGCATTCACCACCTTACGCCCTTTATTGGAAACCTTTCCCGCCCCATCCGCATCCCGAGAAAGTAACGCTACAGTGAGATAAGCGTCACGTAACGGGTAGATGGGAGGATCTGCGTGGACAGCCCTTACATTCGCGTCGAGGACACCGGAGAAGTAATTCCGCTGCGCAGCGAGGTCACTACGGTCGGGCGCGGCGCTGGGGCAGATGTCCGGCTAGACGACCCGAGCGTTTCCCGGCTGCACGCGGAAATCATCCGCCGCGGTCCCTACTATTACCTCGCTGATCTCGGATTATCACGGAATGGCACGCGGGTAAACGGACGGCCCGTCGCCCGCCGCGTGCTTGACGACGGTGACGTCCTCAGCTTCGGCGCCGCGCGCTGCCGGATCGAGGGACTGCCGCAGGAGTCACTGACCGCCGAGGCTGAGCTCCGCCGCGCCGCCGCACCGGAACTGACCCGACGCGAGCTGGACGTGCTCACCTCGCTCTGCCGGCCGGCGCTGTCCGACGACGCGTTCGTCACCCCCGCCACGGCCAAGGAGATCGCGGGCGAGCTGGTGGTGACCGAGGCGGCCGTCAAGCAGCACCTGCTCCGGCTCTACGTGAAGTTCCGGATACCCGAGGGCGCGAACAGGCGCACCCGCCTCGCCAACGAGGTGATCGCACTCGGCCTGGTCCGGCCGCTGGCCGAGCACGGGTCAGGGCAGGTGCAGCACGCCCACGGTGCTGCCAAGCAGCCACCGCTGGAAGGAATGCAGCACCCCGCCTAGCGACGGCAGTCCCGGCATCAGGTGCGGGACCGTCGAGGCCGCCGCCGGCCAGATGAGCGGCGGCTGGGAGAGGGCGGAGGAGACGATCGCCAGGGCGAGCGCCCAGGCGGAGATGAAGGCGACGGCCAGGGCGCCCCTGCTTCGGACGACCGACGCGCTCATCCGGCGCAGCTGCCGCCGCGGCGCGTGCGACCCGGGGCCGACGCAGTAAAAGGCGACCGCCGCGCCTGCCGCCCAGCTGCCCGCGCCCGGCAGCGTCCCCGTTCTGGTGAAGGCGACCGCCGCCACCCCGGCGACGAGCGCGGGGAACAGGGCAAGCGGGGCGAGGAAGACGGTGACGAGCGCCGCCCGGACGACGGTCCACGGGGCGGTCATGATCACGATCACGATGTCGCTCGGCCGCGTGCCGCGCAGGCTGCGGCGCTCGGTGAGCGCGGCCTGCGCGCGGTCGGCCGCGCGGAGCAGGGTGATAACCGCCAGCGACAGCGCCGTGCCAGCGACGGGGAGCAGCACGCTGAGCGCCACCGCGGCGACCATGGCGGCCAGGCTGAGCAGGCCGAGCCCTGGCGGCTGCCAGGCCGGCTCCCTCGGCACGCCACGCAACGGGGCGGACAGCGCGGGCGCTTGCTGCCGCTGCGGTGCGGCCTGCTGCCATGGCGGTGCGGCCGACGGCGCGACGGGCGGCAGCAGGTCGGCCACGTCCCGCGCGGCCTGTGCGGGCGACCGGTACGCCGCCG
>Ga0335072_10011261_pt1 | contig 12820 bp, 9 predicted proteins | sample Lox_Sample_21_FD_206725 | JGI IMG/M metagenome (GOLD analysis project Ga0335072, IMG submission 206725) | Soil microbial communities from Loxahatchee National Wildlife Refuge, Florida, United States - Lox_Sample_2.1 | ecosystem: Environmental > Terrestrial > Soil > Wetlands | place: USA: Florida...
GGGTCAGCGCGGTGGGCATGCCGGTGCCGAACTCCTGGGTGGAGGTCTGCACGACCGCGGTGCCGTCGGCATACAGATGAGCGCGGGCCCGCTGGGTACGCATGAAGAACGCCACCGGGTAGGCGGCGGCGGCCATGCCGGTGCCGATCAGCCAGTTCCCGTCCCGCTGCGACCGTGGCCGCGGGTTCCGCCCGCCCCAGCCGATCAGCTCGGCGCCCCGCTGCAGGCATTCGGCCAGGCCGTAGCTCGACCACGGATGCCCGGTGCCGGGCTCGGTCTCGGCGAGGTTGCGCAGCCGCAGCTCGACCGGGTCGAGGCTCAGGTCGCTGGCGAGCTCGTCCATCGCGCATTCGAGGGTGAACACGCCGACCGCCTCGCCCGGCCCGCGGGTGAACGTGGGGGTCATGGTGTTGCCGCGGACTAGGTGCAGGATGCCCTCATACGCTGGGCTGGCGTACAGCTGGGAGGCGACGCCGAACGCGGGTTCGGCCCAGTCGTCGAACGGGGAGGTGACCGAGATCTTGCGGTGCCGGATCGCGGTCAGCGTCCCGTCCCGCCTCGCCCCGAGCTCGACGCTCTGTTCCTGCTCCTCGCGATGCCCGCAGGAGGTGAACATTTGTCCGCGCGGCGCGGTGAACCGGACCGGCCGCCCGACGTGCCGGGCGGCGATCGCGGTCAGGGTTACGTGCGGCCACACCATGGCCTTGGAGCCAAAGGCCCCGCCCACGAAACGCGTCAGCACCCGGACCTTGGACGGGGACATGCCGAGGAGTGCGGCAACGGTCAGCTGCACGGCCTTGATGCCCTGGCACGAGTCATACAGCGTCAACTCACCGGAGCTCCATACCGCCGTGGTCGTCAGGGGTTCCAGCGGGTTGTGATGGTTGGCGGCGAACCGGAACCCGGCCTCGACACGGGCGTCCGCGGCCGCCATCCCCGCGTCGGCGTCCCCCCGCGCGGTCCGCGCCGGCATGAGGCCGCCGAGGATCCGTTCCGGCTCGTAGGCCTGATCGCGGCCCTGGGCGATCGTGGCAACAGGCGGTACCTCGGCGTACTCCACCTGTACCAGGGTGGCGGCGCGCCGCGCCTGCTCGAGGCTGTCGGCCACGACGATCGCCACGGGCTGGCCGGCGTAGTGGATCACGTCATCTTGCATGGGGAAGAAGGTCTCGCCGGGTGCCGGGCCGCCGAGCAGCGACGGGACCAGCGGCACGTGGTTGATCTCCGGCATGTCGCGACCGGTTAGCACGGCGGCAACCCCGTCGGCACTCTCGGCGGCCGTCGTGTCGACCGACGTGACCCGGCCGCTCGCCACCGTGGCGCCGACGATCTCGGCGTAAGCGAGATCTGGCAGCGCGATCTCGCCCGAGTACCGCGCCGAGCCGGTGACCTTCTCCGGCCCCTCGACCCGGGGCACGTCCTGGCCGATGTACCCGCTCATCGCGCCTCTCCTTCCATCAGCGTGTTCAGCGCCCGCACGATCGCCCGCTGCGCGAGGTCCACCTTGAAGGCGTTCTGCTGCCGTGGCATGGCATGGGCCAGCTCCTCGCGTGCCGCCTCGGCGAAGCTGTCCTCGCTGGCAGACTGGCCGAACAGGGCCGCCTCCGCGCGCCGGGCCCGCCACGGCTTCGTGCCGACGCCGCCCAGCGCGAGCCGCACCCCGGCGACCGTGCCCTCCTCGACACGGATCGCCGCCGCCACCGAGACCAGCGCGAACTCATATGACTGACGGTCGCGGAACTTCAGGTACCCGGAGCGGCGCGCCATCGGGACCGCGGGAACCTCGATCGCGGTGATCAGCTCGCCGTGCTCCAGCGGATGCTCCCGGTCGGGGGTATCGCCGGGCAGGAGGAAGAAGTCGTCGATGCCGATGGCCCGCTCCCCGCCCGGGCCGCGGGTGTGCACCACAGCGTCCAAGGCGACCAGCGCGACCGCCACGTCCGACGGATGCGTCGCGATGCACTTGTCGCTGACCCCGAGGATGGCGTGGCCCCGGTGGAAGCCGTCTATGGCCGCGCAGCCGCTCCCCGGATCGCGCTTGTTGCACGGCGAGGTGACGTCGCGGAAGTAGCCGCACCGCACCCGCTGGCACAGGTTGCCGCCCATCGAGGCCATGTTCCGCAGCTGGGCCGACGCGCCAAGCACCAGCGCCTGCGAGATCATCGGGAACCGCTCCACCACAGCGGGCACTCTGGCCACATCGCTCATCCGTGCCAGCGCGCCGATCTGCAGGCCCCCGCCCGGCAGATTCTCGACGTCATCCAGCGGCAGGTGGTTGATATCCACGAGCAGTCCCGGCCGCAGCACGTCCTGGCGCGCCAGGTCCACCTCAGTGGTCCCGCCCGCCAGGAAGGCACCCTCCGGGTGCCCGGCGACCAGGGCGATCGCGGCGCCCACGTCGGCTGCACGGGCGTAACTCAACGGCCGCATTACCGCTCACCCCAGCCGCGTCACGCACCTCGCGGATCGCGGCCCGGATGTTCGGATACGCCGCGCAGCGGCAGATATTGCCGCTCATCCACTCCGCTATCTCCGCGTCGTCACCCGCATGCCCCTCCTCCAGCAGCGCCACCGCCGACATGATCTGGCCCGGGGTGCAGTAGCCGCACTGAAATGCGTCCCGGGCGATGAACGCCGCCTGCACCGGGTGCAGCGACCCGTCAGCGGACAGCCCCTCGATCGTGGTCACCTCGCGGCCCTCGCAGGTGACCGCCAGTGTCAGGCACGCCAGTACCCGCCGGCCATCCACCCACACCGTGCACGCGCCGCATGTCCCCTGATCGCAGCCCTTCTTCGACCCAGTCAGGCCCAGATGCTCACGCAACCCATCCAGCAGGCTCACCCGGGGCTCCACCCGCAGCTCGCGTTGCTGCCCGTTGACGCGCAGCACCACCGTGCCTGCCTGCGGGCCCCGCACTTCCGGGGGCGAAACAACATCGGTACTCATCGCGACCTCCCTTGACGCCTGCCGCCAAGTCTGAGGTCCGGCTGGCCGGCCTCGTATCCGCCAGTTGGCTAGTGCATCGGGCAGGTGCACTGACGAGCCGTCTCGGCTCTTCTGCGCCGGGGCCCGGACGGCAAGTTCAGGAGGAACGCGGAAACCACCGTCCGTTCGGGGAAATCAAAGACTTCTCCCGAACGGACCGTGGTGCTTGCTTCCGGCAAGCCGTCAGCAAGTGCGGCTTGGCCCCGGACGAGGGGGCACCCCGTTACGCGGATGCCCCGAAATCGGGTCGAGTCCGCCTGGGCGGCACGCGCTTGGCGAGCGCGGCACGGAGGACGCGGCGCCGATCCGGGTCCGTGCCTCCCCAGATGCCGAACTCAACGCCGTGCCGCAGCGCCCGGCCCAGGCACGTGACACGCACCGGGCACGCCATGCAGATGCGCTTCGCCTGGTCAGCCTGGCGCAGCGCCAGCCCGGCCGTGCCCTCAGGGAAGAACAGTTCCCGGTCGCATGACGGTTCGCTGGCGAGCGGGGTGCTGCTCCAGCATCGTCACCACCGCCGCCGAACGGCCAGGCCCCGTCCCCGGTCCCCCGGGCGGGCCAGGCTCTGGACCGGGCGGCATCCAGATCTCAAATGCCGCGAGCGCGGGCAGGCTCACTTCCCGTGGCTGATGAGGGCGTTCCACGTGGCCGGGCCCATCACGCCGAGGGCGCCGGCGAGGCAAGGTGAACCTGGCCGTGACGGCGGCGGTGCTGGCCGCTGTGTTCGCGGAGCCCGCGACCGATGCCGCCCGGCCGGTCCCGCCGCGGACAACGCGGACGCGGCCAAGGCGGCCGCCAGTACGGCAGGCGCGACGGCCGTGGTCAGGATCTTTCGATTCATGAGAAGCTTCTTCCTCTGGGGGTGTCCGCAGGCTGAGTGCGGGCCGCATCGGCTAGCCCCACCCGGTTCAAGCCCTGTGTGAGGACCTTTATCACGGCCACGTCGGTCAGCGGGTCTGGGCCCACCAGCGTCGCCGGCGCGGTCTTGCCGTCGCTGAACAGGACGGCCAGCGTCCCGCCGCTCGCGGCGGGAGCGATGACGTGGTTGTTCGTGAGGATGTAACCATCGGACTTCATGATCTCGCCGGACCCGGTGCCAGATGAGCTTGTGCCCTTCGCCCTAATCGTGACGACGGACGGCAGGGCCTTTTCCGCCACCGAAGTGACCTGGCACGACGGAGACCGACTGCTCGCCATGCCGCCCGCCACCGCTGCCGCGAGCCACGCGGCTCGCCGTGTCCGCATCGAGGTGCGCGAAGACGTGGACATGGCATGTTCCCTCCGTGCTTCTGGTGAGCTGCTCGGCAGAGCTTCAGCTTGCGGTCGGCGGGGCGGTCGTCATATCCGCCGGCTGGCTAGCCAGCGTGACCAGTGCTTGCCTGGCGGGTAGGGCTGGCCGCGTGGCGAGCAAATGCATCGTCACCTGCACACGCGACTTCCCTAGCCATTTCCTGGTATGTGCTGTCCAGCCGACTATCCAGTTGGCGGATTTGAGCGTCCTTCCCCCGCCTGACAATTACAAAGACGTGATTGCCGCACGCGTCAGGTACGACGGGCGTCTCGTGACCGCGGACCAACGACTCTCATCCAACTCGCAGACATCCCTGGAAATCCGTACAACTTTTCGCTGAAAGGCTGGTGATCATCCATGAATCTGGATGCATTTGGTCGGTTCGCAGTGGCTTATGACCTACGGCGGCAATTCGTGCGTGGCCGGACGCCCGCAGTGGCGGGGATCTGCATCGTCGGGGCCGGTCTCCTGGCCGTGGGCTGCTCATCGAACAGTTCAAGCAGTTCCGCGAGCGCGTCGGCGCTGCCAACTACCGCGTCCCCGGCGCAGTCGGCCACCGTGGCCCCGGCCCCCCCGGCCCCCCCGGCCACCTCGGATCCTGCGCACCCGGCCACCTCGGCACCCGCATCTCCGGTGTCAGGCACGGCTACCTGCACCGTGAGCGTGCTGAGCTTCGCCCTTGGCGCGAAGACGGCCGCGGCGGGGCAGCAGATGACGCAAGTCGTGGACCTGACCAACAAGGGATCTGCCGCCTGCGCCATGAAAGGCTTTCCCGGCGTGGACCTGGTCGGAGTGGCAAAGGGCCAGCTGAACTACTCCTGGTCACTGGCGCGCTCTTCCGCGCGCTACGTGCAAGTGACACTGCAGCCCGGAAGGACCGCCCACTTCAACCTCATCTACCTGCCCTACGCCTCAGGCGACGGCATCGAATTCACCGTTGTCAAGCTCGTGCTGACGCCACCGAATACGTTCACCCAGGCCCAGGTCACCTGGAGCCAGGCCGTGCTCCTCCAAGATGGCGCGACGCACCCGGGCACATTCATTGGGCCGGTTGTCGCCGGCGCCTGAGGTTTCGCCAGCTGGAGCACCACGACATAGGCGCTGAGGGCCGACAGGAGATCCGTTAGCGCGCCGACGGCGCGGGAAAGCTTCGTTGGCATATGTAGGCCGCTCACTGGCAGGCCGCATCGGCCTGCTGCCACCAGTTGATGACCAGCCCGGCATAACACTGTTCTCGTTCTGGTGATCTGTGCGGTTACAGCCTGCACGGGAAGGCAGCCCGTCGTATCCGCCGGTGGCCAGGTATGTCGCCACTGGGCAGTGTTGATGCCTGCCGGCTAGCGGTGGGATAGCTTCTGTGCTGTGCGGGTGCCTGCAGGCCAGGAGGTGGGCGGGTGACAGAGCTGACCGGCCGCCAGATTGAATGTCAGGTGCTCGACGGGCTGGTCGCGACGGTCCGGGCGGGGGAAAGTCACGTCCTGGTGCTGCACGGGGAACCCGGCGTGGGCAAGACGGCGCTGCTGGAGTACCTGGCCAGGCGCGCGGAGGGCTGCCGGGTGACACGCGCCGCCGGTGTCCAGACGGAAATGGAGCTTGCCTTCGCCACGCTGCATCAGTTGTGCGCTCCGCTGCTGGATGGCCTGGATGACCTGCCAGGGCCGCAACGGGAGGCGCTGCGGACCGCATTCGGCATTAGCCCGGGGCCGCCACCGGACCGGTTCCTCGTCGGGCTGGCAGTGCTAGGCCTGCTGTCCGATGCGGCTGCGGCACGGCCGCTGCTGTGCCTGGTCGATGATCAGCAGTGGGCCGATCACGCCTCAGCGCAAGTGCTGGGGTTCGTCGCGCGCCGGCTGGGCGCGGAATCCGTGGGCCTGGTGTTCGCAGCCCGCGTCCCGGCCAGTGAGCTGTCAGGGCTGCCGGAACTGGCGCTCGCGGGGCTGCCGGAGGCGGAGGCGCGCGCGCTGCTGGATGCGGCGCTGACCGTGCCGATCAGTGCGCTGTTCCGGGACCAGATTGTCGCCGAGACGCGGGGGAACCCGCTGGCGCTGCTAGAACTGCCCCGGGCACTGACCCCGGCGGAACTGGCAGGCGGGTTCGGCCTGGCGAGCACGGTTTTGCTGTCGGGAAGTCTTGAGGACAGCTTCCGGCGGCGGGTAGCGGCACTGCCGGACCAGACGCGGCGCCTGCTGCTGCTGGCGGCGGCCGATCCGTCCGGCGACACGGCCTTGGTGTGGCGGGCGGCCGGGCGGCTCGGAATCGTCCCGGAGGTCGCGGGACCGGCCGCCGATGCGGGCCTGGCTGAGTTCGGGGTACGGTTGCGGTTCCGGCACCCGCTGGTCCGTTCCGCGGTCTACCGGCCAGCGCCCGCCCGGGACAGGCGGCTGGTGCACGGGGCGCTGGCGGACAGCATCGATCCGGAGCTTGATCCCGACCGGCGCGCCTGGCACCGGGCGATGGCCGCGCCGGGGCCGGACGAGGAGGTCGCTGCGGAACTTGAGCGTTCGGCCGGCCGGGCGCGGGCGCGCGGCGGGCTGGCCGCGGCGGCCGCGTTCCTTGAGCGCGCCGTCGTGCTGACGCTCGACCCTGGCCGGCGCGCCGGGCGGGCGCTGGCCGCCGCGCGGATCAAGGCCCAGGCGGGCCAGTACGTCGCGGCGCTTGATCTGCTGACCGTGGCGGAAGCGGGCCCGGCCAGCGCGTTCCAGCGCGCTCACGCCGGCCTGCTGCGCGCGCAGATCGCTTTCTACACCAACCGGGGTAGCGACGCTCCGCCGCTTCTGCTTAACGCCGCCAGTCAACTCGAGCCCATCGACCCCGGCCTCTCCCGCGCCACCTACCTCGACTCATTCGCCGCCGCACAGTTCACCGGCCGCCTCGCCAGACCCGGCGCCGGCGTCCTGGAAGTTGCCCGCGCCGCCGCCGCCGCGCCCCGGCCACTGCACGCCCCCCGCCCGGCCGACCTTCTCCTCGCCGGCCTCACCGCCCACTACAACGACGGATACTCCGCCGGACTCCCCATTCTTCGCCAGGCCCTCATCGCCTTCCGAGATGACATGCCTCGGGATGAGGAGCTGCGCTGGCTATGGCTGGCGTGTGTCGCGGCGCTGCATGTGTGGGACGACGATCGCTGGGAGCAACTCTCGATCCGGTTCCTCGAACTGGCCCGCGAGGCCGGGTCGCTGAGTTCGCTCCCGCTCGCTCTCCCCGCCCGCGCTCTCATCCTGTTGCTGGCCGGCGACCTGGCCAGTGCCGCTGTACTGGCCGGTGAGCAGGAGGCGGTGGGCGAGGCGACAGGCACCAGGCGGCCGCCCTACTCCACGCTGTTCCTGGCCGGATTCCGTGGCGACGCGGGCGCTGTCTCCGCAATGAACGAGGTTATTATGCGCGACGCGGCCGGCCGGGGAGAGGGGATGGGGATAACTCTGACCGGGTGGACGGAAGCGCTGGTCAGCAACGGCCTCGGCCATTATCAGCAGGCGATGGCCGCGGCCCGGCAGGCCGTCGGCGGCGAAGGCGACCTGGTTTCACCGGGCTGGGCCCTGGCTGAGCTGGTCGAGGCCGCCGCACGAAGCGGAGACAGCGACACGGCGGCCGGCGCGGTGGCCCGGCTCGCCGAAATGACCAGCGCGAGCGGCACGGACTGGGCGCTTGGTATCGAGGTACGCTGCCGGGCACTGCTGACCGAGGACGAGGCCGCGGACCGGCTGTACCGCGAGTCGATCGAGCGCCTGTCCCGCACCCGCCTCCGCCCTGATCTGGCCCGCGCCCACCTGCTGTACGGGGAATGGCTGCGCCGCGAGCGCCGCCGCACTGAGGCGCGGGTGGAACTGCGCGTCGCGCACGGCATGCTGGAAGCGATGGGCATGGAGGCATTCGCCGACCGTGCTCGGCACGAGCTGAAGGCCACCGGCGAGACCACCCGCAGGCGCCCCACGGTACCAGGCAAGGAGCTGACCGCCCAGGAGGCGCAGATCGCCCGGCTGGCCCGCGACGGGCTGACGAACTCCCAGATCGGTTCCCGGCTCTTCCTCAGTCCGCGCACCGTTCAGTACCACCTGGGGAACGTCTTCGCCAAACTCGGCATCACCTCCCGCAGCCAGATCGACCGCGCCCTGCCCGGCAGTACGGCCGCCTTCTAGCCGCCCGCGCTGGCCACCCGCGGATACGAGCCCGACAGCCGCATGAGACTCGCTTTCAGGAAGCCGCGCGCGTGCGGACACCGGGAGCAAGCCTCCCCGCGCGCCACCTGCCGACCGCCACGACTCCAGGGAGGGATCTAATGAGCCACTACGAATTCGTCATCGTAGGCGGGGGAACCGCGGGGTGCGTGCTGGCAGCCCGGCTCTCAACGCCTACCTGGAAGCCGTAGGCGGGAACGCTACCGTCATCGTCCGGGTCGCGGACGGGCCCGAAGCTCAGCTGGACCTCTCCCGGCTCACCGCATAAAGCGGATGCACCGGAGAGTCGGGTCTGACGGAATCCGGCTAATCGGGCTGTTTACGCAGTTCAATAGCTATGTGGAGGTGCAGGCAGTAGCGGTCTGTAAAACCGTCGGCTCAGCCTACGTTGGTTCGAACCCAACACCTGCCACTACCCGCGAAAACGGCCCGCTAGCTGTGAATTCTCCGCTAGGCGGGCCGTTTCCTTCTCGTCACGCCGCGTATCACGGTGTGTCACCGTGAGTCGATGTGCCGCGGTATCCACGGACGCATAGCGGACGGCGTCTGCGGCCCATGACGGTCGGCGACACCGCTGGCTTTCCACGGACGGCCACGGACGGGCCCGGCCGGCGGCATGTCGCGGCCCCAGATGCGGTGCCAGTGCCACGCGCCGCCGGCGGCCGACATGATCCCGGGCGCGGCGATACCGCGTTGGCGAGCCAACCGGTGCCGGGGCTAGCGGTGCGATAAACCGTGGCTACTGCCGGCCGGGGACGGGCGCGGGCCACTCGTGCACCCGGGAGGGTGGCCCCTGCTGAGACGGTTCCACGGAACGTAATTTATCCGGCCCGGCCGGCGGTACCGAGCCCGCGCGGAACCCTGCCGAATCGGTGCGAGTGGCGATCGCGCTTGATGCGCATGCGCTGCGCGGAGAATGTCCCGTTCTGGCTCGTGCTCCGGGGGTAGCTGATCGGGCATGAACGGAGGTGCGTGGTGTCCGGGTGTGCGGATTGTGCTGGCTCGGTGACGGCCCGGCCCGCAGGCCAGGCTGGCGGACTGCGGCTGGGCGGTCAGCTGTATTGGCGCAGCTGTGGCCAGATCTGGGCCCACGGCTGGCGAGGCCCGGTGCAGATATAGACGTGGCCGCCCCACTCCTGGTTGTGGACGCCGTACGGGTTCGACAGTGCGGCGGCCACCCGCACGCTGGTGAAAACTGCCCGAGGTAGGCGCCGTAGCCGGTGCCGTTGTCGACGGGCCCGGGCGCGACGGCCACCACGGTGGTGGCGTGCGGGTTACCGGGCCCCCATCACCACTCGCTGTTCTGGCTGCTGACGGCGGTCGGCAGCCCCATTCCCCGGCCGAGTTCGTTGATGGCCCCGGCCTCGCCGTAGTCGTCGGTGAAGATCACGGCGCGGGCCCGCTGACCGGGCGGCAGGGATGTCCATACCGCATCGACGGTACGGACAAGCTGGGGCCAGCCGACGGTCTCGCGCAGGTCCGGGTTCCAGCCGATGTCGGCGGGCGGGAGCACCGGCAGGAATAGCGGCAGGAACACCCCGAACAGGTGCAGCGACACCCACGCCAGCAGCGGCGCCAGCACCGGCTGATCAACATAGCTCGCCTGCAGATGCCGGGCAGCGTCCAGGAAGTACAGCTTGTCGCGGTCAAAGCCATACCGTCCCGCCAGCGCCATCAGCACGGCGAACACGACGCCGCCAACCGCGATCACGCGCCGGTCAAACGGGCCGGCCTCCGGCAGCGGGCCAGCGGCCCCCAGCCCCCCAGATCCCTGAGCTTGGGGCCAGGATGCGGAGATCGCTCGTCCGGGGCCCCTAGCCGGCCGCTGTCCCCCGTGACCGCTGGGCTGCCAGACAAGCCGTCACCGTCCGAAAATCCGCGTCGACGCAGACGCGCCGGCGCTAGCGGGATCCACGGCGTGTCCTGGCGGCCAGCCTGACGTGCGCTGCTAGTCATGCCTGCCTCCTGCTGCCGGTGTACGTGAACACTCACGCTAGGAATCCGAGCAGCCGATTTCGATCGGGCAGGCCCCCGGAAACCGACGGGAGCCTGCCCCACCAGGCGGCGATGTGAGCGCGAACCTGACCGCTTCCGGACCGCCGAGGCTGGTGCAGAGGGCAAGCGTCTGTCCTGCCAATGCCCTCGCGCCTGGCCGAGGTCGCCAGTAGCCAGGGCTGGTCCGGTTGCGCGCAGCGTGCTGACCTGCTGACCTAGCCCGGCCTAGGTGAGTACCCTAGCCAGCCAGCGCCCTAACAACCATTCGGGGCGCCACGGAAGCGGTTATCCGACGGTGCGGCGGCCGATCATATCGGCGGCTCGGCGAGCGTTCTCTGCGCGATGAGTGACTACGTTCGGTGACAAGTGTGCGCGCGTTGGATCCGGTGCGGACAGCGGTCAGTGACTTCATCTCGGCGGACCGGGCGGTGATGACAGCGCCGCAACGGTCCGCGGCCCCGCGCTCTGCCCGCCGCCCTCGCGCGCCGGCCGGACCGGCCGGGCCCTACGATCCAGGGCATGGCGTTTGACGAACTGCTCGCGGACCGGGTCCGCGCCTGCCTTCGCCATGTCGCCGGGGTCAGTGAGCGGACGATGTTCGGTGGCCTAGCCTTCATGATCGGCGGCTACCTGACCGCCGGCGTGTATGACGACGGGCTCATCGCGCGGATCGGCGCGCAGGACATGGACGCGGCGACCGCCCAGCCGGGTGTGCGGCCTTCGACATGACCGGCCGGCCGATGCGCGGGACCGTCGTGATCGATAGCAACGTGCTCGACGACCAGGCACTAGACCGCTGGATCGGACAGGCCCGCGGCTACGTGGCGGGCTTGCCGCCGAGGTGGCCCGGTCACCTCGGACCGCAGCCCGCAGCAGCCACCACCCCGGCCGAGAGACGCGCGAAATCCGGCCATGAGAGCCGGTGTTATACCGCCGTGCGATCGCAGCTCATCCCCGCAGGCCGGGGCGATAATCTCTGGATAGCGCCGTGGAATGAGAATTGGCGGGCAATGCGCGGGGCGTGCCCGGGGCCAGCCGGGCTGGAGCCTTCGCGGCCAGGTCACCGAGCCGGACCGTGCCCGGTACCACCACGCGTGCATTCATCCCGCGTAGCCGCAACTGGCGGCCGGCGCGAGAGTTGACAAAGCGCATCGCCTCAGCCCCGAAGCGCTCGACGAACTTCGCGCAACCTAGGTGCGGGGCCTCGCTGACCTGCAGCACAGCCTGGCCCACCGCGAGCAGGCTCCCTGCCGGGAGGTTGTCGAGGCTGAGGTCCAGGTCCAGATACAGCTGGTCACCGGCCAGCGGCATCCTGCCAGTCCCGCCGGCGACAAGCTCGGCCACCCGCGCGTTCATCACCGTCACCTGCCGTTGCGGGTCGGCTGATCCGTCCGGCGTGCTGGTGCTGCCGCGGGTGAGCCAGTTGTCCCCGTCAAGCCCGGCGACCTGGTCCAGCACCGCCTCGGCCAGCGGAGCGCGCTCGCCCGCGGCCGGGCGGCGGACGATCAGGACGAGCCGGCCGCCGTCTTGCGGGCAGTCGCGGATCTGGCTGAGCCCGGCTACCAGGCGCTCACGTGAGAGATGCTCCACAGCCTGATTCTCGTCAGACACCAATGTCTTGGCCAGTAAATATCCCGCGGCCAGGCACGGCCGCCGACTGAGATCCGCGGCCGCGCACCCCAGCTCCCGGTGAACATGCACCGGTCGTGCTACGCCTCGGCGTCCGCTTGCACCACCACAACGGCATCCTGTCCGACGTCACCGATCGCGCTCCCAGCGGCGTGAGAGGTAGGGTGCTGAAGCCTGTGCGGCGGTGCCGTCGCCGACTCGCACAGTGGGCAGATGCCGTTCTTACCTCATGTCATGACTGCGGAGATGAAGTTACTCACCAGCGCCTCGGGCGTGCTGCAATTATTTATCCATGACACTGTTGTGCGATTGAGAAGCTGCGTGTAGCGTCGTTCCTCGCGCAACTTGTCCTTTTCAGTGGTCAGGATCAGTGATCCATTGAAGAACGCTTCGTGATGGTGGATCAGACGCGCGTCACCCTCGCTCTCAAGTGCTCTGACCGTCTCGTTTTCCCGGCCCGGCGGCAACCAGTCCGCAGGCTCCCGCACAACCACGGCCACATGCTCAGCCACCGTCGCCGCGGTGCTCCATGCCGTTCCGTAGACGTTTTCCGGCGGCACCAGCATCCGGGCGTTCTGGTCATGCTCTGACAGATCGCTGGAGTACGAGCCCGCCGACGCGGTCGCGAAGAAGCCAGGGCAAAGGGCCAGTACGCTGCCCGTCTTCATGTGAAGCATCCGTTCTCCGGTGCTGACCAGAACCCCGCTGTCGAGCGAAAGGGCACCCCAGTCATCGTTCAGCACC
>Ga0335072_10011262_pt1 | contig 12820 bp, 8 predicted proteins | sample Lox_Sample_21_FD_206725 | JGI IMG/M metagenome (GOLD analysis project Ga0335072, IMG submission 206725) | Soil microbial communities from Loxahatchee National Wildlife Refuge, Florida, United States - Lox_Sample_2.1 | ecosystem: Environmental > Terrestrial > Soil > Wetlands | place: USA: Florida...
CCACCGCCGAGCAGCGTGCGGACGTAGTGCGAGCCAATGAACCCGGCGCCGCCGGTGACCAGGATTCTCATGAACTGATCTGCACCTTGCTGTGGTCTCCAAGGATCAGCCGGTGTGCCTTCGGCACGTTTGGCGCCGGGGTCACCTCGACGTCGTGGCCGATGAGCGAGGCCTCAATGCGCCGAACTCCCCGGATCGACGCGCCGCGCAGCACGATAGAGTACTCGATCTCGCTGTCCGTGATCGTGCATCCCTCGGCCACGGAGGTGAACGGGCCGACGTAGGAGCCAGATACCCGGGTTCCGGCTCCGATGATGACCGGTCCGACTATCCGGGAACCACTGACCTCGGCGCCGCTCTCGATAAGCACCCGGCCGATGAGCTCGCTTGCGGCATCGACGATGCCGCCCTGCGCCGGATCCACGCCTTCCAGCACCATCCGGTTGACCTCGAGCATGTCGGCGACGTTGCCGGTGTCCTTCCAGTACCCCGTGATCGTCGTGGAGCGGACCTTGCGGCCGTTGTCGATGAGCCACTGGATCGCCTCGGTGATCTCCAGCTCGTTCCGCCAGGACGGCACCAGTTGCCGCACCGCTTCATGGATGGCCGGGGTGAAGATGTACACGCCGACCAGCGCGAGGTCACTTTTCGGCTGGCGGGGCTTCTCCTCCAGGCCGACCACCTCGCCGACGGCGTCAAGCTCGGCGACGCCGAACTGGCGCGGGTCCGGCACGCTGGTCAGCATGATCTGAGCGTCCGGGCGGCCCGATCGGAACTCCTCGACCAGGGAGCTGATGCCGCCGACGATGAAGTTGTCCCCCAGGTACATGACGAAATCGTCGTCGCCAAGGAAGTCGCGGGCGATCAAGACCGCGTGAGCCAGCCCGCGCGGCGCGTCCTGCGGGAGGTAGGTGGTCTTCAGCCCGAAGCCGCTCCCGTCGCCCACCGCTTCGCGGATCGCTGGGGCGGTGTCTCCCACCACGATCCCCACGTCGGTGATCCCGGCGTCCCTGATGGCCTCCAGGCCGTAGAACAGGACCGGCTTGTTCGCGACCGGCAGGAGCTGCTTGGCCGAGGTGTGGGTAATCGGCCGGAGCCTGCTGCCCGACCCTCCTGCCAGAACCAGGGCCTTCATGTCCGCGGGGGCTCCTCGGTTGGTTTCTGCGCGCTCGGCTTCCGCGCGGCCGGGTTCTGCTCGGCCCGGATCTGCTCGGCCGGGATCTGCTCGGCCGCAATCTGCTCGGCCGTCACCGGCGGGTTCTGTCCGGCCACCACAGCGGAGCCCCGGCCCCAGGCCGCCGCCGCCGTGGCCGTGAGCAGATCTCCGGCGGTCATCGCCGCGCGCGACACCAGGGCGACCGCGGTGGCGGCACCGGTGCCGAGCACCGGCCCGAGCGCCGCGATCAGCACCACGTCACGGAAGCCGGCTCCGGCGGGAGCGAAGAACACGAGAAACCCGATGCTCCAGGCAAAGGCGAAGCCGCCGATCGCGACCAGCACCGTTTTGCCGTCGGGCGCGCCGAGCCTGGTTGCCAGCAGCCAGATCTGCAGGCCGAAAAGGATCCACGAGGCCAAAGACCAGCCCAGCGCCGCAGCCATGGCGCGCGCGGTGAGCGGTTTCTCGAGGGCGGGCCGCCTGGCCAGCCGCAGCGCCAGCCGCAGAACGCGATTGAGCACCCGGGGGTGCAGCAACACCAGCAGGGGCGGCACGGCCAGCAAGGCCCACAGATACGGCGTCGACCCGGCCACGAAGGGCAAGGTGACCAGCGCCGCGAGCAGCCCGCTCAACACGGAAAGGATCATGGTGAGCACCGAGGCGGTGGCCGACCGATGGCGCGGGACCTGATACGCGTTGCCCAGCTCCATCTGCGCGAGCACCGGCCACAGCGACCCCGGCAGGTACTTGCCTAGCTGGCCGAGGAACATGATCCGGGCGGCGGCGCGGACCGGAAGCGGCGAGCCGAGGGCCGCCAGCAGCACCCGCCACACCAGCATCGTCGCGAACAGGCCAATGAACACGGCCAGCAGGGCGGCTGCGGCCGGCAACCAGCCCAGCCTTGCCAGCGAGGCCCGCACGCTCGTCCACTCTTCGGCGATCGCGTAGGCGCCGAGGCCGATGGCAACAAGGACAAACCCCCACCGGACCGGGCGGGAGGACATCATCCGGGCGGCGGTGCGCCACGCGATCATGGCCGCGCGGCTCGCCGCACTCGGGCTCGCGGGGGCGGCCGACGGTTCGCCTTCGTCGTCGGCCTGGGCGTCCTCGGCTGACACGCCGGCAACGGGCGCGCCAGAGAATGTCATAGCGGGACGGTCCGGCATAGGGGACAGCTTAGACGCTGCCCTGCCCCGGGCACGGGACGATCCCTGCGCCGACCGGACGACCGGAGCAATAGGGTACACACATTATGCGCGTTCTCGTGTTCGGCACCTATGACACCGCGACGCACCCGAGGGTCGGCATCATCGCCGACGGCCTCCGCGCCCGCGGAGCGGACGTGGCGGAATGCAACGCGCCGCTGGGTCTGGACACGGCGGCGCGGGTGGACATGCTGGCGCATCCGCGCAGGGCTCCCGCGCTGCTGGCGCGGCTTGCCCGGCGCTGGGCGACCCTGGCCCGGGCTGCCCGCCGGGGGCCGGCTCCGGACGTCGTGCTGGTCGGGTACCTCGGCCACTTCGACGTCCACCTGGCCAGGTTGCTTTTCCGGCGGGTCCCGGTCGTGCTCGACCACCTCGTCGGCGCCAGCGACACCGCCCGGGACCGGCGGCTGGACGGCGGCCTGCGCCAGGTGGTGCTGCGTGTGATCGACGCCGCGGCCCTGCGCGCCGCCGACATCATCGTCGTGGATACCGATGAGCACCTGGCCGCCCTTCCGCCACGGCACCGGGCACGGGCGGTGGTGGTGCCGGTGGGCGCGCCCGACGCCTGGCTCGCGGCCGCCCGGCCGTCAGAGCTCCAGGACCCGTCCGGTCCGCTGCGGGTCGTTTTCTTCGGCCTGTATACCCCGCTTCAGGGGACACCGGTCATCGGCTCCGCGCTCGGCCGGATGGCCGGCGCGCCCATTGAGGTCACCATGATCGGCTGCGGCCAGGACGAGGCCGAGACCAAAACCGCTGCCGCGCCCAACCATGCCGTGCGCTGGCTGGACTGGGTGCCAGCCGCTGAACTGCCGGCCCTGGTGGCCGCCCACCACGTCTGCCTCGGCATCTTCGGCACGGGGGACAAGGCGCTCCGGGTGGTGCCGAACAAGGTGTTCCAGGGCGCGGCGGCCGGCTGCGCGGTGGTGACATCCGACACCGCCCCGCAGCGGCGGACCCTGGGTGACGCCGCCGCCCTGGTGCCGCCGGGCGACCCGGAGGCGCTGGCCGCTACGTTGCTGCGGCTGGCCGGTGACCGAGCCGAGCTGGCCCGGCTGCGGCAGAGAGCCTATGAGCTGGCCCGTGATCAATTCGCCCCGGAGCAGATCGTCGCGCCGCTTGTGCGAAGGCTCGGCCCGGTCCGTGGCATGGCCGCGGCAGATGATCCTCACGAGAAGGAGCCCGGCATGATCTCTCCCGCGACCACAGCGCGGCCGTCGGCGGACGTCAACGCGGTGGCTCCGCTGACGCCCAACGCGACGCTGCGTTACGCGGTGATCGAGCGCATGCTGCCCGCCGGCCTCGTCGACGTCCTCGAGGTCGGCTGTGGCCAGGGCGCGCTCGGGGCGCGGCTGACCCAGGCCTACCGCTACCTGGGTGTGGAGCCGGACGAGTCGTCCTGCGCGGTGGCCAGGCAGCGGATCAGCGCCATTGGCCGCGGCGAGGTCCGCAATATCCGGGTCGACGCACTCGGCGACGAACAGTTCGACCTGGTGTGCGCGTTCGAGGTGCTCGAGCACATCGAGGACGACGCGGCCGCGGTGAAGGAGTGGGCGTCGCGGCTGCGTTCCGGGGGATGGCTGATGCTGTCGGTCCCGGCCTACCAGCACCGGTACGGCCCGGCCGACGAGCTTGTCGGCCACTTCCGGCGCTACGATCCGGATGCCCTGGTCACCCTGCTCGCCAACGCCGGCTTCGAGGACATCGAGGTACGCCACTACGGATTCCCGCTGGGATACGTCCTGGAGGCAGGCCGCAACGCTATCGGCCGCCGTCGGCTGGCCACGGCCGCGACCCAGTCCGTGGCCGAGCGCACCGCGGGTTCCGGCCGGCTGCTCCAGCCGTCCGGAAGCCTGCGCGGAACGGTGACCCGATGGGGAACCCAGCCGTTCCGCCTGCTCCAGCGGGCGTTCCCGAATACCGGTCCCGGAATTGTCGTCCTGGCGAGGCGGGCCAGCTAACTCGGGCGCCCGAGGCGCCGTGGTGCGGACCTGGCCCGGCGTCACTCCCTGACGGGCCTGCGCAAGACCGTATTATCGGGCGCGTGATTCCCCTGCAGGCCCGCCGAGCCAGGCATGCCGCAAGATCGTCCGCCGGCCCGCCAGCCCGGCGCCTGCCGCGTGCGGGCGACCTGCTTGCCGTCGCCGTCCTGATCGTCGAGGCCGGGGTCATCGAATTCTTCCTGCGGCAACTGCTGACCAAGCCGTTCTACTACGACGAAGCCTCGCGCGCGTACGAGCTCGCGCTGGGCAGCCGGTTCCTCGCACATCTGAACACGGCCGCCGCCCCGCTGGCCCTGGGCTGGGTCGGCATCGAGACCGCCGCGCGCCTCGTGCTCGGTGACACCGAGGCGGCGCTTCGCGCGCCCATGTTCGCGGCGCTGCCGCTGCTCGCCGTGGCCACGTACCTGCTGGCCCGGCGCTGGGTCGGCGTCGCGGTCAGCTTCTGCCTGGCCGCGGCGCTGCTGGCGAACCTGTGGATCATCAACTGCGGCCTGCAGCTCAAGTCATATTCCTACGAAGCGCTGTTCGCCGTGGTTGCGGTCGGGCTGTACCTGCTCGCGCGGCGGACCACCTGGCGTACGGGCAGCCTGCTGGGGCTGTACGCGGCGCTGGGCCTGACCTGCGTTTTCTCCCTGCCGAACCTGTTCGTGGTTGTCCCGCTACTGGCGCTCGACCTGGTCAGGGCGCTGCGCGACCGCGACCAGACCGCGCCGCGCATTGCGGGCCAGGCCACGGCGGGAGCGATAGCCCTGGCTCACTACGCCCTGTTCGTGCGCCCGCAGTCCGGCGTCGCGAGCACGGCGTTCTTTCAGGCCGATTACGCGCCGCACGGCCTGGCCGCGTTCGCCCGGTTCACCCTTCAGGGCCTCGAGTCGTACGTCCCCTCGACGATCACCGGCATCGTCGGCGCGACCACCGCGACCCCGTCGTATGCGCTCCCTCCCGCCGCCCACGGCCTGCTGGCCGTCGGCATGGTGATCCTGCTGGCTGCCGGGGTCGTGGCGGCGGCCAGGGACGCCGCAGGCCGGGCACTTCTCGCGGCTACCGGCGGAGCACTGCTGCTTGAACTCGCTGGGTCCGTGGCGGACCGGTGGCCGTTCGGACTGATCCGGGTGAACATCTTCGTATTGCCGTTGCTCTACATTCTGGGCGGGATGGGCGCGGTGTGGCTGGCCCGCCAGCTCCTCGGCCCCGAGCGGGCCAATGGCCAGGCGCTGGCCGCATGGCGGGCCGCCGGCATCGGTGTCGCCGCGCTGGCGCTGGTCCTGACCGGGGCCACGGCCGGCATCGCCACGGCCCACGGGCTCGCCGAGACGAGCCAGGTGCAGGCCCAGCCATCCATCTTCGGCGGCGTCAAGGCGGCGGTTGCCAACGCGCGCGCGTCGGCCGCGCCCGACGACCTGGTGATCATCCGCGCGGACCGGTCACCGCCGGACTGGTACGCCGCCCCGTGGCTCTATTACATGAACTACTACCAGGGATATCCGGCGAAGGTGGCCCGGCTCCCGCGCATTCCGGCCCGGAACGCGATCGCGGTCGTGTACGTCACGCCGCGCGCCGTTGACCGTTTCCTCGCCGCTCATCCCGGCAGCCCGGCGATCTATCTGCTGGAGTTCAACTTCCCCGGCTACCGCTTCCCCCGGTGGGCTCACCAGGAGTCACTCAGGACGTTGCGGCGCTTCGGCTACTGTCCCGTCACCGACACCGCGTATCAGGCCACCGGGCACCTCACCGTCCTCGAGCCCGGGTGCTCCAAGACCTCAGCGCGCCCGAAAACCCGCTAACGGCGCCATGCGGTGACCTGGCCGGTTTCGAAGGCGGGTTCGCCGAAGAGCCGGGTGAGATAGCGGCCGAGGGGGGTGTGCGGGCTGGTGACCGCCACGACGGCGGCCGGCCGCAGGTAGGCGAGGTCGGCGCGGACCTGCCGGGGTGACGGCGGGGGGCCGGCGCGCGAGGGCCGGGCCCACAGCGTGTCCAGGTACAAGGCCAAGATCGTGATCCGGTGCGGGCCGAAGAACTCGACGGTGGCCTGCCCCGTCTGGGTCGGCCCGACGAACCACCCGCCGATGAACGACCCTGGCTGCCCGGTGTCCGCCTGCCACAGGATCGGCTCGGGCTGATGCGAATAAGGCACCGGGACCAGAAGAACCCGGGCTCTGGGTGTCAGCTCCAGCCGGGAGAACGTGGCCTGCCAGCCGGCCGGCACCCGCGACACCGCGCCGGCCTGCACCGGCAACGGGATAAGCGGCAGCAACGCCAGCACCGCCACCGCGGCCGGGACGTTCCGCCGCTGCCAGCTCGCCGCCCGCGGCGCCGCCGACCGGGCCAGATCCAGCGAGAAAGCCAGCACCGCCGCGGCCGCGCCATCAGCCAGGATCGAAAACCGGTCCGGCAAGATCGCGCCCACCACCGGCAGGCCCTGCAGCCAGTGCCACGGCAACAGCCCGCCAGGGAAGACCACCCCCGCGAACGACCGGCTCTGCCCGCCCAGGCTGAACAACTCCAGCACCGCCCAGGTCACCGCGAACGCCCGCACCCTGGCATCCCGCCAGTACCGCACCGCGGCCGCCACCAGCACGACAATCAGCGGCCACCCCAGGTACGCCAGATACTCCGGCAGTTTGTTAGCGCCGTTCGCCGCCGCCGCCGCGCTGGCCCGGGTATGGAACACCAGCGTGCCCGGCGGGCCAACGAAAAACCCCAGGTGATTGGTGAACGTGCCCACCCCCTCCCAGGTCCCGTGCTGGGCCAGCGGGCCCCGAAGCTGCACCCACAACGCCCACCCGCACAACGCCAGCACCACCCCCGCCCCCGCCGCCAGCCCGGCTGCCGCACCCCGCACCCGCTCCCGCACCACATCCCGGTGGCCGGCCGCCAGCATCACCAGCAGCAGCATGCCCGCCACCGCCGTGTCCGCGAGCAGCTCCTCACCAGTGAACAACTGAGCCGCCACCAGCAACCCAAGCCACAGGCCGCCCCGCACCACCCCGCTCCGCCCCGTCACCACCCGCAGCAGCGCATCAATGATCAACGGCGGACCCACCGCAAACGCGAGGTTGTAATGGCCGATCGCCGAATCAACCAGCGCCGGCGAAAACCCGTACAACGCCCCGCCCAAAGCCGCCGCGCCCGCACCAGCCCCCCACCGGCCCAGCACCCAGAACATCGACGCCGCCGACCCCGCGAACCCCGCCGTCAGCACCACCAGCAAACTCACCTGCGGCCCCGCCAGCAACGTCACCGGCGCCAGCACCACCCCTGGGAGCAAAAACGACGTGTTCCACATCATGTTGATGCCCCGCGGCGCATTCATCGCCGTCGTCACCAGCGCCGGCAACCGCCCGTGCGCCACAGCCGCCGCCGAGTACCGCAAAAACCAGACGAACAGGTCAACATCAGGGGTATCCCCGACCGGCGCCCGCCCCCTGGGATCCACCCACAACCGCCACGTCACCACTACCGCAGCCAGCAGATAACACCCCACCACCAGCCAGCGCACACCCGCGCCACCCCGGGAGCCACCCCCCTCAGCAACCCGGGACGACTCCACCGCGGTCGGCACCAAGCCCACCGCCACCTCCACTCACGCAATAACCGGCCGGGACGTTATGGTCAGGTATCCCCGCGGGACCGGACGATCAAATCGGCGAGCAGCGCGAGCGTGGCAACGATCAACCCGGAAACGAATATGAGGATGGTGTCCTGCGCGACGAGGAATGGGTGCACGGCCATGTCATAGACGCCCTTGGCCAGGCCCACCCCGAGTAGCACGAGCGCGACGGGCATGAGCACCTTGAGCGGGTTGAAGTACATCACCATCCGCAGGACCTGCAGGATGTAGCGGTACGCGTCGGTGACGAAGCGGAACTTCGATTTGCCGGCCCGCTTGGCGTACTCGATCGGCACGTACAGCACGTCGTGCTGGTTGGACAGGAACGCGATCGTGATCGTCGTGACGCAGGAGAACCCCGGCGGCAGCAGCCGCATATAGGGGAGCGCCACCGCGCGCCGGAACGCCCTCAGCCCCGAGTTCAGGTCCGGGATCTGGGAATTGGTTAGCTGTTCGGCCAGCTTGCGGATGAACCACTTGGCCGGCACCCGGAGCATCTTGTGTGTGCCCTGCTCGCTGGTCCTGGCCCCGACCACCTGGTCCACGGTCGAGTCCTTCTCGAGCAACTGGACCAGCTCAGGTATGCGGTCATTGGGGTACGTCATGTCGGCGTCGGTCCACACGACGATCTCGCCGCGGGCCCGCTGGGTGCCGATTCTGCGGACGGTGCCCGAGCCGCCGTTGCGGTGGAAGTGCACGATCTCCATATGCGGAAACCTGGGCGCGGCCTCGTGCAGCCGGGCCAGCGTGCCGTCGGAGGACGCGTCGTCGAACGCGAGAAGCTCGTACTCGTATCCGCTCGCATCCATCGCGAGGCAGATCCGCTCTACCTCGGCTACGACATGATCCTGCTCGTTGTAGCAGGGCAGGATGATCGAGACATACACGTTCTCAGGTGACGGATCGCTCACAGGGGCCGAGCCTACCCTTTCGAACAGGCGCGCAAGCGCGGTCGGCCGAGGTGGTCATGACCCCGGCTCGGACATCCAGACGGTCACGGTGAGTGGCCAGGGATATAGCGGAGGAGTCGTCAGTGTATGTGCGTCCCAGGTCGTCCGCAGGTCCATGACCTCGCGGATCGGGCCGCCGTAGCGTTCGAGGTTCGACCGGCTCGACGCGAGCAGGACCGGCCGCCGGCCGGCCTGGCTGATGCTCAGGACGTCCTGCTCGACGCTGGCATGACGCGGGCGGGGAATTTCCGCCACCGGGTTGCCGCACATCCCCCGGATCACCTGGGCCACTTTGCCCGCGATGCCTCCGCTGATGATCAGGACCGGAGAGCCCCGCGGGATCGCCGCGCACAGGCCATTGACCGCTCCGATCTCGCCCTGGTACGAGGTCTTGAAGGCCAGGCCGACCGCGGCGACCTTGACCCCGACGGGGCCGCCCGACCGAAGCTTCAGGCCGAACGTGGTGATCGCCGCGGGCGCGAGCAGGAGCGCCACGAGGCAGGCGGCAAGCAAGCCTTTCAGCATCCGCCCCGCACCCGTGCGGCGCAGCCGCACGATCAGCCAGCCGGTGGCCCACACCGCCAGCAGGATGAAGCCAGGCAGCACGCTGGGCACGAGCCGTCGGCTTCCCCACGGCTGATCGGGCGTGATCGCCGGCCGGTACAGGAACGTGACGATGGCCCAGGAAAAGGCCACGAGAGGCAACGTCCATGCTGGTGCCTGGCCGCGCAGGCACCTGCGGGACAACACCGCCACCCCGATCGTGGCCAGCACCACGGCCGGCACCCCGATGTACCAGAAGACCCAGTGCAGGCTGAGCTCCGCGTAGGTGCGGGTCGGGTCGACCGCCAGGTGGTTACCGCGCTGGAAGCTCGCCATGACCGACTTGGTCGTCTGGGTGGTCGGGGCGCGCTCGGTCTGCACATAGGGACGGACGGCGAAACCGGCAATGACCACGAACGCGAGCACGGCGATCCCGTTGGGCAGCCACCGGTTGCGCACCGTCGGCAGTCCCCGGTCCCACCGCCACGTGATCACCAGCATGGTCGCGATGATGACCACGCCGGTGAGCAGGGCCAGCGGATCGAGTGACGATTTTATGCTGGCCAGGTACGGCCTGGACAGCAGCACGCCGTCAACGAGCCCGTAGCCTCCGCCCACGACCAGGCCGGCGAGCAGCGGAAGCGCCTGGCGCCGGCGACCGAGCAGCAGCAGCCCGATGTACGGCACCACCGGCAGGATGTCGCTGGCCCCGTCGATGCGCACCAGCAGGCTCAGGCCCAGGGCGAGGCCCGCCAGCGCCCCGATGACCTTGGCCCCGGTGCCATCCCGGTCGAGCGCGTCGATGACGAGGCAGAGCCCGCCGAGGAACAGGATCTGCGCCAAGGGCTCGCTGTAGGTGGCCCGGCCGGTGAACTCGTCCGGCAACGACACGGCCAGCAGAAGGGTGGCGACCGGAGCCCAGCGGGGCCCGACGAGACGGGCGGCCAGGCCGCCGAAGGCGAGCAGTCCGCAAGCGCCGAGCACCGGGCCCATGCCGATCGCCGCGGCCAACCCCCCGGCCCACATGGCGGGCGCGAGGACCATCGGCAGCCCGGCCATGAACTGCGGCACGATCGTCTTGCCCACCTGGTAGAAGGCGGGAGAGTCGAACGACAGGCCAACGTGGCTGGCGCCGAACGCCGCGCGCGACTGCGGGATCGGCAGTGAGCCGTGGTGCGCGATCCAGTACCCGAAGTTGAGGTAGGAAGCCGGATCGCGCATCACCAGGATCTGCTGGGTGTGATAGATCGCCTGGTCCACGCCGAACGCGGCTGCTATGACGATCACGCCGGCGACCGTCCACCAAGGCGTGCGCGCCCGTTCCGGCGTGCCCTTATCTTCCGGCGTGCCGCCCGGCATGGCCCCCGGCCATCGACCGGGAATCCAGCTCAGCCCCGGAGTCCACCGCAAACCCAGCAGGACGAGGATCACCGCGAGCGGCACCGACACCACGAGCATCGGCACCGGCTTGAACTCACCCGCGAGCAGCAGTGGCAGCCCGGCCAGCAACCAGGCCATCACCAGCAACGCCGGCAGCACGGACAGCCGGCCGAGCAGGCGGCCCGCGGTGTCCTCCGCCGCTGGCTGACGGCCCTCGGCGGACCCGGACGTCGCGGCGCCAGAGGCACCGGTCCGGGCTCCGACGCTCATCCCACGGCCTTCCTGGTGAGGAGGGTGCCGGGCGGTCCTGGACGGTGCAGGACGATGTAGCCGTCGCGGCTGAAAACGACCTTGTACCCGTCTCGCTCGAGCAGCGCGACGCGCTGCCGTTGCTCTTTCCGGCTCTTGAACGTGAATTGCAGGGTTCTGACGTCGGCTACCACCCACGGTGCCGCAGTCGGGGACGTCCAACCGTCCCCGTCCCACAGCAGGACCCTATCCCTGGCGGACAGTTGCGGGCCAAGGTAGTCCGACGCCGCGACCGTGACGCTGCTCGGCACGACGGCATCCGCCGCCGCGGCGGCTCTCATATTCGCATTCCGTTCATAGAACGACGGATGGAGGGCGGGTCCGAAGGCGAACCGCGGGACCAGGATAAGCGCCACGAGGCACATGGCCGCCGCGCAGCCCAGCGCCACGACCCCGCCAACCCGGGCGCTTTGCCCATCCTCGGCGCGAGCGCGCCAGGCCACGAGCGATCGGTCGATCCTCGCAGCTCCGTCGACGGCGGCGAACAACAGCAGTACCACAAGGTAGGCGTTGTAGTGGCCGGCCGTGCCCCACCAGGCCGGGAATTTGTCGTCCGACAGCATCCGCTCGAGCAGCAGCGGAATGCTGGCCAGCGCGATCGGCGAACGCAGCGGCAGGAAGCAGAACGCGCCGAACAGCCAGAGCATGGTGTAGAGCTTGGTGCGGGGGGTCACCAGCTGTCCCAGGGAGCTGATCGGGTGCAGGATCAGATGCTCCACCGCCTGAGGCACGCCCGGGCCGAGATTCTGATAGGCCCAGTAGAAGTTCGCCTTGCCGCCGAAGGCCGGGATCAGGACGTCCGACGCGATCACGGTGGCCACGATCCCGGCGACGATGACGGCGACGGCGACCAGCCGCTGCCTTGTCACCGTGCGCGGGCGGGCCACGAGAAGGTAAAGCCCGATCCCCGCGACGAACAAGCCCATGTCCTCTTTGACAAAGAGCAGCGCTCCGAGCGCGATCAGCGCCGTCCGCAGCCGCCCGGCCTGGAGCCGCTCGAGGGCCACCGCCGTGAGCAAGGGAACGAACGCGACCTCGTGGAAGTCGAACGCGAGCGCCGCGGCGATCGGCCAGCTCAGCGCGTACGCCGCCGACACCAGGTACGCCGCCACGACCGCCTTCTGCCCGCCGCCGAAGGCCCGGCGCGTGAACACCCACAGCGGCGGGATCGCGAGGGCGAAGAGAAAGGCCTGCGCCACGAGCAGGGTCAGCGGGCTGTTGTAGATCCAGTACAGCGGGGCCAGCGACGCGTCTATCGGTGACCAGTGGTTGCTGAGAATGGAGACGTTGGCGCCAAACCCTTCGTGCGCGCCGAAGATGACCGCGACCCCCGGATGGAAGCGCGAGTACGAGCGAACGGCCTGATCGAAGATCACCAGGTCATAGGATGAGGTCCGGAACGTGTAGTACTGAGCGAGCGCGAACACCGAGTACCCGGCGGCGACGACCGCCGTCACCGCGGCCACCGCGACCGGGTGGACGAAGCGGCGGCCACCGCTTCGCTCGCTATCGCCCGACCGGGCTGCGAGCACGGTGCTCTGCCCTGGCGTGCGGATCCCCATGGCTGCGGAGACTATCGGATGAAACACGCGCGGCGGCCGGCGATGTCCCCGTCGACGCTCGATGGCAGCACCGCCGGCATCGGCGTGATCTAGGTCCGCCGTGTC
>Ga0335072_10011264_pt1 | contig 12820 bp, 12 predicted proteins | sample Lox_Sample_21_FD_206725 | JGI IMG/M metagenome (GOLD analysis project Ga0335072, IMG submission 206725) | Soil microbial communities from Loxahatchee National Wildlife Refuge, Florida, United States - Lox_Sample_2.1 | ecosystem: Environmental > Terrestrial > Soil > Wetlands | place: USA...
GTCTGCGTGGCGAGATGAGCAATGGCATGTTGGCGAGTGGCCGCGAGCTGACACTCAGTGACGATCACGACGGTATTCTCGAGCTTGATACTGAAGCTACTCCCGGTAGTTCATTTGCCGAAGTATACCATCTTAAAGATGACGTCATTATCGACATGGAAAATAAGATGTTCACCCATCGACCTGACTGTTTTGGTTTTCTTGGCATCGCCCGTGAGATAGAGGGCATCTATCGCCGCCAGTATAAGAGCCCTGAATGGTACCAGATGCGACCAACAATACCTGGTATTGAGACAACTGAATTGCCATTGACCGTTAGAAATGAATTGCCAGAACTCGTGCCACGCTTTGTAGCGATTGTTATCGCTGACGTTGCAGTCCAGAAGAGTCCAATATGGCTACAAGCCGACCTTGCTCGCGTAGGCTTGCGCAGTATCAATAACATTGTCGACTACACGAACATTTATATGCTTGAGACTGGTCAGCCGTTGCACGCCTATGACTACGATAAGGTAAAGGCCCTGAGCGGTGGTGATGGAGCAACGCTAGTTGTGCGTCATCCAAAGCAGGGTGAAAAGATACTACTCTTGAATGGCAAGGAGATTGAACCTCGTGATGAAGCAATAATGATCGCGACTGATCAACGTCTGATTGGTGTTGGTGGTGCAATGGGCGGTGGTGACACTGAGGTAGATGCGAACACTAAGAATATTATTCTAGAGTGCGCGACATTTGATATGTACTCTATTCGCCGAACGAGTATGGCGCACGGTATATTTACTGACGCAGTCACCCGATTTACCAAGGGTCAAAGCCCGCTACAAAATCTTGCTGTCATTAACAAATTTGTTAGTGAAGTCCGTGCTGATGCTAATGGTAAAATTGCCAGCCCACTTATCGATGATAACCATTTGAGCGCAGAGATTATGGAACGAGGCAGTCTCTACCCTGATGTAACAGTTGGACGAGATTTCATTAATGCTCGCCTTGGCTCTACATTATCTAGTGAAGAAATGAAGCAACTACTAGAGAACGTAGAATTCACTGTGACCATGCAGGGTGATGACTTAGTAGTGCGAGCTCCATTCTGGCGTACCGATATTGAAATTCCAGAGGACGTTGTTGAGGAAATCGGCCGACTCTACGGCTTCGACCACTTGCCACTTGAGCTACCGAGTCGTTCCCTCGTGCCAGCGCCAAAGGATTCACTCTTTGAACTGAAGACTAAGATACGTCGTGTGCTCGTCGCTGCCGGTGCTAACGAATTACTTACGTATAGCTTTGTGCACGGTAATCTTCTCGATAGGGTTGGGCAGGACCGCGAACAGGCATTTCAGCTGTCCAATGCACTCAGCCCAGAGCTGCAATACTACCGCGTTGGCTTAACGCCGTCACTACTGAGCGTTGTTCACGCTAATAGTAAGGCTGGCCACGATGTCTTTGCACTATTCGAAATCGGCCGAGCCCATAACCGCACAGATGTTGCCGACGATGAGCTACCGAGAGAAATTAATAGCCTGAGCTTTGTATTCGCTGCCAACGATAAGGTTGCCACGCAGTATAGCGGCGCTCCATACTATCAGGCACGTAAATTCCTGGTTCACTTGCTTGCTAACTTTGGGATGGTGAGTCGACTTCGTTTTGAGTCACTAGCTTCTGCTGACCTCAAAGATGCGGCCTGGCTTGCACAAATGGCAGCTCCGTATGAACCCGGGCGTAGTGCTGTGCTTTATGACGAACAGAACGTCGCCTGGGGTGTTGTTGGTGAATATAAATCTAGCGTTCGCCGCACATTAAAACTCCCAGCTTACGCTGCTGGATTTGAACTTGATCCGCTTCTGTTCCTCGGTGCCGCTGACCTTCGTAACTATGTACCACTTTCCAGATTCCCGAAGGTAGAACAGGATATTTGTTTGAAAGTGTCAGCTGACACTACATATGCGCAAGTGTTCGACTTTGTGTGGGAGGAGGTAGGCAAAGCGTGCCCTGAAAACACGTTGCCATCCCTTGGGCCAGTTGATATCTATCAGAGAGAAGATGACGCTGAGCACAAACAGATTACTCTTCGCCTTGGTCTGGCAAGTTATGAACGAACACTGACCGACCAAGAGGTTGCTGCTATTCTCGATACTATTGCAGCAACAGCACAGACACAATTGCACGCTGAGCGAATTTGATTCGTACATGCGTTGCAGGCATAGAATTAAGTAAAGAGAAAGACAAGAGAGTACATGAATCGTTATCCAGTAACCGGTGAGGCTAATCGTTTATCATTACGCGCAGCAGGCTCAATTGTTGGCACGCTTGCTTTAGGCGCAACCCTAGCCCTTGGATTAAGCGGATGTGGTAGTTCGGGTGAAGATGTTCACGGTAGAGTACTGTCTGTCGTCAAAAATGGCGGTATTCCAGAGTCAGTCCAGACGCAAATTTATGAAGGACAGAAATGTACAACCGTGGAAGAAGAGGAAGAAGAACCCGTAGTTGAGGGCACAAGCGACACTGAACAGGAGGAAGAAGAACCCGTGCAGTCATGTAGCCCACAATATACTACTGAAGAAGTGGAGACGACTCCTCCAGTTACCTATACTGCACTTGTCGATGTTTGTGACGCAAATGGTAAAAATTGTTGGGTGTATGACGCCCCTATGGCCACTCAGTATCAGTATCTACCAGGTAGCTGCTACCCAACGCCAGATGCTTGCGACAAGCCTAGTCCATCTGCTGACCCCCATGCATCCGTAAGGCCTACGCTTAGTCCTTCTGGCGTGGCGGTTGCAACCGCAAGCTAGGTCTATAATAGGTACATGCAACGGAGTTCGAAGCATATGACTGATGTAAGGCCACGCCAGAGAACCTCTTTATGGCAGATCGTTACAGCAAGCACGGCGATAGTAGTGCTCATACTATGTTTTATAGCGCCACGTGTGAGTTATGCTGACGTTGATGATTTTACGGTTACGTCTTTTACTGCCGATGACACGCTAACGAATACGGACCCGCAGGGTGAGTTACATATCGTCGAGCACATTTCTGTTGATTTCGACGACCAGGATCACGGTATATTAAGAGCCATCCCGGATAGTTATAAAGGACATAGGCTGCAACTACATGTGAATGCAGTAACGTCGAGTAGTGGTGCACCATCTTCATATACGACATACTCACAGAATGGTAATACGGTACTGCGTATTGGTGATCCGAATACGACTGTAACAGGTAACCAGGAATACACTATCGACTATACAGTTCGCAATGTCATCACGTTCTATAACGATCACGATGAATTGTACTGGAACATTAACGGCGACCAGTGGGATGAGCCTTTTGACGACGTACAGGTTACACTACACCTTCCAGGTGGGTTAAAACTCTCTAACAACAAGCCTGTTTGCTACGCTGGCGCATATGGCAGTACTGCTCAGCAATGTTTCGTTGAGCGGCCGAATGCCCAGACTATTACTGCGCAAACAACAAACGGACTTAGCGCAGATCAAACGCTTTCTCTGGTTGCGGGCTTTCAAAAGGGATATTTTCATCCATCAACATGGTATGAAACGCTTGGTGAGTATACCGGCGACATCATTGCCTTTTTGATTCCACTCCTATTGATTGGCGGTGGTTCAGGCTTATTGTGGTTTTATCGTGGACGGGACCCTAAGGGCAGAGGGGTTATTGTGCCCGAATACGATGCTCCAGATGGTTTGAGTCCTATTGAAGTCGGCACGCTCATAGATTTCCGTACTGACAATAAAGATATTACGGCAACGATTATTGCTATGGCTATCCGTGGATATATACAAATCATTGAGCAAAGTAAAAAGGGTGTACTGCACAAGAAAAAGGAATACTCGCTAAAGCTACTGAATACCTCTCCACAGGGCCTTAATCCTTTTGAAATAACGCTACGTGCTAATCTGTTCGATAGGTTTGAGGTGGGCGAAGAGGTGCCACTCACTGCCTTGAAGTATAAGTTAGCTAAAGTTGCCGATAGATTGCGACGAGTCGTTAGCAATACGCTGCTTAGCAATGGCTATTTTAAATCTAATAAAGTAGGACTGCACCCAATCAATGCTCGCGCCACTCTTATGGGCTCAGCAGTACTTATAATCATCGTGCTAGTAAATCTCCATGTGCCATTGCCGGCTGCCTTCGGTGTGTTCGTTGGCGCGATTATTGCCATCTTCTTTATGTGGTCGCTGGCTAGCCGTACAGAGAAAGGCGTAGTAGCCAAGGAACACGCTCTGGGTCTTAAGATGTATATGAAAGTTGCTGAAGCTGACCGTATCAAGATGCTACAGAGCCCTGACGCAAAGTATGCTGAGAAATCTGACGCTCCAAAGCGCACTGTTGATCTCTTTGAAAAGCTTTTGCCATATGCCATGGTGCTCGGTGTTGAAAAGGAGTGGGCTACGAAGTTTGAAGATATCTATCTCAACCCACCACAGTGGTACAGCGGCAACTGGGCTACATTCAACATATTGTATCTCACATCATCACTGAGCGATGGTATGGCTCAACAGGTCACGAGCGCTTTTACTTCACAGAGTAGCGCTGGTGGTAGTGGCTTCGGCGGCGGATTCGCCGGGGGCGGTGGTGGAGGTGGAGGCGGCGGAGGCTGGTAGTCTCCTGAAGTTTGTCGCGTCCACTAGTTGTGGTTTACACATATAAAGCTAGGCAGATGGTTTGGGTCTGTATATAATGAAATAAACAAGTGAATGGAGGTGGTACGTGGCAGAAACGCGACCGCATCAGAGAGTCTTTGCTCTCGTTATGGCTATATTATTTTTCGTCTTCACATTTGCAGCAAGTTTTGCTGTTATTTGGGAACTTTACAAAGATAACCGGGAGTCTAATAGCGTGAATGGTACAAGCGATACAACTTCAAGTACAGACAGCAGCACAAGTAGCTCAAGTAATGCATCCGGCAGTAAGCTTTCCGGCTTTACGCCAGTTTCCGATGTAACAAAACTGCAGACAACTGACATTAAGGTCGGTACTGGTCAAACTGTTCAGTCTGGTGACACGATTACCGCAGACTACACCGGTGCTGTAGCGGCAACTGGTGTGATCTTCCAATCAAGTAGCTCACCTGTAAGCTTCAGCCTCAGTCAGGTTATTGAAGGCTGGACACTTGGTATCCCGGGCATGAAGGTAGGCGGCACACGTCAGCTTCTTATCCCAGCCTCCGAAGCATATGGTGCAAATCCACCATCTGGCTCTGGTATCCCTGCAAATGCAGCACTCGTGTTCAATGTTACTGTTGAGTCCATCGGAAGCAACTAATAACGTAAAAAACACAATATATAGTGCATTGCATCGAACATAAGCACTATATATACTGATAACTAAGACCAAAAAACAAAACAACTAAGGGGGAGATATGGTCAAAAACGTAACTATCTTTACTACTAACACCTGCGCGTACTGCTCTATGGTGAAGCGATACCTAGCATCAAAGGGTATTGGCTACGACGAAGTAAACCTAGACACTAATCCTGAACGTCAAGCAGAAGCGCTAAGCGTTAGTGGCGCTTTGACCGTACCAGTTACTGTTGTTACTAAGCACGACGAATCACAAGAAGTTATTGTTGGATACAACCTTTCTAAGCTTGCTCCAGCAGTAGCCTAAAGAAACGATACATCTTATGCCAAACGTTCCTGAAACTCCAAAGAAAGCACAGCCTCCCGTTCATGACGTTATTATGATCGGCGCCGGTCCTGCAGCGCTCAGTGCCGCCATCTACACTACACGTGAAGACATAGACACGTTGTTGTTTGAACGCGGTGTTGTTGGTGGTTTGGCAGCAGTCACAGACTGGGTAGACAACTATCCGGGATTCCCGAAAGGTCTTGCTGGACTTGAACTTGCCGACAACCTTCGCCTGCAGGCGGAACGTTTTGGTGCCCAGATTGAACTTGGCGAAGTCATGAAGATAACTGACGAAGACAAGTTTAAGCGCCTAGAGACGACAAGTGGCGATATGCTCGCCAAGTCGATCCTTATTGCAACCGGAAGCGACTACAAGAAAGTAGGCGTCCCAGGTGAGATGGAATACTACGCGCACGGCGTACATTATTGTGCGACCTGCGATGGTGCCTTCTACCGTGATAAGAGACTCGTGGTTGTTGGTGGTGGTAACTCCGCTGTACAAGAAGCAATGTTCCTAACACGCTTCGCTACACACATCGACCTGCTTGTTCGTTCTGACCACTTCCGTGCTTCTGAAGTACTGCAACATGACCTTGAAGAGCAGCACAAAGACAAGATCACTGTTCACTTCAACACCACAACTGACGAAATCGTGGGTGAAGATGGTAAGGTTGTTAAAGTTATAGGGACAGACAAGACGACCGGCAAGAAGGTAGAATTCCCAACCGATGGTGTCTTTATCTTTGTAGGGCTTAAGCCAAACACTGAATTCTTAGAGAACAGCAACATTGAGCTCGACGAAATCGGCTTTATTAAGAGTAACGACGGGCTTGAGACATCGATGCCTGGTGTATTCGTTGCTGGTGATGTTCATAGTGGCGCTACCATGCAAATAGCTTCCGCTACTGGCGAAGGCGCAACCGCCGCGCTACGCATTCGTGAATATCTTGATGAGCATGCCCGTAGGCATGGCCACCCTGTCGAACCGTAAGTCAGGTTTAAACTTCTTCGAAATAAAAAGGCTCATTAGCGCCAGCAAGATATACCGGTTGGTATTTATGAGGTGCGGCTGCAATGTGCCACCAGGGACGTACGGTCACCGAACTGCGTTGACCTGGTGCTCTTGATCGTTGATGTACCGCTTCACCATGAGCAGGGAAGTATGCGCCACGCCCACTGTTAGGATATAGGACTAACTTATCTCGCTTTGTGACTATGGTATGAGCAAGTGTATGCGGTGGGATGATATCGTTAAACATCGGCAGTGAGGCACGACTATCCATAACGGTGCGATATGTAAAAGTTAGTTTACGACCCCATTGTTCCAGGTCGTCAAGCAGTGCTGTCTGTTGCGGAGTTAGATCATCCAAGGAAGTGTTTTCTTCCGCTGATGCTCCTACGCCGCGTATATTGCTGCCTAGCTTATTCTTCAAGGCGGCATATACTTGTGCGATTGCGTCGCACGACAAATCGCTTGCTGACTCAAATCGATACGGATTGATACATGTCGCCATGGGGTAGGTAAATGTGTTGAGATGTTGCACTACTTCCTTGTGGCCCGAGTGATCAGGATTGCTATATGCTTCAAAGAGCTCGTCACTTTTAGCTCGCCGATAATTTTCCCAAAGTGATGTGGCCTCTTCAGTCCCTGTTAACACAGTTGCAAGATTAAAAAGTCTTAGGCTGTGACCATCTGGGTCGATTTGGCGCACAATCGATTCACACTGGTCGTGGAATGACTGAACATAGCTATCAGGGATTTGAAATTCTGGACCCTGAAACGCAGGTGCTTCGTTGCCGATTAGCCACTGCATGCCTGGCTCGTAGAATAGCTCTACAGCTTGTGATATTTCGCGGAGCCTTCTAAAGAAGTCGACGTCTGCTAGTGTAGGGCTCTGGGTATTCCGTTTAATAGGGTTGCCAATAGCAACAAGCGGAATATACTCGGAAGCCATAACGGGCGTCCCGGTTTCAATAGCATGACGGATCTTTTGTATATGTGCGGCGCGTACCTCTGGACTTAGCCCAACATGCTGCCCACGCCGATCGCAGACCTGAGGGGCATAAATAATATTATCGAATAAGAACGATGCAAGCCCCTCGCTACCACCTTCTGGCTTACCCTCAGGTGCGATAATAGGTCTTGTTGGAAGGGTGCACCACTCTTCTATGGACTGCAAGGGTGCGTATCTTTTTTCTTGTGATAAGAACGGAGCGTCCGCAGGCAAGCGTACCTCGTTTGACGAGTAGCGGCTCACTTGGCTCTCATTGCTTGTGGATTTTGCGCGAATTCGCGCAGCTTCCGCCTCCAATTCAGCAAATGACGCACTATTTTGAGCGGCTGACATAAGCTCTTCCCGAGCTCTCTCTTTAGCGTTTTCCCAAGCTAGGGATTCACGACGTACAGCCAAAGAACTACTCATCATTCCTCTAAAGACACTTCCGCCAGTTCCAAAGTACTGCCCAAGACCGTCTGTGATGTCTGCTTCGGACATATTATCCGTAGAATATCGTGCCTCCGTAAGATGACGTTGGGAGAATTGATCAAAGGGAGGATCTCCGAATTTTCTGAGGCCTACATTTGTGAGCACATCTCGTCTTAACTTCTCCGCCTTTGCAATAGCCGCTAGCGTTAACGTTTCTAGATCAGGTGATGCATGTCGCTTATGACCTACGTTCTCTGGTCTATCTGCATAGGCGGCAGCCCGCTCGGCCTTCGCGCGTGCCGCCTCCACTTCCTGGTCACATAACTGGTTAAACCAGACCGTTCCTGCTGTGGAATCTTGCACAGGTAAGTCGGCATTTACTTGTTCTGCATAGGGCGTGGCTACTGGACAAGCGTCGAGTAATTGATGTGGTACTATCTCTCCAAAAGGTCGTAATACCGATGGCGTAGTTTGAGTAAAACGGTTCATATGAGGCTGCATGGGAATCCTATCTACAAGGTATAAACAAAAAAGTCAGCGGCCTGCCGGTGACAATGGTGTTTACGATACACTTCTCGTTTTAGTGTGTAAAGGTTTTTTACGTGTTTTGTTTAATACGTCTTTTTAGGGTATAATTCCTCGTCATGACAGAATCTCTAATAGTCGTACGTGGTCCTATAGGTGTTGGTAAGTCGTCGGTATCTAAGGGCCTACAGCGAGGCTTGCCGCATGCTAGTTTTATCGAAACGGATGTTCTTAAGCACATGGCTGGCCCTGATGGGTCTAGTCCGTGGCGACGTCGGATAGCACACGACACTTCAGCCTTTATGGTTCAGCAATTGCTCAAGGTTCCGCGAACGGCAATCATTGAGGTGCACACAAAGTATCCGGAAGAGGTGGACAGGTATGCGGCAATGGCGGCAGATCTCTCCGTGCCAAGCGTAAATGTTTTGCTCACTGCTCCACTTGAAGTTTGTCGAGAGAGGACTGTTAATCGTCCAATGCCAGGGGTAGTGTACGAACCTGACTATAGCTTAGTGGACGCCTATTACTGTAATCTCGAACCACAGCCAGGTGATCTTGTTTATGACACGACAAATCTAGGTGCAACAGCAATAGTAGCGGATATTCTGAACAACATTGAACAGCCTTCCAGCTAAAACTGTAGATATCCTGGGAAGTAGTCGCTGATAATCCTGTCGGCGACTATTCCTTTTGAAATCATTTCTTTGGTCAGCTTTTCAACAAGCAGCTCTGGTCCTGCGAGATAGAAGAGTGTCTCATCTGGTTTGTCTGCAGTCGCAAGAATGCGATCTGTCTCAAGTGATCCTGTTTCGCCGCTGTATGTTTCCGGTGGACGCTTCACAATACGCGAGACGGGCGTGCCGTGTTCTTCAAAGGTCGATGTGAAAGCGTCATCCTCAAGCTCGCCAAGTGCGTAGAGCAAGCGAAGGTTGCGTTGCTCGTTGGTGGCGTGAAGTTGCTTTACCATGCTGTACATGGGGGTAATACCAATGCCTGCAGCAGCAAATACAATAGGGATGCTCATGTCTTTTGGCAGTACGAAGTCACCCATTGGCTCAGCGAGTGATACGGCGGCGCCCGGTTCAAGGTTCTGTAGTATTTGTTTGAATGTGCTACCGCCCTCTTGAGAGAAGTTGGTAGTAATAGCAAGCAATTCCTCGCTTGGGGCACTAGACAGCGTAAACCAACGGCGCTCACCTCTATTGTCGGCATCATCATGCGGTAGGTATAGCTCAGTGAATTGCCCGGCGATATAACGGACTGGCCGTTCCGGCTTAAACCAAAATGTTCTAGTATTCTTTGCAACAGCATCGCTGCGCACAAACACGGCGTTCATAGTATCTCCACTAATTGTTCTACTATCATACTACCGTTACGCTTTTGGCCGGTCTTTTCTGGCGGTGAAGTATTCCGGGTGGTCGCTGCAGATATCGACTGTTGGATAGAGCACCCTGAAAATGCGGCTCATAAACTTGCTGTTGAGGGTATATACATAGAATTTAAGGTTATAGCGGCGCGCTAAGTTGTACGTAAGAGGATTCATGAGCCACTTATTGAGGCCAATTCCGGTAGCGTTTAGTACATCTGCGTTATGAATAATGTCGATCGGACTGAGGTGCTCAAGTACATAGAATGGAATATCTGGTCGGCGTTCGTGTAGTATACGGAGCTCGTCGTGGTTGAATGATACAAACGTAACGTCTACTTTTGGATGACGTTTTAATGCCTGCAGTAATTCTCCGGCTGACCCATCATCTTTAATGTCTATGTAGATAGGCTTGTCGGCAATAGCGAGCACGTCGTCGAGAGTTGGTATTGGCTGTCCGTCTTTAAGTGATAGGTTTCTCAGCTCATCAAGGGTCTTTTCATTAATGAACACTTTCTCATCAGACACACGGCCAGTATGCTTGTCGTGCATAACGACCAACTTGTTATCCTTTGTACGGTGTATGTCGAATTCTACTGCATCAACATCCTGACTGAGGGCTGCTTTGATGCTCTCCATAGTATTTTCCAGCGCTAATCCTGCGGCGCCGCGATGTCCAATGATCTTTGTCATGGTATTTGACTCTATAGTACAATACTTCCTATACGACTAACAGCAAGTAATAGGGAGTTAAAGAAATGGCTGATTTTAATGCAGTATTAACCGTGGGCGATTGGCAAAATGGTGTCGTAAACACAGTTGTTGAAATTTCAGAGGGCTCAATGCTGAAGATCGAATGGGATCGCAAGCGCGCTGCTTTCACGCTTGACCGTGTAGAGCCAGCTATCTTTGCAAAACCTTGCAACTACGGCTTTATCCCTCAGACGCTTGATGAGGACGGTGATGAACTCGATACTTTGGTTGTAACAAGCGAGCCAATCCCAACTGGCGTGTGGCTTGAGGCTAAAGTACTCGGTGTCCTTAACTTTGAGGATGACGGCGAGATGGACTACAAGATTGTTGTCGTTCCTGTTGACGACCGCAACACAGGGGACAGCATCCAAACGCTTGATGACCTTGGCGAACGCTGGAAGCAGAAGATTGAGCACCACTTTGCACACTACAAGGACCTTAAGAAGCCAGGCACGACAAAGGTATTGGGCTGGGGTGACATCGAAGAGGCTAAGAAGGTCATCGAAGAGTCTATCGAGCGCTTTAAGAATCAAGCTCAATAGGTATCTCTATGCACATAATGGTAACTTGTCGTTCGTTGATACTAACACCGGACAATGAGCTGTTGCTCGTTCGGCGTAGTCAGACAGACGATAGGCATCCTGGAGTTTGGGAAATTCCGGGCGGAAGAGCGGAAGATGGCGAGTCTACAACTGATGTCGTTATTCGTGAGACGCAAGAAGAGGTCGGTATAACGCTAACGCATCCCAAGCTTATTTATGGCATAAGTAGCAAGCGACCCGAGGGCACTGGCACATGGTTGTTTTTCGCCGAGCGTGTAGCAGATAAGAACGTGCACATTACACTGAGTCATGAACATGATGACTATACATGGGTGCGATTCGATGAGTTTATTGCGCGCACTGAATACAGTGTGCTGAAAGATATGTATACCTTTGTCAGAGATAATGGTTTACTGGAGGTGGTGTAGATATGAATCCAACGTTTGATTGGCTGCAAGCAGCTGAAGCATGTATCCGTAAGGTTCTAGATGAGGTTGAGCCTATCTTGCTTGAAGCGCAAGGTAAGGTTGAGCATCATTTGAAGCCAGACAATACCGTCGTAACCGAGATGGATACAATGGTTGAGGATCGCTTGCGTGAAGCACTACACGCCTTTGATGCTGGTGTTGACTTCAGCGGCGAAGAAGGTGGTGCCGACTACGACAAGCAGACCTTTTGGTTGACTGACCCAATCGATGGCACAGAACCCTTTATGCGTGGTCTACCATTTGCCACCAATATGATTGCACTTATTGATAATGGTCAACCGATTATGGGTATCGTCAATAACTTTGGACGGGGACACTACTACCTAGCGATAAAAGGGCACGGTGCAACCAGAAATGGTCATCCAATTCATGTCAGCGAGCGCCCTATAGAGCGTGCTTTTATCTCGGTTGGTGCCACCAAGCCAGAGTATCGGCCGCAGCCAAGTGTTGAAGATCAGCTGCGTGACAAACTAAACGTCCCAGGTATCGTAAAGTTTCAGGCTACTGGTACGCAACTTGTAGATGTCGCTAATGGTGGCATCGAGGCGCACATCACCTACATGGGACGTCCGAAGCCGTGGGACTTTGCACCTGGCGCGCTGATCATCCAAGAGGCTGGTGGAAGAGTTGTGAATGTCGGCTCAGACAACTATGACTACCGTAATATTAACGTACTTGTCTCAAATGCGGTCGTATTTGACCAGCTTAATGAGTTCCTGAAGCAATTCCCAAAGCCTGTCGTCTAGATAGTTGCGCTTACCCTTATAACACCGTACAATAGCAGCATAATCTGCTAATGCTTACGAACGGGGGAACGCTCATGACAACAAAGATAGCAATTAATGGCTTTGGCCGTATTGGCCGTAACGCCTTCAAGATTGCATTTGACCGCACCGACCTTGAGATTGTTGCGATCAACGACCTTACAGACACTAAGACACTTGCATATCTGCTAAAGCACGACAGCAACTACGGTACATATGATAAGGAAGTTGGCTACGATGATAGCAGTATCATTGTTGCCGGTAAGCATATCAAAGTACTTGCCGAGAAGGATCCAGCCGCACTGC
>Ga0335072_10011266_pt1 | contig 12819 bp, 9 predicted proteins | sample Lox_Sample_21_FD_206725 | JGI IMG/M metagenome (GOLD analysis project Ga0335072, IMG submission 206725) | Soil microbial communities from Loxahatchee National Wildlife Refuge, Florida, United States - Lox_Sample_2.1 | ecosystem: Environmental > Terrestrial > Soil > Wetlands | place: USA: Florida...
CTGATTCCTATCCGCAGCCTGCGCCCTCGAAAAACATACCCTGACCTTTGGCACTCGCCGTTGCTTACTATCGTAAGAAAATGCGCCGTCGCCGCGCGGTCAAATGCGCTTCGCAGTAAAATAACACTGGAAGGTTATCATCTTTTCTAAGGAGGCTAAGGCGAAGAAAACTCTAATCGAGAAGGGGCGATTAGAAATGCCCGTAACTTATTGGAAAGATTGGGCCCGTCGTTTTTCTAATCGAGAAAAACGGCACTTTTTGCGGTGCAGAACGGAGCCTTGGGGGCCTTCCCTTTCAATGAGCGCCCGGCAAGGTGCATGGGCTAAGCATCACTGAAGAGCTGTTTGTGCAGCCCGCCTTTCACCGGCGGAGGCGGTTCGGCTGGTTCGGTGAAATCCGGGGTCCATCGCCAGTTTCTGATCTCGGGCATGTCCTGAAGATTCTCTCGGATGTACGTGTGGTGTTCGGAGAGCTTGCGATTGAACATGTCAATTACATCGGAAACCTGAGAGCGAAACCGAGCAATATATTTCAACGCGTCCATCGCCAGGTGAAAGCGGCTCATCTTGTTGAGCACGACCATGTCGAATGGAGTCGTCGTCGTCCCTCGGTCCCTAAATCCACGGACATGAAAGCGGTCCTCGCGGGAGCGGCCGTGAACCATGGGATGAATCACCCAGGGGTATCCATGGAACGCGAAGATGACGGGCGCGGTTTCAGTGAAGAGATCGTTAAAAGAAATGTCGTCCATTCCGTGAGGATGATTATCGGGCGACATCAAAATGCTGAGGTCCACAACGTTCACGAGTCTCACCCTGATTCCCGGCACATATTTTTGCAATAGCCACGAGCACGCACACGTCTCGAGCGTGGGCACATCTCCCGCACACGCGAGCACAACGTCTGGGTTCTGACCGCCGTCGTTGCTCGCGAACTTCCACACCGATGCCCCGCGCGAACAATGTTCTCGCGCTTCGTCCATATTCAGCCACTGAAGTTCCGGTTGTTTGCCGCACGTGACCACGTTTACGTAATCGCGGCTGCGAAGGCAATGGTCGACCACGCTCAGCAAACAATTGCTGTCCGGAGGGTAGTAAACGCGAATGACCTCGGTCCGTCGCGCGAGAGCATTGTCAACGAACCCAGGGGCCTGATGGCTGAAGCCGTTATGGTCATTGCGCCATGCATGGCTCGTGAGGAAAACGTTTAACGATGCGATAGGCCTTCGCCATGGGAACTTCTTCGATTCTTCGAGCCACTTCGCGTGTTGGGTAAGCATAGAGTCAACAACCTGCGCGAATGCCTCATAGGACGCCCATAGCCCGTGGCGGCCGGTGAGCAGGTAGCCCTCGAGCCAACCTTGGCAACAGTGCTCACTCAGTACCTCCATCACCCTCCCGTCGGGGCCGATCCTGTCGTCGATTGAAACCGTCTCCTCCACGTTGCAGCGCGTCGTGGCTTCAAAGACGGCATTCAGGCGGTTGGAGTTCGTCTCGTCGGGACAAAAAAATCGGAAGTTTCTAGGGTTCAGCTTGATCACGTCGCGAAGAAACTCGCCCAGCTTGCGCGGCGCTTCAGCGGTGGCCTGCCCCGATTCGGGGACTTCGACCGAGTAGTCCGTGTAGTCCGGAAGTTCAAGTGCGTCGAGCACGCGCCCTCCGTTCACGCTGGGATTGGCTCCCATACGGCTGTCCCCGAAAGGCGCGAGTTCCTGAAGCTCCGGGATGAACTTTCCAGTTGTGTCGAAAAGTGTTTCGGGCTTGTAGCTTCGAAACCAGGCCTCCAGAAGCCGGAGGTGATCGGGATTCTCGCGGACATTTGCAAGTGGCACCTGATGCGCTCGAAATGTACCCTCGATCGGAACGCCTTCGACTTCTTTCGGGCCGGTCCATCCTTTGGGAGTACGGAGCACGATCATCGGCCAGGTCGGACGCCCTTTAAATCCGTTCTTGCGTGCCTCAGCCTGGATCGAACGTATCTCGTCGTAGCATTTGTCCAGCGCCGCAGAAAATAGTTGGTGCATTGCCGCCGGGTCGTCGCCTTCCACAAAATGGGCTTCGTACCCGTACCCACGATACAGGGAAACGAGCTCATCATCGGCAGTGCGACCTTGAACCGTGGGCCCCGATATTTTGTATCCGTTCAGGTGCAGGATGGGCAGAACCGCACCGTCACGTACCGGATTCAAAAATTTCACTCCTTTCCAGCTGCCGGCCAGAGGACCCGTTTCAGCCTCGCCATCTCCAATGATGCACGCAACCAGGAGATCGGGATTGTCGAATGCAGCGCCAAACGCGTGCAGGAGCGAATAACCCAATTCACCGCCTTCGTGGATTGAATTCGGAACATGAGGGCCGCAATGGCTCGGAACACCGCCCGGAGTCGAGAATTGCCTAAAAAGCAGACGCATCCCATTCATGTCCTGGGTCACATCATGATGGACTTCCGAGTAGGTTCCTTCCAAGTACGAATGGGCGTTTAATGACGGCCCGCCATGACCCGGGCCTGCAATGTAAATCACACTCGCGCCACGTTCCTTGATCAGTCGGTTCAAGTGCGTATAAATGAAGTTCTGACCAGCCGATGTGCCCCAGTGACCCAGCAATCTTGGCTTGATATCCTCCGCTGCCAGAGAACGCTTCGGAAGTGGATTATCCGACAGATAGATCTGCCCCACCGTTAGGAAGTTTGCCGCCATCCAATAACGGTTCATTCGATCGAGCAAATCAGGAGGCAAGGGGCCTTTCGGAAGCTGCTGGGGGGCGTGTGGCCTTCCGTTTCTCTTGATTGCCGTGGAGAGAGCAGCGTCAAACTCAAATTGGCTCTGCTCAACAGCCGGAGGAGCCGAGCTCGCCTCTGACTCGGAAGCCATGTTCGCTGGGGCTTTCTTTGGTCCTTGACCGTCCATGATGTCGACTCCTTTCTTATCAGGCCGAATACGGTGGATTATCGTGGATAGGAGGCTCTTGCCTGTCACTACTCTTAATTCGTAATCAAAACCAGTCGCGGCGAGCGTGAGAATTTCTCTGGGAAGCGATGAGGCCGTCGAGAGCATTCATAAACTGGCTTGGTCGAAGGGCTGAAAGACGCGTAGCGCTTGGAATGGCCTGGAACCACAAACAACCATCTTCCACGGGAAACCAATAAAAAACAGATCGTTCCGGAGCTTGCAGCAAGTCCATGAGTGGCCCTCCTTCTGTCACAGGGTGGGCGCTAAAAACCAAATGAAACGGCCGCTGACCGAGAACAATCCGAAGTTCTTCGTTTGTTGAAACAAACCAGCAACTGCAGCCTCGCCGTTGCAGATGTATGGCGAGATGCCACCAGCTGCGTTGACTCTGTCCGATAAAGAGCGCGTTCATTCGGCTCGCCCCTGTGCCCGACATCTACCGCTTCGACGACAAACGTAACTCACGGCCAAGGCCTCAGCTTAAGCTGCTTTTGCTCGGAGCCGCGAACCGCTTCGTCGCGTCTACGCCTAGGATTGGGCCAGAAGCGCGCCGAGGAAGCAATCAGACGATGGTATTGGCCCGCCTGGGAAAGAACGCGGGAATCGGCCGAAATGAATGCCTCCGGATACCGGGGGATTTACTGTGCGTGACGGACCGTATGCAAGAACGAACAAATGAGTTCACAGCTCTGCACGCGAAGGTATCTCCGATACTGGCACTGAGTCGGTTTGCAACTGATCCAGTGCCCCGATACTTTCGTCCAATTGTGCCGCTTCCTTTCCTCTGGTTTGATGGCAATGTTCCCGTCGGCGCAGTCTCGATCGCGGGCCAAGAAACCGCACCGCGCTACGCGAACTGAGTTAAAGCGGATAAACAAAATCGAAGGCGAGAAGGTCCCCGCGGCAGCCAACGCGAAGGAAGGGCGAAAAAAGATGGATATGCTACAACCAACTTGGGAGGCGTACGAGGAACACGGCCACCTCACAACCCGCAGCAACTTGCCTGACACGGTTTTCGCTTTTCCTAAGCAGAGAAAAGAGCCGCTGACGGATGCCCAGCACGTGCGAAACGCGATTGCGCGATTCGACCAGGTGTTGGGCGTCTCGGACGAGGATCGAGCTTTGGCGTTCGCGAATATCGAAAAAGCCGCGCGGCATTACCACGTCGACCTTTCTGAAACGAACTGGCATCAGCTCGGGGTTCATCCGCAGCAGCACCGCAAAGAGAGCGCCGCCAAAGCCGTCGAGACCAAACGCGAGCGGGGCGAGTTGAGCGAGCTCGCCGCGAAGACGCTTCAGACGAAACGCCGAACTGGCGTGTGAAAAGAAACTGCCGGCAAAGCAGCCGCGGCTGGGCGCGCCGAGTACCACGAACCCGAGGAATTCGAGGAATTCTAGAACAGGTGGAGTGCGACGGCTTGGGCTCAAGTCGGCTGCGGAAGAGCCGTCCTTTGCTGGCGGCCAGTTGAGTCTCCGCTTTACGATTTCTTTTTCGGTCATGGAAACAGCGGTCGTCGTTCCGGTTTTCACGATCGGAGCAAACTAGCAATAAAAAGGAGAACATGTATGGCAGACACGAATGCGGTAATCGCTGTTTATGAGACACACTCCGCGGCTGAAAACGCCGTGAAGGAACTTCAGAGATCCGGGTTCGATATGAAGAAGCTATCGGTTGTCGGCAAGGACTTCCACTCGGATGAACAGGTGGTCGGGTACTACAACGCCGGGGATCGCATGAAATATTGGGGCAAATTGGGCGCGTTTTGGGGCGGTCTTTGGGGAATGTTGTTTGGCGCGGCGTTTTTTTGGGTGCCCGGTGTTGGCCCACTTTTGGTAGGGGGGCCGCTCGTGGCATGGATTGTCACCGCGCTGGAGGGTGCGGTGGTCGTAGGAGGGCTCAGCGCGCTTGGCGCGGGCCTTTACAGCATCGGCATACCGAAGGACAGCGTCTTGAAATATGAGACGGCTATAAAGGCGGACAAGTTTCTTCTGCTCGCCCACGGGACGGCCGCAGAGGTTGCAAAGGCAAGGGATATCCTGAGCACTACGGCGCCATCCGAGTTGAATCAGCACACGCTCCAGGCCGCCAAGCAAGCGGCAAAAGTCTAGGGCCACCGGCTCGGTGCGTTGCGCTGCTGAAGCGCTACTGCCTGGCGTTGATCCTCAAGTTGACTCAGCCACCAAAAATGCGTGCCGATGATTTCCCGGAAGGGCCTATGCTCGATTGAACAGGGAGTTCCACGGCGGCTCCTTGTGACGGCTCGCAGGAAACTGCTTGCCACGTCGATGCGCGCGCCGGCCTCAGTGCATTCGACGCCGCCTAGCTGAGTGATTAGCGGTCATTGCGAAAGCGCAGACTCTCGTCATAGGCCCTTCCCCGCAGCTTCCAGGAGGTCGAGCATCACTGAGAGAGCATGTCGGCTGTTCTCACTTCTGAGCCTATTTAGCAGTTGCAGCAAACCCGGAGCCCGCACGGCCTTCTGTTTCTCGGCGCCCGCAATAGCGGTTTGAGTCAAGCTGCCCAAAACGTCCGAATTGAGGTTCGCGAAGAATTTCGTCAAGAGAATAAAGTTCCGGATCGCTCGGACAACCGGAGGAGCATCAACGGCCACGGCCAGCGTATCCGTCAAGCGATCCCGAGCGCCCACCATTCCCCGCAAAAGATCCAGGGCGCCGTGATCATGCAATGCCTGCAGGGTCTCGTATGCTTCCAAAATGGCTTCGGCATGCTCTCCCGGAGCACGCTCCAGCTGTTTGCGCAACTGTTCGCGAGCGTCGCGGACGGGGGCTTCCAGAGGTATCGGTTGGGCCATGTTGTGCTCCACTCTTGTTGAAAGCCGACTGAACTTAAACGGTGCCGTTGCCGGGCATCCGGTAGTCGCTCCGTTTCCACTTGCGCTCGACTTCGACGCCATGCTGAGGCGTGGGATGGCCGAAGCGCGGATTGATGCGTGGGAGCGGGCTCTCACCCACTTCATCCAAGACCTTCAGCCGAACACTAGCCTCTTTATAAGCCGGCGTGTCCGTGATGGGATCAGTATGGCTGCCAGTCAGGCGATTTACCGGGCTCTCGACCGAGTTCATCGGCATATAAAGTTCGTTTCCGCTTACTCGATCCGTGACGAGCGCGCGAACACGCACCTGACCGTAGGGAGAGACTAGTTGCACCCACGTTCCGCTCTGGATCCCGCGCGCTTCAGCCAATTCAGGCGAGACTTCGACAAAGACGTCAGGGCTTTTCTGTCGGATACCCTCGGTGCGATACGTGAGATTGCCTTCATGGAAGTGTTCCAGTAGTCGGCCGTTGTTTAGATGCAAATCATACTCGGCGTCGAACTGCTCCACGGGGCCCGTCCACGACACCGGAAACAACCTTGCCTTGCCGTCCGGGAAGTTGAATTTCTCCTTGTAGAGTAACGGCTGGTCCGTTCCTTCCGCTGCCACCGGCCATTGCAAGGAGTTGTAGCCTTCGAGCCGCGCATAATTCACGCCGGCGAACAAAGGAGTGAGAGAGGCAACTTCGTCCATAACCTCTGAGGGGTGCTCGTAGCGCCATTTCGCACCCATTTGATTGGCAAGGTCTCGAATAATTCTCCAATCTGCCCGGCAGTCACCGAGTGGCTCAAGCACCTGATAAAGTCTCTGGATGCGACGCTCGGTGTTGGTGAACGTCCCTTCCTTTTCCATGCTGGGTGCGCCCGGTAGAACCACATCCGCATAGCGGCACGTATGGCTGAAAAAAATGTCCTGGACCACGAAGAAATCGAGCTTTTCGAATGCTGCCTCAACGTAATTGGCGTTCGAGTCGACGATGGCCATCTCTTCGCCCACGATGTACATCGCTTTGAGCTTTCCCTGATGAATGGCTTCCACCATCTGGTGATTGTCGAGACCTTTGGTGGAGGGAAGTTTGACCTTCCATGCAGCTTCGTGGCGTGCACGCACCTCGGGATCGTCGACGGGTTGATATCCGGGGAGATTCGTGGGCTGCGAGCCATTGTCGCTTGCACCCTGCACATTGTTATGACCACGCATCGGGTAAGCGCCAGTTCCATGCCGCATGTAGTTGCCAGTGACCAGCAAGAGGTTCGAGATGGCCGTTGAAGTGTCCGAACCCATGCTGTGCTGCGTCACCCCCATCGCCCACGCGATGCATACGCGCCTCGCTTCTGAGATCATTCGCGCAACCTTCGTGAGCGTTTCGACCGATAGGCCGGTAATCCGCGCGGCGGCTTCCATCGTGAACGGCTCAAGGCCTTTGCGGAAGGCCTCGAGCCCGTTCACGTGTTCGCGAAGGAACGCTTTGTTCGCAAGGTCATTGTCGAGGAGATAGCGGCTGACGGCGCTGAGCCATACCAAGTCCGTGCTTGGCTTGGGATGTAGGAAGACATCGGCGCGCCGAGCCATTTCGTGCTCGCGAATGTCAGAGACGATTAGCCTCTGCCCCTTCCGTTTGTGAGCGCGCTTGATACGAGTGGCGATGACCGGATGGCTTTCCGCCGTGTTGCTGCCGATGAGGATTACGAGATCCGCCTCTTCGAGATCCTTGATGGATCCGGAGTCACCTCCGTAGCCTACGGTGCGGAAAAGGCCCACTGTCGCCGGGTTCTGGCAGTATCGGGAGCAGTTGTCGACGTTGTTGGTGCCGACCACGGCTCTTGCCAGCTTCTGCATGAGGAAGCTTTCCTCGTTTGTACATTTGGAGGACGTGATGAAAGCCATCGAATCCGGTCCTGACTGGCTTTTGATTTCTGTCAGCCGCCGCGCGACGAGGGAGAGAGCCTCGTCCCAAGTGGCGTTGCGGAATTTTCCATTTTCACGAATTAAAGGCGACGTGAGGCGGTCTGGACTGCTGATGTGCCCCCAGCCGAACTTTCCTTTAATGCATGTGGAGATTCCGTTCGCCGGGCCGTGCTCTGGCACAATTTTCAGGATATGCCGGTCCTTGGTCCAGACGTCGAAGCTGCAGCCGACTCCGCAATACGTACACACCGTTTTCGTTTTGCGGATCCGTTGCTCCCGCATGGCTTCTTCGGCTTCGGAAAGTGCGAGAATCGCTGCATAACCGGTCTCTGGCTCAATACCCTTCACCACCTCGATCATGCGGTTAAGCGTCGACTTTCGTAGACTCGTGAAAAATCCTGCGTGAGTGAGCATGGACTTTTCCATCAGAGCATTACAGGGACAGACAGTCACACAATGGCCGCACGAGACACAACTGGACTCTCCAATAGTCGAACCTCCGTCCCACAGCACTCGCGGGTTAGGATCCTCCCAGTTGATAGAAAGCGTTTCATTCACCTCAACGTTCTGACAGGCTTCGACGCACCGTCCGCAGAGGATGCATTGGTTCGGATCGTAGCGATAGAAGGGGCTTGTTTCGTCCACCTCGTAAGGCTTGGAACGGAATGGGATACGCTGGTGTTCAATGGCGAGAAGTTTCGTTGTGTTGTGGACAACGCAGTTCCCATTGTTGTTGTCGCACACAGTGCAGTAAAGCAGGTGATTGCCCAGAATGCGGTCAAAGGCCTCGACTTGCGCCGCTTTCGCCTTCGCGGATCGCGTGGAGACTGACATTCCATCGACGACGGCCGTCGCGCATGCCCGGACCAGCTTTCCCTCAGTCTCGACCATGCAGGTATCGCATGTCTGAATGCTTCCTAGTTGCGGGTGATAGCACACATGGGGAATCTCGGTGCCCACTCCTTGGATGGCATCAATCAGAAGTTCGCCCCGTTGAGCTTCGCGCGAAACGCCGTCGATGACTACGCTAACCACGGGTCCTCCTTACCGGAGCTCTCTCGCTTTGCTTGGCCTCGCCTGGCCCCACGTTTTGACGCCCGTCGTATCCACTGTCATAGCACAAACACCGCACACGAGCCAAATGTCGGTCGAGCGTAGAATTCGGCTAGTTCCACAGAAAAAGGAGGCTGCCGATCAGCGCGAGGGGCATCACGATAGCGCCCACTTTGAGGAATTCCCACGCAGTGATTTCCACGCCTTCGCGCCTCAATGCGACCAGCCACAGAATTGTTGCAAGAGAGCCGGTCACGGAAAGATTCGGCCCGAGATCGACGCCGAGGAGCAGGGCGTGCGCGAGCGTGCCTGTCTGGTGGGTGTAGCGAATCGCTCCGCCGGCCATGAGGCCCACGGGCAAATTATTCATTCCATTGGAAAGCAGTGCAACTGTGAAAGCCGCGGCGCTCTTACCGCCCCATGTGGATGATCCTGCGAGCGCGTTCAAACCCGCCCGCCCCAGATGTTGAAGACCCGCGTTCAGCATCCCTTCCACGATGATGAAAAGCCCCGCGACCAGCGGCAGGATCGACCATGAGACTCCCTTCGCGACGCGAACTGGAATCGCGCGATTACGGAAGGTTACGACCAACACCGCAAACACCGCGGCGCAACACGTCGGCAGACCCAGCGGAAGCCCGCGCGTCGACGCCACAACAAGCGCGATCGCGGCGATGATAAGGCCGCCGAAAGCGAGCTTGCCCTCCGTTGTAAGCGAAACGCGCCCCTCTTCAGGCGACAATTTGCCATGCAGCTGCCCGCGCGACAGCCAGCGAAGGCAAAAGAAAGTAATCAGGACCGAGGCTGATGACGGCAGCAGAAAAATGCGAAACCAAGCCGCAAGAGGCGGGATATTTTGGTCGAACACCACGAGATTTGCCGGGTTCGAGATCGGCAGCATGAAGCTGGCCGCATTGGCGATGAGCGCGCACGCAAGGAGATAAGGCTTCGGCTCTACTTTCACGCGGCGTATGGCGGCCAATACTGCCGGCGTGAGAACCACGGCTGTCGCGTCGTTGGAGAGTACCGCCGTAACAGTTGTTCCTACAACATAAATGAGCAACAGAAGCCGGGTGGGCGAATTTTTCGCGTGCCGGGCGGCTGCGTCAGCCACCCATTCAAAAACGCCCTCTTCGCGCGCCAACTCCGCCAGGATCATCATCCCCGCGAGGAAGAGGTAGACATCGACGCCTTCGTAAGCTGCATGCGCTGCTTGTTGGAGCGGAAGCAGGCGCGCGGCAACCAGGATCAACGCGCCGCCGCAGATCCAATACGCCTCTGCGATCCGTCGAGGCCGAATCAGCATGAGCGAAATGCTCGCGAGTGAAATGATCCAGATCAGGATCGCGGAGAAATGAGCAGTGTGCATCAATGGAGTATCATCGCGTGGAAGAAGCCGATTTGCATCGGGCTATTTGCCATCGCCACAGCCGACCAGGCATAAGCTCAATTTATATTGCCGCCGATGAGTATAAATTGGACAGGAAGCCGCGGTATAATGTAAAAAACTGCTTGCGAGACGAATATGAATAATTCCCACACGCTCTACGACAAGATTTGGAACGCGCACGTGGTTCGCGAAGATCCTGGCCGGCCGACGCTGCTCTATATCGACCGCCATCTGATCCACGAAGTCACGTCGCCACAAGCGTTTGCCGGCCTAAGGGCCGCTAAGCGCGTCGTGCGCCGACCGGATCTGACGTTTGCGGTAATGGACCATTCCGTTGCGACCAAGAATCGCGAACTTCCCATCACCGACGCGAATGCGGCGAGGCAGTTCGATCTCCTCGCGCAAAACTGCAAGGAATTTGCCATCAACCTCTTCGATATGAAGAGCCGCAATCAGGGCATCGTGCACGTGATTGGCCCGGAGATGGGGATTACTCAGCCGGGACAGACGATCGTTTGCGGCGACAGCCACACCTCGACGCACGGCGCATTCGGTACTCTCGCATTCGGCATCGGCACAAGCGAAGTGGAACACGTGCTCGCGACGCAGTGCCTCACGCAGTATAAGTCGAAGACCATGCGCATCGAGGTTCGCGGCAGGCGGCCGCACGGCGTAACTGCCAAAGACATGATCCTGGCGATTATCGGCAAGATCGGCATCGGCGGCGGCACGGGCTATGTAGTCGAGTATGCCGGAGAGGCTGTACGGGGGCTTTCGATGGAAGGCCGCATGACCATGTGCAATATGTCCATCGAAGGCGGGGCGCGGGCGGGAATGGTAGCGCCGGATGAGAAGACGTTTGCCTATATGGAAGGTCGGCCGTTTGTCCCGCGGGGCAAGGAGTTTCAGATTGCGGTGGACTATTGGAAGACGCTGGTGACGGATCCCGGTGCGAAATATGACGCGAGCGTGACGCTCGAATCGCAGGAGCTTGCGCCCATGGTTACGTGGGGCACGAACCCGGGCATGGTGACGCAGGTGACGAGCCGGGTGCCCGACCCCTCAGCGCTGTCGAGCGCGGCCGAACGCGAAGCCGCGGAGCGGGCGCTCGCGTACATGGCTTTGAAGCCGGGCACGCCGATGGAAGACATTCCTGTCGATCGCGTGTTCATCGGTTCGTGCACGAATTCGCGCATCGAGGATTTGCGCGCGGCGGCGAAAGTGGTTGTGGGCAAGCACATTGCGAAGAATCTGAAGCAGGCGCTGGTGGTGCCGGGTTCGATGCAGGTGAAGGCTGCGGCGGAAAAAGAAGGTCTCGACCGCATTTTCCGCGGGGCGGGATTCGAGTGGCGCGACGCAGGGTGCAGCATGTGCATTGCGATGAACGACGACGTCTTGCCGAGCGGCGAGCGCGCGGCGAGCACGTCCAATCGCAATTTCGAAGGACGCCAGGGCAAAGGCGGACGCACACACCTGGTGAGTCCGATTATGGCCGCCGCCGCCGCAATCGAAGGGCATTTCGTCGACATTCGCAAGTGGAACGGCGCCGATCTCGATTCCACGGAATAAACCGATAACTTACAGGTAAACATAAACATGGAAAAATTTACAAAACATACGGGCCTGGCGGCGCCGGTCGATCGCGTGAACGTCGACACCGACCAAATGGTGCCGAAACAATTCCTCAAGCTGCCGTCGCGCGAAGGCTACGGCAAATTTCTTTTTTACGACTGGCGCTACCTCCCCGGCGAACAGCCGAATCCGGAATTCGTGCTTAACCTGCCGCGCTATAAAGGCGCGAGCGTTTTGCTGGCCCGCGAGAATTTCGGCTGCGGATCCAGCCGCGAGCACGCGCCCTGGGCGATTCAGGATTACGGCTTCCGCGCGATCATTGCGCCCAGCTACGCCGATATTTTCTACAACAACTGCTTCAAAAACGGCCTTCTGCCCGTGACGCTAAAGCCGGAAGAGGTCGATGAACTTTTCCGCCGGGCCGAATCGCAAGAGGGCTATCGCGTTACGGTGGACCTCGAGCAGCAATCGGTGACCGACGCCGCCGGCCTACGCTATTCGTTCCAGGTGGATCCTTTCCGCCGCGAGTCCCTGCTGAAGGGTCTCGACGAAATCGGGCTGACGCTGGTGCACGAACCCGAGATCAGCGCTTTCGAGGCCAGGCACGTTCGCCTGCCGGTGATGCGCGACCCGGTCGATGTGAAGTTCCACCACGAAGCCTGACAGGCCTAATCGCGGCGCTCGTTTACCCCCCGTCCTGACCGCGATTAGAAATTTTTCCGGCCTTTGTTTTCAGCGAGTTGGGCCGAATTTTAATTATTTTCATTTGCGGTTAGAATTTCGCGAATTTTATGCATTTTTTCCGCGCCTCCGCGAGCCTCGCTACGGCGTGGCAAGCCCGCCTCCGCCAGAACTGGCTTTGGCGCGGCACGCCGTCGTCATCGCGGGGTTCTCGCTTCGCTTTTTATGCGCTTTTGCTCCTTTCATAGGGGCTGTTTTTCTATCGATTAGAAATTTTCAAGCTGCTGAATTTGCGCGGGTTACGGCGATTTCTAATCGTAATTACTATCGATTAGAAATTAGCCGCCCGCAGCGTCGTTGCCTCCCCATGGGATGCCTCCAAACAGCCATGCAAGGCGGCTCGTTCATTGTGAAATCCTCGCAGAGGAG
>Ga0335072_10011267_pt1 | contig 12818 bp, 10 predicted proteins | sample Lox_Sample_21_FD_206725 | JGI IMG/M metagenome (GOLD analysis project Ga0335072, IMG submission 206725) | Soil microbial communities from Loxahatchee National Wildlife Refuge, Florida, United States - Lox_Sample_2.1 | ecosystem: Environmental > Terrestrial > Soil > Wetlands | place: USA...
GCGTGCTGCGGCGCGGGCCAGCAGCAGATTCGAGAGGTTGACGCAGGCGATGAGCAGGATCATGCCGACAGCGCACCAGAGAACCACAAGCGCGCGATGCAGGCGCCCGCTGACGTGGTCTTTGAGAGCGGTGGGGACAACTCCGTCCTTATAGCTTCCGCAGGACCCCGGCTGTTTGTTGTTCCAGCACATGTGCGGCGTGGCCTGTACAGCGTCTTCGCGTGCCTGCGCGAGGGTGACGCCGGGCTTCAGCCGGCCGATCATCGTGATGATATTGCCCCAGTCGCGCGGCGGGCCGTAGAGATCGAGCGGCGTGATGGCGTCAACCCGTGCGCCGGGAGAGAAGACAGCGCCGAAGTCAAAGGAGCGTGGCAGTACGCCGATGACAGTCGTCTGCTGGTCGTTGATGTCGAAGGTCTTTCCAACGATGTTGGGGTCGGCATTGAACTGGGTGCGCCACCACGCGTCGCTGAGCACGATGACCGGCGGCGCGCCGTGGCGGGCGTCGTCTGCTGTGAAGAGGCGGCCCATGGCCGGCTTAACGCCGAGCACGTTGAAAAAGTTGGCAATGACGTCGATGCTGGTGGCCGGGATGGGCGCGCCGCCAAACGAGAGACTCAGGTTGCCGGGGCCGGAGAAGGCGAAGTAGCCGGTCACGTCCTGATAAGAGCGGGTGTACATGCGGAACTCGTCGTAGGCGTCAGTGGAGTAGGTGGCGCACGACTCGCCGCACTTGGATGGAGGCGGAGCGATCCACGTGAGCTGTTGCGCCGCGGGGAACGGCAGCGGGCGCAGCATCAGCGTGTCCACCACGCTGAAGACGGCGATGTTGGCGCCGATGGCGAGCGCGAGGATGAGCACGGCGACCGCGGTGAATCCGGGATCGCGGCGCAGCGTGCGGATGGTGTACTTCAGGTCCTGCAGCAGAATATCGAGATTCATCAGACCCCTCGCTTCACGATGGTGGAATTTGGCTTGATCTCTGCCGCCGAAGTGGAGCAGCGCCTGGCGGCGGGCCTCGGCGAGCGACACGCCCCGCTCGACGTACTCATCGACGGCCATGTCAATGTGCGCAGCGATCTCAGCCTCGAGATCGGCATCAAGCGCGCGCTTGGTGAAGAAGGCGCGCACGCGGGCAGCCATGCGGCGCAGCCGGCTCATGCGGGTTCTTCTCCCTCGGCCTTGCCCATGGCCATCACACGATCCATCACGCCGGTGAGGCGCTCCCAGTAGCGCGCATCGGCGGCGAGCTGGCGGCGGCCGGCGCGGGTGATGGAGTAGAACTTGGCCTTGCGGTTGTTGCCGGAGACGCCCCATGCGGAGGCAATCCAGCCGCGCTGCTCCAGACGCACCAGCGATGCGTAGATGGTGCCCTGGTTGAGCAGGACTTCATCGGCGCTGACCTGCTCAATGCGGCGTGCGATGCCGTAGCCGTGGAGCGAGCCCATGGCGGCAAGGGTTTGCAGCACCATGAGGTCGAGGGTGCCTTGCAAAAGGTCGAGTTTTTCGGGTGACACGGGGACTCCTGTGGGACAACCACAGAAATACCACACTTTCCTGTGGCATTGCCACAGGAAAGTGACGGAAGGCGGGCCGGGGTGGTCTATCGGGATCCGGATGCTCTGGCGGCTTCGGCCCGCTCGAGCCAGCCGCGGCGGAGGCTTTCAGCGGGAATGGAAGACATGTAAGGCTTGATGTCGAGGATGGGTGTGCCGTCGAGCATGTCGACGCCGCGCACGTGGAGGGAGCCGCCGTCGCGCCGCAGAAGCTCGACGACAGTAAGACCGATGGGGTTGGGGCGGCGAGGCGAGCGGGTGGCAAAGACGCCGTGGGGCTGGTGATCGATGGGGGTGGGGCCGCTGAGTTCGTAGCCCTCGGAGCGGTCGAAGACCCAGAGCACGAAGAGATGCGAGAAGCCTTCGACGTCGAGCAGGCCAGGCTCAAAGTCACGAAGGATCTCGAGGACGCCCTCAGCGTCATGCTTGACTCCGAAGCCCTTGGGGATAGCCGATGTTTCTTTATAAGGACTGCGTACATAACCGACGGGCTGGGGCGTAAACATGGCGTCCACCTCTGGGAATGATTCTACTTGGTATACAAAAGTTCGGCGGGCTAAAGCGTTCCGGGTGAGTGGCATGCAGGAACATTGGGATTGGGCCGGTGATTTGACCCGGAAGTACCATTGACCATCCCGGCGGCCGGAACTAAGTTACAGATATAACTCCTGAGTTAGCTATCTCCAGGTAATTCGCAAGCAGGAATTAGCTGATGTTTGTGCCGCATCCTCAACTCGTGTGCGTGGCTGTGTCAACGCTGCTTATGGCTTCATGGGGAGGGGATCAGTGGCGGCGGCATCTGCAGACCTGGGAAGCCATCGCAGCGCGAGTCCAGCCGATGGCGGCCTCACCGAGTGCGTGGACGCGCTTCCGCAGCGCAGGAGTGGCGATGGAGCTGGCTGACTGCGCCGAACGGCGGTGTCTTGGCGTTGATCGTGTCGCGATCGCTGCAATGCGTGAGGATGCCATGCAGGTGCGCATGGCAGCGGCAAAGGCGATGATCCGCCGTTCCGGTTCGCGCCGCGCCTAGAAACGCGGCACACCAAACAATCCTGAAGACAAGTTAGCCAGTGGTCGAAGTCAAGACGCGGTCTAGGTGAGCGCCCGATCGAGGTGCACGTAGCCGCCGTCGACGATGAGGTGCTGGCCTGTAGTGTGGGCCGACTGCGTGGGCGACAGGAGAAAGACGGTCATCGCGGCGATCTCAGAGGAGAGCGTCATGCGGTGGCCGAGCGGAATCTTGTCGGTGATGCGCTTGAGTTCGGCGTCGGGGTCGCCAAGGGTGTCGAGCCAGCGGCGATAAAGCGGCGTCATCACCTCGGCGGGCAGCACGGCGTTGACGCGGATGTTGCAGGGCAGCAGTTCGGCTGCCCACTCGCGGGTGAGGGCAAGTTGCGCACCCTTGCTGGCTGCGTAGCCGGAGGTATTGCCCTGGCCGGTGAGCGCGACCTTGGAGCTGATGTTCACGATGGCGCCCTGGGTCCGCTTGAGCGCGGGCAGCGCATAGTGAGCCAGCGCGTAGTAGTGGATCAGATTTTTCTGCAGGCTCTGGACGAAGGCGTCGACTGAACCGTGTTCGAGCCCCGCGCCGTCATTGACGCCGGCGTTGTTGACGAGGCCGTAAATGTCGCCGTACTTCTGCTGGATTTCAGCGACGGCGGTCCCGCAGCGTTCGAGATCTTCGAGGTGGGCTTCAACCAGGAAGCACTGGGCCTTTGCGGCTTCCATCTCGGCCATGAAGTGGATGACATTCTGCGAGGGGCGGCCGAGGACGACGACGCGCGCGCCCTCGTCGAGGCAGGCGCGGCTGATGCCGGCGCCGATTCCGGCTCCGCCGCCGGTGACGACGATAAGTTTGTCTTTGAGTCCGAGATCCATAGCGGTTCCTGATAAAGGCTAGCTGATGCCCGCCATGACGAGCATGCGGGGTTCGGTCATCTCTTCGATGGCGGAGCGGATGCCTTCGCGGCCGAGGCCGGAGTCTTTGACGCCGCCGTAGGGCATGGGATCGAGGCGCCAGCTGGGCGTGTCGCCGACGATGAGGGCGCCGACCTCGAGTTCGCGATAGGCGGTGAGAATGCGGCCGGCGTCGCGCGTGAGCAGGCCCGCCTGCAGGCCGTAGCGCGAGTGATTGACCTGGGCGAGCGCGTCTTCAAAGTCCTCGTACGGCTCGATGAGCACAACGGGGCCAAAGGCTTCTTCGTCGCGGATCTTCATGCCGGGCTGCGTCGCGGTGAGGATGGCGGGCGTAATCACGGAGCCCTTGCGCTCGCCACCGGCAATGAGCTTGGCGCCGGCGTCGACGGCTTCCTTGATCCAGGCTTCGAGGCGTTCAGCTTCGGCAGGGTGAACGAGCGGACCAACCTCGATGGCTTCGCTGGCAGGATCACCGGGCAGCATCTTGGCGGCGATTTCCACGAGCTTCCAGACGAAGGACTGAAAGATGCGGCGCTCCACGAAGATGCGCTGCACGCTGATGCAGGACTGGCCTGCAAAGCCGAACGCCGCATGCGCGGTGCGCAGCGCGGCATCGTCGAGATCGGGCCAGTCGCCGTGAATGATGAGCGCGGCGTTGCCACCGAGTTCAAGCAGAACGCGCTTGCGGCCGGAGCGAGCTTTGAGATGCCAGCCGACGTCGGCCGAGCCGGTGAAGCTGACCAGCTTGATGCGATCTTCTTTTTCGGCCAACCATGCCGTGTCGGTGTCCGAGAGGGGCAGCACGGCAAGAGCTTCTTCAGGCCAGCCGGCTTTAAGAATCACTTCGCCAAGGGCGAGCGCGGTGAAAGGTGTCTGCGGGGCGGGCTTGATGATGAGTGGGCACCCAGCGGCCAGCGCAGGCGCGGCCTTGTGTGCGACGAGGTTGAGCGGAAAGTTGAACGGCGTAATGGCGAGGACGGGGCCGACGGGGAAACGCTGCATGAGTCCCCAGCGATTTTCGTTGCCTTCGGTCAGGTCGAGAGGAATCGTTTCGCCGCCGAGGCGCACGGCCTCTTCCGCTGCGGTCTTGAAGGTGAGTACGGCGCGATCGACTTCGGCGCGGGCGAGGCGGATGGGTTTGCCCGCCTCGGCAACAATAAGTTGGGCAAAACGCTCGTGCTGCTCGATCAACGCGGCGGCAATGTCTTCGAGAATCTCGCGACGCTTCCAGCGGGGGAGGGCGCGGGTACGGCGCAGGCTGGCCACCGCATGATTCACGGCCTGGCGGGCATCGGCGCGGGTCGCCTGGGTGACGCGGCCCACGAGACCCTGATCCCAGGGCGAACGCACCTCAAGCGCTTCGCCATCGATCCATTCCTTGCCGCAAAGCAGAAAGCCGGTCTGCGAACCCGGACGCATCTTCATAGCATGTGGACAACTCCTCGAAGGTCCCTGCAGAGATGGTACTAGGGAGGGGCCGGGCGTGGGGTGGCGAGGGCTAGTGAGGCGCGGCGGCTGTGGGCGGAGACTGCGGCTGCTGCGCATGGACGAAGGCAAGCAGATCCTGTGGGGATTTGATTTTGTTCTGGAGCATGGCGGCAATGATGTCGTGCTCTGTCATCTCTGGGGTTGGGCCCGCAATGTCAAACGGCGCGGTCTGACCGGGAAAGTGAACGAGAAACACGGGCCTCGTATCGAAACGGCCCCCTGAGACTGCCTCTTCCTCCGGCGTCCAATCATCTCCGCCTCTCCAGAGAGGAATGCGCCAGGAATGGTCGGAAGAGACGATCAAAGTAGTTTGATTTGCCGAAGGTGTCTGATCGATGGTCTTTTCAAGCAGACCGAGAGTGTCGTCGGCAAGAACAAGGTTGTCGAGATAGTTGCCGCAGGCGCACAATTTGCGGGCCTTGCGGTCATAAAAGCCGGGAGGGTGGGGAATAGGCAGGTGAATAAACGCAAAATCGACATCGCCATTACGAATCAAGTCTTGCGCATGGGAGAGCCCTTCAGAGAAGGTGCTGATGCGCGCTCCGATTCGATCCACTCTGCCGGGCATTCGGCTAAAGAGGAATACGGGTACGAGGGTGACGGCGTTTGAAAGGAAAGACTTCTCTTCAGATGCGCCAGCCAGCTCGATCGGCGGTCTCTCGGTCTGAGCGGGCTCCCACGAACAAGAAACCAGGACAGATTGCAAGATGCGGCAATAGGGGTTATACCAACCGACGACCCCGGACTTCCACCCAGCGGTCTCAGCATCCTCAAAAAGGGTGTGGCGAGCGTCAAACGCGGACCAACGGTCCTGGGGCGAACTTTGATAGAGAAGTCTGCCATGCCAGTCACTTCGAATATTGGACACGCGTCGTCCGCTAATCAAAGAAGGAACTATACGGTCCGTAAAAAAACCGCTGGGATCGATGTTTGTGAAGGACGCACTTTCACGGTGCAATTCCTGGAAATTTGGTAAGGCCAACTCTTTTTGTCGATGATCGTAGACTTGATCGTACGAGAGTTCATCGAACAGAATCCAGACAATGCGATGGCTCGTCGCTGAAGCTGTGCCCAAGTGTGGGTCTTTGAGTGGAGGTATGGGTCTAAGTGCAATCGCCAAGTAGAAGAGTTGAGGGAGGACCCATAGCAGGCAGAATGAAAATCCAGCGATGCTCGTGCGAATGGCTCTAACAAATGGTTGAGTCGCGGCCGGTTTCCACATAGCCAGCAACGCGAGACATCCGATGAACAGTACTCGAAAGTACGGCCCAAACCAGATGTGGCTTGCGACCTGCAGGACCGCTGGCGCTGAAATCGCTTCGTTGACTTCCGGATTCAGGTTCGAGTTCCATTGATTAACAAGAACGATCACGCAGTCGACCGCGCGTAACAAGACGAGTGCGGCAAACCCGGCGGCAACCACTGCGCGCGGCCTCGGCGCCCACCGGACATGAAAATAAGTCATGACAAGGAGGGTGAGCCCGAAGATGATGAGCATCGCCAACAACAGGCCGCCAATCAGAGAGAGAAAATTCAGGTGGTGATGATAGAGGGCAATGTACCCGGGAAAGAGCAACTGAGCGAAATAGGGAAAGGAGACGAGGAGTGCTAACCCCGCAGCTTCAAGGAACCAGCGAGGCTTCATGCCTTTTTCTCCACAAACCATAGTGTGCGGCCATTGGACAGCGGCTCGCGAGAGCGTATGGAAAATCGTTCCGCGAGTATTTGCACAAAGTAGCTCTCGTTGAGGTGAGAGTAGAGCAACTCGCGGCCACGGCAAAGACTTATAAACTGGGAATCTTCACTCGGTATCCATTCGAGCACTGCCCAATGCGTTGTAAACTCGGCCAATTGGTTGAGCACTGCTGAAAGTGGAATCTGGTCAGACATAAGCAGATGGTGCAGGATCCCCAACATCAGAACGCAGTCGAAGCGACCTTGAGCGCGGTCCAGCAGGCTGGCACACTCGCTGTTACACCAGCCGACGGCGGGAGTGGGCCGAGCGAAGTCAGCGACCAGGGGCAAGATGGCGAGATTATCTTCGAACGATTGTTGCCAGTTGCGGTCGATCGCCTCCACGTCACTATCCCAGGCAACCACGTGTGCACCGCTGGCTGCTGCAATGCGGGAGAAAACGCCGGTGTTCGCGCCGACGTCAAGAACGTGCGCGGGTTTGATCTCACTTAGGACACGGCGAACAAACTCCTGCTTGGCCAACTGCGCCTCGGATTCGTAGTGAGATGCGGTTTGGGTGTAGTCGCTCCACCGGGAGGAACGTTGCGGCGGAGCAAGTGCTCTGAGCTTGGTTTTTGCGGAGCGCACCGTTCGCCGGACGATGGCTTTAGCAATGTCTTCAGAAACGTCGCGCTTGCGTGTCCCCGGAGCTGTTTGGCGATCGACGTGCCGACCCTGCAGCAGAAGCGGCAGTGTGACGATGGAACGAAGCGGGCTTAACCAGCGCTGCGTGAAGTTCAGCCAGGGAGATAAGTCTGCTGGCTCATAGCCATCACGTCGTTGTTGCGATGCTGAGAGCGGCCATCCAAGGTAAGCATTGGCAGCCAATGGGAGTAAGAACGTACGCGCGAACTGGGCATAGGCAATCCATAAAGGATTGTTCGGGTCACGGCGCTCAAACGAGAGTACGTCAACAAAAACAGGCCGGGCATCGGAGAAGAGGATGTTGAGCGGAGTTGCATCCTTGAGGATGTAGTCCGCGTCGAGTGCCTCATCGCAAAGATCGAGCGTGAGATTGCCCGCGGCCAGCCACTGTCCAGGAGTCCACTCCCAGGGGTAGGTTGGGAAGGAGATGCGCTCGTGCTCGAGAAGAAGTGGTCGGTCCGCTTCAAGAGGAGCCACTTCGGTGGAGATGAGACGCCCCGATTGCATCCACGACTGGGCAAGGGGTGAACGAATCCACTGCAGGACCTGTTCGGTATGCCCAGGAAATATCTCGCGGAGGATGCGATCGCCGTCGTCAAATAGTCTTCCCTGGGGGTCGCGGAAAGTTCCGGCGGAGATCGGTGGAAATTGATCAGTGGGGAGCACTATCGGATTGCGCCTCTTTTGATTGCTTTCCGAAACGTCCGAAGATTTGCCTGATGCGCTTCCGAATCAGGAACGTGAATCCAACGAAGGTGGAACCAATGACCTGCATGATGAACAGGCCCGAACCGGGATCGACGTAGGCGTAAGCAGGCTTTGCGGTAATGCACAAGACCACAAACAGCCAAGTTAGGACGCAAGCGCAATAGATTGCTTTAGTTAGCTTATACATAGGCAACATCTTCTCGTGTGAGTCAGTTTGTCTAGCTGGGCCCAGTTAAGTTGAGGGGGAAGAGCCTATTGCCGTAAATAACGGTTCAGAATCAGGGCGATCATATCACGGATGCTGAACCGGCCAGCCGGAATGGTGTCGGGCCGGACGCGGAGATGCAATCAGAAGTAACTGTGCAGCCCGAGATTCGGCAATTTCCGCGGTCTAAGCCGCCGAGAAGCATGGGCCTGAGACTGAGCGGCAACTGGCGCTGAGTTTTTCAGGAATTCGTAAGCAACTGGACAAAGGGTGGAAGCCGCAACAGGGGGAGTTGAACCAACCTTTGGCAGTGCGACACGCAAGATACACTGATTCCCTATGATTCATGACGGCAGGAGCCGCAAGCTTCCTTTTGATCCGGATGCAGCGATTGCGCATCTGAAGAAGAGTGACCCCAGGCTGGGAGCGCTGATCGATCGCGTGGGCGAGTTCCGATTGCAGCTCGATCGGTCGCCTTCGCCGTTTGAGTCGCTGCTGGAGGCGATCCTGTATCAGCAGTTGCACGGCAAGGCGGCCGCGACGATTCACCGCCGGGTGCGCGAGTTCTTCGGCGGCGATCCGACGCCGCGGCAACTGCTCGACGTGCCGGATGAGCCGCTGCGGGCGGCGGGAGTTTCAGGAAACAAGATCAAGGCAATGCGCGACCTGGCTGCGAAGTCGCTGGACGGCACGGTGCCGACGAATGCGGCAATCCGGAAGATGCCGGATGCCGACATCGTGGAGCGATTGACCGAGGTGCGCGGCATCGGTCCGTGGACGGTGGAGATGCTGTTGATTTTTCAGCTGGGGCGCCCCGATGTGTTGCCTGTGACCGACTACGGCGTACGCAAGGGATATGCGCTGACATTCATGCGGATTCCGAAGACGCGCGCTCTCGAAGCAGCGGATCTTCCCAAACCGGATGTGGTTTTCCGGCGCGGGCGCAAGTGGGCTCCTTATCGCTCGGTGGCGAGCTGGTATCTGTGGCGCGCCTGCGACCTGGCGAAGAGGACTGAGCCGGCGGCGCGCAAGTGAATCGAGGCTCTAGAATAGCGATGTTGGCCGTGAATGAACTCGAGACGACCGCGCGCTGACGGGACTCCTACATGGCTCCAGCAAAACGCTTCATCTGCATTCATGGACACTTCTACCAGCCGCCGCGCGAGAACCCATGGCTGGAGACAGTGGAAACGCAGGACACCGCTGCTCCCTACCACGACTGGAACGAACGCATCTGCGCCGAGTGTTACGCCACCAACGGCGCCGCGCGCATCCAGAACGATAAGAATCAGATCACGCGCATTGTGAACAACTATGCCCGCGTCAGCTTCAACTTTGGGCCCACGCTCTTGAGTTGGTTGAAGGAGAACGCTCCGCGCACCCATCGGATGATTCTGGACGGCGAACGCCGCAGCCGGCGGAGCTACAAGGGACACAGCTCGGCGATGGCGCAGGTGTACAACCACATGATCATGCCGCTGGCGAACCGCCGCGATCGGATCACGCAGATTCGCTGGGGCATTGCCGACTATCAGTATCACTACGGCGCTTTGCCCGAGGGCATGTGGCTGGCGGAGACCGCGGCGGATACGGAGACGCTGGAGCTGCTGGCCCTGAATGGCATCAAGTTCACCGTGCTGGCGCCGCACCAGTGCAAGAGGGTGAGGCCTCTGGCCGCGGCGACGGCGGCCTCGACGGACGACGGCAACACAGACAAGAGCTGGACGGCGACGCCGGGTGCGACAGTGGATACCACACGACCCTATGTGATGCGCTTCAAGTCGGGCGCCACGCTGGCCGTGTTCTTTTACGACGGGCCAACATCGCGTGCGATTGCATTTGAGGGCTTGCTGAATTCGGGCGAAAGCTTTGCCGCACGGCTCAAGGCGGGATTCAAGGCAGATGGCGTACAACCTCAGTTGATGCACGTGGCGACCGACGGCGAATCCTATGGTCACCATCACAAGCACGGTGAGATGGCGCTGGCGTATGCGGTGCGGCTGTTGGAGCAGGACAAGACGGTGAAGCTCGCCAACTATGGCAGCTTCCTGGCGCAGTTTCCGCCTGAGCATGAGTGCGAGATAGAAGAAAACACATCGTGGAGTTGCGCACATGGCGTGGAGCGGTGGCGCTCGAACTGCGGATGCAGCAGCGGCCGTCCCGGGTGGAACCAGAAGTGGCGAGAGCCGCTGCGCCAGGCGCTGGACGCGCTGCGCGACAGCATTGCCCCGCTGACGGAGCAGGAGGGCGCAAAGCTTTTCCACGACGTGTGGGCGGCACGCGACGCCTACATCCAGGTGATTCTCGATCGGAATGAAGAGGCCGAGAATCGGTTCCTTGAGGTGCATCAGCAGCATCCACTCAGTGCCGAAGAGCGGGTGCGCGCACTGCAGTTGATGGAGATGCAGCGTCATGCGCAGTTGATGTTTACCAGCTGCGGCTGGTTCTTTGACGATATCTCGGGCATTGAGACCGTGCAGGTGATTGCCTACGCCGCACGCGCGCTGCAGCTGGCGAAGGAGCTGTTTGGCGAGCAGGCCGCAGCGCTGGAACCGGACTTTGTGGCGCGGCTGGCCGAAGCCAAGTCGAACGTGGCGGGCGCGGGCGACGGCGCACAGATCTATACGAACAAGATTCATCCGATGGAGCGGGGCCTGGAGCAGGTGGCAGCGCACTACGCCATCAGCAGCGTGTTTTCGTCGTATGCCGAAGAGACAGAGCTGTTCTGCTATCGGGTGCGGCGCATCTCGTACGATATCTACACTTCGGGGCGTGGAAGGCTGGCGCTGGGTCGCGCGCATGTGGCCAGCGCGATTACCGGCAAGGAGCAGAGCTTCAGCTTTGCAGTTCTTCACTTCGGAGACCAGAACATCACGGCCGCAGTGAAGGGCTACAAGCCCGACGATGCGGCGGAGTTCGAGGCATTTGCGCAGCAGGCTTCAGAGCAGGTGCAGAAGGCGGACTTCCCGGACGTGATCCGGCTAATCGATCGCCACTACGGGCACGTGGATTACTCGCTGACGTCGCTCTTTACCGACGAGCAGCGGCGCATCGTACAGCTGATTCTGAACTCGACGCTCTGGGATATCGAGACCTCGCTGACGAATATCTATGAGGACCATGCGAGCCTGCTGCACTACCTGGCGCAGGCGGGACTGCCGAAGCCTCCGGCGCTGACGCTGGCCGCGGGGTTCGCGATCAACGCGGGGCTGCGGCGCGCGCTTGAGGGCGACCCGATTGATGTGGCGATGCTGCGGTCGTTTTTGCAACTGGCCAAGGCGGACCAGGTGCCGCTGGAGACGGCGACACTGAGCTACATCGCCGACGTGCGCATGAAGCGCGCGATGGTGGAGCTGCAGTTGAGCGCGGGTTCGCTGGAGATGCTGGAGCGGGCGCTGGTGCTGGCGCGCACGCTGGGTGAGATGCCCTTTGATCTGAACCTGTGGCAGGCGCAGAACATCTGGTACGAGATTTTGCGCAGCTCAACCTACGCGCTCACCTCGCTGGAAGATGAAGAGCGTCCGCGCTGGGACAAGGATTTCGCCGATCTGGGTGCGTGTCTTTCGATCGATACGGAAGCCGTGGCCGGCCAGGAACAGCTGGTGGAGACGACGGGGGACTAGCTCCTCGGCGCGGTGCGGATGTGCAGCTCGCGCAGTTGCTGCTCGGTGACCGTGGTGGGCGCATCGGCCATGAGGTCGATGGCCTTCGCTGTTTTGGGGAAGGTGATGACTTCGCGCAGGCTGGGCGCGCCGGTCAGCAGCATCACGATGCGGTCGAGGCCCAGCGCGATGCCGCCGTGCGGAGGCGTGCCGAACTCCAGCGCATCGAGGAAGAAGCCGAAGCGCTTGCGAGCTTCGTCGTCGCTGATGCCAAGCGAGGAAAAGATCTGCTGCTGCACATCCTTGCGATGGATGCGGATGGAACCCGAGCCGAGTTCGAGGCCGTTCATCGCGAGGTCGTAGCAGTCGGCGCGGACCGAGGCCGGATCGCTGACCAGGTTGGCCATGTCGGCCTCATAGGGCGCGGTGAACGGGTGATGCGCCGGGACCCACTTGCCGCTGGCGAGGTCGAACTCGAACATCGGGAAGTCAACGATCCAGATGGGATGGAAAGCGGCAGCACCGTCCAGAGATTTACCGCTCTTCGGATCAGCCAAGGCAACGATCTCGTCGGTTACCTTGAAAGCGCCGTGACGGTCGGCGTACTTCTTGGCGAGCTCGGTGCGGAAGTTGCCGGCGGCGGCGTAGACATTGATCTCGCGCTCGCTCAGGCGGCCTTCAAACTTGGTGTCGCTGGCCTTGATGTGGTGCGCGGGGTCGCCGGCCACCACGATGACAAAGTCGCTGTCGTCTGCGCCGGTGAGCTCGCGGATCTTTGTGACAGATTCAGGAAAGTCCTTGGCGAGGCGCTTGAAGTCGTCAATGAACTTGGCGCCCTTCTTCTGATCGAAGAGCGGATGGTTGTCTTCGCGCTCCTTGCGGCTGAGCTCGCCCACCTGGGGAATGCGCAGCGCGACGACGGGCAGGGCGGGGTCGATCCGCAGCTTGGCCAGGGCGTCGTCG
>Ga0335072_10011268_pt1 | contig 12818 bp, 10 predicted proteins | sample Lox_Sample_21_FD_206725 | JGI IMG/M metagenome (GOLD analysis project Ga0335072, IMG submission 206725) | Soil microbial communities from Loxahatchee National Wildlife Refuge, Florida, United States - Lox_Sample_2.1 | ecosystem: Environmental > Terrestrial > Soil > Wetlands | place: USA...
ATGGAAATTCCGGTCGCCTTGCTAAATCGAGTCTTCCAGACTCTCTGCCTCGCTGCCTGAAATGCGCAAAGCCGAGCTTAGAACCTCGCTATGGTCGGGGCAGTGCGGCCTGGCGTGGTCATTGCGCGAAGCGCCGCGACGAAGCAATCTCCCGCGTATGGGGCGTCGCTGTTGCGTTTGGATCGCAACCAATCGTCATTGCGCCGCGCGGTACGCGGGCATCGCCGGCAAATTGCTGCTACCTGTGCCGGAGCATCGGACCCATGCACGCGACCGCTTCACCGCCGGGGCAATGCGGAAAAGCTTGTGTTCCGCTGACAGGCAGCGGACTCAGCGGGCGGGCGCCCGAATGGTGAGTGCCCCGTATTCGCAGGAGATTGCTTCGGCGTACTGCTCCCCGCAATGACAGCTTATCGGTGCCGCAGAGGTAATCCATGGACTTTTCGCTCACCCCCGAACTGCAAGACCTACAGCAACGCACGCGCGACTTCATCCGCCACAGGATCATGCCGTTGGAAACCGATCCGCGGCAGACCGCGCACGGCCCGACCGAGGATTTCCGCCGCGAGCTTATCGGTTTGGCACGTGACGCCGGTTTGCTCGCGCCGCACGCGTCTCCGGACTATGGCGGGCTCGGCCTGGATCATGTCGGCAAGGCGATCGTGTTCGAAGAGTCCGGCTATTCGTTGCTCGGTCCGGTCGCGATGCACATCTTCGCGCCTGACGAGGGCAACATCCACCTGATGGAGCAGGTGGCGACGAAGGAACAAAAGGAACGGTGGCTGCGGCCGCTGGCGACGGGGGAAACACGGTCGTGCTTCTGCATGACCGAGCCGGCGCCGGGTGCCGGTTCCGATCCCTCCGCGATCGCCACCACGGCGGTGAAGGATGGCAACCACTGGGTGATCAACGGCACCAAGTGGTTCATCACCGGTGCCGACGGCGCGGCCTTTGCCATCATCATGGCCAAGGACGACACCGGCAACGCGACGATGTTCCTGGCGGATATGGACCAGCCCGGTATCGAGATCGTGCGCACGATGCACAGCCTGGACCAGGCGTTTGCCGGTGGCCATGCGGTGGTGAAGTTCAACGACCTGCGGGTACCGGCATCCGATATTCTTGGCGAGCCGGGCAAGGGCTTTCGCTATGCCCAGGTGCGGCTGGCGCCGGCGCGGCTGACGCATTGCATGCGCTGGCTGGGCGCGGCCCGGCGCGCGCACGACATCGCGGCGGACTATGCGCTGCGCCGCGAAGTGTTCGGCGCGAAGCTGGTGGCCCACGAAGGCGTGGGCTTCATGCTGGCCGACAACGAAATCGACATCCGAATGAGCAGGCTGGCGATCTGGCATACGGCGTGGTTGCTCGACCAGGGGGCGCGCGGCACGACGGAATCCTCCATTGCCAAGGTATTTTGCTCCGAGGCGATCTGGCGCGTGGTGGATCGTTGCGTGCAGGTGCTGGGCGGCCAGGGCGTTACCGGCGAGACGCTGGTGGAACGATTGTTCCGCGAAGTGCGGGCGTTTCGCATTTACGACGGCCCTTCGGAAGTGCATCGCTGGTCGCTGGCGCAGCGCATCGCGCGGCAGGGGGCGAACTGGTGATCCCGATGGCGGATGCAACGTTCGACCTGAGCGGCAAAGTCTGCGTGGTGACCGGCGCCGGCCGCGGCATCGGCCGTGGCATGGCGGAGGCTCTGGCACGGCATGGCGGGTTTGTCGTGCTGGTTGGTCGAACGTTAGCGACACTGGAAGGCGCCGCGGCGGCGATCGGTGACAGCAGCATGATCCAGGTGGCGGACGTATCGCGCGAGGCCGAGGTGCTGGCGCTGCGCGACGCGGTGCTGGCGCGCTGCGGACGCATCGACGTTCTGGTGAACAATGCCGGCGTGAACCCGATCTTTCGCACCATCGACCGCGTGTCGCTGGAAGACTGGCAGCACATCATCGATGTGAACCTGACCGGCGTGTTCCTGTGCTGCAAACATCTGGGCGGCGCAATGGGAAGCGGCGGGTCGGTGGTGAATGTCAGCTCGGTGGCAGGACATGGCGGGCTGCCGCGCTCGGTGCCGTACTGCGCATCCAAGGGCGGGGTCGAGATGCTGACGAAGGCGCTGGCATTGGATTGGGCCAAGCGTGGCGTGCGGGTGAATACTCTGGCGCCGGGATGGGTGGATACCGACCTGACCCATGGACTGCTGGGCCACGACGTGCATGGCAAGCGGCTGCTGGACCACACGCCGATGGGGCGGTTCGCAACGCCGCAGGATATGGCGGGGGGCGTGGTGTTCCTGGCGTCCGATGCGTCAGCCTTCATGACCGGGCAGAGCCTGGTCATCGATGGCGGGTGGGGGGCAGAGTAGCGGCTGGAGGGCGGAGTAGCCGCTGACGGGCGGCGTAGCGGCATATCCGGACATCGGCGCTGCGACCGGAGAATGTTCGGATAGCACCGATCGCCCGTGCCGGGCTCGAAGATGATGTTCGTGTCGATGCAGCAACCTATAGATCGATCCCGCGCCCAGGATCATGACCGCGATCACCGTCGATGCCTTCAAGCGGTGCGGACGCGAGCAACGCCTTGAGGCTCAGACCACATGTTCGCCTGAGACGGGTCACCCCGACCTCCGGCGAACATGTGGTCTAACGGCTTGTTCGAAAACAATCGACTCTCATTGCACGGTCGAACAAGCCCTAAGCTTTTGTGTTTAGCGGCAGCTTTGTCGGCGTGCTGACGCACTTATTTGCCGACGCTGCCTTGGGGCCTGTGGGAGAATAAACGAGTCGATGGCGCGCGGACCGGTGCCCCCAGCGTCATGGTGCGCGCACGCGCACCATCCACGACTTTGCAGCGTACAGCAGAGGAATCGTGGATGGCGGGCCTTCCCCCGCCATGACGATGTACGCCTGGCTGTCGCTCCAGATGAAGCACTTATTTGCCGACGCTGCCTTAGTTGCCGACGCTGCCTAAGCCTGGGAAGGCAGAGCGCCGATCGCCGGCTGCGTCGCCTCCAGGGGCTGCAATATCTCCGGCGCATTGTTGCGCACGGCATTCACCGCCCGGCCGATCGGCCACCATCGCAGCGTGCCTTCCGGCACGGGGTGCAGCAGCGCGGCGGGATCGCCCGCGGCCTCGCCCAGCCACGCCGCCCAATCTGCTTGCTCCAGGATCACTGGCGTGCGCTCATGCAACGCGGTCATGCCACCAATGGCGGCCGTGGTGACAATCGTGAAGCTGCGTACCACTGAGCCGTCGGGCAGGCGGCAACCCTCCCACAGACCGGCGAAAGCCAGCGGCTGGCCATCGGTGCGCGCGATCGCATAAGGCTGTTTGCCGTCGGGGCGCGCCTGCCACTCATAGAACGCATCGCCTGGCACGATGCAGCGCCGCTGCGCGAAGGCGGAACGGAACATGCCGGACGTCGCCACGGTTTCCGACCGTGCGTTGATCGGGCGACGGGCCGTCGCGATGTCCTTCGTCCAGTGCGGCACCAGGCCCCAGGAGAGCAGGTCCAGGTGACGTTCGCCGGATTCGGGGTGACGGCGCACGACCATGGCGGATTGCGTCGGCGCAACGTTCCACGAGGGCGCGACGTTCGGCAACGGATTGACCGTGTGGAACAACCGGGCGACGGCCTCGGCCGGGAGGAAGGCTGCATAGCGTCCGCACATGCGGCGCAGGTTGGCACAGGCGGCAGGGATGCGTCGATTGCCGCGGGTCGCCAAGCCTGTCGGCTCCGGCGGCCTTGGGGTAAGGTCGTTGCTCCTGAGCAAAAGGGGGCAACCATGCGGCTGCGCTGGCAGGATCTCGGCACCCCGCGGGCGGACGATGCGGATGACGCCACGGTCGAGCTCGGCGGCTATCTGGCGACGCCGCTGCCGGTCGCCCGCGCCAGCCACTGCTTGCTCGTTGCCGAACCATCCTGCTGTGCCGGCTGTCTGCCGCGACATCCGCTGGCGGCGGTGGAAGTGTTTGCCGCGTCGCCGGTGCCGGTCTCCGGCGGGCCGGTGCGGGTGACCGGCCGCTGGCGGCGGCACTGCGACGCGGACGGCGCCTGGCGCTACCAGCTGCACGAAGCCCGGCTGACCGAGCCGGCCGGGTGGTCCGCCGTCGGACGCCGCTTCGTGCTGCGAGGCGCGCCGCTGATGTGCCTCGCCACGGTGGCCGCGTCGCACCAGGCGGCGTTTGCCCAGGAAAACCAGGCGCAGGCGCGCCAGGCGATCGGCGGCATCGCGACCGTCGACATGCACAGCCATGCCGGCAACATCATCCACGCCAATCTCGGCGCCGCGAACCTCTACCAGGTTGCGGCGCCGATGGCGCAGGGCGGCATGGCGGCGGTCTGCTTCGCCATCGTCTCCGATGGGCCCACCCACCATCTCGTCAACGGCCGGCTGCGCCCGTTCCGCTCGCCGGAGCCGGGCGAGCTGTACGCATGGTCGCAGCTTGGCTTCCAGCGGCTGCACGCGCTGATCGCGCAGCAGAAGCTGGCGGTGATCGCCGGCGCGGCCTCGTTGCAGGCGGCGCGGAGCGGCACGCCGTCGGCGATCGTGGCGTCGGAAGGCGGCGATTTCCTGGAAGGCCGGCCCGACCGCGTGGACGAGGCATACCAGCGCTGGCAATTGCGCCACCTGCAGCTCACCCACTATCGCGTCAACGAACTCGGCGACATCCAGACCGAGGAGCCGGAGCATGGCGGCCTGACCGATGCCGGCGCCGCGGTCATTCGCCGCTGCAACCAGCTGGGCGTGGTGGTCGACGTGGCGCACGGCACGTTCGACCTGGTGAAACGTGCGGCATCCGTCACCACGAAGCCACTGATCCTGTCGCACACGTCCCTGACCACGAAGCCGCGCCCCTATACCCGGCTGATCACCGCCGACCATGCCCGGCTGATCGCGCAAACCGGAGGCGTGGTGGGAATTTGGCCGCCGGGATCGGCGTTCCGGGATCTGGCCGCGATGGCGCACGGCATGATGCGGATGGCCGATGTGGTGGGCGTGGACCATGTCGGGCTGGGCAGCGACATGATGGGCCTTGTCGGGTCGTCGGTGTTCGACAATTACGCGCAGTTGCCCGACCTCGCCGCGGCAATGCTGGCCGCCGGGTTCAGTCCCGGCGATGTGGGCAAGGTGCTGGGCGGCAACTACGTCCGTGTGTTCGCGGCGACGATGGCCTGAGATCGTGCCGCGAGCGGGATGCGCGGCGACCTGCGGTCCGGATTGCCACCCGCGCGCCTGTTCCGCCGCCTGAACTGCCCGGGCGGCCGCCATGCACGGCGCAGCCGTCACCGCGACGGACCGGGACAGCGGCCGCAGCGGCGGGGTGGATCAGCGGCGGCTGGCGGTTTCGGTCGGCTTGTCGTCCACCAACGCCTTCGTGGTGGCGGTCGCTTGCTCGATTGCGCGCGGCGTGGCGTTGGCGGCGCCCGCGCCCAGCTTCACCTTGCCGTCCGGCAGCGGCACCGCGATGGGTTTCACGATCACCGGCACGACACCCCGCTTCTTGATGTCGAGTTCCCCGGCAACCTTCGGGCTGACATCGACCACACGGCCATCGATGAACGGCCCGCGGTCCTCGATTCTGACGGTCACCGTCCGGCCGTTCCGCAGATTGGTCACCGAGGCGGTCGTGCCAAGCGGCAGGGTCTTGCTGGCAGCGATGTTCGTGTTCGGGTTCATCCGGCGCCCGTCCGCCATTTTGCGGTGGTCGAAGTAGCGGGCGTAGTAGGAGGCGCGACCTGCTACCTTGCGGCCGGAGTGGTCGATCGGCGCGACGCCATGGGGATGGACCGGAGGCAGCCGGTTCAGCTTCTCTGCCTCCTGCCTGGCAGCAGCGGATTGTGGTGGCGGCACGGCGCCGGGCGCGCTCACGGCCAGGCAGCTCGAAAGCAGAATTACGATCGCGATGATGCGGCTCGGTAGCATTTCCACACCGGTTGGTGGCCGGGTGCCTAGACGCCACGCAGTCACCCGGGTTCCAAACCGTTCCGCTCGGCGCCGCGGCGCGCAATCACTGTGTGGTGACGCTCGTCGGCAACGGCCGGCCGGGATTTGTCAGCCGGGCGTGTTCCGCAAGAACGTGGTCCGCGCTGTCGCCGCCGCCATCATGAACGCAGCATCCTGGCCGGAGAGGATGAACCGCGCGCCCATCTCGATGTAGCGCGGCATGATCGTTTCGTTGTAGATGCCCGCCATGCCGGGGAATTTTCCGTGCCTGCGGCAGGCCGCAATCATCGTCCGGTAGGCTTGCGCCACGCGTTCGTTGCCGAAATCGCCCGGAATCCCCATCTCGGCGCACAGGTCGTTCGAGCCGATCAGCAGCACGTCGACGCCCGGCACGGCAGCGATCGCCTCGGCATTGTCGATCGCGGTTGGGGTCTCCAGCATCACCACCGTCAGGTTCGCCGCGTTCAGCGCTTTCGCTGCCTCGCCGGTACTGGCTGCACGCAGGCTGTAATGCGGCCCGATTCCACCCATCGAGCGATGGCCCACCGGAGGGTATTTCAGCCTCGATACCACTTCGCGCGCTTCTTCGGCGGTGTCGACATGCGGCATGACGATGCCGAGAGCGCCATTGTCCAACGCGCGCGTGGCGATGGCATATTCCCCGTTCGGCACCCGAGCGATCGGCGCGATGCCGGCGTCCAGTGCCGCCGTGCTGATCTGCGCACAGGCTTCCAGCGACATCACGCCATGTTCCATGTCCAGGAACAGCCAGTCGAAGCCGGCGACGGTCATCGCCTTGGCAATCTCGATACTGCGCGTCAGCCGGATCCCCACCCCCAGCGACAACTGTCCCTGCTCCAGCTTTTCGCGCGCAACGTTGCGGACGGTCATGACGGCTTCCTTACTTCAGCTCGGCCATGGCAATGGCGATCACGCGGTTCAGCGCCATCATATCCATCGGGTGATCGGTCTCGTTCGCCACCGTCACCACCATCCGATGCCGCCGCAGGATGAAAATGCGCTGGCCGGATGCACCCGATGCCCAGGCGGTATCCGGCGGCAGGTCGGGGAACAGCTTGTCGCTGTTGGCCCAGAAACAGGCCGCACAGGTCGTGCCGGCATGGGTCGGAGTCAGCGCATAATCAGGCCAGCCCGAAGGCAGCAGCCGCTCGCCGTTCCACACGCCGTCCTGCAAATACAGCACGCCCAGCTTGGCGTAATCGCGCAGCGTGGCAAAGGCCGCGCCCGACGCGATCAGATTGCCGGAAAGGTCCGCGGATACCTGGTAGCTCGCCATGCCCAGCCGGTCGGCCAGCAGGCCGTATAACGTTGCGTGATACGGCAGCCCCCGCCGTTCAATCTGGTCGCGGATGATCGCGCCCAGTGCGTTCACGCCACTGTTCACATAGCGGAACACCGCGCCAGGTTGGGTCGCGACGATCGACCGCTGCGCCGCCTCGAACGCATCGCCGGCATCCTGGTAGACGGCACCGTTTTCGAAACCGATCGAAATCCGCCCGTCATCGTGGATGACAGGAAACGCCAGCCCCGAGCGCATGCGCAGCAAATGATCCAGTGTGATCTGGTGGTGGATGCCGCGCGGATCGCGCCATAGCGGCGCCGGCGCCGGATCATACACCGACGCCAGCCAGCCCTCCTGAATCAGCCGTCCGATCAGGGTGCAGGTGAACGCCTTGTTCATCGACCAGCTTGGTGTCGCGCGGTCCGGCGCACCGAACGTGTTGTATCGTTCGACCAGGACTTGCTCCGGCGAGGCAATCAGTATGCCATACAGCCCCGGCGAATTGGCGAAGAACGTCCGCAGGGCGGCGACCAGCTTCACCGGCGGCGGAGCGGGCGGATCCACCGCATCGCCGAATGGCCAGGCGTGCGCGCCGCCGGGAAGTGCGCGTGCAATCGATTGCGGATGAAACGCCGGCACCGCGTGCGGACCAAGCAGGATGCTGCCGTATCCCGGCCGCGCAGTCGCGGCGCCGGTGACGCGCTGCTGGAGGTCAGGATCATCCCAGGCGACGGTGACGCGTTGCTCCGCGTCGTCGGGTTCGATGGTGATATTGCCGCCACGATACGCGGCATCCAGCGCGGCCTGGTCGCCGGCGGCAGGGCGGCGGCTCAACCCGCCCGGCAATGGCACGGCACGCCAGCGGAAATGCCGCGCCGCGACATCGGGTGGCAGCCCGCTGACATACAGCATGTCCGCGAACCGCTTGGCGGCGAAGTTCACCGTGCGCTGACGGATTGCATGGAAGGAACCGTCATACACGATGGGATCGGGGAGGCCGTCGGCGAACGGCTGTGGCGTGCGATCGAAAACCGGCTCGACCGGAACTGTCGGCGTCTCAGCCTTCTCGCTCACTTCACTGGCTCCGGCGTGCGGGCGGTGACCGTATCGAAGTAGCGGTTACGCATGCCTTTCTGGTTTTCGTAGAGCGAGCCTTGCCTGGCCGCGGGCGGCAATGGCATCCGCACAGGTGCCGGCGCGAGCCGCGGTTCGCGATGCTCGCCGGCCACCATCAGTGCCTTGTAGGCTTCGATGCCGGGGGGAAACCCTAGCAGCGGCCACGCATCGGCGGCGCGGAACTGGAACAGCAGCAGGCGGCGGTCGCGGTCGGAAACGTTGGGCGCCGAGCCGTGCACCGCGCGCACGTGGTGCACGGTGATCGAACCGGCCTTGCCGAGCAAAGGAATTGCCGAAGCGTAATCGACGTCGCGGTTGGTGGGATCCATGGCGCCGCAGAACACGCCGTCGGCGTGGTGGTCGAAGGTGGGGCCGCGATGGCTGCCCGGGATGATCATCAGCGGGCCGTTCGCCATCTCCATGTCGTCCATCATGATGCCGACGGCGGCGAGATTGTCGTTGGTGTGGGGATAGAACGCCCAGTCCTGGTGCCACTCCACCGGCGCGCCATAGCCGGCGGATTTCATATTCAGCTTGGCGGTGTCGAAGCGGATGTCGGGTCCCCAAAGATCGCGCAGCACCGCGATGATGTTCGGATGCCGCATCAGCCGGGCATAGTCCGGATGCTGCAGGTGCGTGGCCTTGATGCGGCGGACGCGGGGATTATCCGGCGTGTGGCTGTCTTCCAGGTCGTACACGTCGTTATGCGTGGTCAGACCGCGGGCGCGTTGCACCAGGTCGTCGGTCACCGCGCGCAGGCGCTGGATTTCCGCATCGGTCAGGACGTTCGATACGACGATGGCACCGCTCTCGTGGTATTGCTCGGTTTGCGATTTGGTCAGCATGCGTTCCTCCGGCTGTGGCGACCCTACCACCGTGAACGAAGGTGGTCGATCACCCCTGAAGCAACCAGTATTCCGACAACCTCCCGGGCAACCTGGGATAAGCAGGGCCTGCGGGAATTGGCTGCGATGCCACGGGCGGCGGCGCCTGATGATTTGGCCGACGCGCTTGCTCCCCTTGGCTCGAGACGGGCCGGCCGGTTTCGACCGCGGACACCTCTGTCGCGTTACCGTTCTCTTCACCATTCCGCTGCACACTGGGCGCCGTCCATCATCCATCTGGCCGGCAGCATGCAGAGTCTCGGCACGCCCACCCGCGGCCACTCGATGGCGCGGGTCAACACCTTCGCCTTCTCCGGCATCGACGCGGTGCCGGTGGAAGTGCAGGTGCAGATCTCGGCCGGCACGCCAGGCTTCCTGGTGGTGGGCCTGCCCGACAAGGCAGTGGGCGAGGCGCGCGAACGGGTCCGCGCCGCCTTCAGCGCCATGGGCCTGTCGCTGCCGCCGCGCCGCATTCTGATCAACCTGAAGCCTGCCGACCTGCTCAAGGAAGGCAGCCATTTCGACCTGCCGCTGGCACTCGGCGTGCTGGCGGCGATGGACATCCTGCCGCGCGACGAGATCTCGGGGTACGCCGCCTTGGGCGAGCTTTCGCTCGATGGCGTGCTGACCCCGGTGGCCGGCGTATTGCCGGCGGCAATGGGTGCCTCCGCGCGCGACCTCGGGCTGATCTGTCCGGCTGGGCAAGGCGGTGAGGCAGCCTGGGCCGGGCGGATCGAAGTGCTGGCCCCCGCCGATCTGCTGTCGCTGATCAACCATTTTCGCGGCACGCAGGTGCTGACCCCGCCGGACCCCGCGGGCGTAGCTGACGTCGGCCGCACGCCGGACCTCGCCGACGTGAAGGGCATGGAGACTGCCCGCCGCGCGCTGGAGATCGCTGCCGCCGGCGGCCATAACCTGCTGCTGATCGGTCCGCCTGGCGCCGGCAAGTCGATGCTGGCCGCCCGGCTGCCTGGATTGCTGCCCGACCTGGCGCCGCGCGAGGCGCTCGAGGTCAGCATGGTCCACAGCGTCGCCGGCCTGCTGGATGGCGGACGTCTGGTCATGCGCCCCCCCTTCCGCGAACCCCACCACTCCGCCTCGCAAGCTGCTCTGACCGGCGGCGGCCAGCGCGCGCGTCCCGGGGAAGTCAGCCTGGCGCACCGTGGCGTTTTGTTCCTGGACGAACTGCCGGAGTTCCCCCGGCCCGCGCTCGACTCGCTGCGCCAGCCGATGGAGACCGGCCGCACCACGGTTTCCCGTGCCACGGCCCACGTCACCTATCCGTCGCGCTTCCAGTTGGTGGCCGCGATGAATCCCTGCCGTTGCGGATATTTCGGCGATGCGGCGCGCGAATGCGGCCGCGCACCGCGCTGCGCCGAGGACTACCTGCACAAGGTCAGCGGCCCGGTGCTGGACCGCATGGACCTGACGATCGAGGTGCAGGCTGCCTCTGCCGACGAACTGTCGCGCGCCCCGCCTGGGGAACGTAGTGAACCAGTGGCGGCACGGGTGGCGCGGGCACGCGGGGCACAACGGGTCCGCTACGGCGACGATGGCCCGCTGTGCAACGCGGAGGTGGACATGGCGGCTGTGCGGCTGGCACCGGACGCGCAGGCGCTGGCCAGCCACGCCATGGACCGGCTACGCCTGTCGCCGCGCGGTTATACGCGGGTGCTGCGGGTGGCGCGAACAATCGCCGACCTGGCGGGGGCGGAGCCGGTCGGGCGCGTGCACATCGCCGAGGCGCTGGCGTTCCGGCACCGCATGCCCGGGCGGCGATGACATGAACCCAAACGGAACGAGGCAGGCACTACGAACAAGCGGGCGCTACGAACAAGCGCATGACCTTGACGGGCGACTGCGTGCGGACCGCCGCTCACATCCCGGTTGACGATGTCACCGCTCGGGAAGCGATGCCAGGCACCGGAGGCACGATGTCGAACGGCGACGCAAGGGACGCGGCTCTTTTGGTGGGCGTCCGCTTGAACGTTGCCGTACCGCAGCATCCCGGGGCGTGCGGGCACCTCGCCGGTTGAGCGGCCATCGCGCTTCCGGACCGACGTGCTTGATCCTGCCGTGTCGTACAAAAGCCGCGGGGCGCGCGACGATCCGCCGCGCGCCCCGCAATCATCATCGGCGATCCGCCGGCTCAGTGACCGCCGGCACCGGCGCCAGTCCCGCCACTGCTCCCCGCGGCGCCGCCGCTCGATCCGCCGTTCCCACCGCCGGTCTGAGTCCCAGTGGTCCCCGCCGGGCCATTCATGCCCATGCCATTGCTCGCGCTCATACCGGCAGAGCTGCGGGTCGTGCTGCTATAGCCGGGCGTGATCCCGTTCGCCCCGCTCATCGTGCCATTGGCACCGGTGGCGGCCATGTTGCCATTGCTCGATGCGCCGGCGACGCCGGTCGTGCCCGAACCGGCCGAGCCTGCGCCGCCGGCGTCCGCAAAGGCCGCGCCCATCGGCAAAGCGCTCAGCGCAAGGCTCGCCACCAAAGCAATCACCTTTGTACTGTTCTGCATCAAATCGCTCCTTCTGCCTCGCCGCACGGTCAGGCCGCGCGGCTGCAAACGATTCAACGCACGGCAACCTGCTCGACAGCGTGGCTTCACGCGAATTCAACCGATGTACCCAGCATAATTGGAAAATCGTACAATACCGAACCGACCGGCAGCGGATCGCGCAGCATCAGCGGCTGGCCGCGTTGCAACGCGTTGTGCATCGCGCGGCCCAGCAACGGCGGCGGGCAGCGTAACGCCGTGTCCCGCCACACCCGGTCCGTCAGTGTGATCGCACCGGCGTGGCGCAGCAGGTGGTAGGGCAAGCGCGGAACAACTGTCAGGCTCGCCTGTCCACCCGCGATGCGTGCGAACGCAATCACATGCCGGGCCAGCGGACCCGACGCTTCCAACGCAACATAACGACCCCGAGCAAACAGCGCGGGCAGCGCACGCCGCACCGCAAGCGCGCGGGCGATGACCGCCTGTTTCACCCGCCCGTCGTGCCATGCACCCGCCAGCGAGGCGGGCGCTACCGACTCGGTCAACGCGTCCATGCGCGCGCCGAAATCCACCGGGCGGCGGTTGTCGGGGTCGACCAGGCTCAGGTCCCAGAATTCGCTGCCTTGGAAGAAGTCCGCCACCCCCGGCGAGGTCAACTTCAACAAAGTCTGCGCCAGTCCGTTCACCGCGCCCGCGGGCGCAATCCGCTGCACGAAGGCCGCAGCCTCGGCAATGAAGGCGTTGCCCGGCGACAACAGGCGCAGCAGGAAATCGCGTGCGGCGGTTTCATAGGCTTCATCCGGGCCGGTCCAATCGCCTTGCAGCTTGGCCTCGCGGATCGCCTTCTGCTGCCAGCCCGCCAGCCGCTCGGCGAATGCCTTGCAGCCCGCGGCATCATGCGGCGACAGAACCAGGGGCCAGGCGCCGACGATCATCTGATACAGCATGGCCTCGTCGCCGGGCGACGGAGCAGTCTCGCGCCGCAACGGTGCGTTCGCTTCCACCCAGCGCTGCACGGTCGCGTTCCAGTCGTTCGGAATCTCGCTCAGCACGGCGAGCCGGGCGCGCAC
>Ga0335072_10011269_pt1 | contig 12817 bp, 9 predicted proteins | sample Lox_Sample_21_FD_206725 | JGI IMG/M metagenome (GOLD analysis project Ga0335072, IMG submission 206725) | Soil microbial communities from Loxahatchee National Wildlife Refuge, Florida, United States - Lox_Sample_2.1 | ecosystem: Environmental > Terrestrial > Soil > Wetlands | place: USA: Florida...
CCAGTTGTCGCCGCCATCCGGTGATACGTACACCTGGCCGCCCGTGGTGCCGAAGTAGATGCCGCACTCGTCCAGCGTGTCCACCGCCATGGCGTCGCGCAGCACGTTCACATAGCAATCCTTCTCGGGCAGCCCATTGGCCAGTTCCTCCCACTCGTTGCCGCCCGTACGGCTGCGATAGACGCGCAGCCTGCCTTCAAGAGGGTAGTGTTCCGAGTCGCTTTTGATGGGCACGACATAGATCGTTTCCGGCTGGTGCGCGTGGACGTCGATCACGAAGCCGAAGTCGGTGGGCAGATTGCCGCTGATCTTGGTCCAGTTGTCGCCGGCGTCGTCCGATCGCATCACGTCCCAGTGCTTTTGCATGAACAGCACGCCGGGGCGGCCGGGATTCATAGCCACGTGATGGACGCAATGGCCCACCTCGGCGGTGGGATCGGGAATGTACTTGGAAAACAGGCCCTTGTTGATGGGCTTCCAGGTCTTGCCGCCGTCGTCGGTGCGGAACGCGCCGGCCGCAGAGATGGCGATGTAAATGCGGTCGGGGTCGGAGGGATCGAGAATGACGGTGTGCAGGCACATGCCGCCCGCGCCGGGCTGCCAGTGAGGGCCAGTGCCGTGGCCGCGAAGACCGGCGAGTTCGTGCCAAGACTGGCCGCCATCCGTGGATTTGAACAGCGCAGCATCTTCCACGCCGGCGTAGACGGTATCGCTGTGCGCGGGAGACGGCTCGATGTGCCATACGCGCTTGAACTCCCACGGATGCTGGGTGCCGTCGTACCACTGGTGGGTGGTAAGGGGTTTGCCAGACGGAGGCGAGACATCGTAGACGAATTTGTTGCTGGGCGGAGCTGCTTCAGGCCCGGGCACCGGGACCGTTTCGCCTCCCGGAATGGCCCACGTTTTGCCGCCGTCGTCGGAGCGCTGCATGATCTGGCCGAACCATCCGCTGGTCTGCGAGGCATAGATGCGATCAGGATTCAGGGGAGATCCCTTCATGTGGTAGATCTCCCAGCCGGCGAAGAAAGGTCCGCCGACCTGCCAGTTTTTGCGCTTGCCATCGGAAGTGAGAATGAATGCTCCCTTGTGCGTGCCTACCAGGACGCGAACTTTGCTCATACCAACAACTCCTCGCGCAAGCCGCTCGCGGAAAATTTTGAATTTGTTTCGACCGCGCATCCGACGGGCGGCCGTCACTCGGATTTTGGCGTGAAACGGGTGCTCTGAACAAGGGATTTCTCGCATTTGTGATGATTCGATTTTGATGCGCGCAGGCGCCGGCTCCGATCCGTCGCGAGTAACATGCCGAGCCATGGCGAGATTCGTTTCGTTCCGCATAGTTCCGCATGATTTCGTGAGGAGCACGGCCATCCGGCGACCTGTGCGATGACTTAGACTCAAGGTTGGACATGGAGATCATCAAACTTTTCGACGCCGAGCGCGACACGCTGAAAACGCCAGCGGCTGAGTCCGAATCGGGCGCCCGGCGCGGCTTCTTCGACCGCATGAAGCAGGCCGTGTCGCGGACGCGCGAGACGTTTTCGTCGCGCATCGAGGGCATTGTCGCGCTGACGCGCACGGTGGACGAAGGATCGCTGGAGGAGCTCGAGAATGCGCTGCTGGCGAGCGATCTCGGGGTGCCCACAACGACGGCGATTCTCGACGCGCTGCGCGAGCGTGCGCGACGGCGGGATATTGCCGGCGGGGAAGAACTTCGATCGCTTTTGAAGGAGCAGATCCGGGGAATTCTGGAAGCGCCGCAGCGGCCCGTGGCCGCGCCGGCTGCGCCACCGAAGGTCACGTTTCTGGTGGGCGTGAACGGCACGGGCAAGACGACGACCAGCGGCAAGCTCGCGGCCTGGAGCCGCGCGCAGGGGAACACGGTGCTTTTGTGCGCAGCCGACACCTTTCGCGCAGCGGCGATTGAGCAGCTCGAAGTGTGGGCCTCGCGATCGGGAGTGGAAATGATCAAGACGCGCCAGGGCGGCGACCCGGCGGCGGTGCTCTACGACGCCATCAGCGCTGCCAAGGCGCGGGGCATTGATGATCTTTATGTGGACACCGCGGGGCGCCTGCACACCAAGACGGGCCTCATGGATGAGCTGGAGAAGATGCGGCGCACCGCGGCGCGGCTGATTCCCGACGCGCCGCACGAGGTGCTGCTGGTGATGGATGCGACCACTGGGCAGAACGGATTGCAGCAGGCGCGGCTGTTTACGCAGTCGGCCGGTGTTACGGGGATCGTGCTCACCAAGCTGGACGGCACGGCGAAGGGTGGAATCGCCGTGGCCATCGCGCGGGAGCTCAATTTGCCGGTGCGCTTCGCCGGTGTGGGCGAAAAGATGGACGACCTGCTCGAGTTCTCGGCCGCCGAGTTTGTGGACTCGTTGCTGGGGTAGAGGCGCGCCCGAGCGACTGAAGGTCAGAAGCGATCCCAATGGAGCACATCGTCGAGGGACCGCTTCTCGACGGCGGGTTCTTCAGCGGGATAGCCGAAGGAAACGATGGCGACGAGCTGGCGATCCGCGGGAGCGCCGAACTCCCTGGCCACGGCCGGGGCGTAGGCCTGACGCGTTCCGGCCAGCCAGCAGGACCCGATGCCATGCGCCGCCGCGGCGATCAACAGGTTCTCAGTGGCCGCCGAGCAATCTTCGACCACGTAGCCGGTCGGGCGCCCGAGCACGAGCACGGCGAAGGCGGCCTGGGCAATGAATTCGCCATGGCCGATCATGGGCGGGATGCGCGCCAGGTCTTGGCGGCGCGTCAGCACGACGAAATCCCATGGTTGCTCGTTCATGGCGGTCGGCGCCAGCCGCGCGCAGTCCACGATCTCTTCCACGATGCGTCTCTCGACGTTGCGCCGGCTGTAGGCACGAATACTGCGACGGCTCCGGATGGCTGCAATTGCGCTTTCCACGCTCCCCCTTGCTCCCTGGCTCGGTCTGCCGCCCGCATGGCTCGCGGGAGCGGCGCTGCGGGAGACATTCCATTCTATTTCCATGGGCAGGGGAAAGCGTGTTGGGGGCGCCGCGGGTGGTGGGTTATTCGGGCTGCATGCGTTGCGGCAACACCGAGCGCGGGTTACGCAGTTGCGCTTCGGCGGCGTCTTCCGCTGAGCAGATAGATGGCTGCGCGAAGCTCCAGCAGAGGATCGGCCGAGGGCTCGATGCCATCGACACGGGGAATGGGATCGAAGATGATGTGCTTTTGGTGGGCCAGCGAATCGGGCATCACTTCGGTCAGTTCGACTGTTCCGAACTCCACTTTCTCGCGACTTTCCGGCCAGCGCACGGTGGCGTTATCGGTGGTGTCGCCGGGGCCGGCGAGCTGGACTTCGATCCGGAAGCGGACCGGCTCCTTCGCGATGCGGCGGGCCAGCTCGTCGTAGTGGTAGTTGCCGGCGAGGGCGGCCACCTGCGCATCGGTGAGAAAGTCGTTGCCGAGCTGGGGCAGAATGCGATAGCGGCCGAAGCGCTGCTGGCCGGCGGCATTGATGAACCGGTACGCGGTGACGGCGAAGTAGCTGTCGCGCGCAAGGCTCGAGGGAAACGGCTTGGGAGCCTGGACAAAGGCCAGGGCCGCGGGATGGGAGCCGAGGAATTTCTCCACCGGCTTGGGCGAAGGCACGTCGGGGCCGCTGGCGGCAACGGCGCGCAGAAGTTCGAGGAACTCGGCGCCGTCGCGGGTCGGAAATGCATCGATGGAGTGGCTGACGATATCGGTGTGGACGTGATCGGCGAGGTTGAAGCGGATGGCGAGGCCGCGCGGATTGGCGTCGGGGACGTTGTCGGGGATCTGCGGGAGGCCGGTTGAGTTGGAGAATCGCGCGGTGACCGGAGTGGAGCCGCGCACAATGTGCGGCGCCCTGGTGAGCGACTGCGCGGAAGCTGCGGGCGTGAACGTGCCGGTGAGCATCAGCCCTTTGGCGTGGGCGGCGCGAAAGCCGGGATGGAGCCCGAAGAGCTGATCGAACTGTGCGAGCAGATCGTTGGCGAGAGCGAGGATGCGTTCATCGGAGGGGAGCGGCATTTCGATGATTCTCCTATGGTGCGAAGACTACGGTAGCAGACGAGCCGGGGAGGCGGTTGTCAATTTCCGATTGGGGGGTTGGAGGCGGGCGCCGGGGACGTTCCGCAATCGCGCCGGCAGGCAGGCCGATCCGGTATGCGGCTGCCCGGCGGGCGTGTCTCGATTGTAAAGTCCGACGGCGGTTGGATTGCCCGGGCATATCCGGGTCCATGTACACTTGATTGTTCCCGACCGAGCCTTATGAGCAGTGAACCGGAGAGAGACCGCTACTGGATGAGCCGTGCGCTGGAGCTGGCGGCGCGCGGCATCGCCGTGACGTCGCCCAACCCGGCAGTGGGATGCGTGATTCTGGACCGCGCGGGCCAGGTTGCCGGGGAAGGCTGGCACGAATACGATCTTGTGGACCACGCCGAAGTGGTGGCACTGAACGAGGCGAGGCAGCACGCCGGCGACCGGCTCCGCGGAGGCACCCTGTATGTGACGCTGGAGCCGTGCAATCACATGGGCCGCACGCCGCCGTGCACGCAGGCGATTCTGGCCGCGGGTTTGGGCCGGGTGGTCGCCGCAACCATCGATCCGAACCCCAACGTGGCCGGCCACGGCATGGAGGCGTTGCGAGCAGCGGGGTTAGAAACTTCAGTGGGAGTGTGTACGGCCGAGGCGCGCCGCATCAACGAAGGCTTTGCCCGCTGGACGCAGCACAAGCGGCCGCTGGTGCTGATGAAGGTGGCGATGACGCTGGACGGCCGCATCGCGCCGCCGGTCGGGCAGCAGGCGCCACGCCAGCCGTATTGGATCACATGCGAAGCGGCGCGCGCCGCCGTGCAGCCGCTGCGCTGGCAGGCCGACGCCGCGATGACCGGCGTCGACACTGTATTGGCGGACGATCCGATGCTCACGGATCGCAGCGGACTCAGGCGGCGCCGTCCGCTACAACGCATCGTTCTCGACTCCGCGCTGCGCATGCCTCTCGACTCCAAGATCGTCAACAGCGCCGGCAACGACGTGGTGGTGTTCACGGTGTCGAAGGACGAGGCCAAGGCGCGTGAACTGGTGCATCGCGGGGTGCGCGTCGAAGTGCTTCCCGCCGAGGCGGGACGCGTGCCGCTGGGCAAGTTGCTCGATAAGCTCGGCGAAGAGGGGATTCTCACGCTGCTTACTGAAACGGGGACACGGCTCAACACCGCGCTGCTTGCCGGCGGCCTGGTGGATCGCGTGCACCTGTTTGTCTCACCGCAGATTATGGGCTCCGACGCAGTCCCCGCCTTCCGCGGCATGGCCAATCCCCTGCGCATGGCGGCTGTGGAAGTGGAACGCTACGACAATGACCTCGGTCTTTGTTCGCTGCTACGCGATCCGTGGCCGAAGGACGGAGGGCAATGAGCCGGGGCGGAGGTCAGCGATGGCGGGATTGCGGGCGACGATCGGCCAGGTGGAGCAGGTGCGCAACGATGAGCCCCCAGTAGGCCATGGTGGGCCGGTGGAAGGGCTCGTTGTGCGTGAGCTGCGGCACCAGAACCATCTCGGCCGATGAGTTGCAGCACTCGTTCAACTGCTTGGCCATGGCGGTGGGAAACAGCCTGTCCTTATCGCCATGCACGATGAATACCGGGACCTCGCACACGCGCAGCACGTCTTCAGCGCGCCAGATCGGTGGGACTCCGTGCGTCATCCATCTGGGCATGCCCACGCTGTGCGCGGCATCGCGGATGGAGGTATACGCCGCGCAGAGCAGAAGGCTCCTGGCTTCAACGCGGGGAAGGATCGCGGCGGCGACGCCGCTTCCCAGTGAGAATCCGAGCAGGGACACCGGCAGGGAAGGAAGCTGCTCGCGCAGAAATTCAAAGGCCGCGATGGCGTCGCGCTCGCTGCGCTTTGCGCCGAAGACGCCCGTGCTGCGGCCATACCCCGCGTAGTCGAAGACCAGCGAGGCAATGCCGTTGGCGGCGAGGAGTTGCTGTACGCCGTGCCAGCGCTGCACGGTTTCGCCGATGCCATGGCAGATGAGCAGGCCGGCACGCGGCGGCGACGAGGCGGGCTTGACCAGTACCGCATCCAGCTTGTTGCGCCCGCTCGCGATCTGGTGCCGCGACACGCCGCCGGCCCCGGGGTCGATGTGCCAGTTCAACTTTGCCCAACCCACGGCCAGATCGCGTGCCTCGAGCGCACGGCCCACACCGTGGATGGTGAGATTGAAGATGAGTTGGCGTACCGTGGTGCGCATGGCGGCCTCGTCCTAGCTTATTGTCGCGCTTGAGGCGGTGCGAGCGGCAGGCGGCGCGACGGCCGCGAAGGCCGGTTGCATACATCCGCTCGAACGACCCAGAAGGCTGGCACAAGGGCTGAAGCCCCAACGTATTGAGGCGGTTGCGGCAGAGCTGAAGCCTTGCCCCTGCGAAACGGCCGGCGAATTCGAATTGTTCAGCGAGCGACAGGGTCGCGCCCGGTCAAGGCCGGGTATCGGCAACCGGCTCTAAGGCCGCGGCGCGGCGGTGAAACTGCCCGGGGGCGGCTCGGGAATCGCGGCGCCGTCCGCTCTTGGGTCTGACGCGGCGGAGTTCACTCCGGTTGTACTGTTGTGCATCACCGCCTGGCCGCGGCCCATTGCCGCCGTGTACTCCTTGCGCACGTCGAGCTCATGGCCGGCCCGCGTGAGCGCGTCGATTGCCGGCTGGGTCACGCGCGACTCGATGAGGATGTTGCAGCCCAGCCTGGCGCTGACGGTGAATCGCGGCTCTTCGAGGGCGGCCTGGATGTTCATGTGGTAATCGGCGATGTTCGACACAAACTGGGCGTGGGCCAGGGGCTGGTTCATGCCGCCCATGATGCCGAAGCCGATGTGCTGGTCGCCCTTCTGCATGAACGCGGGGATGATGGTGTGAAACGGACGTTTGCGGCCGGCGAGAGCATCCGGCGACTTGGCGTCGAGCGTGAACAGCCCGCCACGGTCCTGCAACACGAATCCCATGCCCTCGACGGTCACGCCGGACCCGAAGGAAGCATAGTTGCTCTGAATGATGGAGAGGATGTTGCCTTGGCGATCGACGACGCTGAAGTAGGTGGTGTCGCTCGCGCCCAGCGCACCGGGAGCGACGCTGCAGTTGGCTTTGGCCGGATCGATGAGGGCGGCGCGTTTCGCGGCGAATTGCTTGGACAGGATCTGCTGGACGGGGATTTTGGAGAAGCGCGGATCGCCGTCGTAGGCCTTCACGTCGGCATAGGCGAGCTTCATGGCCTCGATGCGCGTGTGGATCTCGCCCGGACTGTGCGGGCCGGCGGGATCGGGCGCGGACCGCTCCATGATGTTGAGCATTTCAAGGGCGGCCATGCCGTCGCCGTTGGGGGGCAGCTCATAGACGGACCAGTCGCGATATTCCGTGGAAATCGGCTCGACCCACTCGGCGGAGTATTCGGCCAGGTCGGACGCGGTCATTGTCCCGCCGAGCGCGTTCGACGTCTTGAGAATCGCCTGCGCGATTTCGCCTTTGTAGAACACGGCCTCGCCGCGATCGGCAACCAGCGTGAGCGCATGCGCGACGTCGGGATTGCGGAAGACTTCGCCCGTTTCCGGCGCTTTGCTGCCGGGCAAAAACACGCGCCGGCTCTCGGCATTGCGGTTGAGCTTGCTTTGCGAAGCCTGCCAATAGTCCTGGACGATTTCGGCGACAGGAAAGCCGCGGCCGGCATAGAGGATTGCAGGCTGGAAGAGCTCGCGCCAGGGCAGTTTGCCCCAGCGGTCGTGCAGCTTCGTCCATCCGTCCACGGCGCCGGGAACGGTGACCGAGTCGATGCCTTCCTGCGGCATTGCGGTCACGCCCTTTTCGCGCAGGTGCTCGATGGTGAGCGTCTTCGGCGACCATCCGCTGGCGTTGAGCCCGTAGAGCTTGCCCGTCTTCGCATCCCAGTAGATGGCGAACAGGTCGCCGCCCATGCCGTTCATCATGGGCTCGGTGACGTTCAGCACGGCGTTGGCCGCGATGGCGGCGTCGATGGCCGAGCCACCGCGCTCGAGCACGCGCGCCCCGGCCTCGGATGCCAGCACCTGGCTGGTGGCCACGATACCGTATTGCGTGGCGACTACGGAGCGGCCGTAGGAGCGGTCCTGGGCGTGGATGCCGGTGCTGAACGCGATGAAGGCGATGTAAACGAATGTGCGTTTGAGACGAGTCATGGCGCGGTGCTCCCGTTGAAGATTCGCGGACGGGTGGGGAAATCTGCACTGAGAGTATGAACGTAACAGAGAAGGATGGCGAGATCGTAGTAGATTTGCGCTATGCGGCTTCTCCTTGCCATGCTCGCGGGCTTGCTTCTTGCGGCTGTCGCCGCGCCGGCGCAGACGACGATCTCGTTCCCCACTTCCGACGGCGGCGTGATCTTCGCCGATCTGTACGGCTCCGGCGAGAAGGCCGTGGTGCTGGCGCATGGCGGGCGGTTCAACAAGGAGAGCTGGGCTCCGCAGGCAAAGCAGCTTGCCGCCGCTGGGTTCGAGGTGCTGGCCATCGATTTCCGCGGCTACGGCAAGTCGCACGGGCCGGGCGACAAGGACCCCATGGACGCGCGGCTCGATCTCGACGTGCTGGCGGCGGTGCGCTATCTGCACCAGGCGGGCGCGAAGCGTGTTTCGGCCATCGGCGGCAGCATGGGCGGCTCAGCGGCGGGCGATGCGGCTATCGAGGCCGGGCCGGGCGAGATCGACCGGATCGTGATGCTGGGCGCGGCGCCGAACCAGCCGGCGAAGAAGCTGAGAGTGCCTGCGCTGTTCATCGTGGCGCGCAACGACACCAGCGGCGATGGGCCGCGCCTGCCCGGAATCCAGAAGCAGTACGACAAAACCCCGCAGCCGAAGAAGCTGGTGATTCTCCCCGGCTCCTCTCATGCGCAGTATCTGTTTCAAACCGACCAGGCGGAGCGGGTGATGCGGGAGATTATGCAGTGGATGAACGGCGACAAGTGAAAGGGGGCCGGGGAACGAGGAACCGACGGAACAAGGGACTGAGGGGCCTGTAGCTTCATCGAGGGTGAACGATAGGAACGCGTGCGATCGCTCAGAGATTTTCATTTTGTGAGCGATTGGAATTGTGCCATTGGTCGATCAACGGCAGCGAGTACGATCCTTGGCCCTGTTCCCTGTTCCCTGTTCCCTGTTCCCTGTTCCCTTAGAATCAAACCATGTTCACGGGCATTATTGAGCGCACCGGCACCCTTGTGAGCCTGGAAGACCGCGGCGGAGTGCGGAGGCTGACGGTGGAGGCGCCGGAGATTGCCGGCCGGCTGCGCGAGGGCGATTCGCTGGCTGTCTCGGGCGTCTGCCTGACCGCACTCGATCCCGACCCGGTTTACTTTCACGCCGACCTGGCCCAGGAGACGCTTGACCGCACGTCGCTCGGATCGCTTGCGCCCGGCGCGAAGGTGAATCTGGAGCTGCCGACCGCGGCGGGCAGCCCGCTGGGCGGGCACATTGTGCAAGGGCACGTCGACGGGACGGGGACCGTGGCCGCGCTGGAGCCGGTCATTCTCGAATCGAGCCCGAACTTCGACCGGCAAACCACCGACTGGACGCTGAAGGTGCGGGTTCCGGAAGAAGTGCGCCCGTGGATGGTGCACAAGGGGTCGGTGGCTATCGAGGGCATCAGTCTGACGATTGCGGGATTTGACGGCGAGACGATCAGCATCGCCATTCTGCCGCTGACCTACTGGCGGACGAATCTGCACGCTCTGGTGGCGGGCTCGCCGGTGAATGTGGAGGCGGATGTGATGGTGAAGCTGGCGGCGATGCAGATGAGTGGTTTCCCCGGCCGCAAAATGGGGACCGGGGGCACCCAGGGATCCGCGGAAGAGCGGGAAGCGGATCTGACGGAGGCGTGGCTGGTGGCGAACGGGTATTGAAGACCGGGAATGGGGATCAGGGAATCGAGAGCAGGAATCGGGAAGGGGTCAAGACGAAGTCAACAAGAGAGATCGGGCTGAAGATCACGGCAGCGCAGCGGGAATACCACCGCTACACGGGAGTTTCCGCAGAGATTGAGAAACGCGGCGCGGGATCGTCGCGGCCCGAACTCGCCTGGCCGGCGCGGCAAAAGACCGAACAACAGACTGCGGATGAGCCGGATCGAAGTTCCACAAAGAACTGACCCCGAACGCTTCCCTGCCCCCTTGCGTCTATCGGATTGCTGGACTGTTAGTCTGGAATCAGCCCTAAAAGGATGGCCGGAGGCCCGAGTCGACGGGCCTGCCCGGCGACATGATCCATGGCAGAGTTCGTGATCAAGCTGGCCGATGAGCGCGGCCGGGTGCAGGAACAGGTGCAGACGGCGGCCACCGCGGAAGAGCTGCGCGCCCGCTTCCTGCATGCCGGCTATCACGTGTTCAGTGTGCGCGCGCGGGGCGGCGGCCTGGGCCGGCGCAAGGTCAAGCTGGAGCCTTTTCTCATCTTCAACCAGCAGTTCCTCACGCTCATCCGTGCCGGCCTGCCCATTCTCGGCTCGCTGAAGATGCTCTCAAAGATCCAAAAGAACGCCGCATTTGCCGCGCAGCTCGACGATGTCTCAGGGCGCGTGAAGACGGGCGAATCGCTTTCGGCAGCCTTCGAGGCGCAAAGCGGTTTTCCGGTCATGTACATTACGACGCTGCTGGCGGGCGAGCGATCGGGCAATCTACAGGAGGTGCTCGACCGCTACGTCAGCTTCCAGAAGGTTTCGCTGACCTTCCGCAAGAAGCTGACAGCGTCGCTGATTTACCCCGCCGTACTGCTGTCGCTGGTCATCGGTCTGATGATCTTCCTCATTACGGTGGTGGTGCCGCAGTTCAGCAAGCTCTATGACCAGATGGGCGGCAAACTGCCGGGGATGACGCTGGCGCTAATGGCATTCGGCACCTGGATGCAGCACAACATCGTGTGGGTGATCGTGGGCGGGGCGGCGTTGGGCGGCGCATTTGTGCGTTTCTCGACCACCGAGCGCGGCCGGGAAATCGTGGACGGCTTGCGGATCCGGCTGCCCATCTTCGGAAAGATCTGGCTCAAGTACCAGGTGGCGCTGTTTTCGCGCACGCTGTCGACGCTGCTCACGGGCGGCCTGCCGCTGGTGCCCTCGCTGGAAACCGCGGCGCGGTCGATATCGTCGCGCAAGGTGTCGAAGGCGGTGCACGCTTCCATCACCACGGTGCGCGAGGGCAAGAGCCTGGCCGAGTCGCTGTCGAGCACGGGCGTGTTTCCCGATCTTTCGGCGGAGATGATCACCGTAGGCGAGCAGACGGGGGCGCTGCCGGCGATGCTCAACTCCGTGGCGGAGTTTTTCGAGGAAGACGTAGCCACGGCACTGACAGCGGCGCTGGCGCTCATCGAGCCGGCGATTCTGATAGTGATGGGCGTGGTGGTGGTCTTCATTCTGATCTCGTTGTACCTGCCCATCTTCTCGCTGGGCCAGGCCGGCGCAGCCGCCGGCGGAGGATAAATGGCCGAAGCTCTTCCCGTTCCTGTCATGCCGCCGAACGGGCATATTCCCGCCGGCAGCGACGAGCGCAGCCAGGCCGAGGCGCTGGCGCGGCGCTATCGCGCCGAGTTTGTCGATCTGAAGAACTTCAAGATCCAGCACGAGCTGCTGCGCACGGTTCCCGTGGAACTCATGTTCCGATACAACTTCGTGCCCATCGAGCAGCAGGGCGAGGCGCTGGTGATCGCCGTCAGCGATCCTTCGCGCCTGATGGTGCTTGACGAGATCGCGGGTCTGCTGGGGGCCCGCATTGTGGCCCGCGTGGCTACACTTTCGCAGATCACCGACCTGCTGAAGAAGACCGAACAGTCGCAGCGGGTGCTGGACGAAGCCAGCGAGGGCCTGACCTTCGACGTGCTTTCGGGCGAAGACAACTCCGATGAAAACATTTCGATCGAAAAGCTGACCAGCGAAGAAGACATCAGCCCGATCATCCGCCTTGTCGATACGACGATTTTCACAGCACTGGAGCGGCGCGCCTCCGATATTCACATCGAGACCAACGACGACTCGGTGGTGGTGAAGTACCGCATTGACGGCGTGCTGCAGGCGGCCATGGCGCCGATCGCGCGCGAGCATCACTCCACCATCCTGAGCCGCATCAAGATCATGAGCGAGCTCGACATTGCCGAGCGGCGCGTGCCGCAGGACGGGCGCTTCCGCGTGCGTTACAAGGGGCGTCTAATCGACTTCCGCGTCTCCATCATGCCCACGGTGCACGGCGAAAACGCCGTGCTGCGCGTGCTCGACAAGGAGTCGATGAGCGAGAAGTTCCGCAACCTCACGCTCGACGTGGTGGGATTCGCCGAAGAGGACCTGCGCCGCTTCCGGCGCTACATTCGAGAGCCGTACGGCATGGTGCTGGTGACCGGGCCTACCGGTTCGGGCAAGACCACGACCTTGTACGCGGCACTGAACGAGATCAAGAGCGACGAAGACAAGATCATCACCATCGAGGACCCGGTCGAATACCAGATCCGCGGGGTCACGCAGATTCCGGTGAACGAGAAAAAGGGCCTCACCTTTGCGCGCGGCCTGCGCTCCATTCTGCGTCACGACCCCGACAAGATCCTGGTGGGCGAGATCCGCGACCAGGAGACGGCGCAGATCGCCATCAACTCCGCGCTCACCGGCCACCTGGTGTTCACCACGGTGCACGGCGAAAACGCCGTCCTGCGCGTGCTCGACAAGGAGTCGATGAGCGAGAAGTTCCGCAACCTCACGCTCGACGTGGTGGGATTCGCCGAAGAGGACCTGCGCCGCTTCCGGCGCTACATTCGAGAGCCGTACGGCATGGT
>Ga0335072_10011270_pt1 | contig 12816 bp, 16 predicted proteins | sample Lox_Sample_21_FD_206725 | JGI IMG/M metagenome (GOLD analysis project Ga0335072, IMG submission 206725) | Soil microbial communities from Loxahatchee National Wildlife Refuge, Florida, United States - Lox_Sample_2.1 | ecosystem: Environmental > Terrestrial > Soil > Wetlands | place: USA...
AAAACCTGTGCCTCCGGAGATGAAAAGGCGACGTCCCCTGGCGTACTGCCATACATCACGGGTGTGGCGGAGGACATGCTCAAGATCTTCAGAAGGCAGGGGTTTCACGCAACCAGCTTAAACCCTCGGGTGACGATACTGGGCCATAAGCATGATTCGCACGCGCCTTGCAGCTGAGGCACACTACCCGGACTTCAGAGGCTGAGATATCCGGCTTCCACTCTTGAGGGAACAGCAACTCTTTAGTCACCTAAGCCTTCGCAATTCCAGTGATTTGGGAACCCTGCTGGCTGCTATGATAACCGCGGCAAATGACCTCGAATCGGCGGAAATGGCTGCTAATCGACAGAAGAAAGCTGTGAGGCGGGCCAAGTCATAGGAGAAGTGCTGCAATGAGCACCTTAAAGGTGGGCGACCGGCTGATCGGCGACGACGAGCCTTGCTTTATCATCGCGGAAATCGGCATTAACCACAGCGGTAATATCGATATTGCCAAGAGATTGATCAGCGTAGCGGTGGCGGCAGGCTGCGATGCCGTCAAGTTCCAGAAGCGCACGGTTGATGTGGTCTATACAGCTGAAGAACTGGCCAAACCTCGGGAGAACCCCTTCGGCCCCACCAACGGCGATTTGAAATACGGCTTGGAATTTGAAGAGGAGGAGTACGAGGAAATCGACGCCTTTTGCAAATCGGTCAAGATGACCTGGTTTGCTTCGCCCTGGGATGAGGGCTCGGTTGATTTCCTTGAGCGGTTTCATGTGCCCGTGTACAAGGTCGCTTCGGCTTCACTGACAGACGATCATCTGCTTCGGCACGTTCGCCAAACGGGAAAGCCGATCATTCTGTCGACGGGGATGAGCACCTACGAGGAGATCGATCATGCCGTTCACGTGCTGGGCAAGGAAGATCTCATCCTCATGCATGCCACCAGCACCTACCCGGCAAATTACGATGAGCTGAACCTTCGTGCAATTCCCATCATGGCGCAACGCTATGGCTTGCCCATTGGCTACTCCGGCCACGAGACCGGCATCCCCACGAGCGTCTGCGCTGCGGCGCTTGGCGCCTGCAGCGTGGAGCGTCATATCACTCTCGACCGTGCCAGCTGGGGTTCGGACCAAGCAGCTTCGCTCGAGCCAAACGGCATCACGCGGCTGGTGCGCGACATCCGTCTATGGGAGCAGGCAAAAGGTGACGGTATCAAGCGCGTTTACGAGCGCGAACTACCTATCATCAAGAAGCTCCGTCGCGTTGGCGCGGCGGTTTAGCCAGGAACAATGGAAGTCAATTCTGCAAAGAGTAACTTGGCGCGAATTCGGGGCATTGCATTGGATGTGGACGGAGTGCTGACCGATGGTGGCCTTTGGTGGGGGCCGCGCGGAGAAGAATGGAAGCGCTTCTGCTTCGCCGACATCATGGGGATTTCGCTGGCACAGCGCGCCGGAATTGAGTTCGCGCTTATATCGGGCGAAGATAGTCCACTGGTCGACCAATTCGCAAAGAAGATGGACATTCGGTACGTCTTCAAGGGCTGTCGCGACAAGGCTGGCGCTCTGAGGGACTTCGCGAAGGCAACGGGTATCGGGTTGGCCGAGCTCTCCTTCATAGGTGACGATGTGAACGATTTATCTGCAATGGAGATTTCCGGGTTCTCGGCCGCGCCTGCCACCGCCTCTGCGGACGTGCTTGCATATGCCGGATTCGTGGCGAAGAAGAGCGGGGGGAACGGAGCTGTCCGGGAATGGATCGAAGCGATTCTCGTGGCGCGGGGAATCGATGTGAAGGCACTTCTCCAAAAGCCGCGCGCGACGCAGGACGTTGCGGCAGGTGGCCATGGCTGACTCCATGAAGCTATCTGATTACGTAGCCCGCTTCATTGCTCAGCAAGGCGTGAAACATGTGTTCCTTGTGACCGGTGGCGGAGCCATGCACCTGAACCAGTCGCTGGGCATGGAACCCGCGATTGAGCCGGTGTGCAACTCCCATGAACAGGCCAGCGCCATTTGCGCTGAGGGCTATGCCAAGGCTACCAACCATCTTGGCGTTTGCATGGTGACAACGGGACCGGGCGGAACCAATGCCGTGACCGGGGTGGCCGGAGCCTGGCTCGACTCGACGCCGACTTTGTTCATTTCCGGACAAGTAAAGCGCCCCGACCGCATGTTCGACAATGCGGGAAAGCCGCTGGGCATGCGCCAGCTCGGCGTGCAGGAGGTGGATATTGTCTCGATCGTGCGGCCGATTACCAAGTACGCAGTGACGGTTCTCGACCCGCGCGAGATTCGTTACCACCTTGAAAAGGCTGTTCACCTGGCGCTGCACGGACGGCCCGGGCCGGTCTGGATCGATATTCCTCTGGACGTCCAGGCGACGCCACTTGAAGATCCGAATGTGCTGCGAGGCTTTGATCCCTCGGAGATTGACGAGCGGTTCAATATGTCGAACCTCGAGCTGGAAGTGCGACGACTGATCGAAAAACTGAACCAGGCCGAGCGGCCTCTTCTGTTTGCCGGGAACGGCATCCGGCTGGCGAAGGCGGAAAGGAAGTTTGAACAGCTTCGCACGCTGCTTGGCGTGCCCGCGGTCGCCACATGGTGCGCAGCCGACCTGGTTCCCAGCGACGACCCTACCTTTGTGGGGCGCCCGGGAGCGGTAGCAGCGCGCGGAGCCAATTTCGCCTTACAGAACTGCGATTTTCTCCTGGCCATCGGTGTGCGCCTCGATTTTGCGATTACCGGGTATGCGCCTCAGAATCTGGCGCGCGAAGCACACAAGGTCGCCGTCGACATCGACCCTGCGGAACTGGGCAAACTGCATCCCTATTTGCAACAGCCAATTTGCGCAGATGCGCACGCGTTTCTGAACGAATTGCTTCACCAAAAAGATTCGATTCGCATGCATGATCATTCCGCGTGGAATGCGCGTTGCGCCGAATGGAAGACCCGCTATCCCGTCGTGACCGAGGAGCATCGCAAGCCAGAGGGACGCGTCAGTATCTTCCATCTTGCCGAGGTCATCGGCACCGAGTCGAGGCCGGACGACATCCTGGTCTCCGGCAGCTCCGGCAGCGGCATCGAGATCTTTTTGCTGGCCTGCCCCACGCGCAACCATCAGCGTATTTACCACACTGCCGGACTAGGCGCCATGGGATTTGGGCTGCCCACAGCATTGGCTGTCTGCCTCGCAAAAGGACGCAGGTGTACCATCCTGGTCGAGGGTGACGGTGGATTTCAATTCAATATTCAGGAGTTGGAGACGGCTTCGAGGCTCAAGCTTCCCGTCAAATTGTTCGTGCTCGACAACGATGGCTACGCATCGATCAGGGCCTCGCAGACCGGCTATTTTGGTCGCGCCATCATTGGATGTGACACCCGCACAGGCCTCACGATTCCCGATTTGAGCAAAGTTGCGGCGGCATACAACATACCTTCTGTCGTTATATCGGACCAGAAAAGCTTACGGAGGGACGTTCGGCGCGCACTAGACACCGAGGGCCCCGTCGTGGTCGACGTGCACGTGATTCGGGACGAAATGCGCGCGCCGCGCATCCAGTCCTACCAAAAGCCGGATGGTTCGATGGTTTCCCGGCCGCTTGAGGATATGTTTCCCTTCTTGCCACGGGAAGAATTTCTGGCAAACATGATCGTGAAACCCCTGCCGGAGTAAGCGCGTATGCGTCCATCAAAACCAAGCCAAAAGCAAAAGACCTCAGCCGCGCGGCCCGCGAGGAAGATCCTCTTTTATGTCGACACGAACATTCTTGCCGGTCACGACTGCATGAGTCTCGCTGCCAGCAACGCAATCCGGGACTTCTTTCCGGAGATTGAAATCACCTGGCTCATGAGCGACGACAACCCGCGCCTCCTACAGCCGCTTCAGGAGAAACGCTATCAACTCAGTTTTCTGGTAAGTACGCCGCGGGACCGGCTGCTGAAGCACCCTTTCGCGGCTTTCCGCGCCGTCCTGTCAAACGCAGGCAAGATTCGGCGCCTGGCGCCCGACGTCGTAGTCGTTGCTCAGGGAGTCGTGACCCTCGGCCTCCTCGGCTCAATCGCGGCGCGACTGGCCCGTGTTCCGCATTGCTGTTATCTGCCCATGGGCACCCTGGCTTCAGAATGCAACGTGGAAGTCGGCTCTCGCATTCTCGATGCGCTCTGGCGCTTTTGCTACTGCCGAACCCCGAACTACATAACCATCGACGGCGAACAGAGGCGGCTCATTGCCCTTAGCAATCCGGGGGCGGCAATCAGAGTCGTGGAGAACTACGTCCCCCAGGGCGACGGAATCATTTGTTCGACCGATGACGCGCGCAAAGATTGGAAGATCCCTAAATCACGCCTCATTATCGGCGTCATCGGCAGATTGTACTTTGCGCAGAAAAATCAGGATTGGCTGGTCCGCCAGCTCGCATCCAATCCCTTCTGGGAAGATTATCTGGTTCTAGTCGTTGGCGACGGACCGGACGCGCCTCGGCTGCAGCAGATGGTCTCAGAACTTAAACTTGACAATCAGGTCCGCATGATCGGCTGGACCGAAAAGGTCGACACCCTGTACCCGGCCCTCGACCTGCTGCTCATACCCTCACGTTCGGAAGGCGTCCCGCTCGTGATGCTTGAGGCGCTCTCACACCGGGTGCCTGTTGCCGGCACCAATCGCGATGGCATGAAGGAGTGGCTGCCCGAAGAGTGGCGCTTCGAGGTCGGCGATGGCGAGGGCATGAAGCGCGCGGTAGTCGCGGCACTGCGGAAAGGAAGCGAGGAATACTGGCGCAAAACAAGCCGTCACCTCGATCTGATTCATGACAGGAAACGCTTCGCCACGCAGTTCCTGGAGGCTATTCTCTCATTCGAATCGTGATTCTCAATCCGCATTTCATTTCGTCGCAGTCGCCACGGTGACAGTCGGCTGCTGTATCCAAGACGGACTGTACGGCACAATCGAACTCGGCTCGGCAGGGAAGCTGTACTCGCTCCTGTTGCAGATAGCCACGAGTCGGCCCTTCCCCACCATCCTGAGAACTGGATCGGTCAGTCGCAGCAAGTTCAGGACGCGTACAGATAGCTGCTTCGCAACAGTAGCGGGATATAGAACGGGTGACTGAGCAAACAAATGTACGTCTCTAAACTTCGTCGAAAGCAATTCCGCCATCTTTTGAACGTTGAATCTGTGGAGGTGAAACGGGTTGTTGCCAGGATCGACCCACCGTGTTACTGGATCGTTTGGCGTAGATCCGACGAATAGGCCGCCTGGCACCAAAACTCGATAGCACTCAGCCACAAACTTCGCTGGGTCTTTGACGTGTTCTATCGTCTCAAATGACACTACTACGTCGACGCTTTCATCATCCAAAGGCACCCTTAAGCCGTCACCCACCACGAATCTAGGACCGGGGTAGTGACCCGCCGCAAACTCCACTGCCTCTCTGGATATATCCACACCTGTACAGGAACGCGCCCCGGCCCTGAGGAGATATGATGTGCCGATCCCAGCCCCGCAGGCAAGATCGAGCACGCGCTTTCCCTCGGCAAACGAGCCGGCAAACTGGTATCGAGCTTCATGCTCCTCGAAAGTTGCGATCGTTGCGATGTTCGGGAGTATTCGTTCAACCTTCTCATACATGGACCGGAGCTCCTAAATATTGGCACGAAAAACCGGAGGGGAAGACTGTTCAATCCGACCTCTCGGTAATAATGGCGGCGCGAGGTCTGCGAATCTCGGCTCCCCTCGCCCAGCACCGCAGAATCTTCTCTCCCATGAACATCAATACAATCATGTCAATCGCTACTCTGATCGTCCAGGTCGCGGCTGCCCCCACAATCCCGAAACGTGTTGTGAGTACCCAGAAAATTGCAAGATATATAGGCGCTTCCACCAGATGGGCCTTCGCTGTCCAATCTGGATGACCGGCACCCTGAATCAATGCAGCGGGGATGTAAGCACAAGCATTGGCAAAGATCCCGACTGATAGAGCCTGCAGAACCATGGTGCTGTGGGTTGCAAAGTCCAGCCCGAGCCAGATTCCCAAACCCGGGCGAGCGCCGAGAATGACAAGCAGAATCACGGGCGCCATCAACACGGCCAACAATTTCTGGGTGCGCCGATAAGCATGCCGCGCTCGTGTCGCATCGGAGACAAGCGCGGCGGAAAATGCGGGAAATAGAACGCCGCCAAATGCGATAGGGATGACCAGCAACTTCGTGACTACCTCGTAAGGCGTGGCGTAGTAACCCACGGCCTGCACCGAAACAATCGCTCCCACCAAAAAGCGATCCATGCCCTCCATCATGGGTGCGACCACGTTCGAGACCGTCATCCATCCGCCGAAATTCAGCAAAGGTCGCACGAGCGCGGCATCCCACTGCGGAGCCATCCGCATCACCGGAAGCAGAATTCGGCCTGCAACAAAATAAGAAATCGCGCCGATGTAGCGCCCAGCCCCCAACACTGTCACGACCGGAATTAGGCTATGCGAAAATGGCAGTACAGCCAGCGGCCCGGCAAAACTCAAGATCCCCATCGGGATTCGCACCGCGTTCGCCGCGTCAAACCGCTGGTAAGCCTCCAGAACTCCCCGAAACCCCGAAGAGAGGATCACCGCCGGCAAGGCGCAGCTCAAAATGCAGAGCGAGACCAGGCTTTCATGCTTCAGAGCCACGGGGATCTTGAGTACCGAGTAAACCAGCCAATGGGAGCCAGAGGCAAGCAGAAGACCCGCGCAGGCCGCCAGTCCCAGCATCAACAGACTCGCAGTCCAGATGAGCGGCGGAAGCGATTCCTCTTCGCTCTTCGCCACCTTCTGCGCCACCAGGTTGGTCAGCGCCCTGCCCATGCCCAGATCAAACAGGCTCAGGTACCCGATCAACATCCATACGATCATTAGGATCCCGAACCGGGCCGTTCCCAGCGCGTGAACCAGCATTGGGATCGCCACAACCCCCACGAGCAACGGCGCCCCCTCACCAACCAGGTTCCAAACCGTGTTACGCGCCAGCAGTCTACCGCCAATAAGATTCTTCAACACCACCGGCACTCCGCCATCTCCTCCCGGGCCGCATGTTTGTATAGCAGTGATAGGGTCATACCCCCGTCGAATCCCGGTACCCTCTGCAATGTGATTTCAGTAGCAATCTCGAAGTCAACTCCGTCAGTGGGACGCACGTCGTCTAAAAGTTAATGCGTTCCTTTTCTGTTACGAGCGGGCGATTCAACACGGTCGTATGGATGGAGCCGACATATTCTCCAATGATGCCAAGTGCGATTAGTTGCACCGAGCCAAGAAAGAACAGGCCCAAAACCACCGGAGCCAGGCCAACCGAAAACCTCGACCAGAATACAAGCTTATAAGCCAGATAAAACATGCCCGCCACAAGGCTGATAAAGGCCGAAATGAATCCGCAAAAAATGACCATGCGCAGCGGCACTTTCGACAAGTTCGTAATACCTAGCATTGCGAGGTCGTAGAGCGTGTAGAAGTTGTTCTTCGTGATTCCGCGCTCGCGACGCTTCTGGTTGTAGAAGACCTTCGCAATGGGCAGCCCAAGCTCGGCAATCATCCCACGAAAGTAAGGGTACGGATCGCGGAAGTTGGACCGGATCTGTTCGATTACCGACCGGTCATAAAGCCCAAAACCAGTGAAGTGCTCAAGAACCTTTACGTTCGTCAGGCGCGCTACCAGCCGGTAATAGGCAGTGCGTGTGCCGTACATGAGACCGCTCTCGTCGCTTGTGTTCTTGATGGCTGCAACGATGGGAGAACCCTTTTCCCACTCGGCGATCATCTCCACAAATAATTCTGGCGGATCCTGCAAATCGGCAACCAGGCTGCCGACGGCATCACCTCGCGCCTGCAGAAAAGCGTGCATACCCGAGCGGTCGGGACCCACATTGCGGGCGTTTACGATGACTTTCAAGGTGGAATCTTCTCGAGCCATTTCGCGGAGGATGTCGACAGTCGAGTCGGTCGAGGCATTGTCGATGAACAGGTGCTCAAAGCGATACTGAGGAAGCAACGCTGCCAGGGCAAGCACCCTCTGATGCACCTCGCGCACGTTCAGCGCCTCATTAAAGCAGGGGGTTAAAATAGTGATGAGTTTCGGGGGCATTCCGTTTCCTTCAAGGCCCAAACCTGCAAAATGGCGCTGCTGAAGTTGGTGGTTTCGACGAGAAGTGTAGCATAGAGCCGACATCGGCTCCCGTGGCAAGTCGAATCAAATCATCGCAGAACCTCTCCAAAAGTACCGTGCGAACAGCAGGTGAATCGGGTAGTGTCCAGTATTTTTCGCACTTTCCAGCAACATTGAAAATCGGGAAGGTCGTTGGTTGAGTTTCAGATAAAAGCCCGTGGCCGTCGAGGCTATGCGAATGTGGGAAGCGCAGTTTGCTTTTCACATTTGCATAGCCTTTTACCTTTCTGCATCCAAATACTTTTCGCTGGCCTAGGCGATGGCTTTGACTTCAGCCAGCCTGTTCATCTGCAGATAGAGTTTGGCTCCCCACCTAGCTGCAGCCACATGTCGCAGTCTCGCCGCCACCAGCATCAGCGCACTGTTTCCATCGGGGAATGCGCCCCACCACGCGCGTTCGTCGTCGGATCTCCCCCATTAGTCTTTCCAGAGGGGTGTTGGTGCGCAGACACCGCCAGTGTTCTTCCGGCATCGTGTAGTAGCTCAGCGTTTCGTCAATGCCAGCTTCGACGATCTCTGCAGCTCGAGCCAATCGCATCTCGCGCAGCTTGGCTGCCACTTGCCTGCTATTTCTCTGGCGGCCTGCGCATCTTCCTGTGTGTGAATCGCCTTCAGCATGCCCGCGGCGGCCTTCACCTTGCCCGACGGAACTGCAGTCCACACGTTTCCATAGAAATGGACCACGCAGCGTTGCGACGTGGCTTCGGGATAGAACTCGGCCCAGGTTCTCCACCAGCCCCAGACACTTGTCGCTGACGAACAGCTGCACGCCTTTTGACCCACGTTCCTTCAGCTTCCGTAAGAACTGCGTCCAGCTGGCCTTGTCTTCCTTGGCTCCCTCGCTCACTCCCAGGATTTCCCGGTATCCGGTCTGCGCCACTCCGAAGGCCACCAGCACGGAAACGTTCTTCACTTCGCCGTCCCACGAGCGCTTCAGCCACAATCCGTCCAGAAATACGCACGGAAAGTCGCCCACGAGAGGCCGTAATCGCCACTCGTCGATCTCGCCGTAGATCTTCTGGTTCAACTCGCTTACCGTCGAGGCCGAGACCTTCGTCCCCACAAGGCCTGCGTGATGTCTTCAACCCGGCGCACGCTCACTCCCGCCAGATACATCGCGATCAACGCTTCTTCCACCGACGACTCACGACGACGATGGCCCTCGATAATCGCTGTCTCGAATGAAAGGCTGCGAAGCTTCGGTACCGTCAAGGTCACCTCGCCCGCCTTCGTGTGCAGGTGGCGGTCATAGCTGCCAGCCCGCGTGTCCTTGCGCCCTTCGTTTCGTTCGTACTTCCGGGCACCGCACAGCCGGTCCGCTTCGGCATCAAGCAGCGCGTTTAGCTTCTCTTCCTCCGTTGACCGCACCACCTCGTCCAGATGCGCCTGGATCCGACCCTCACCGATCTGCACCACAGGCCCCACAACTGCCTTTACGTTGACCCCACCTACTACAGCTTCCTTGGTTGGCTCCTTGTACCAACGCGCCCATCCTCAATCAAATGTGCGAAAGATAGCCTACATTATCGTGAATCGGTCAATTTAATGAGAAATGGAAATTAATCCGATTTGGTGCCGGCGCACTGCAAAGCTCATCGACATGAACTATCCGGTGAAACTGCTCTCGTTGGGAGCAGAATTCTTCTCTTGCAGCCTCTCAACGAGCCGTTTGAGTTCGAAATGGAGAGAACAGCAAAGAAGCTAGGTCCTGTGATTCGCTTCACTCAGCGCATCACCTTCGACAATTGGATCGGATGCCTGATCGTTGCAGCGCAGGGGCATTATCCGATCTATCTCACGATTCGCCGCGAATCGGATTAGCCTTGTCCACCTTAGCTTCGTTCAGTAATCTTTCTTTGCAGATCGAAAACTCGATAGTTCTCGTCATCCTGCTTTTATTGCAAGAACCGTTACAATATCGTGCAGATTCTTGTGAATCTTGAACTCCCCAAGAGCCGTGCCATCGAGTGCCTTATATGCACGGTAATAGCCCGAATTCACGTCTCCACGCGATAGACGCCAAAAAATGGTCTTCACCTTCAACAAATGGCCAATGAACCTTGAATCCGCAACTTGGAATCCTGCCGTCTCTAATGTGCGAGCGAGCGTTTCGCGATCATAATAAAAGAGGTGCGAAGGGGGAATGATCGCGTAGAAGTTGGGACCGGTCAGTTTGGCATAAAGACACGAAATATTATGAACCTTGATTACGACCATCCCGCCCTGTCTGAGGAGTTGCCGGCACTTGTCGAGGGTCGGCAAGGGGTCACGAAAATGGTCGAACACATCCTGCAATGTGATCACATCAAAGTAACCTTCCCGCATCGGGTAGTCTTCAAATGACCCGGTGACAATCCTATCGCCGTAGCGTTCGCGCGCCGCTGCTGCATCACCCGCAACGATCTCATTGCCGTGGCATTCCCAACCCTGCATCACGTCAAGGAACCATCCCCGCGAACATCCGAGATCCAGAATCTTACCAGGGCGCGGAACTTCGCTTCGAATTAATTCTTCGAGCTTTTTGTAGTAGTAATTGAGACAATCTACGTTCGTATCGTCATACGCTTCGTCCGTGCCGCCTGCGTAATGCAATGCGAGTTGTTCCGCGGTGACCTTTTCCTGGACAAATACAATGGAGCACGAACCGCACTTTGTAATCGTGAATCCTTTCACAGTCCAAAGGCCCTTCAGATTAGTTCCGCCGCAGATTGGACAAGTTTGATGTTTTGGCATTTCCTGAATGGTGTTCATTTCCGCCCTTTTGTTTCCATATAACGCCAACCTGTGAGTAACGGTGCAACTTTGAACTGGCAAATTCTCGACCTCGGATTCATTCCATTCCTGCCAGGAATACGAGCGCGATTTGAAGCTGACTGGACGCAAAGGTACTGATGGTTGCGAACAGAAGTCTACCATAGATTTCGCTAGCCTCGGCTTGGGACTTGGGGAAAGGCTGAGCAGGAATGACCTGTCATAACTGCCAGTGTCAATGCAAACGGTCCGGACGGCACCCGAAAGGGCCTCAACGGTATCGCTGTCGGAAATTCAAGAGGACTTTCACAGAAGAGCACGAGAGGCCGCTGGACGAGATGCGGCTGGCGACGGATCGCGCGGTTGCCGTTCTGCAATTCCTGTGGAAGGAATGAGAGTCCGTTCAGTTGAGCGGGTGACGGGATTCAAAGCGCCACGATCCTGAGATTGCTGGTGCTGGCCGGAGAATGTTGCCAGCGATTGATGAACGAGAAAATCAGGATCCTCGATGTAACGGACGCGAGCGGACGAGGTTGGGAATACGTGTTCAAGTAGGAAGGCCACAAGTGGGGACGCGAGAAAGACGTGGAAGGGATCCAGGATTGCTGGTGGCGATTGAACGGAACACGACGCTGATCCTGGCTTACGACTTAGGCAAGCACAATTTCCTGTCTACAGAGTCCTTCCGGGCAACAACCATCTCATGGCGGATTTGCTTCTGTGTTGAAATGGGTTCATAAGCGAAGCAGGAGCGGTTATATCTCTTCTGAGAAGAGATTCAAGATGCCTTATAGATAGCAGATCTCACCGTGGACAAGTTGGCAAATACCCAGTGCTCATTCGGTCTTTCGTGATCCTTCTGGTTTCTAGCCTACCGCTCTGCGACGCTTCCTTCGCTCCCGGGTCGGCGCCAGATAGATCCCACCGGTTAACAGCGCAAACTGCTAGCAGCTCCAACTGCACCCGGTTCTCATTGCTCGCAGGCGCAGGCCAGTAAAGTCTGCCGCCCTCCATTCGCTTTGGACCCACGCACAGCCCTGAACCATCGAAAAACATCAGCTTCGGTCGGTTCCGGCGCGAATTCGAAAATGGAAAAATGTGGTCGCTTTCCGGATCGCCTCCTAGCACGTCACGGATCTTTCAATACAGACCATCGATACCGATGCGCATGTCCATAGCCTCAGTCGCCACAGAGATCCGCGTGGCTGCCCCATCGAGAAAATCGCGTCAGCCTTACACCCGGGCGGTCCGGATATTCTTTGGCAACCGTATTCACTTCGCGCAGTTGGTGACCCTGACAAAGGGATGATTGCGAGAGTGAATTAGACCCAAGCCATCTATACTTGCGTGTTTCAAGCATTGAAATCCTTGAAGAGCCTACTCCGCAGACGAAAAGACCAAGAGAAAGCAGTTCGGAGCTGGGCGCCGGGACTGAAAGAATCATCAGCCTCCTGCGACAAGCGTTAAAAAACCCTAGCGAGGTTACGATCAGGCAAAGCGTAGTCGATTCATTGGAACGACCCGGCATCGTCGTTCCGATTTCGAATAATTCATCGGCAACGCACAAATGGCACACTACCGAACGGGGCCAATGATGCCGCGGAATTGCGCTACACTAATATTCTCTTTACCACAGGTTTCGGATACACCCGCTGCCTATCACGCGCCTGTCGCGATCGATGACTCTGCAACGTAGCCTCGGCCAGTTCGAACATCGACTTCGCACGTGACCTTTGAACGTCACGCTTCAAATCTGTCCTTGCGGAGACGCGCCGAGGGCTGCAGAATAGTCACATCTCTGCCAACTTCTATGACTGGTTTCAATCTATCGGTACACGCTGGTTACACCCTTAGGGAATGTCAGCGATGCTATTAAACGCGG
>Ga0335072_10011271_pt1 | contig 12816 bp, 11 predicted proteins | sample Lox_Sample_21_FD_206725 | JGI IMG/M metagenome (GOLD analysis project Ga0335072, IMG submission 206725) | Soil microbial communities from Loxahatchee National Wildlife Refuge, Florida, United States - Lox_Sample_2.1 | ecosystem: Environmental > Terrestrial > Soil > Wetlands | place: USA...
TTTGTTCGCCCGCCGAACTGAAAAAGGTTCGGCATTCCCTTGGAGTGGCATTTCAGAGCGCTGCTTTGTTCAACTCGCTCTCGGTTAAGGACAATGTCGCCCTGCCCCTACGGGAACACACCAGGCTCGCACCCTCCATCATCGATCTGATGGTGTGGATGAAGTTGGCAGTGGTCGGTCTGGCGGATTTCGCAAAGTTGCTCCCACAGAAACTGTCCGGCGGCATGAAGAAACGCGGCGCGGTGGCTCGCGCTCTCGCACTTGACCCTGAAATTCTGGTGCTTGACGAGCCTTCTGCCGGGCTCGACCCCATTGTTGCGGCGGAGCTGGATGAACTCATCTTGCTGCTGAAGCAGGCCTTCCAGATGACGGTGATCGTCGTGACCCACGAAATGGCGAGCGCGTTCCGGATTGCGGACCGCATTGCCATGCTGCACGAGGGGAAGTTCGTCGCGGTAGGTACCAAGGACGAAATCAAAGCAAGCCAGGACCCCCTTGTCCGAAACTTCCTTGATCGTATTCCCGAGCGCATAGCGAACGCGACGGCAGTAGCCGCACACTTTGAAAAATACTTGCACAGTCAGGAGACGGTTCAGTGACAACGGAGGCAAAAGTCGGAGCGTTCGTCATAGGATGTTGCGCGATTCTGGCATTCACAGTCATCTATCTTGTGAACGCCCAGTTCAGCGGCGATACCGTTCCCTATCGAACGTATCTGCGCTATGCCGGCGGCCTTGAGCCCGGCGCCCCGGTGCTCTTTGGTGGGATCAACGTAGGCAAAGTAACATCCGTTCGGCCATGGACATCAGACCCGACGAAGATCGAGATTCTATTGAATGTGAAACAAGGCACACCACTGAATCAGGCGTCTGTGGCCAAACTGGGCATGACCAGCGTCATGAGCGCCGCTTCGCTTTCCATTACTACGGGCAGCAATGACGCAACACGTCTTCCTCCCGGATCATCTATCCCATCGCAAGAAGCAGCCAGCCTGGATGAGATCGCTGGCAAAGTGGCCACTGTCGCGGATAACGCTAATGACCTGATCGTACAAGCGCGGGGAGAACTGGAGGGAATCAGCGGCGACGCGCGAAGTCTGCTGGCCAATCTTAATACCGTGACTGGCCCGCCGACTCAGCGGAAAGTCCAAACTGCCCTGGACCATGTCAACACATTGCTCGCGACCGAGGGCCCGAAGATCGATCGTATTTCCGATCAGTTGATCACACTCAGCCAGCACGCCGATCAGACTGTTCAGAATGTAAATGGCACGGTAAGCGATGCGCGCCAGCCAATCCGCAAGGATTTGGTGGACTTGCAGAACACCCTGCAGCAAGCCAGGCAACTGCTAGAAGACATGCAGGTCATGGTGCGCGCGAATGACTACAAAATCGACGATACGGTGGAAAACCTGCGGGTCGCAACGGACAACCTGGATCAGCTGACCGACTCGCTGAAGCAGCGTCCGTGGAGCTTGATTCGGATCAAGCAGCCGAAAGAGCGCGCTGTCCCAGAACAAAAGTGAGGTGGATATGAAGAAGAAACTAATTGCAATTTCTCTTGTGCTGACAGCCCTGATTACTTTGGCCTGCTGCGGGGGCGCGGTGAAATACCCGAACTACTACGCACTCCACGTTCCGCCGCCGCCCGATCCACCGGCGAAGCAAAATATCCACGCATCCTTGGCCGTACGCGAATTCCGATCGCCACCTTACCTGCATCAAGGCGCCATTGTCTACAAAACGTCTCCGGAGCAAATCGGTTTCTACAACTACCAGAGATGGGCGGTTGATCCCCGAGAGGTACTAACCAACGCTGTGGCCGACCGCTTGCGCGAGAGCGGAAACTTCATGCAAGTAAAACTCTACGACGGACGATCTGACGTCGATTACGTTCTGAGCGGACGCCTTGAGAAGCTTGAGGAAGATGACTATGAGGGCGGAGTCAAAGTTGAGGTTGCAATCACCGCTCAGATGACGAACCTTACCACTGGTGCCGCAGTGTGGACGAACACCGTCGACGAGATAGGAACAGTCGGCCACCGCAACGTAACCGCCGTTGTATCTGAGATGAACCGCACGATGGGGCGCGCGATCGAGAAGCTGCTGACACCACCTCCTGGTGCGTCAGCAATTAAGAAAAGCTAGGTATCTGTCTGGAGCCTCGACTCAGTGTATCGCTGGTAGTGTTCCGACAACAAGCGCCAAGCTACAAAGAGTTATAGCCGTCTGCAAACCTCACCGTACATCACTCCACGGTCCTCCCGCTTTTCAACACTCGCTGCTCAGCGCTCGTCATTTTGCTGAGCACGCAGCGTGATTCTGAAGCTCATTTTATTTTCTTTCAGCGCTTTCCGTATGGAGAACCGGTTGCATTATTCTCTTGCGTCGGTGATCAAGAAAAAGGAAAACCACACCTAGTTCCTACCGATGACAAGACAAGATGCAGAGCACATGGGAGCGAACCTGCTCCCATGTGCTTACACACGAAAAGGACCACAACCCACGTTGAGTCTAACCCGAATCCGTTTAGCAATTGCAGCCGCAATGACTTTGATGGTGCCCACGTGCTTGTTAGCACAGAAGGCAAAACCAGCGCTGAGGTCGGGAATCATCATCGGCACGGCAGTCGACGTAAACGGTGACCCCGTACCCAATGCCAGGGTTGAGCTGAAAAGCTTAGACAGCAGTGATCCCCGCGTCGTGACTACCCCCGATAGCGGAGCCCTCGATTTCGGAGACGTGCCTCCAGGAGTTCCTTACGAGATCATCATTACTGCCCAGGATTTCGCCGACTGGACTTACGCCCACCATCGCGCTCGAACAGGGACAGTTCAAAATCGTGACTGGAGTTCAGCTTTGGGTTGAAACACAACAGCGACAGTCGATGTGCACTTTGAACTCCACTCTGCCCTAAGCTGCGCCCTCCGCAACCCATCGCTAGAGGTCCCAGCCAATACTTGCTGGTTCTGTAAGGCAAGCTGATCGCATCTTCTAAAAAAGCCCTAGACTGTTACCTCAACTCAAGAAGGCGACGCAAGCGGTGATTCCGAAGCGGATTAAAGGAAGGCAAGGCAGTTAGAGGTCTGGATTGCGCTCGTGTTGTATGCGTCTGCTGAACGCTCAGCATTTTGCTGAAGATGAGGCGTCAAGACTAGATCGTGACAGTTAGGCGTCAGCGGTTTACAAATGGCGCGCTAAATGCAGACTCAATGCCAGCCGGGAATGGCGGACCGAAAGCAGAATGACAATGACCTGCAAACCTTCCGTACTGATTACCGGCGTCGGCCCTTGACTCGTGGCTTGGACAAAAACACTGAGTCGCGTGATGCGCTGTCACGAGCGATCCGCAAACTTGACCGCAATAGAAAAGCGGAAACGAGGAGCACCTGAACACAAATGGCAACTTCTCCTGCACCAGCAACCATTCCGTCGCCTGCAACCGCTCCCAAGGTGGTTGAGCACCAGCTTTCGCGTCTCAAGCCAGCGTGGCAGAAGTATGGAACACCACTCATCGTCATCCTTCTGGCAATCGCCGTTATTGTGACGATTACTCGCAACTGGAACAGCTGGGAGGGTGGCCGCGTCGAGCAAGTCACCAATGACGCCTACGTACGCGGTGATCTCACACCGCTCAGCACAAAAGTTCCGGGACTGGTCCGCGAGGTGAACGTCAACGATTATCAACAGGTTCACAAGGGAGACGTGCTGGTTCAACTTGAGGATGACGATTACAAGGCCCAGGTGGCGCAGGCTGTTGCCGGAGTCGAAGCTGCGAAGGCCACCCTCGAAAACAACCGGCGTCAGCGCGAGCTTCAGGATGCAAAGATTGAACGTTCACTAGCTGGAATCGACGAAGCCAATGAGCAGATCACGGCCGCACAGGACACGAAAGACGCCGTACAGGCAGAAGTAACCCGAGCCCGCGCGGAGCGCAATCGGCAGGAAGCCCTGTTGAAGACAAATTCAACGACCCCGCAAAAGGTCGAGCAGGCGGTTGCTGACGAACAGCGGTTCACCGCGCAATATGCAACTCGAGATGCTGACTTGGCGGAGGCACGCACTTCGCTGCGAAGCAGTGAACTGGCCGCAGAAGCTGAACGGCGAGGGAAAGCCGTACTTGAGTCCCAAGACAGTCAACTGGTTGCCGACCTCCATGCTAAGGAAGCCGCACTGGAAGTCGCGCAGGTCAATCTGGGTTACACACAAATTCTTGCGCCGGCTGATGGCACAGTCGGCGAACGGCAAGTCCGCCCTGGACAACTCGTTTCTCCGGGAACGCAGGTCATGACATTCGTGGAGAAGACCAGGTGGGTGGCAGCAAATTTTCGCGAGACGCAGCTGACCAATATCAAAATCGGCGACCCGGCAGAGATTCGCGTTGATGTTTATCCGGGCAAGGTCATCAAGGGGCGAGTTCTTGAGATCGCGCCGGCGAGCGGATCGCAATTTGCGTTGTTGCCTCCCGACAATGCCACGGGCAATTTCACCAAAGTCACGCAACGAGTGCCAGTCAAGATCGCGTTGGATGATTCGCCACTTACATCCGAGTTGCGACCGGGCCTATCTGCGGTCGTAACGGTACGAACCAGGAAGTAGTCGAGACAATGAGCGCAACCTCCATCACCGTTTCTCAGGGTCGGCCTCCTGCCGGTGCATCTTCGGGGCTCGCCACACTCCCGATTGATCTTTCCCATAGCCCAGTGCTGGGAATCATCGGCGTGATACTCGGGGCAGCAATCGTGACTCTCGCGGGGCGATTACTAAGTCTGGGTCTTGCCGATCTCAAAGGAAGTGTCGGGATCGGATTTGATGACGGCGCTTGGATACCCAGCGCTTTTAACGTCGGACTCATGTTTATCGGGCCGTTCTCTGTTTATCTGGGAGGCTTGCTCGGCCCACGCAGAGTTTTGCTTTACAGCGCGGCGATATTTACCGGAATTTCGGCGCTACTCCCATTCGTCCACAACTACGGTTTCATGATCGGTCTGCTCGCCGTGGCTGGATTGACCTCCGGCACTTTCTATCCGCTAACACTGACGTTTGCGTTGAAAAATATTCCCCTCCGTTACCTCGCCCTGGTCATCGCCCTCTATGCCACCTGCATTGAAGGAGCAGTCAATTTCGCACCATCGATTTACGGATTTTGCCGAAACGATCTTTCCTGGCAGTGGATCTTCTGGATTTCGGTACTCCTCACTCCTGTGATGATGGGATGTATTTACTTTGGGATAGCTCCATTGCCAAGGCCGCAAGCCAAGAAACAGCCGCCTAGTTTCATGGGATTTTTGTATCTCAGCGCAGGTTTTGCTCTGGTGTATGCAGCCCTTGACCAGGGTCAACGGCTTGATTGGTGGCGATCCGGTACGTTCACGGCACTGTTCGCGAGCGGGAGTTTCCTGCTGCTCTGTTCGCTGACACGCCGCTTGCGCAGCCCCAATTTTCTTGTAGATCTTCCATATTTGCACCAATGGAACACGATTCTGTTGGCGGTGGCGCTTTTTGCATTTCGCTTCGCGCTGCTGGCGACCATCATCATCGTCCCGCAATCGTTGTCGGTACGCGGGCTCGATGCACAACAGTACGGGCCCTCAGTTCTGTGGACCGCCATTTTTGAGCTTTTTCTGGCATTCGTCGGCGCGCTCCTTTTGTCCAAAGGATTTGATTCTCGGTTGCTAATGGCCGTCGGCTTCGCCGCTATTGCTTTTGCGTGCCTCCTAAATGCGAACTTCACCACCGCGTGGGCTCCGGACAATTACTTCCGGTCGGAGTTGCTCATGGGCGTCGGTCAATCTTTCGCGATCGTGGGGCTGGTCGCATCGCTCGTCCTGCAGGCGGCATTTTCGGGAGGGCTGTCTGCCCCGCAACGCGCGCTCACATTTGCCGCATTCTTTCACACTGTTCGCTTGCTGGGCGGTCAAGTGGGCGTGGCCTTCATGGGGCATTTCATCTCCGACCGCGAGAAGCTGCACTCGAACCTCTTGGGCTTACATGTGCAATCTGGGTCATGGGTCACCGTTGATAATTTGCACCAACTGGCCGCTGGACTCTCCGCAAAATCAAGCGGGGTGATGACTGCTGCCGGCCGTGCCGCGGAGATCATCGCTACTCGGCTGCGCTTGCAAGCCTACAGTCTGACCTTTCTTGATGCGTTCCATCTGGTGGCTTGGACCTGTGCAGGGATTGTGCTCCTGACCGCAGTTCTCCGCAAGGCCCCCATGAATTTCGCGCAGATTCCCCTGCTACAGCAGGGATTCATTTCGAACCAAAGGATAAAATCGTGAAGGCTTTGCGCACATTTATGGCAGCCGTCCTGTTCATGGGAGCGGCTTTAGCTTTAGTACAGGCTCAGCAGACCGAGTCAACAGTTCCGCGCACAATCAATCTTCATGACGCCGTGGACATGGCGCTGAGGCACAATCACGCCGTGCGTATCGCGGCTTTTCATGTCGAGGAGGAGCAAGGCACCAAGGAGGTGGCGAGAAGCGCATACCTGCCAACCATTAGAAATGCCAGTACGTATGGGCATGCCACCGATACACAGTTCATCGGGATTCCTGCCGGCGGCCTGGGCGTCATAGGAAATACCCTCATTCCCTCGCAGCCAGTTACGATTAGCCAGGGGGATATCAACTACATTGTAAGCAGCACGACGCTGAGCCAACCGCTCACCGATTTGTTCAAAATCAAAGCGGGAAACGACGTAGCACGCGCCGAGCTGAACGCGAGTCGCGAAAAGGCCCGTGGAGTTGAAAACGATGTGGCTCTGAAAGTCCGTGAGCTCTACTACAACATACTGGTAGTGGAGTCCAAGCACCAAGCCATCGAAGCGAACATTCGCGCCGTCGAAGACCAGCAAAGTGAACGCGTCCAGCAGGTCAAATACGGCAGCACACTTGAAGTAGATCTGATCGATAGTAAAGCCCAGTTACTTCAGGCAAAACAGGATCTGTTGACAACCGAGCTCCAGCTCTCGGATATGCGATTGAAGTTCAACGATATTGTAGGGTTGCCGCTCAAGACTAATGTCGCTCTCGATCCTGATGTTTCGGCGTCTGCCGAAAGCTGCGAGCGCGACCAATGCATAAGAATCGCCCTAGATTCTCACCCCGAGATCACTGAGGCGCGGGCCGAAGTCGAGAAAGCTTCTGCCGGCGTGCGGGCGGCGAAACGTGAGTACATACCCGATATCGAGGCGTATGCCCGCTATAGCTACTCGGAAAACGTTCCCTTTCTCGCCCGTAACTTCGGGACATTTGGCGTTCATTTTGGGTATGACCTTTTCGACGGAGGCAAAAAACGGGCCACACTTCGGGAACGTGACGCACAATTGGCACAAGCCAAAGAAAATTTGGCTCGCATCAGCGACGAAGTCGAAGTACGAGTACAAACCGCCTTAAACAAGGTCGAGCGCACCCAGCAGATGGTCGCGGTTTCTCAGGAACTGCTTGCCACCCGCCAGGAGGCGCAACGAGTCTCCGCGCAGCAGCTACAACAGGGCACTTATCTGCGCTCGCAAGCCGATGCCGCTGCCGCACAAGAGTACGAGGCCCAGACACTCCTGCTGCAGTCCCAACTCGAATACGCTCAGGCGCAGGACGACCTGACTGACGCCATCGGAGAAACGCCAAAATGATTGCACTCGACAAGGATCAGTACGCCCGAGGTATCCCCATCCCGATAGGCAGATGCGTTATGAAAATGCTGCGTCAGTTCCTTGAGTGTCGCCGCAGACTTCCCACAAGTCCGTTTCTGGATAGCTTCCGGTTGGCCGACCATCGGGAGGTTGACGAATCGCGGCGCTGCAAAGGCGAACCGCTCGGGCTGGGTGCCGCTCGCGGGTCCAACCCGAACGGCACGGATGCGGCCTTGGGGGCATGCATCCCTGCCCCCGGCCACCTGTACTTGCGGTTGATACTCTAGTTCTAAGTGCTACGCCGCTGCTTCGGTCACCGCTCCTTTCAGAAACGTCAGTAGGTCGGCGTTAATCGTGTCGGCCTCAGTCGTAGGCATACCATGCGGAAAGCCCTTGTAAATTTTCAATGTGCTATTCCTCAGCAACTTTGCCGACAGCGGTCCAGCCGCGACATAAGGCACGATCTGGTCGTCCTCGCTATGCATCACTAGGACCGGCACAGTGATCTTCTTCAGGTCTTCGGTGAAGTCCGTCTGGGAGAAGGCAACGATGCCGTCATAGTGCGCCTTGGTGCCTCCCATCATGCCCTGACGCCACCAATTCCAGATCACCCCCTGAGAGGGCTTCGCACCGGGCCGGTTGTAACCATAAAACGGTCCAGCGGGCACATCGTAATAGAATTGGGCTCGGTTGGCGGCAAGTTGCGCCTGCAATCCGTCAAACACCTCCTTGGGCTGACCGGTCGGATTAGCCGCCGTCTTCAGCATCAGGGGCGGCACCGCGCTGATGATGGCCGCTTTTGCCACCCGGCTTTCGCCGTGGCGAGCCAGGTAATGCACCACTTCTCCCCCGCCAGTCGAGTGACCGACATGAATCGCATCCTTGAGGTCGAGATGTGCGGTCAGCGCCGCCAGGTCGTCGGCATAATGATCCATATCATGGCCATCCCAGGTCTGGCTGGAGCGTCCGTGACCCCGCCGGTCGTGAGCAATCACACGGTAGCCACGTCGCCCGAAGAACAACATCTGTGTGTCCCAATCGTCCGCTGAGAGCGGCCAGCCGTGGCTAAATACGATGGGCTGACCTTTGCCCCAGTCCTTGTAATAGATCTCCGTTCCGTCTTTCGTCGTAATCGTCGGCATGGGTATTCTCCTTTTGTGTCTAAGTCAGCCGGGAAATTGTGCACCGTCTGCTGTTCCTTTGTGATCTTACCGGTCTGCAAGTATTCCGAGCGTCAGCACTGTCCAAGCCTCGGTAAAAGGCGCTAGAATCACAGTTCGTCTCGTCTACACGAGGGTTGTGGTTACAATTCTGATTTCTGCATTTGAACCCTAAACCCGGCTGCATGTAAATGGGCAAAAACGACAAAGTGCGGGGCAAAAACGACATCGCCACAACCAGCGGATTGATCGAGATTGGTATCTTGCGTTATCCCGGCGCGCAGATGTCGGCAGTCCTTGGTCTGACAGACCTTTTTGGCGTCGCCAATCGGCTGAGTGCTGAGCACGGAGGCACGAATCCGAGGGAGTTGCGGATCAGTCATTGGCAGTTACGGGACAACGACAGTTATGAACTCGTACGCGTTTTCGACACCCACCAGCAACAACCTCAAAAGTTAGTTGGTTTGATCTTGCCGCCAAATCTCAATACTGACCCGCAGGGAGGGGCAATTCCTCAACTTCAAAGATGGGTTCAAACCCAGCATGCTTCGGGCTGTATCGTCTGCTCGGTTTGCGGGGGTGCTTTTCTTCTGGCCAAGACAGGATTGTTGAATGGGCGATCCGCCACTACACATTGGACGTTCTCACAGACTCTGACTGACCGATTTCCTGAAATTCGAGTAGACACTGAAAAACTGATTATCGACGACGGGGACATCATTACAGCGGGGGGCCTCATGGCTTGGGTCGATTTAGGATTGAAACTCATCGACCGCTTCCTGGGCCCGACCGTCATGCTCGAAACAGCCCGGTTCTTTCTTGTGGATGTGTCGGGTCGCCAACAGCGTTTCTACTCGAACTTCTCGCCCAAGCTGCATCACGGCGACGAACCCATACTCAAGGTTCAACAATGGCTTCAGACCTCTGATGTTAGCGGCCTGAATGTCTCGACTATGGCCGCGAAGGCCCGAATGGGCGAACGTACTTTCTTGCGCCGATTTCAAAAGGCAACGGGTCTGACACCAACAGAATACGTGCAGCACTTGCGCGTAGGGAAAGCTCGCGAATCGCTTGAGTTTTCATCACTAGCCATGAAGGAAATTGCCTGGAAGGTTGGATATGAGGACTACGGTGCGTTTCGAAGAGTATTCCAGAAAATCATGGGACTCTCTCCCGGGGATTATCGCCTTCGATTCAGCATTCAAGGAAATCGAATTCGTAACTAATTGTGAGTTCCATTCAGGGCGTGGCCCTTCGACATATTATTGAACGTTGTCTCGTCCCCGGACGGATGACGGGCAAACCTGAACTTATCCGAAGGCGGACATTGGATCGCATCGGTGGTTTCCGGCGAACGAGACGTGAAGTTGTCCCGAAGTCGGCATGTAGGAAGTTTTGCTGGCGATTGCGGCCGGAGAGCATGGCAAGTCGGTAGGTTAAATTCCAGGGCACTCTTCAACGCTGGCGAAAATCCGCTTCGGGGCGACCGGGCAGATCAGCGCCAGATGGATCCGATCTCTACCAAACCTGTTCCGCAATCAATGCAAGCACGACACTCGTTCGCTGTCCTTTAGCTGTCCAATAACGATTCCTTAACGCTTCTTACAAGGTTTTTCGAGGGCCACCCGCGTCTTGTAAGTTGTTGAAATTACTAATCATTTTGGGCTCATAACCCAAAGGTCGGTGGTTCAAATCCACCCCCCGCAACCAAATTTCAAACCTCCGCCCGTCCTCGGGCTGTCCGAGCATCGGCCCAACCGGTGCATTTCCTACGAGATCCCAAGTTCCCTCGGCAATGTAGCACCAGCCCTCCCCATCTTCGGGCGGGGAACATGCGGATCGCGCTCAAGTGGCTGTGCAACTCCTGCTTCGCTAAGGGGTGTTCTCGTTAAGAGCCTCGTTGAGCTTTTCGATCTCCTCGCTGACGAAGCGAGCCATGTCATCAATCTTGGTTTGGATCGAGTCAGGAGCAGCGGAGAGCAGGCGGTGTGAAAGACTTCATACGCAAGGCGGAGAAGCCGAAAATCCTGATTGTGAGGGAGAAATTGTTGACGGGCTTCGACGCACCGATTCTCTACTGCATGTACCTCGACAACCGTTATCCACGAGGCCCGCAGATCGACTCGACTTCGGCACTTCTGTGGCCAACGAGCCCGGTAGTCGTTCGGTGGCAATGTGCTGCCCCGCCGCCTTGCCCAAGAACTAGAGTGGTCCACTACCGCGTAAGACTGTCTGCGCCTAGCCTCCTCTTGCAATAGGCTGCAGAGTGAGCGTATAGACGAGTGAAGAATTCTGTTACGGGGCAACGCAGACATTGTCCGGCGGAGTGGGCCGCGAGACATAGGGGTTTCACACCAGAAAGTCGTTCAAGTTCTGAATGTATCTTTGAAGGGGGTTCGGAGGCGGCGAATGCCCTGGCTGCGCCTGCCATCGCGGCCGCGCTTCACGACGCAACAGGGAAGATCCTTCGGCGACTTCCGCTTAAACCTGCGTATGTGCAGGCAATGCTCAAGGCGTAGGCGAATCGCTCCAATGGGGCAAGTGAGAGTAGGTCCTCGATCTCCATTGGCTTCGTACTAATACGGCGCTTGAGCGTCATCCCATCGAGATCCATCGCGATGAACGACTGCCCCTGGTGCTTGCCGATTTCGATCGTGCAGATGTTCGGCTGGTTCAAAACCCAGCTTTGCGTAGTTCCTTCCTGCAAATCTCCCGGATTGTTGAGGTTGCGAGCCAAGCGGTTTGTACACGTGGATCGTGCCCCCTCAAAATCACGAACCCCTGTGACCGAAATCATGGCAAGCGAACGTTTGTCGCCAGAAGGTTGACAGGTAAAACCTGCGAAGAATGGGCGTTGCGGAACTCTGTCCGCCAGATTCCACGAAATCATTGAGTTCAGGAAGGACACCATGAACTATCCAGTCTGGGATGTCGCGATCGGCGCCGGACTACTGATTGCGCTGGTAGCAATTCTTCACGTGTTTGTGTCGCACTTCGCGGTGGGAGGCGGCCTCTTCCTGGTTTTGACCGAACGAAAAGCCCGGCGGAATAATGACGCCGCGGTTCTCAACTGGCTGAAGACTCATACCAAGTTCTTTGTGCTTCTCACGGTTGTTTTTGGCGTAGTGAGCGGGGTTGGAATCTGGTTCACGATCGGACTGATCAATCCGCAGGCGACAAGTAACTTGATCCATGCCTACGTTTGGGGATGGGCCATCGAGTGGGTGTTCTTCTTTGTCGAGATCACGGCCGCGCTGCTCTATCTGTACGGGTGGGAAAAGCTGGAGGCGCGGGTCCACGAATGGTACGGCTGGATTTATTTCATAGCCGCGTTTGCCAGCATGGTCATCATCAACGGGATTATTACTTTCATGCTCACTTCGGGCTCATGGGTAGAAGGCCACCGGTTTTGGACGGGGTTCTTCAATCCGACTTATTTCCCGTCGTTGGCATTTCGCTTCACCATAGCGCTAGCGCTGGCGGGCATCTACGCCTTGATCACGGCAAGCGTGCAAAAGGACGTGGAACTCAAGGCCCGCCTCGTGAGATGGAGCGCGTGGTGGGTCGCGCCCGCCCTGGTGCTTCTCGTCCCGTTCGGCTGGTGGTATATCCGCACGATTCCCGCCGATGTCTGGGCCAGCGCACGCGGACCGATGCCGACCGGCACTCATTTTGCCTTGCTGGCAGGAATTCTGCTGATCGTAACGTTCGCACTGGCGCTACTCACGTTGATCCGGCCGGGACGTCTGCATCTTGCGTTCAGCTTGCTGGTTGCGCTGGTCGCGCTTGGGGCGATGGGATCGTTCGAGTTCGTCCGCGAGGCAATCCGCAAACCCTACGTGATCGGGAACTACCTCTACGCAAATTCCCTTTACTCAACGGCCGTGCCCGGAGACGGCGGCCTCAACGTCGACAAGGTGGCGGAGGCGGGAGCGCTCAAATCTGCTAAATGGATCGAGAACCGGGACCTTACCAAGGACAACCGGGCAGCGGCTGGAAGGGAGATCTTCCGGGTTGAATG
>Ga0335072_10011272_pt1 | contig 12815 bp, 12 predicted proteins | sample Lox_Sample_21_FD_206725 | JGI IMG/M metagenome (GOLD analysis project Ga0335072, IMG submission 206725) | Soil microbial communities from Loxahatchee National Wildlife Refuge, Florida, United States - Lox_Sample_2.1 | ecosystem: Environmental > Terrestrial > Soil > Wetlands | place: USA...
AGGCCCTGGCCGCCCTCGGCCGGGCCGCTGACGCGATCGGCGCGGCGGAGGAATCGGCCGGCATCGCCGTCCGCATCGGGCACGCGGAATGGACCGCCGCCGCGCACCGCGGCCTGGGCATCGCCTGCGAGACAGCAGGGCTGCCCGGCCGCGCCGAATCCGCCTACCGCCGCTCACTGCGGGCCGGCGAGGGCATCCCGTTGTTCCGCGCCTGGGCAGCGGCCCGGCTCGGCGCACTCCTGGCCCGCCAGGGCCGGCCGGGCGAGGCCGAGCCGCACGTCCGGGCCGCCCTGGAGGGGGGAGTGCCGCTCACCCGCCACGAGGCCCGGTGGGCCAATGCTGAGCTCCTCGCCGCCCAAGGCGACGACGGCGGATGCCGCACGACCGCCTCGGCCGCCCTGGACCAGGCGCGGGGCGACGGCTACCTGATCCTGGTCCCGCGGCTCCGCGAACTCGCCGGGCACTGATCCCCTGGCCGCTTGGCCCCGCGCGGCGAGCTATTGCCCGCATCGCGAGCGGCGCTGAGATAACCGGCGCGTGAAAGCTGCAGGGAAGCTGCAAGCCGCCGCTGCTATCGCGATCGCGCAGTGGGCACTGCGGCGGAAGGAGAAGGCCCTGCACCGCAAGACCGCCGGCCTGCTACGTAGGCGTGCGCGTGATCCTCAAGCAGGACGAAGGACGGCGAAGTCCCGCTGCTCGGCGGGGACTTAGGTCCTGTGATTGCCCAGGCCCCTTGCTCGGTCGCGGGGGTGATCGTGATGGGCGTAAGCCCGTACAGCGACATGACACCGACGGCGCGACTGACGAGGGGATCACGTGACCCAGCCAGAGGCACGGCAGACCAGCACGCATGACGGGCACGCACTGACCACCCCGGGGAGGCGCGCGGCCTGCTCGCGCCGCTGCTGCCGACCGGGGAGCCGGTGGAGCAACTGCTGCGCAAAGCGCAGTTCTTCATCCCGGGCGGGACGCCGAGCCCGGATTTCCGTGAGGTGCACCCCACGGGTGGCCGCGGGGCGGAGGAGTTCTACCGGGAGCGGTGGCGGCATGACAAGGTGGTGCGGTCCACGCACGGGGTGAACTGGTCATCGCGGCTGTACGGGCCCGCTACGCCGGCTAATCGGGCCGCGTAAAGCTCGGCGCCTCCCGTGCCGACCCGCAACCCGCGCGATGTCCCTCACTCGTGATGGCGCCGCACTCAGGACAGACCAGGTGCGCCCAGCAGACCGGGTCGCCGCCTTCCTCATACTCGGGTCCCGTGGCGGGCTCCGCCCGTGCCGGGTGCGCACTGTCCGTCGCGTTGGCCTCCGCGCCACGGAGGGCGCGCGCCCAGCCGACCATGTCTTCTCCCACCCTTGCTCCCGCCTCTCTTCTTTTACACAAAGAATGCTATAAATAATAAAGTGCCGTAGATCGCCCGGCCACCCGCAGGAGGACAAGACGCGCCGATGGCCGCAGCTGCGCCGTTCTAGCCGGCCAACGTTCCGGTGCCTCGCGGTCCTCTGATCAGCGGCCGCCCGCCAACTCGGGGAGGGCCGGGCCATGGTGCCTGAACGCCCAGCGGAGCAGGCCATGTCCGGCTTCCAGTTCCAGCGGCGATGGCGGTATGGCCAGGACCGGGCAGGCCGCGTGAGCCAGGCAGTACCGGCTGGTGTACCCGCCGGCCACGCGCCCTGCGGTGCCGCGTCGGCCGGCGCCAATGACCAGCAGGTCACCGGCGCGACTCGCGGCGCGGACCAGGACCGGGCCCGCCGGGCCGCGGACCGCCAGCGGTTCGACCACAACATCGGCGGGCAGGCCGCCGAACGCGGCGGCCAAGGCATCGCGCAGGCGCTCCCCGGCGGCCTGCTCCCATTCCCGCCGCAGGTACGGCGACGGGTACCCGCGCTCGGCGGCCTCGCCACCCGGCGGGACCCATGCCAGCAGGAGGATCAGCGTGGCGTCGTGACCGCGGGCCAGCGCCGCGGCGTAACGCAGCGCGCGCAGGTTCCGCGGCGACCCGCTCACGCCGGCGATGACACGGCAGACCGCTGACATGTCGGCCTCCTTCCACCAGGCCGGGGACCATCGCGGCGTTGCTGGGACCACCTGACAGCGGACGCGATCCCGGAGGCAGCCCCCGGCAGACCTCGATTCTTTCCCGGGCATGCCGCTCCCAGCCTGTTCCGTCCTAGTACACCCCGGGACGGTGTCGGCGCCATGGAAATGACATGGCGACGGCGTGGAGGCATGGCGACTGGCCCGGAGGCCGGTCGCGACTGCCGCGCGGAGACGGCCGAGGAGGGACAATGCCTCCTGCCGCGGGTCCGGCGCCGACGTCACCCCCGGAACGCGGGCTGGCGGGACCGCAGCAGATCAGCCTCACCGCCGCCCGCGACCAGCAGCCAGCCCGGCGGTTCTCCATCGTTCCTCCACAGCGCCCACATACTCGCTTCATTCGCGGCGCGGTAACTGGCCGAATCCGGTGACCGAGGAGGAGAGATGCCAGACCGAACGCCCGCAGCCGAGAACCGCCATCAGGAGGATCCCGCCCGCGCCGGCTACTTCGCTCCTCTTGCGTCGGCCAGGCACATGATGCTCACCACGTTCAAGCCAGATGGCGGTCCGGCGTCCGCCGTCGTTGACGGCGTGGTCGATGGCGATCGGGCCTACTTCCGGGCCCCGAGCCACTCGACCACGGCGACGAACCTCCGGCATACAGACGAGGTGCAGGTGGCGCCGTGCGGTGCGCTGGGCTTCTTGGTCCTCGCGCCGCCGCTGGACGCGGTCGCGCGACCGCTGCCCGACGAGGAGGCCAGCGGGGTCGCCGGGGAACTGGCCCGCAAGCACCGGGTCTGGCAGCGTTTCCTGCTCCCGCTGATCCAGAGGGTGCGGCGCCAGCGGGTGGTGTATTACGAGCTTCTGACGTACGAGGCTGCGGCGGCCACGACGTATGGCCGAGGGACGTCCGATGTTCCCGGCCGCCCGGCAACCGATCCGCGGAGTAAGGAGCCTGGAGCCGTCACGATTGCCGTCGTGAAGATCCCCGGTCCCTTTCCGTGGCGGTAGTAAGTCCCGGCGCCCGGCTCCGGGGCGTTGACCCCGTGCCTGATCAGCGAGCGGCAGCATCCGCTGTGCCCGACGGCTCGACAGCGCGGCGAATATCTGACGGCCGACCTCGCGAGCATGCCCGGTTTGCCGTTAAGCCACTTTTGCGATTTGACCGCCTACAGCGGTCGTGAGTTTCTCGTGAGCGGCAGATAGCGCCCAGGTGTCGATCGCTTCGACCGGACAATCGTCGGCGCCCCAGGCCACGATGACATCCGCCACCGCCTGTGCCTCAGCCACGGTGAACTCCACGGTAGGCATCGCCTCTCCCTTCAGACTCCATGCGTATCGGGCCGAAAGCGGCTCCGGACATTGACGATGCCAGCGGCAAGCGCGAACGGCATGCAGACAGCGTGCAGAACGTATGGGGACGCTGCCGCCGTCGCGCCCGGAGCACCCCGGCGGCGTCAGGCGGCGTGTCCCCGCGCTGGCCGCGGCCGGCTTGGCGGGCGCCGCGCCCTGTCCATGAGCTCGGCAATCTCGTCCAGCCCGGCGGCGGCAACGTTCGGGAGATCGCAAAGAACGGTCACGTCACGGACTGCCTTGGCGTGGCCTGGGGGCGAGGCCGCCACCGTCCCGGCCGGTGGCGGCGCGGCCTGGGGCACCCGCAGCCCGCCGGCTGACATCCCCTCGCCCCCGCCCATCCGCGCTCCGCGCCGTCTGCACACCGTCTCCAAGACGATGGCCTTGCCTGTGTCGCATCGGCTCCCTGTGGTGGGGCAGCCACCGAAGAAGAGGATGAGACGAGATGAGCAGGACGAGAGGAAGCGCTCGCAGGCGCCGGCTCGTCACGGCGGCGGCGGCCGGAACGACGGCACTGCTGTTGGGCGGGATCGTGGTGGCGACCGCGGGGCCGGCCCGGGCCGCGACCGCGGATCCGGTCACGGTCGCGGCAGCCTCAGCGCAGCAGCTGCTGCGTGAAGGCAGCCGTGGCGCGGCGGTCAGCGACTGGCAGGAAACGCTGAACAAGCTTGCGGCCAAGGGCACGCCAGCCCAGGGGAAGGTCGCTGTTGACGGCATCTTCGGACCGAAGACGAAGGCCGCCACCCAGACCTTCCAGCGCTGGGCGGGCGTCGCCGTCGACGGGATCGTCGGGCCGCAGACCCGGGCGGCGGCCGCGGTGGCGCTGTCGTCAGCCGCCCTTGACCCCAATTCGCACCTGAAGCCAGTGCTGCACGAGGGCAGCCGCGGCACGGCGGTTTCGGACTGGCAGGCCACCCTGAACAAGCTGGCCGAAGCCGGCAAGCCGGGCCAGGCGAAGATCGCGGTAGACGGCATCTTCGGAGCGAAGACGAAGGCGGCGACGCAGGCGTTCCAGCAGTGGGCGCACATCACCGTCGACGGCATCGTCGGGGTGAACACCTACACCGCGGCAGCCCAGGCGCTCGGCTAACGCTGCTGAAATGTCCCCCGACCGGGGCAGGATCAGCGCAGGGAAGCAGATCAGGCCGCCGGCGACGATAACCTGACAATGAAGCCCGCGAACGGCGAACCTGGTCGGAGCCCGGGAATCGCACCCCCGGGCTCCCGCAGAACAAAGCGCGAGCCTCTCGGTTCGCTCGGCTCTCCTTATCGCGATCCGGTCTTAACGCAATCCGGCCAGCTCTCGCGTCCAGCCTCAGTGGGTGAACAGCCGGGGTCCCGTTTCGGTCCCGCCGGACCGCTCCCGTCACGTGCCTAGCCCCGTTCCGGCAACGCCGAAGGCCCTGGCGGCGACTGCGGGGCTTGCTTGGCCTGGCAGCATGCGGTCGCGAACTAGCCCGCCTACCTGAACGGCGTGACCGCGCAGTACCCCCTGTCCGACGCGGCGCGCCTCGCGATATACGAATCAGTACGAAGATCATGAACACGTCCCGATAGGCCAGACGTGTCAGTTGCGGAGGCGGTGAGAGGTAATGGCGGCGACGGTGCTGGTCGTTGAGGATGAGCGTAAACTGCGCGATCTTGTCCGGTCCTACCTGGAGCGGGCTGGGTTCACCGTGTTGTCCACCGGCTCGGGGGCCGAGGCGATCAGCATGGCGGCCAGGACGTCACCCGACCTGGTGGTGCTCGACCTGGGCCTGCCTGACGTGCCCGGCGAGACGGTGGCCCGCAAGCTGCGGGCGGTGGCGGCCACGCCCATCTTGATGCTGACCGCCAAGACCACCGAGGAGGACCGCATCCGCGGGCTCGAGCTCGGCGCCGACGATTATGTGACCAAGCCGTTCAGCCCGCGGGAACTGGTGCTGCGGGTGCAGGCGATCCTGCGCCGTGGCGCCCGGGCTGCCGGGCAGGAGGTGACCAGTTACGGCGGGGGCCTGCTGGCCATCGACGAGCCGCGGCGGACGGTGACGGTGCGGGGTCAGGCGGTCAGCCTGACGCCGACCGAGTGGGGCATCCTGGTCGCGCTGGCGACGGTGCCGGGCCGGGTGTATTCGCGGTTCGAGCTGATCAACCGGGTGCGGGGGTACGAGTTCGAAGGATACGAGCGCACCGTGGACTCGCACGTGAAGAATCTGCGCCGCAAGATCGAAGACGACCCCGCGGATCCCGTCATCCTGCAGACCGTCCTCGGCGGCGGGTACCGGCTCGGGCTGGCCCGCGATGACTGACAACGCCAGTGTGCCGGGGCCCGGTGCGCGCGGCGGCGCGCTGGCGCTGCGGCTCGCGCTGGCGTTCGTCGCGGTCGCGCTCGCGGCGGTGGCGCTGCTCGCCGGGCTCACCGCCGCGTTCGCCGCCTCGGATATCTCGTCCCTGGCCAGCCAGCAGCACGGGGAGCTGACCGGGGCTATCGCGGTGGCGGCCGGGGCGGTCTGGGACCGGAATAACACCTGGGCCGGTGCCGACCTTTCTCCGGTTCTTGACCTGGCCGCGCGGACCGGCACGGACGTCCAGATAAGCGACGCGGCCGGTCACGCCGTCGCGTCCTCGCCCGGCTTCGCCGCCCAGACAGGCCCGCAAGCGAGTGCGCCTGTCACGGTCCGCGGGCAGCGCGTGGGAACGGTGCTGGCCCGCTTCACCGGTTCGGGGATCAATGCCGCCGACGGCGTGCTGCAGACCGCGCTGCTGCGGGCCATTGCCGGGGCGGCCGGCCTGGCTGCGCTGCTGGCGTTGGTCACCGCCTTGGTGGTGGCCCGGCGGATCACCCGCCCGGTCGCCCGGCTGATCGCGGTGACCCGGGCGATGGCGGCCGGGGACCGCGCCGTCCGGGTGGGGGGGATCCGGGCGGCCGGGGAGCTGCGCGAGCTGGCGGGGGCGTTCGACCAGATGGCAGGGACACTGGACCGGCAGGAACAGATCCGACGGAATCTGGTCGCTGATCTGGCTCATGAGCTGCGCACCCCGATCGCGGTGCTGCAGGCCGGCCACGAGGCCCTGCTGGACGGGGTGGCCGAGCCGACTCCTGCCGAGCTGGGATCGCTGCGCGATGAGGTGCTGCGCCTGTCGCGGATGGTCGGTGACCTGCAGACGCTGGCCGCTGCTGACGCCGCCTCGCTGCACCTGGCGCGGCGCCGCTGCGACCTGGCCGCAGTCGCCGCCGACGCGGCCGGCAGCCTGGCCCGCCGATTCGAGACGGCAGGCATCACGGTGCAGCAGCAGCTGACGCCGGCGCCGGTGCTGGCCGACCCGCACTGGCTGCACCAGGTGATCACCAATCTGCTCACCAACGCGCTGAAGTTCACCCACTCCGGGGGCCTGGTCACCGTCTTCACCGGGCAGGCAGGCCCGGACGCGGTGCTGCGGGTTACCGACACCGGCGTGGGCATTTCAGCTGAGGACCTGCCGCACATTTTCGACCGGTTCTGGCGCGGTCAGCAGGCCGCCCAGGTTTCCGGCAGCGGCATCGGCCTGGCCGTCGCCGCCGAACTCGCCCAGGCCCACGGCGGCCGCCTGACCGCGACCAGCCAGCCGGGCGAGGGCACCCAGATGACACTGACCCTGCCAGCAGCCTGATCCGGGCTACCGCCCGTCGTCGTCAGGGCGACTCCGTCGCACCTGTAACTGAACGGTTCGGTGGCGGCGCTTCTTGAGCGTGACCGCGATGGCCTTACGTTCCCCGGCCGGCGGCCGGCTTTTCCATCTCGTCTCCATCATCGCTGCGCCCGAGTTTCACAGACCCCAGCGATAGTGATGGCAAGTCCCGCGCAAGCCGTTTCCGGTTTGCGCGAACCTAAAGGAGCACCCGATGATTTCTGTACCAGCTGCGGCTTCCCTGAAGATGCCAGTGGCTCCCGCCGGCGGACCGTGGGCTCGGGCAGAAAACATCCTGGTCGTGACCGCCCGGCCCGGACAGGAGTCCGCGGACCTGGGCGGAGCGCTGTACGCCTTCCGCCGCAGCGGCGCCTGGCTGGGCCTGCTGTGCCTGACCCGCGGTGAGGCCTCGCCGCTGAACTCGACCCGGGGCGGCAGGCTGGAGGCCGTCAGGCCCTGGGAACTGCAGTTGGCCGCGGGCGTCCTGGGCATCTCCTCGGTCGCCGTGGCCAGCTACCCTGACGGCCGGCTGCGCAGCTATCCGGGGTCCGAGCTAGCCGAGCGTGTGCGGCGCGCCATCCGCCAGCACCGCGCGGACCTGCTAGTGGTCACCGACCCCGAGGCGGGCCACCCGGACGACGCCGCGGTCGCCGCGGCCGCGTGCGCCGCCGCCAGGCAGGAGGGCCTCCCAGTCGTGGCGTGCACGGGGCCGGGCGGCCGCGGTGCCTGGATGGTCGAGCTCGGCACTGAAGCCGCCACCGCCCGCACCATCCAGAAATCCGCCGCTGCCGCGCACGCAAGCCAGTCCGATGGGCTGCCCGAACTGACCCGCCGCATCGACCTGCTCGACAGCCGCGAATACCTGCGGTGGCTGGAACCCCCGCTCCGGTCACCTGAACCATTCGGATCCGCCGTCCGCTCCAACGGGCCGGCGGGAGGGCCCAGCATTGAGGGCATCCCGCCGCAAAGGCCGATGCCTGCGCCGAGATCATCGATGCCACCTGGTCATAGCGCACAGGACAACCGAGCCCGGATCAAGGGAGAAGCGCGTCATGATTCACCGGCCTGGTGACCAGCCGGTCACCAGGCGCGCCAGCGATGCCGTGCGGGTGCCGCGGCGGAACCAGCCGACCCGGCTGGTGGCCGTCAGCCTGGTGACCGGCGGCTGCGGGCTGGTATATGCGGCGTACCGCGGCTACTACGGGCTCGGCGGGACCGCCGGCATGTTCGGCACGCCGGCCTCGCCCGCCCAGTGGCGGGCCGTCAACCTGGCCGCCGCCGCGATGCTGCTCGCGGTCGCGCTGCTGCCCGTGGCCGCGCTTCCGCTGTGGCCCCGCAGGTGGCCGCGGCGCGTCCTGCTGGCGTCGTGCTGGGTGCTCGCGGTCGGGTTCGTCATGCATGCCCTGGTTTCCGACATCCAGCGGGTGCTGAGCCTGGCCGGCGTGGTGCACCTGCGTTACCCCTTCTTCACCGCGATCGACAAGCGCGCCGCCGACATCCAGGACCTGACGTTCAACGAGGCGTGGTTCCTGGCCGAAGGGCTGCTGTGGGCCGTCCTGGCGCTGATGGTCCTCGGCCCGTCACCGGCCCGCCGATGGTGGGCCGGAACCGCGATCGCCGCGACCGCGCTGCTGACAGCAACCGGAGTGCTCAGCACCCTGCACGTCATCGGCCGCATCATCATCTTCTGACGCACCCCCGTGGACCACGACCTTCGGAATCCGTCGCCCTCAACCGGACGGGAGACGCCGGCTGGCCGTCCGCTCGGTTGTCAGGGTTCCGGCTCGGAACTCAGCTGCTGCTGGCTGCTCGGCCGCCTCGCCTCCATCTGGCCAATCACAACCCCGCCTGCTCGCCGTCGGATGCGCTAGCCAGCCGACATCGGCATGGTGCCAATCGACCTGGCCGCGGCCGTGAACTGGGCCAACGAGACCGGCTCAGGTGAGTCTATGGCCCGCGACCAGTCAAGACCGCGACTTCCAAGCCGGTTCCGGCGCCATCCTGGCCCAGGGCGGCTGATAACCCGAACTGCCGCGCCGGCAGCCGATGCCCAGACCCTGCCTGCATGCGGCTGATCGGCTGTATGTGCAGATTCGCGGCACCTGCCTAGAGCGACGCGTGAGCGTCTTCGGCGGAAGCCTAGAGAAGGGAGAAGGGCCATGACGCAAACGGCCACAGGAGGGATTTCACAGCGTCGGCCGCAATGGCGCGGGCCGGGTTATGACGAGCCCGCCTGAGCCCACCAGCTTGGCGGGTCGCTTGCCGGGAAGGATCCGAGCCCGCACTCGTGGACAATGTCACCGGCCGGCGGCGACTCGCTCGGCGCCGGCGGCTCGAGTCGCGCCGGCTGGGCGTGAATTGCCGGAGAGCTCATGATTCCTCGCCTCCTCAGGCCTTAGCAGCCCGGTGAGCACGGCTGCCCTCGCTGATCGAGAGGGCAGCCGGCTCTGACCGGGTTCGGGTGCCAGCGCGGCTGAGCTGACACCCAGACTCCTCATTGTGGCCGGCGTGCTTCAGGCCGGTGCGCCGGCGGCTTCCGAGCGGCCACGGCACGACGTGCGCTCGATTCTCTGGACGTCTGGCGCCGGCCAGTAGTGAACGAGAGCGGCGTTCGCGATGCCGATTGACCTAGTAGCGGAGGATGGCTCCGGCTCCTCCGGCGCGAATCAGCTCCGGAGTGTCCGCAGGCAGCACGGTCACCTCGGCACCGGAGATCACGGCTTGCTCGACAGCACGCTCGACGAGCATCTGGACAGATGGCCAGCCCAGGGCGGCTTGCGTCTGCGGGTCGAGCACGGCCGGGTCCGGGGCGGCGTCGGCGCCGACGATCAGGTGACGGACGCGGTGGTGCACCAGGCTGTCGGTTACCTCCGGCCAGCCGATCGCCGCCTCAGCCCCTGCGAACGCGCGCCTGATCGTCTCTTCGGCGAGTTCCCGCGCCTGCCGGAGGGCGGCGTGGTGCAGTGCGCCGTCCAGACGTTCAGCGACCGCGGCGTGGTCTTCCCAGATCAGGTTCGCATCGATGGCGGCGGCTACCAGACCGGACGCCGGCTCGGGCAGCCGCTGAAGGAAGGGACCGGTAACCCGCGGTTCACCGGCCAGCAGGATCCGCTGCCAGCCCTTGCCGGCGACCTGGACGCCGACGGCTTGGGCGGTCGCGCGCAGGAAGCGCTGATGCCACTCCTTCACTCGCTGGTCGAACTCGGCGACGTGCATGCCGGCGGGTGAGCGGCCGGGGTATCCGACGTAGCCGTCGTAGTCGCGCCACCGGCCGGGTTCGATCTCATACAGTGACCGCGCCGGCTCGGTGACGCGGCCGTCTTGCCAGTGCAGCAGCCGGATCGCCTCCGCGCTGACCAGAACCAGGCCGACCGGGCGGCCGCGCCCCGCGACCTCGGCCAGCGGCGAGACGTAGGGGCGGTCGTCCCAGCGGACCAGCGTCTTCAGCGGTGGCAGCTGCAGCGTGAACCGGTGATCAAGAGTGCCGTCTGTGGTCTGGAACCAGGCCAGTCCCCGGCCCCGCTCGGCGGGTTCCAGCGCGAGCACGTCGCGTTCTACCTGCTCTCGCAGGTCCCGGAACGCCATCCGGCGCTGACGCGACTCGCGCATGTCGACCTCGTGGCTCACCTCGCGCAGGCTGTTTCGCAGCTCGACCAGCCATCCCGGCACGGCTGCCGTGTTGGCCGGGTCTCGTGGATCGGTTCGCACGTACAGGCTCAGGACCGGCGTGCCCGGCTGCCTCATCGCCAGGTCACGGATCTGGTCCATCGAGAGCGTCACGACGTTTGCCTGGTTCTTCACCATGCCGCGGGCGCGCCAGCGGGTTTCTGTGGACAGGTCCATGTGTCTTATCCGTTCGGTGATTTGCGGTGGGAGTTCTCACCCTTGATGGCAGCCGGCCTGAGTGCAGCGAGTGTGCCCCTCCTGTGGCGGTCAGATGGAGATCGCCGATCAGATCCACAGCCGAGGTCATCGCGCCAACTGTCTGTGCCGCCCCTGCGGAAGTCCCGCCGTCCGCGGTCATCGCCTCGGCCGCGGCAATCAGCCCCAGATGAGATGCCCGGACCGGTTCGCCGCCGGGCTCAGACTCCTTATTCCGCCGATCGATTATTGAGCGGTCAGGAACACCAGAAGCCCCGCGATCGTAGGTCATGGCCGCCGCGCCCCCATAGGTCAGAAGCTCGTAGTGCACCATCTGCCGTCGCGTCCGGCGAAGCAGCGGGATCAGCAAACGCTCCCGAACCGGGTACTTGCGGGCCAGTTTCCCGGCGATCCGGCCGTTCCTACAGTCCCGCCCGGACGAAGACCGCCTGGCCTGGCCGTTACCGGGCGGCCCCGGGGGCGTGCGAGGCTGAGGCCGGGTCCGGCCATTGGGGAAGTCCGGCTGTGTGGTCTTGTTTTCTCCGGGCTGGCGGCCACCAGTTCTCCAGGCTGGTGGTCGCGTGTTCTCCCGGCGGGCGGGGTTAGGTGGCCAGCGGGATCACCTGGAGCCGGTGCGCGCCGAGGTGACCGGGCAACCAGCGGATCGAGCGGGAACGCGGCTGCGGGCACTGCACCCAGGGCGCGGCCCAGCCGGGGGGCGCCAGTGCAGTACGGGCCGCGGATCGCCGCGGTCATCGTCTACCTGTACGCCAGGCAGTTCCAGCGAGCGTCGCCGCCGGATCGCCAATCACGCATCACAGCCAGGACACTGGCGACCCGCCCCTACGGGGTTAGCGGAGTCAGGCATGGATGCCGCATTCGGTCTTGCCTGTCCCCGCCCAGCGCCCGCTGCGCGAGTCGGCGCCGGGCTCGACCCGGGTCGTGCAGGTCGCGCAGCCGATCGAGGGGTAGCCGTCGTGGACCAGCGGGTTGACCAGCACGCCGTTGGTGGTGATGTAGTCATCGAGCTGCTTCTGGGTCCAGCTGACGATCGGGTTGACCTTGACCATCTCCCGCCGGTCGTCCCACTCGACCACCTGGGTCTGGCGGCGGTTGCTGGTCTCGTCCCGGCGTACACCGGTGATCCACGCGTCATAGTTGGTCAGCGCGCGCTCCAGCGGCTCGACCTTGCGCAGGGAGCAGCACAGGTCCGGGTCGCGCCCGTAGAGCCTGGGGCCCAGCTCGGCGTCCTGCTCGGCCACGGTGCGAGACGGGGTGACGTTGACCAGGCGGACCGGGTAAACGACCTCCACGGCGTCCCGGGTGCCAATCGTCTCGGCGAAGTGGTAGCCGGTGTCGAGGAAGACCACGTCGATGCCGGGCCGGACGGCCGAAGCCAGGTGGATGATCACGGCATCGGTCATGGACGAGGTGATGCAGATCCGGTCCCCGAACGTATCGGTAGCCCAGCGGATGACCTCTTCGGCCGGTGCGGCGGCGAGTTCGTCAGCGGCTTGTTCGGCGAGGGTTTGCATGGGCTCGGGGTCCTTGAGGCTGGTTCGCGCCGGGCCGGGGATCGTGTGGGCGGGCAGTGCGCTGGAGACCATGACACGCAGCGTGCGGCGGGTTTGTGAAGGACCACTGAAATCAAGCTGCCTTCAGCGACCTCCCAGCAGACTCTCAGCCTGGCGCGGTTTTCTGGCAGTATGAGATTGAAGACCCGCCCGTCGATGGTCGTGCCGTACCGCTTGATGTGCGCCCGGAGCAGAACGACCAGGACCGGGGGGATGGGGATGGTGCGGGTCTCGTTGTCTGCGCGGTGCTTCAGGCCGCGTTCCTGGCGGGCGGTTCCCTCATCGGTCCAGGCCCGCCCGGCCCGCGATGCCGAGGCCGACAAGACGATACGTCCCTACCCG
>Ga0335072_10011273_pt1 | contig 12814 bp, 8 predicted proteins | sample Lox_Sample_21_FD_206725 | JGI IMG/M metagenome (GOLD analysis project Ga0335072, IMG submission 206725) | Soil microbial communities from Loxahatchee National Wildlife Refuge, Florida, United States - Lox_Sample_2.1 | ecosystem: Environmental > Terrestrial > Soil > Wetlands | place: USA: Florida...
ACGTTTGCTATCTCGCCTGCGCGCGCAAGCTGCTGGATGCGCGGGATGCCGTGTTCCCGCAATTCGCCACGCACAACGCGCAGACGCTGGCTTCGATTTTCGAAATGGCCGGTCCGGATTTCCGCCCGGGCCAATACGAATTCCAGTGCCTGCATGGCATGGGCGAGCCGCTGTACCAACAAGTGGTGGGACCGCATGGACTGGACCGTCCATGCCGCATCTATGCCCCGGTCGGCACCCACGAGACGCTGCTGCCTTACCTGGTGCGCCGCCTGTTGGAAAACGGCGCCAACACATCCTTCGTCAACAAGATCGCCAACCAGCAGGTGCCAATCGAAACGTTGATCGCCGATCCGGCAGCAGAGGCACGCAGCATCGATCCGCCCGGTTCGCCGCACCCCAAGATCCGTGGGCCGCACGATCTCTTCTTGCCGATACGCGCCAATTCGACCGGCCTGGACCTCAGCAACGAACAAGACCTGGCGTCGCTGGCGAAAGGCACGTCTGCGAGTGTCGCGATGCATTGGGACGCGGTCCCGATCCTGGCCCACGACGGGCCGTTGTCGGCCGGGAAGGTCGGGTCCGGTGCATCGCGCGACGTACTCAACCCGGCGAACAACCATGACCACGTCGGCACGGTCATCGATACGCCGCCAGACCTGATCGATGCTGCATGCGCAAGTGCGGCCGGCTCCGCACCCGGCTGGGCCGGCACGCCTCCGTCGGAACGAGCCGCCATACTGCACCGGGCCGCGGATCTGCTCCAGGCGAGACTTCCGACCCTGGCCGGCCTGATCGTGCGCGAGGCCGGCAGGACACTGCCCGCCGCGATCGGTGAGGTACGCGAAGCCATCGATTTTCTGCGCTATTATTCAACCGAAATCCTGACCAGTTTCGACAACGCAACGCACCGCCCCCTGGGTGCGGTGGCCGCGATCAGCCCGTGGAACTTCCCGTTGTCGATCTTCACCGGCCAGATCGCCGGTGCGCTCGCCGCAGGCAACGTCGTGCTGGCAAAGCCGGCGGAACAAACGCCGCTGATCGCCGCCGCCGCGGTGCGGTTGCTGCACGAAGCAGGCGTGCCGCGCGGTGCCCTGCAATTGCTTCCAGGCGACGGGTCCGTCGGTGCCGCGCTGGTTGCCAACCCGCGCGTCTGCGGCGTTGTGTTCACTGGTTCCACCGAAGCGGCACGATCGATCCAGCGCAGCCTGGCAGCGCGACTGGACCCGCGTGGTGCCCCGATCCCGCTGATCGCCGAGACCGGCGGGCAGAATGCGATGGTCGTCGATTCCTCCGCGCTGCCGGAGCAAGCGGTGGCCGATATCATCGCATCGGGATTCGACAGTGCCGGCCAGCGATGTTCGTCGCTGCGCCTGCTGCTGGTGCAGGACGCGATCGCCGATCGTCTGCTGGACATGCTGCGTGGCGCAATCGTGGAACTGCATGTCGGGCGGCCGGACCGGCTCGACACCGATATCGGTCCGGTGATCACAGAGGAAGCGCGCGGCACCATCCTGCGCCACATTGAAACGATGCGGCAGCGCGGATTTCCGGTGTTCTCCACAGCACTATCACCGGACTGTGCCGATGGCACCTTCGTCACGCCGGCGCTGATCGAAATTCCCGACCCGTCGGTGCTGGAACGCGAAGTATTCGGCCCCGTGATTCATGTCGTGCGGTATCGCCGCGAAAATCTGGACGCGATGATAGAGCAAGTGAACATGCTCGGGTACGGGCTGACCTCCGGCATCCATTCGCGTATCGACGAGACCATCGCGCACGCCACGGAACGAATCAGCGCCGGCAATATCTATGTAAACCGCAATATCATCGGCGCCGTCGTCGGCGTGCAGCCGTTTGGCGGCCACGGTCTCTCAGGCACCGGGCCAAAGGCGGGCGGCCCACTCTATCTGCGGCGCCTTGTGGCCGAACAACCGGCCGCCTCGTCATGGCCGGGCCTGACCCGGCCATCTACGCAAAATCGATCGGGCGACGCCATTCCGTCTGCACCCGATCAACTCGGGAGGATGGCCGGGTTAAGCCCGGCCATGACGGGTTGTCTCCCTGAGGCGTTCCGACAGTTCCTGTCATTCCTGCAATCCGAAGTGCCGGCCAGCGACATTGCGGCGCTGGCAGCCCATGGCCAAATAACGCCTCATGACCTGCGTATCGAACTCGCCGGACCGGTGGGAGAGCAGAATACGTATCGGCTGACGCCGCGCGGCGACGTGCTGTGCGTCGCGACGGCGCGCGCCGCTGCGATGAGGCAGATCGCCGCGGCGCTCGCCACCGGCAACCGCGCGCTCGTGTGCTGCACTGAGGATTTCCCGGAACTCGATCGCCTGCCCGATCCGCTGCGGCATTCCATCGTGCCGTGCAAACCGGGCACTCCGCCTGCCGCCGCAGCGGCGTTGTTCGATGGTACGCCGGACGCGCTGTTGCGGCTGAATGCGCAGCTTGCGATTCGCGATGGGCCGATCGTCCCGGTGTTCGTGGCATCGGCCGGACGCTATCCGCTCGAATTCCTGCTGATGGAACAAGCGATCAGCATCAATACGGCAGCCGCCGGCGGTAACGCCAGCCTGATGATGATCGGCTGACAAAACGCCCGCCATCGAGCTTGGTCCGTTTCGCGGCCCATGCCCGCCAGGGGAGGCAAAGCGCTTTGGGAGGGAAAGCACGCTGGGACGGAAAGCGCTGTGCATGACAGACGGCGCACCCTGCGCTATCGTGTACGCAACAACCATCCCGTGCCGGCAAATAAACACAGCAAAGGCACGAGCAACAGAGAGGAAACGCATGGCGCAGACGATCGAGGCCTATGTCGGCGACGCGATGGACAACGCGCGCATGGGGCCAATCCACTGGCGAGTGCTTGGACTCGTCGCGGCGGGCTACTTCATCGACGTGATCGACTACACGATGTTCGGCGCCATGACGCCGGACATGATTCATAGCGGATTCCTCGACGCCTCCGGCGCCGCGATGGTGAACAGTGTGACGCTGATCGGTTTGTTCCTGGGCGCGCTGGGACAGGGCGAATTCACCGATCGCTTCGGCCGCAAGGCGGTCTATCAGTTCAACCTGCTGTTGTTCGGTGTGGCGACGATCGCCGGTGCCTGGATGCCGAACCTGACCTGGCTGCTGGTGTGCCGGTTCCTCGCCGGCATCGGGCTCGGCGCCGAGCAACCACTGTGCTTTGCATACACCGCGGAATACGCACCCAAGCACAACCGCGGCCGCATCATCGCGCTGATGCAGTTCATCGGCGGCGCCTGGCCCTGGCCGGTCGGCGCCCTGTTCGTGCTGGAGTTTCGCGACATCCTGCATTGGCGCGGTATCTGGACCGTGGTGGGAGTCGTCGCACTGATCGTCTTCCTGCTGCGCTTCTCGCTGCCCGAATCGCCACGTTGGCTGGCAACGCACGGCCAGGGGCAACGGGCGCTGAACCTGCTGCAGCGCATGGGACAGCGCACAGTGCCGCTGGACACGCTCAGTACCGATGCCGCAAGCGATACGCAAAGCGATCCGTTCGGCATCGTCTTCCGTGCCTTCCCAAGGCGAATCATTGCCAGCATGCTCTGCTTCGTCGCGTTCTTCGGCGTGGCGCTGGGTCTCGGGGCGTGGCTGCCGAACATGATGGCGACGACGCACGGGTTCACGATCAACAAATCCCTGGCTTACACGCTCGGCATGACGCTGGCTTTCCCCTGCGCCAGCGGCTTCATGATGTATGCCCTGGAGCGTTTCGGGCGGAAAGTGACAGCGGTTGCCGCCTTCATCCTGGCCGGAGTCTCGGCGGCCATTTTCGGCTTCGTGACCTCAGGCGCGACCTTCTTCGCCGTGGGATTTGTGATGATCTTTTTCGTTCAGCTCGCCGGGAATTCATCGCAGATCTTCATCTCGGAAGTCTTCCCGACCAATGCGCGCGCCACCGGCTTCGGGCTGGCGCAATCGGTGGGGCGGCTCGCGACTGCCGTGATCATCCCGACGATCCTTCTCATTCAGCGCAGTTACGGAATCAGCGCGGTGTTCGTGGCGATCGCCGCGGCGCTGGTGATCGCGGCAGTCGCGGTGACGCAGGTGGGGCCAGAGGCACGGGGGCTCGCGCTGGACGAGGTGGCTGCACCGACTGTCTGAGACCGCGAAAGGAGCGCCTGGCCCCAGGGCTACCCCGGCACTTCGACATCCAGCAGAGGCCCATACTGCTGGCTGCCGAATACGTGGCTTCAGGGTACTGCTCGGCACGCACGCAGCGATTACCCCGCCGCTGGCACTTTGTTGCTGAGCCAGCGCTGGCTGGTGGCGGGGCTCACCGCCGGGGCGGTGAAGGGCTGACCCTGGTTAACCGTTTGTTTGCCGGTTCCGTGGCAGCCTGGCCGCTGCGTCACCAGATAGAGAAGACAGATGGCCTTCGCCTTTGATACGCTGGGCTATGCCAAGCGCCTGCGTGATGCCGGCGTTCCGGCAAAGGAGGCGGAGGCACACGCGGAAGCCGCGCGCGAGTTCATCATGACGGAGCTGGTGACCAAAAGCGATCTGGACGTGACGCGGCGGGAGCTGGAAGCGTCGATGGACATCCGCGAGCAGCACCTCACGGCGCTCATCACGACCACCCGGCACGAGCTTGAAACCAGAATCCATCGGCTGGAGAGCAGGTTCGAAGCGATGGAACTGCGTCTGACCATCCGCATGGGCGGCATGATGGCCATCGCGGTCGCGATCCTTGCCGCGCTGATCAAGTTCTGATCGGGAAGCCCATTGGAGCGGGTGAAGGGAATCGAACCCTCGTATGCAGCTTGGGAAGCTGCCGTTCTACCATTGAACTACACCCGCTGAACCACACACGCGTGGCCGCCGCGCAATCTAGCCACCCCGGGTTGACGGCGCAATCGTCCATCCGTAGGTTTCGCGCCCGCCGGGATCGGCCCGGCCCTCGCGATTTGTCCGGCCGGATTGCGGCGAGGTAAAAGAAGCGCGCTAAAGAGGCCAGCGTAGGCCCGTCTTCCCGGGTCGAGGCTGCTCCATCGGTCGGGCCAACTGCGAAGGGCCCAGACGTCAATGACCACCCATACCAACAACCTCCGCCCCGCCACGCGGCTTGTGCATGGCGGCATCACCCGCAGCCAGCACGGCGAAACCGCCGAGGCACTCTACCTCACCTCCGGCTATGTCTATGACAGCGCCGAGCAAGCCGAAGGCACCTTCGCCGGCACGGTCGATCACTACCAGTATTCGCGCTTCGCCAACCCGACGATCAGCATGCTGGAGGAACGCCTCTGCCTGATCGAGGGCGCCGAAGCCTGCCGCACCACCGCCACCGGCATGGCCGCCGTGAATGCCGCCTTGCTCGCCCATCTGAAAGCCGGCGACCGTCTGGTGGCATCACGTGCCTTGTTCGGCTCCTGCCACTGGATCGTCTCCACCCTGCTGCCGAAATTCGGCATCCGCACCGAATTCGTCGATGGCAGCGACCTCGCCCAATGGCGCTCCGCCCTCGCCACGCCGGCCAATCTTGTGCTGCTGGAAACACCGTCCAATCCGATGCTGGAAATCGTCGATCTGGAGGCGGTGGCGGCGCTGGCGCACAACGCCGGCGCGATCGTGGTGGTGGACAACGTGTTCGCCACGCCCCTGCTGCAGCAGCCGCTGCAGTTGGGTGCCGACGTGGTGGTGTACTCCTGCACCAAGCATATCGACGGCCAGGGCCGCGTGCTCGGCGGTGCCGTCCTGAGCACGCGTAAATGGGTCAATGACGTGCTGCAGCCGTTCATCCGCAACACCGGGCCGGCGATGTCGCCGTTCACCGCCTGGGTGCTGCTGAAGGGGCTGGAAACATTGGCGCTGCGCGTCGATGCGTGTTGCCGCGCCGCCGCGTCGATTGCCGATTTCCTCGCCGATCAGCCCGGCGTGACGCGCGTCTGGTATCCATCCCGCGCCGATCATCCGCAGCGCGCGCTGGCCATGCGGCAGATGAAGGCGGGCGGCACAGTCGTGACATTCGAGGTAGCCGGCGGCAAGGAAGCAGCGTTCGCCGTGATGAACGCGTTCGGGCTGATCGCCGTGTCAAACAACCTGGGGGATTCGAAATCCCTGGCGACGCACCCCGCCACCACCACGCATATGCGCATCGGCGCCGAGGAGCGTGCGAAGCTGGGCATTACCGATGGGGTGATCCGCGTGTCGATCGGCCTTGAAGATCCGGATGATCTGAAGGACGACCTGACACAGGCGCTCGCGGCGATCGCACCAACCGCGGCGGCACGCGCCGCGGAGTAGCCAACCCTCGGACGCGCGCCGAGACAAGAAGCTGCTTCCGGCCCCGCGCCGACCCACCGCTTGCATCCCGATTCATTCCGTCGCCCAATTCCGCCGTGGACACCCGCCGGTAACGGCGGCAGAAGAGGGCGTCATGGATTTCGCAGCGGCCATGTTCTTCACCGACTACGCGGTCAGCGCCACCGAACTCGCGGTGGTGCTGGAAGAGCGCGGGTTCGAATCGCTGTGGGCACCGGAGCATTCGCATATTCCGCTGTCGCGCCGTTCGCCATTTCCGGCCGGCGGCGACCTGCCAAGAAAATACGCCGAGGCGATGGACCCCTTCGTCTCGCTGACCGCCGCGGCTGTGGTCACCCAGCGATTGCGGCTCGGCACCGGCGTCTGCCTCGTGACGCAGCGCGATCCGATCCAGACCGCCAAGCTGGTGGCCTCGATCGACCAGGTCTCCGGCGGCCGTTTCCTGTTCGGCATCGGTGCCGGGTGGAACGCCGAGGAAATGGCCGACCACGGCACCACCGATTTCAAATCGCGCTTCAAGCTGATGCGCGAGCGCATCGCCGCAATGCAGGCGATCTGGACCCAAACCGAGGCGGCATATCACGGCGACCTGCTCGACCTGCCGCCGATGCATGTCTGGCCGAAGCCGGTGCAAAAGCCGCACCCGCCTGTGATTGTCGGCGGTGCCTTCCCCTATGGCGCGCGGCGCGCGATCGCCTATGGCAACGGCTGGATCCCGCATCGCTCGCGGCCGCAATACGACGACGTCAGCACGTATATGCCTGAGTTCCGCGCCATGCTGCAGGCAGCGGGCCGCAATGTGTCCGACGTGCCGGTAACGGTGTGGGGACCGCCGCTGGATGGGGACGCCTTGCGGCGCTATCGCGACCTGGGAATTGCGCGGGTGGTCGTTAGTTTGGAGTCGGCCGGGCGCGATGCGGTGCTGCCTGTGCTGGACCAGTGGGCAAAGGCAATGCGCGGGATCTGACGGGAGCCGCTGCAACCACACACCTCTCCCACCCCTTGCCTCCCCACCCATTCCATTGCCCAATCCGCCGCATGGAAGACGCAATCGACCCCATCAAGCTGGAAATCATCCGCGGCGCCATCCGCGCCGCCCAGGCGGAGATGGACGCGCTGCTGGAACGCACCGCCATCAGCGCCTTCATCCGCGAGAAGAAGGATTTTTATACCGCCCTGTTCGATGCCGACGGCGTCATGGTGGTCGGCTCCATGGTGCCGATCTTCGGCGACATCACCGGCCCCGTCTTCGCCCGCTTCCCACCCGACACCATGCAGCCCGGCGATCTCTATTGGTACAACGACTGCTATGCCTCGCGCGGCGCGGTGTCGCATTCCAACGACCAGGTCTTCCTCGCCCCAGTCTTCCACCAAGGCAGGCGCGCCGCCTTCGTCATGGGCTGGGCGCATTTCTCCGATATCGGCGGACTGCGCCCTGGCTCGATCAGTTCTGATACCACCGACATCTTCCAGGAAGGCATCATCATCCCGCCAACCCGGCTGATCTCCGCCGGCAGCACCAATGAAGCAGCACTGGAGATCTTCTACCGCAACTCCCGCTACCCGGAGACCTGCCGTGGCGACACGCGCGCGCTGATGGCTTCGGTCGAGCTCGGCGTGCGCCGCACCGCCGAGATCGTCGCCCGTTTCGGCCCCGACACCGTCGCGCAAGCCTTCCGCGCCTTGTTCGACCGCACGCGCGCCCTGGTCCGCGCCCGCCTGCGCGAAACTTTTCCGCCTGGCACGCACCGCTTCGCCGACGCGATCGATTCCGACGGCCACGGCAACGGCCCGTTCTTCATCCGCCTTGCGCTGACCCGCACGGACGACGACCGCTTTATCCTCGACACCACGGCAACCGACGACCAGGCGCCCGGTCCGGTGAATTTCCTGATGAACCCGGATGTGCCGGGCATGGCGCTGGGCTTGTTCTTTCTCGGCGGCGACGCTGCCCAGGTGTGCAATGCCGGCGGACCGCGTGCGCTGGACGAAGTGCGCATCCGCGAAGGCTCGCTGCTGTGGCCACGCTTTCCCGCGCCGCTGGGGCTGCGCGGAATGACGATGATGCGCTTCCTCGCGGTGCTGAACGGGCTGGTCAACGTGGCCGGGGGAAAAGCGCCGGCGGCGCACTCGGCCTATGTGGTGATCCTGCTGCGCGGGACCGCGGAGGGAAAACCATTCCTGATGTCGGACGGCCTGGGCGTCGGCTATGGCGCGCGCCCGAACGCCGACGGCATCGACGCGGTGTATTTCGTGGCGCAGGAGAACTATCCGGTCGAGTTCCTGGAACTCGGCTACCCGGTGCGCCTGCTGCGCTACGGCATCCACCGCGACAGCGGCGGCGCGGGGCGCTTTCGCGGCGGCTGCGGCGTGGTGCGCGAATACGAAGTACTGGCCGAGCATGCGGTGCTGTCGATGCGGATCGACAGCGTGGTGAACCCGCCCTGGGGCGTCGCCGGTGGCAGATCGGGCGGCACCGGCCGCGCGGTGGTGAACCCCGGCACGCCGGACGAACGCGTGCTGGCGCCGCTGTCGGATGGCACGGTGCTGCGCCGCGGCGACATCCTGCTGATCGAAACCGGCGGCGGCGGCGGCCACGGCCACCCGTTCGACCGCCCGGCAGAGCAAGTGGCACAGGACATCCGCGACGGATTTGTTTCGGTGGAGGCGGCGCGGCGCGAGTATGGCGTGGTGGTACGCGACGGCGTTTTGGACGCTGCCGCAACGGATGCACTGCGCTCCACGCGGCCGGAGGCGCGTGCATTTCATCGACGGGAGTATGTCGATGCGATCGGGTGAGGCTGGTTGTCCACGCCCAGAGGCCGCGCAGCGCGGCGCAGGTGAGTTTCGCTCATTTCGCTCCACGTGCCACCCGTGAATTGGAAAATGCGGCTGAACGCATCGCCGGGGACAGGCCGGAGGTGGCAGAGGCGTTCCTGCAAGCCACATTGAAGGCTGCTGCCAGCGTTGTGTCGCGAGGCCCGGACTGGGAAGTAGCCGCCCTTATTTGCCACCCCGATATCGATGCTGGCCTTTGACCCGCTACGGCTACCTTCTCGTCCACGACGCGTCCGCGGAGCCCGTGCGAATCCTTCGGGTAGTACACATGCGGCGGGATTTGCCGCGCGCATTGTTGGAACTGCGGGACTGAACGCGACCCATGACGAGAGCGACCACCAAAAATAGCAACCGCCGCAGGGCGCTGCTATGATCGCCGCATGGATCAGCCCGAAAATCTCACTGTCATGCAGAGCGCTGTCCTGAACCGCCTCCGCGAAGCCCTTCGCGCCTACTACGGAGACAGGCTCGAACGCGCCGTACTGTTCGGCTCGCGTGCGCGCGGCGACGCACGGCCCGATTCCGATTACGACGTGGCCGTATTCCTGCACGACTTCACGCGCGCCTGGCCGGAACTTCAGCCCCTGGGCAAGATCACGACCGACATCCTGCTCGACACCGGCGCCGTGATCTCGACACTGCCATTCCCCGCCGGCAGTTATCGCGAGCGTACCATGCTGATGGGCGAAATCCGCCGCGAGGGCATCGACCTGTGAACCCGGAGCCCGCTGAATCTCTCACCACCGCCCGCCAGCATCTTAAAGACGCAAAAACGATCCGCGGATTGGACATTGCGCACGTCGCCGCCCGGGAAGCCTATCTCGCAGCCTTTCATGCGGCCGAAGCGTTCATTCACGATCGAACCGGACGTGTTGTGAAAACCCATAGCGGGCTCCGCACGCTCTTCGCTCGCCTTGCCAAGGACGAACCCAATCTCGATCCAGCCTTCACGCAATTCCTGGCCAATGCCTACGATTTGAAATCCCTGGCCGACTATGCGGACAAACCGGTGGAACGCATTTCCACGCAAGATGCCGACCTGGCGATCGAAACCGCCGAACGGTTCATCGCCGCCATCGAGGAACTGATCGACCCCTGAATGGCTCTTGGAAACGCCGTCTTGCCGCCGTCCCACCCCGCGGGCTCAATGCCGCGATGACCACCGCCCCCCTCTCCATCGCCGTCGACATCGGCGGCACCTTCACCGACATCACCCTTGCCGACGCCGACACGGGCCAAACGTGGCGTGCCAAAGTCCCCAGCACCCCCGCCGACCCATCCGAAGCCTTCATGGCCGGCGTCCACGCCGCTCTCACCGCGGCCGCCGCCACGCCCACCGCCATCACCCGCGTCCTGCACGGCACCACGGTCGCCACCAACCTGATCCTCGAGGGAAAAACCGCCCGCACCGCACTGGTCACGTCAGCCGGCTTCCGCCACGTCATGGAGATCGGCCGCCAGGACATCCCCCGCGCCGCCAATCTGTTCTCGTGGGTGAAGCCGCGCCGCCCGGTCCCGCCGGAACGCGTCCTCGAAATCATCGAGCGCGTCGCCCCCGGCGGCGCGGTGCTGGTGCCGCTTGACGAAGCCAGCGTCCGCGACGCCGCCGACGCGCTGCGCCGGCTCGACGTGCAGGCGGTGGCGATCTGCTTGCTCCACTCCTTCGCCCACCCGGACCATGAGCACCGCGCCGCCACCATCCTGCGCCAGGAGCTGCCGCACGTTGCCATCACGGCCTCGGTGGACGTCCTGCCGGTCGTGCGCGAGTACGAACGCAGCCTGGCCTCGGTGCTGAACGCCGGCGTGATGCCGGCGGTCGGCCGTTACGTCGCCCGCTTGTCCCAGCGCCTGCGCGAAGCTGACGTCACCGCGCCCCTTCTGCTGATGCAGTCGAATGGCGGCGTGGCCGGTGCCGCCGCCATCGGCCGCGCCCCGGTGCTCACCGCGCTGTCCGGCCCCGCCGCCGGCGTGGTCGGCGCACGCGATGCGGCCGCCGCATGCGGCATTGGCGACATCGTCACCGTCGATATCGGCGGCACCTCGGCCGACATCTGCCTGCTTCAGGCCGGCCGCATTGCGCTGACCCAGAAGGGCCATGTCGGCGCCTGGCCCCTGCCCCTGCCGATGGTGGACATGGTGACGATCGGCGCCGGCGGCGGCTCCATCGCCCGGCTGTCTGACGGCGCGCTGACCGTCGGCCCCGCCAGTGCCGGCGCCGCGCCCGGCCCCGCCTGCTACGGCCAGGGCGGCACCGAGCCTACGGTCACTGACGCGCACCTGGCGCTCGGCCACCTCCCGGACGGGCTGCTGGGCGGCGGCATGGTCCTGGACCACGCGCTGGCCGAACAAGCCATCCTTGACCGCATCGCCGGCCCGCTGGGCCTGCCACTGGAAGCTGCGGCACGCGGCATCCTGGCCATCGCCGACGCCAACATGGTCGGCGCGATCCGTGTGGTGTCGGTGGAACGAGGCCACGACCCGCGCGACTTCTGCCTGGTCGCTTTCGGCGGCGCGGGACCGCTGCACGGCACCGCTCTGGCCGAGTTGCTCGGCATCACCCGGGTGCTGGTCCCGGCCGCCCCGGGCGTGTTGTGCGCCGAGGGGCTGCTGGCTGCCGGATTGAAAGCGGAATTCTCCCGCACGCTGGCCGGCGCCGCCGAACACCCTGCCGCGATCGAAGCCGCTTTCGCGGCACTGGAACACGACGCGGCGGCCTGGTTCGACGAAGAACATGTGCCGCTGCCCGACCGGCGCGTCGCGCGCGTTGCGCTCATGCGCTACGCCGGCCAGGGCGGCGAACTCGCCGTCGCATGGCCGGAGCCCGAGGGAGCCGCGGCCGGCCCTCGTCCGAATACGCTGGCGGCCGCCCGTCACGCTTTCGCCGAAGCGCATCGGCGACTGAACGGCTTCACCTTGGAAAGCGCGGTCGAAATCGTGACGCTGCGGGTGGAAGCCGAGGGCTTGCTTCCGCCGCCGGCCCGTATTGCTCTCCCGCAGGGCACGCCTGGTGCCGCCAGTTGCCAGCCGGCGTGGTTCGATGCAGAAGGTCCCGTCTCAACCACAATCCTCGCGCGGTCCGAACTGGCGGTTGGGACCCGGATCGCTGGTCCCGCGATCATCACCCAGCTCGATGCGACGACTCTCCTGCCCCCAAACTGGAGCGCCGAGGTCGTGCAGACCGGCGCGCTGCTGCTGCATCGCATTGGCTGATGCCGGCCAGAAGGCCCATAGGCGCCAACATAAGCGGGGTGCCGCACCTTTCTCGTCATGGCCGGGCTTGACGCGGCCATCTGCCCCAGCAGATCGGGCGCGTTTGTTGGCAAAAAATGCGAGATCGACAGGCGTAGATGGCCGGGGTCAAGCCCGGCCATGACGCGAAAGTGCGGCCATCCCCTTACTCAGCAGTCGGCAAGTAGGGCGACAGTTGCTATACGCGTCATGGCCGGCGCAGGCCCATGCGCGCTAACTTAACGAGTCGAGCCTGGCATCAGTCTGGAGCAATCCATGCAGTTAGCCTCGTTTCCCGGAGTGTCCTTTCCAATCGTTGGATCTGCACGCCACGAAAATCATCTCCACGTCCTCTCCTGCCTCCGCTTCCTCTCCTGACAATAAGCCAGCCGCCCACAGCCTGTGTCGCTGCGGCGTTGCTCGATCGTGCTTGATCCCGTAGCGCTTGTGA
>Ga0335072_10011274_pt1 | contig 12814 bp, 11 predicted proteins | sample Lox_Sample_21_FD_206725 | JGI IMG/M metagenome (GOLD analysis project Ga0335072, IMG submission 206725) | Soil microbial communities from Loxahatchee National Wildlife Refuge, Florida, United States - Lox_Sample_2.1 | ecosystem: Environmental > Terrestrial > Soil > Wetlands | place: USA...
AGAGGATAACTATGGAAGGACGGCGCTGCACTGGGCGGCCGAGGAGAGGAACGAGGCAGTAGTCAAGCTGCTGCTGGAGGCTAAGGCAGACGTCAATGCAAAGGATGACGAGGGAAGGACGGCGCTGCACTGGGCGGCCGAGGAGAGGAACGAGGCAGTAGTCAAGCTGCTGCTGGAGGCTAAGGCAGACGTCAATGCAGAGGATAACGATGGATGGACGGCGCTGGACTGGGCGCCAGGAACGGGCATGGGGCAGTGGTTAAGCTGCTGCAAGTTAGGGATCCATGGTTATTGTGATTAACCAAACCAAACCACCAAATTGGTGGATGGGGGTCCGTGGTTTGTTTGATTGATGACGAATAAGGGAATATGTAGCACGGACGCTCCGGAATTGGGTGGTTTCCAACTAAAATTGGCTGCTGTTTCTCTCCTATTCTCATCCAACCTTACTCTTCGGGTATTAGTTGTCTTTGAACATTTAAACTTCCGTATTAGCATCTATACATCTATTTCTCAATAGCATCTCATCTCCCAGCCGTGATATACCTCAATTAGACTATCATGCAGTCGCCAAGGTGCCTTGGATTGATGATGAGAGACAAGCTACTAAACTAGCTGCTGATCTACTTATCAATCTACTTATAACAGCTAATCTAGCAATTTGAAAATCCGAATACATTAAATGATAGATCCTGATCTAGGCTTTCAATTGAGCCTGGCTTGATTAAGCTACTCGAGCGTTTGACGCGACCATTTGAATATCTTTGGGCAACAATTTGGAGAAGGGAAAGAGGGGGGAAACAACGGGAGGGAGACAATAGGAAAGAAGGCATCTGTGGACGATTGCGTCAGAGGTTAGGTGGTATCAAGCCAAGGTTCTACTTGATATAGGATAAGTTGCACGCTACCAGTAAATGGCAGAAGACATCCGTGAAAGGAGGAGTAAGCCATAATATATTCTATCAGCAATCTTGCATAATTCATAAGGGGAATGCCATATCTTTATCTTACCGGAAAAATGTCTGAGAGGTTATCAGCCCATCCTTCCTGTCTATCCGACTATCGTGCACTTCGACGACACACCCATTATTTCCCTTTACAATATTCCGCTCTACAAGCCAAAAAATTTAGACATGGGTTGCGTTTCCGAACCCTACTAGCATTTCAACGGTTTCAGCCCTGTTGTATTTTGATGCTTGGTGTATCCAAAGCTGCATTATACAGAACTATTTATCTGTAGTAAAGAGAAGTAGAGTGAGTGCTTAAAAATTGACGTCATATGCTTGTTACAATAGCTGCAAGCCCAACCTGGCCTTAGCCAAACCCTGGGAAGCCAAACCAAGTCACCATTTTGACCCAATAGCCCAAGCCAGGCCAAAGCCAAGTCAATAGCCACCAATATTGATCACGTACCCAGATAACAGTGTTGATACCTTAGAAGTCCGGTGGGACAGCGTCCTTCAGGCATAGCGTCCTCAGCTCCCACGCCAGCAAAGAGTATAACAGCACCTTATTTTACGTTTCAAACCTTATATTTTGGATTCCTATAGTCTGGACAAGTGGCCGCAAACTCTAGAGGCTTAACACCAAGCTCCAAATCCAATACGTTTAACATTTCCCCGCTGTACTTCGCTGTCGGAGCCGCCCACACCACATACCTCTCTCAAATGAGATATTCCAATTCTACCACCAATCTCTTTCTGGACCTGCACTATCTTTTCCAAAGCCTTTTTATATACATCAGGAGACATGTGCTTGAGTATCCAATCCCTATGTATGGGATCAGACGTTTCCGCCCCCGCAATGAGCAGTGGCCATTGTGGGCACCCATACAGTTCTGACGGACCAGACGTATATGTCCTGTATGCTTTCCCGATCAGCGAAGAAAGAGCCTTCTCTACGACAGGAGGTCGCGGAGCGTGTGCATCAGGGTTTGTGCAACGGAAATAATAGATTCTGATGGCGTAGAAGAGGCTCACAACCCAGTCCGCGTTCTGCAAAAGTCGTGGAGGCCCTCCAGTTGAAGAATCTGCAAGGAGAAATATGGAGCTGTAGCTCTCCTCGATGTCGATGAGCCTTTTCTCTATGCTTTCGTCCACTAGTGTCTCTGTTCGCGTACCGTCGGAAAGCTCATTGATGGCGTGATACGCCAGGAAAGATTTGTAGAGCATCTCGAGTACCTCGCAGTTCTGAACGTCATCACTAAGTTGATGAGGAGGATAGTCTGAACCCCAGTGCAAGTGTAAGACAGCCTTGGACGTTTTAAAAACTCTGTCCATCCTTTCGATATCCTCTGACAGGTACTTCGCAAGACTGCCTCCACAATTCCGAAATCCAAATGAAACATCTACGTAAAATATCCAGATCAGTAACCTTGCAAGTAAGCTACGCTTTCGATGTGAAAGACCGGAACGAGTTCCAGATGCAAAGTCTGTGGATGAATCTGTGCAGAGGCGATCCAACTCGTGTTTCCTAACGTAATGACCGACTTTTTGACTCAACTGCGTCATCTCACAGATATTGACATCGGATTGCCGTGACCTGTAAAGGTATAAGAACCAGAATGCAGTCAGTACGTTCACATGGTCCGGGGATATTTGGTTGCCCAACTGCTCAATCAACAACTTTTCGCCAGTTTGGAAATGGTGCTTTGATATTACCAGCATGTCTGGTAGATTGTTGACTTCCTGGTTGCTCGCAAGGCTTTTGAGTGAAGCTGCAAGCAGGAGGCGCATTACCAAAGGATGCTTTGAGCCGAGACGAAGGAAAACCATTGAAGTGGACCGTGTGGGATCTTTGGTCGTAAGACTCAATGACAAGGTTGTCTTGTAGTAGTACAGAGCATAATGCTCTGCTGATGAGAGCTCCATGCATTCGGGAGGATCTGTGAATTGGGCCAATAACCCAGGAATTGGACGGACAGTATTGGTTAAATCCAACATCCTCGTAGGTGAGGTTGGCATACTGGTGGGGCTAGTAATACGCTGGGGTAGCTCAGCCTGAGGATTTGCAAAATTTGGCGGCTCAATGCTGGAAGTAAAGTTGTCAGGATTCAAAAACCAATCCCATTGAGCCATCGATTCATCTTCAGTTGGATTCTGATCGAAGAGCTGCGTTGAATCCTGAAGCATCCCCGACCACCAATCGGAGTTACTTCCAAAGTCTATCTGAAAACTACCAAATATAGGGGGATCATCCATTGTAATTGGAGCGTCTTCATTATCGAAGCCGACCCCATGACCTAAAGGCGGGATTGAATTGCGTAGAATTGGCCTCGGTCTCGACCTAAGAGGACCATAAACCCGACGGCGTCCTCCCACAGAGAGCATCTGTCTTCCCCATTCGCATAGGAGCCTGAGACGATTGCAATGTCCACACACTGGCTGCCTTTCATCACACTTGACCTTCCTATTCCTACATGTGGAACAGCCTAGGTTGGTAAGTCACAAATAAAAATCCCAAATTTACAAGGCAAAGATCACCCACCATTTCGCGACCGTTGGGCCGGCTGCTGCGGACCAGTTGAGACGGCGTTATTCATAGTCTTGAAGAGCAAATGATATCCTGTCAGTCTCTCTAGAGATGACGAGACACTACGTATAGCCTGTCTCGTGTATTGTACTTGGTAAATCCAAGGTACGATACGAAGTAGTACAAGGGAGAATGCGATGAAGCGTAGCCTGGAAAAGATGTCAATATGGAAAGATATTGGGAAAGAGGGGAAACGGTCGAGGGATATTCGAGCTTATAGACTCCTTATCGGGTATGTACAGGCAGAATTGGGGTCCTTACCCGCTTCTGGACTAGCATCGCTTATTCCGGCCAATCATATGACATCGTCGCGTCGGCGATCCAGAGTGGAAACAGCCATCTTATCTTTGTTTCACAACCCCCACCTTGCCCTACCTTGGCTCTCGACTCCGCATTCCAACTATCTCGGGGATGGCTAGCCGCTGGATATGTATGATGCGGGATCATACGAAGTGTCCATGGGCTAAATAATTGATAGAAGCTGTTCACTAACACTTGCTTCATCCAGCCGTCCTACCAATCTTCCTTGTTACAGCTTTCTCTGATGCTAAATTTCCGCAGTAACTTTGGATTCCAAATCTGATACAACTAAGGCAGGCTTTGGCGAGAAAGGAGTCATCTATGGTAGTCAAGATATCATTACGAGTCAGGTCTTCTTTCAGCCTGCTGACGTGCTTTAGCGAGTCGAAGTCTGGAAACTTTAGGGCTTACAAGGCTTAACACTGATGTTTTAGTGATGTCACTTAACTAGAAGTCTAGTTAATTAAGCGGCGCTGCATCCCGTCATCATTCTTCTCCGTATTTCAGGAAAGTTGAGATGAGAAAGACTGAACATTGCCACACCCGTGTGACTTCGCGATCGACAATTGCGCTTATCTCATGAAGCTTACAGTCTAAGCTAGAGCGGAGTTTTCCAGATCCTTTGAGGCAGTTCTCGTGTCAATCTATGGCAGCGGTGATTGTGTTGGTTGATCACATTTTCACTGTAATCATTTCGCGATGGAAATAGGTTTGTTTCACCCAAAAAAAGACTGCGCTCACAAGGCACCCTGTAAGACTTCAAGGCTTTTAGGCATCAAAATTATGGTAGCGGGCGCATCGAATCAGGAAGGCAACGACTTTGATCAGCTTCGCTCAAGTTCAGCCGCACACCTTATTGGCGGTTCCGAGTAGCCCTGCTGATGGGGCTCAGCAAGCACGACCCTCTCACAAGCCCGTATAAATGCAGGAATAGTATCCTAGTACCCTGCAAATAACGAAACTTCAATGACTTATCTTCACAGTTCCTCTCGTCTTTTCTATATCATTTTCTTTTTTTTCAAACCATTCCGTATATTTCCTTTTTCTTAATAACTCCCAAGGTTCAAACATGAATTCCTCGCTCGCTATCATTCTTGCTTTCGCATTCTTATTCAATTCAACTTTTGGCAAACCAGTTCAGTATTCTTCTCTTCCTCAACTAAGTTCTCGCCAGCAGAGTCTTTTCGATTGTCTATCAGCTTATAATGTTCCCACCGAACTTGTTTCCTCCCCAGACTGGAATAGCTATATATCCCCATACAATTTACGTCTTGCATACGTACCTGCCGCACTTACTCTTCCAACCACTCCGCAACAAGTCTCGGACTCAGTCACCTGCGCTGCAGCTGCAGGTGTCAAAGTTCAAGCAAAGTCAGGCGGTCATTCATACGCTAGCTTCTCAAGCGGTGGCCAGGATGGCAGTTTAATCGTTGATTTGCAAGAGTTCAATTCCATTTCCGTTGACAGCTCTACCTTCGTTGCTTCTGTTGGTGGAGGAGTTAGACTTGGAAATATGGCTCTTGCTCTCTATGCACAGGGCCAGCGAGCTCTCCCCCATGGCACATGTCCAGGGGTTGGTGTGGGAGGCCACTTTACTCACGGGGGTTACGGGCACGACTCTCGACTGTGGGGCTTGGCTCTCGATACCATTGTTGCTATGGATGTTGTACTTGCGAACGGAACTTTTGTGCATGTGTCATCATCAAATTATCCCGAATTATTCTTCGCCCTTAGAGGAGCAGCCGAGAGTATCGGCATTGTCACCACATTCTATTTACAGACACTTGCTGCGCCTTCATCAGTCATCAACTTTTCTGTTGACCTCTCAGCAGTGCTTAGCTCGGCTTCAACTGTGGCAAATGCGTTTTTGAACCTTCAAAATTTCGTGCTGACCTCGCCATTGGTAAATCGCAATATTTCATTTGGCATTTATACCAACGGAAACACATTTTCGCTCGCCGGGTGGTATTTTGGAGACCAGACTTACTTCACAAACACGGTCCTTCCAGCAATGCTCAATGGCTTTCCAACTGCGACTCCCACGATCCGGTCGTTGGGCTGGCTTGACAGCCTGGTGAATGAAGCTGGTGGACAGCTTCAGGAACCATTGAGTGGATACAGTGCCCACGACACATTCTATGCCAAGTCAATTGTGACTCACAACGCTCAGCCTCTCACTCTGGCAGCCCTCAAAAGTTTCTGGGGCTATGTAATTAATCAAGGAAGATCAAGTGTTTCCCCATGGTTCTCAATCATTAATCTTTATGGTGGCATAGATAGTCAGATCAACGTCCAACCTATCGCGCCGTCTTCGTACGCTGACCGCGATGCTCTTTGGGTATTCCAGGCAAGATAAATTCCATTTCTAGTCCACAAAGAGACACTTTAGCCTAACAGCCTATGTAGAACTACGGATATACCTCTAACAGTCAACCGCCTTACAATCCTGCAATTACCACCTTCATTGATGGCCTTAACGATGCTCTCACCTCAGCCCAGCCAGATGGAAACTTTGGCGCCTATCTCAATTACGTGGATCCCGATCTTACAGCCACAGAAGCAGCAAATTTATACTACGGCGCTGCTGTCTATAATCAGCTAGAAGTGATAAAGAATGCTGTAGATCCTAATGCAGTATTCTGGAATCCTCAAGCCATTGGGAATGCAAATACCTTGTCCTTGTCAACAACCAGCATTTCTACCACCACCACAACGTCATCTAGCTCCTTATCGACTAGTGGTATATCAGCTACTACAACTACAAGCTCCTCGTTGACCAGTATCACTTCCACTACCACATCATCAGCAAACCCCATTTCTTCCCAGACCATCTCGTCGTCTTCACCACCTTCTTACCCGTCTATGAAGGTTAGCAGCGATGGCACATGTGGCTCTTCTATAGGCGTAACATGTCTGGGCAGTTCATTTGGACAATGTTGCTCTAGCTTCGGATACTGCGGAAGCTCAGCGCCTTGGTGCGGTACAGGCTGTCAGGTTGGGTATGGAGCTTGCAATTCAAGTCCAACATTGATCGTCGCCTCCAGTGCGTCCAAGACCTTGGCTGCTGTATCCTCGACAACTAAGACTTCTTCAAGCCTTCCTTCATCAACCCTAAAGTCTAGTCCAGACGGCTCCTGTGGAGGTATAACTGAGTTTACTTGCATCGGAAGCAGTGTGGTAGGCCAAGGGCAACCAGCCTGTTGCTCCCAATATGGCTGGTGCGGTAGCACTATTACTTATTGCGGTACGGGGTGTCAGTCGAAATATGGCAACTGTTCCTAGCTGCCAAAAAGGTAGCTGTTGATGTGAAGGAATGCGGATCAACTGAGATTGTGGAATCATGGTTGATCATCGTGTTCACTATAATACTACATTCAGAAGACGTCAAATAGACATGCATTTGATACAGCTCCCAATACAATATTATTCAAAATTCGGATTAAACCCTCAGGAATTCATATCTTTCAGTCATATTTCGACCCTGCCTTGGTCTATAAAAGCAAGCTTTGCTCTTCAGCCATCGACCTCTTCCTCTAATTACTATTGCAACCCAAGCCCTCGCAGAAGTATAACTCAAAACCTTATCAAACAGAGCATCCAAGCGAACAAAATGCCAGCACAAGAGGTCGATCCAAACACTAATCCAGACACCCTGTGTCAGTCACTAGGAGTGCGAGGACGTAAGTATACCACTATTACAATCACTATCACCGGCAGTTGCTAACAAATACCAATAGTGCAAAATGACTCAATCACTTATGTGCCTCACAAGGCCGGTGAACTCGCCAACGCACCGCAGACAGGAGCAGGCAGTCATGTCTGCCAAGCGTCATCCTGCCGCCATAGGCCCTGTTCTTCATGTCGCCTTTGGGAAGATGGCACTGCCTCTGCACCTCCATTTTGGAGATGTCATAAGGTAAGCAAAAATCCTTTCATTATTGTCCATAAAAATTTCATATTCGCCTCCACATTTGCATATTCATATGCACCGGAACCACGAAGCCTCTGAGAAATAGAAACAGCAACTAACCTCATCACAAACCCTGCCGACTTGTCAATGAATTGGGACGTCGCATATGCAGAAACAGGTCTTGTCGCCATGAAGCATGCGAGGATTGTGAGACGTTGAATGCGGATTATATCCGTCAATATGATTAGATGGAGATTTCGGATGAGGAGGAGACCGGATCATTGGCTAGGGGGTAGATAAGGAATAGGTTGCGGTGCTTGAAGGGTGAATGCTCGGGAAGTGCATGATTTGGAAATTTGTGATGAGTTTTCTGGTGTTGCTGTGCTTTGCGAGAGACGCGGCACTCAAATTGAAAACTGAATTCCGACGAGTTGAATTATCTCTGCTTTTGAGTCATAATATGGCATTGGGGTAATCCCTAGTTGCGAGGTAGCCCAAGGTGTAGCAGTAGAAGCAGCAGATGCCTTGGGTGCTGAGAGAGGGGAAATCCTTGCATCGAGCTTTAGGCTCTAAGAAACACTCTCGTCATATAATTCTAAATAGGAGCATTGTTTTCAGAAACAAGTGGATAGTCGGATACTAGCATTTGGGGGATGAGCCAGTGAGGTAGTCCTAATCCAATGCCTTTTTTTTATTACAGTCTTTTTAACACATCAACCTCAGTTATTACAACGCAGCTAATTCCTTACCGGAAGGTATCAGGGTAATCGAAATTGATTTTTTGGATTTCTCTTTCATTCTCATAACTTTGGAAGTGTAAAATCATTTAATATTAGGTTTAAACTGTTGAATGGGGTCATTCTAAGGTATGTAGTAGCGAGTATATTGATTGTGTCTCACCCACACAAGAGACAGCATTCCCAGCAACAACCCAAGAACAAGTAAAATGGCCCAAACAAGCCAGCCCTCACGCTCTCTCTTAATCAAATAATCACCCCCGCCCCAAGCCTTCCAAACACCATATAATCCACTAACCGGCCAAACCTTCCACAACAACCCTTTCAAACCCTTCCTCTCCTTCCTCTCCTTCCACCTCACTTTCTCCCAAACACTTGGCAAACTCCCTGCGCCCCATTTTTCCCGCAAAGTCTCATAACCCTCCCTATCATACATCCCCCAAAACTCGTCTTCCGAGCAAAACACCTGCGCATACAACCACTTCATTCCCCCCAACTCCCTTAACTTCCCTTCTAACCTCCAATTAACCCCCTCAAACGCCCTCCCCTCGCTCGGTCCTGGCCCCCAAACGCCCACATTCAGCGCCATCTCACCCTCCTGATCACCAGCATGCGGATGAAAACTCCTCTCTCCCCTCGCCAGCTTCCGCAGCGGACACAGCCAAAGCGGCCAAATCCCCAGCTCGCTATCGACATACGAAATGAACTCTTCGGCAGTGCGCGCTGGCACGACGCAGTCTTGCAGGATGTAGCGGTCCATGTGCCCGCTCTCATGCAGGGCATGGTACATGACGCGCGTGTGCATGAAGTGGTCTAGCAGCCAGCGCGTGAGGGGGGCGAAGGGGACGAGGAAGTAGCGGAAAGCGTGCCGGCCGGTCCAGAAGGCGCCGCGGTCGTAGCGGAAGAGGTACGACTGCAGGGGGGTGGTTTCCGTGACTGGGGTGGTGGGGGAGAGGGCTGTGAGGTGGGCGGCGTGGAGGTAGAACCAGGGGTCGTGAGGGCGGTGGAAGGTTTGGATCTTGCTTTGGGGGGAAGGGGAGGGAGTGGAGGTCAAGGTGCCGGTGCAAATGGTCCCCGAGGTGGAGCTAAACATGATGCCGTCGACGAAGTCGAGTTTTGGGTCGTGAATGGCTTGTTCTAGTTTTTGGATAGCTTTGGAGACGCTCGCGACGGGGGTATATGTCAACTGGACATATTCCTTCGCGTCAATCAGACGGAGCTCTAATAAAGTCGTGACACCCAGGGTGCCGAACGAGCCAGCAGCACCGCGGAATAGATCTGCGTTTTCGGATGTAGAAGCAGTCACTACGTCGCCATTGCCCAAGACAATCTCAATCCACGTGGCAGCCTTATCGAAAAAGCCGTATATGAAAGAACTGCTCTCGCCAGAAGTCCCAGCGAAACCGCCTCCGACTGTGATGCCGGGGAACTCCATGACTACAGGCGGCACGAGGCCATGTTCGAGCGTCGCTTCGACGAGCGCATCCATTGGGACGTTCGGCTCCACTAACACAATCTTTGATTTTTTATCTACTTTGAGCACATGATTAAGGCTGCTCGTATCTATCATGCCATTGCGCTGAAGGGAAAGGGGCCGAGTGCTGTTTGTTGAGCCATGAAAGATTCGGAATGGCTCTTTGCGGTCGTAGAAGTGTCGTATAGTAGCTGCTATGGCCGCGACTGCTTCTTTATGCCGCTCCATCTATGACAAGTAATAAATGTGTTTTACTTACCTGACGAGCTCAAATAGTATGAGACAGTGGAGGTCGGGTTACATATCACGTGATTATTGAATCCCCATTTGGAATAGCGCAGTTCTTCCTTGCCCCTTTACGGAGGTTCGGGCCAAAAGTAATTGAAATGTGGCGTTCTTAGTACCATATCCACAGACAGGGTGTTTTGGCATGGCAACGCTGAAATTTAGGGACCTTTAGTACAGGCAATCACTAACCTGCACTGTAGAAGGTTGCTACAGAGACCAGGCTCCAGCGTACCCCAAGCCACGGCGTAACTAGCGCATTTCAATTACTTTTGGCCCGAACCTCCGTATCCAGACGATATACTTGTTCAGAGTTATATTCGGTGCGACGTGAAGATCCCCAGAAGCCTTAGATAAGCTCCAGGAATGTCTCTGGTTATCGACTGCATCTGGGAAACTGGTGAATCGTGTCATTATTATTATTTCTACTGCTAGCATTATTTTCTTCCTTGCAAGCCAGGACAGAATACCAAAGGGCTCTACGGCGACTGCCATCCCCAGTCAAGCCGTTCGGTCGACCAAGGGACGGACATCAAGCCGCCGAGCGATCTCTTCCATCTCGAGTTCACTACTGCTATCCTGCTGTTCGAACACTACTCTTTCTTGCTCGGTAGTGATAGGGTCTCCCCCTGTGTTTTCTTCATCTCGTAGCTCATTGATACGGATAACCTCATTTGCTCTCCGTTTCCAGATCTGATCTAGTTTGATTTTGGGGTGTCCATGTTTAGCAGTTAATGTTTCTAGTGTAAAAGGTTTTTGGTCTTCTCCGCGAGTTTGTAGAATGAGAAATATGGTCACCAGGATGCCAATGGTGAGAATCTGGAAGCCCCAAAAAATTGTCAGCGTGTGGAGTAATACATTTGTGTGTACCACTATGGAGGAGCATGATGCTACTCAGCTGATCAGCACACACGATTTGGAGGTATCTACCCGAGTAGTGTCCATCCCAGCCAAGCCTGAATGTCATTATTGGGTTTGTTAACATATATGCCATAAATAATTGCTTGTGCAATGACGGAGCCAAACTTTCCTGAGGCGGCCGAAATGCCATGTGATGAGGCACGATATCTTGTAGGAAAGAATTTGGCTGGAATTTAGATAAGATTAGCCTTGTCTAGAGTCTCGGAAGGGCTTTTTATAAGGCTTCGGGTTGTTCTCACGATATAAGTCGTTGTGCTTGGTCCTAGAGTAAAACATTTCAGTAAATATCATGACATATAACGAGGTTGAAGCTCACCGAAATTGAAGAAAGTTTGACATAATACATAGAGAAACACAATAGCTTTATCTTTTCTTGCATCCATGAGAACTTGCAATAATCCGCCGGTTAGGATGAAGAGAAAGAAAAGAGCAGAGAAGCCAATCATCTGAATCAGCCGCTCGCCCAAAATATTGATACTGAAAGAGGATAATAAGTCCACCTGAGACTGCTCTAATAGATAATATTATTATTAATCTTACACCATTTGAGCCTAAGGCTATGCGGAAATACTACTCTTTGATGTATGGAAACCTTACTACAACCATTTGTAGCAGGATAAAAACCTCCTCTATCGTTAATTGAGACTGTTTTCCCTCGCAGCCTATACTAATTAGAAAGGCAAACTCTGTGTTACCTAACCTGAAAGAGAGAGCTTTGTACGAGAGAATCTTTACTCATACAGTTTGCTAAACACGTCCCGGATGTCTTTAGTGCCATTTGAGGCCTTCGTTGTCCCTAGGGGTCGTCCTAGTGTTGAGGGATAGAATGGGTGTGCCGTCAAAGTGCACGATCGTCAGGGCAATGGGTAGGCCAGCGTACAGGCTCAAAGCTAACACACACAAAAGAAACAACTGTATTCAGTATCTGTAAAGAAATCTCTGTCTGAAGGCCCGTATATTGTCCGTAAAATCCGTAAAGCATCCGTAAAAACCTATCCGACCCGTAAAAGATAACTGTAAAGGAATGATTAATGATACTCGAAGGTACCCTAGTGCGGGCCTAGATCATGTGATTTTTATAGGGGACCACGGAACCCCACTAATAGTAGCTGAAATAATGAGAGTAGAGAGATGAAGTGATTCTTGTTGCTACAGTGACGCCTTGTCCACGTGACAATTTGGGATCCTCGACTATTTAAGCGCAGTCTTCTGACGAGGGTGGGTGTTTGGGCTGCTTAAAACAGCGGTCCGCTCAGGCCAACTTATATAGTAAAATTTTATTAAGTATTTTTAATTTAAAAGATTATACTCTATTTATATACAGCTAAGGACTATATTAGCATTGAACCATATTAGGAATAGTCTTCGGCCATAATGGCCTGCCTGAAGATGGCATTAGGTCTCTAATCTTCCGGCTCACCCACAAGCTAATTGGGCGAGTAAGCGAGTTGGTGATAGTTCCAGCCTTCCATCGTTGCAATTTTTGTTCACGAAGAGTATATAGGTCGGCTGACCCATCCACTTACCTCCGACGACCGACCAGAAAAACTTCGGCTGTCCCACGCCGGTTCCGGTATGGGTCAGGTGAACTAATTTGCTGACTAATTGGGTCAGCTCAGATATATACTCGCAAATAGTTATATTGTTGAACTTAGA
>Ga0335072_10011275_pt1 | contig 12814 bp, 10 predicted proteins | sample Lox_Sample_21_FD_206725 | JGI IMG/M metagenome (GOLD analysis project Ga0335072, IMG submission 206725) | Soil microbial communities from Loxahatchee National Wildlife Refuge, Florida, United States - Lox_Sample_2.1 | ecosystem: Environmental > Terrestrial > Soil > Wetlands | place: USA...
TTCTTTCGTGAATGTCCATGGTTCGCAGAAGTCATCGATTTGGAATTCGAGGTTGGGCGGAACTTCGACGGGCTGAATGGGGGAGAGGTCTGTAGCGATGACTGAAGCTGACGGGAACTGATCTGCGAAGTCAATCGCCCATATTCCCGTCCCAGTGCCTAGATCGAGCACCCGCTGCGGGTCGCTCCTAATAGGAGCGAGGAATAGTTTTCCATCCAGCGTGAGGGTAAAGATGTGATGGAAAAGGTCAAGGTTATCGCAAGCAAGCTCGTCATTGGGGCCCCTGTAATCAATCATTGAGATTTAAGAATATGCCAGAGAAAAATTGGGTTACTACCAATATGTGCCATAACGATAGCTGTGATATCTCCTTCCATTCTCATAAACGTACTTGGTGATAGCAGAATACAGTGACGTAGTTTGTGACTCCCGGTCATTCTCGTCTCCGTAAGACGAGTCTGTATCGTCCAGAGACTCATCCACCCGTATAGTAGGATTGTCAGGCGCGGCCATTGGGAATGTTATATCATTGCAACTATGAATATCGACGGCAGTGCGGATGCCAATGCTGATAAGCCTCAGAAACCCCCACATGCAAGGATTTGCCATGGAAGTAGAGGTCCGACCAAGAGGACCCTTTAGCACCAATGGCGCCACGTGGGCGCCTGTTCAACGGGAATTTGGAACAAACTTAGTTAGCGTTAAAGAATAGCTGCCGGCATGAACCGCAAAGGGGGATTGCCCCGCGTATTCTCAATCAGAACATGGTCCGTGCTGATCCAAATGTACTGCAACCCTGTCTTTTCCCATATGCTCCTCAGAAGCTGTTTTACCTCTGTATACATGAAGTATTTTGTACAAGATCGGTAGTGTGTAACGCTCATAAGTTCGCTTAACTTAGATGGCAATCCTGTACCTACATGCCCCTAGAGATAAGTACTCATTTTTGAAAGGGAAGTTTCTTGACGTAAAATCGCTCATCTGCATGCCCCCTTGAATGGTTCTGGGGGTAGACCGACGGGAAAAAAGAAAAAAAATTTCCAGCGGAAGAATACCCGACGACTTCTTCAATTCCGTTGCAGAACAGTGCGTCGCTTAATTGTTGCAGCTAGGTATTTACGAATCCGACCCTACCCTCGCTTTCTGATCTGTTGCTAAGACGGATTTCACCGTGACTCTGACCCCCTTCGATTCCCATTTAGGGTATGGGACAAGATAGCCATGGGACATCTCGACATCCGATACATCAGTCTCGTAGAGTTCGAACGTAAACCGGGTGAATACGGTCGCGAGGGTGATATAGAGCTCGGCTTGAGCTAGGCTGTTGTCGTTAGTTATACATACAGTGTGTGATGTGCAATTAGAAAGACCTACTTGAGCCCTAAGCAAGCCCTTGAGCCCTTGCCGAACCCAACGAAGTAGCGATCTAGGTTCGGATTGTTGATCCATCGCTCGGGAACAAAAGCCTTTGGATTAGGAAATATATTTTCGTTCATGAGGATGTCCACATTCGTCATTGAGACTGGCGTGTTCCGGGAGATTGTCCAAGACTTGTATTGCAATTCTGTATCTGGTGCCAAACGTGGCGAGCGAGTTGTCACACCATGACCTAGCCTCACAGCTTCATGAACGCAGCCATTCAAATATGGCAGCTGTTCCAGTTTATGCCAGTCCAGTGGAGCCGTTGGTGTTGATCCTGCTGCTTCCAGCTCCTCGCGCAACTTTTGACATACTTGAGGATTGTTGATAATATGGAAACTTGAGACAGTCAATGCCCAAGAGGTAGTTATAAGCCCAGCTGCTACAATTAGTTGTGCTTCGTCTCCTAGACGAGCATCTGATTTCTCCTCGGGTGGAAGGTCGCTATTAAGCAATTCATGGAATATCGTTGGGTGCTTGACGTTCTTGTGAGCTTCATTAATACCCTTTCTAATCTCTCCTACTTCTCGCGCCAAGTCCTATAATCTCGCTGGTGAGTAAGAATTTAATGAGAAAGATACGCAAAGAAATGTTGAAGATTCACCTTACGAAGGCCCACAACCGGAAGAAGTGCTGGCTCCGCCTTCAGGACTAACCAATCAGGCAAGCTATCCAAGATAGGAAATAACATCGGGAAGTGAAGTGCAAAGTGTCCGGTGACATAAATAGCCACCAAGGCTTCATGAAGAGTATCCTGAAAATTGGGAGAATCCAGCTGGTCATAAGACTTGGCGAATGCATACTCGGTTATGACATCCGTGGTCAACGCCATCCAGGCTCTACTTAAAGGAAGAACTTGCCCGTCTTGATATAGTGAGATTTTTTGACAAAACTTTTCCACCTTCTCTCGTATGACGGGTTGGAATTCCGAGATCCTTTTGACCGAGAACATAGGATTCAGTGGTTTCCGACGAAGGCGATGGAGGTCATGATTTGTGGTTGAAAAACTGTCACTTGCATATCCAAAGCGTCCTGAGAAGTAGGAGTATTTATCGCGAGGGCCAGAGCGGGAGTATAACTGCTCGTAGTATTCTGGGTCATCGATATGCAATTCTGTCGGGGTGATACGAATGATTGGTCCTGCCGTTATCGCGAATTAGTATCAGTGGTATACAATAGGAGGGTTAGAGAGCTATACCGTACTGTTTGTGCAAGTCCTGGATATGGAATGTGAACTTCCCTTGCAGAATCACATCGTAGTAAAACTCATACCAATTGCTCAGTGCAGCAAGCTTGGGTCCAGGAAATCGGGCGAGAGGGCTGAGGTAGAGTCGATATATGCCCAAGCCCACCAGGTATATAAGTAGCAGGAGGCATGATGAAATGAACAGCCTTGCCAGTGAGGCTCCGACATCCATGATAGCATAGAATTTGACAGAGCACAGATTAATCGAAAATTGAGGAGTTAATTAGGTCAGCCCTAGAGATTGTAGCTTAAGGGTTGCTGACGGTCTCGTCTCTGTATCTCTTCGCGATAACCCTCAGAGGTGCCATGCCCCGCCGCACATTTTCGGTTTAGCGCTACTCATTGCAGATAACTCAACAGCAGCTGAACTACCTCCAGTAACCTGGCGATTTGTATTGGGTGGTACAACATAATAGTCTCACATTGATTAGCAGTCGGTCTTACCTTAGGCAGCAAATTATATCTGGCATTCCCGTTGGATACTTTCCTGCTGTTGTTCTAGATTGGAACACGCTAGTGATAATGGATTAAAGCTCCAGCGGCTGCAGCCCGGATGGCTCAAATGATCTTACGATACGGTTGCAAAGCAATCGAAAAGTAGACATCTGCATCGCGTTTGTATGGGCCGGGGACAGGGATGGTGCAAGCTGCCCGGTAGGAGGAATTGACGCGATGTAACTGGGCCCTACAGTAGATCTCATCGTTTTGTAGGTCAAGTAAACAAACGAGTTCAAATCCATTGCCGCCTTGCTAACCTCGTCATAAGGACAAGATCTTACAAGGCAACATGACTTGCAAAGTATAGGTAGGTGTACTAACTAAACCACTACTGAATTTCAGCTACCTTATTTTATTGTGTTGTTGTAGTATACTGTTGCAGGCTTTAGACATTTGCGAAGCGTTGCACTTGGGAGCGGCGAGCAGAACCGAACGATTAGCGTATATTAGATTATTTAAGGTTAGAATAATTGGCAATCACGGCGTAAATAGAGTCATTGTTCATAATAAAAGTTGACATAGATATAAATAACCTAGGCTACGAAACCTTTGAAGCTTTGAATCGCTTTTCGGAGGTATTTGTATGGGACGTTTCCGCAACGCTTGCAGGATGACCTGCAAAGCACGTTACAACTTACGACGGAGCCACATTGCTGCGTTAATTTCCATCTTTGGCTTCAAACATAAGGTGCTGCGAGGCGAATCACACGCTATAGCCATCAAAGAGTACTATGTTCGGGGTTCCCCAAACGAGAAAAGTGTTTCTACAGCCTCACGCCACTGCAGGCTCAGCTGAACCTCCTTCTCTCAGCTCCTCGGTACTTACCTCGTCCTCGTTTCCGAAGCCCAGCTTCATTCTCATCCTCACCTAAACCTAGTTTTTGATCCTCGTCAAGAGTTGGAGGAATCAACCCAGATCAGATGGGACGCTATTCACCATTGCAAGATGACCACATTCGGCTACTCCTGCTCCAAAGGAACCCCGTAGACAGTCGGATCCAGGGTTCTCAAGCATTATCCCTTGTCAGAAATGCCCCGTTATGAAGCATTATCCTACGTCTGAGGAGCTATAGATCTGAAGTTCGAACTGAGTTGTGACGGCCAAACATTCTACATTTCACCAAACCTTAACACAGCCTTGCATAGCATCATGTTTTGACTCCAGCAGACGAAAAGCGGACTCTCTGGGCCGGTCAGATCTGTATTAACCAGGAGGATGAGAGTGAAAAGATGAAACAGCTGGCTTCGATGGATAAGATCTACAAGAAAGCCGAAAACGTCCTTGTGTGGCTAGGCGACCCTCCACAGGGTACAGCTGGCTCTTGGAAAAGCTTCCAAGCATACTTAAGCGTGTTGAGGCAGCGATCCGGGACACCTGTTTCAACTTCAAACCCTCCGCACGGTTGGGATTGCCTGCTGACAACCATTCAGTGTGGAGGGTTATTGTGGATATTTTCAGCAAGGGATGTGTCTTGACTCTTCAAGAGGCAGTCCTAGCGAAGCGTTTAGTCATCTTCTATGGCAAGAATATCATAGGCTGGAATTTTCTTGTCAAACTATATAAGGCATATGGTTCTGCACCTTGCCCTTGAGAGGCAATTTTGGTGAAACGAAAGGGTTGCGTTACGAGTACATCCGCTGGACAGACGTATCGGCTACGATATGAGAACAATAAACCACTTGATTTTGTTCACCTACTCTCGATCAATGCGTTTGGAGGATGCTGTCATGAGGAAGACCGGGTCTACGGCCTCCTTGGACTTGCCGAAGACTCTGTCAGAAAACGTATACTCGAGGCCTCTAAAATGTTAGTGCCCGAGGTCTATCTTAAAGCATTCAAAGTCGCCATAGAATATAATCCCGAGCTTCACTTCTTAAGTCTCTGTTTCGAGCGAGGAGGCGCATAGCGCCTTCCTACATGATGTCCGGACTTGAGTCGCTGGAACGGCTGGAACTGCTGCAACCAGTTACAACTGTATCCTGTTGGAACGAGGGCCCCGGGGGCCACACGACCTACGATAGAGGTTCTGGCAAATAACCATCTGAAAATTCGAGGTCTGGAAGTCATTGACAGCATCAAAGAGATCATCGACTCTGAATACACTGGCGGGGTCACGGATCCAAAAGAACGGAAACAACACTATTCCAAATTTCGGGACGACTATCTACGCATGACCCGGTCAGTCTATCACACCACTGACTCGGCCCGGAACAACTTTGGCGAACCTTGGTCGTAGACTTAGACGGAGACCGCATCAACTGTGGTAAACTCTCAACCGCAAACATGGTCCTCGGTTACTAAAGCCAATTCAACGTCGACTTCAGTCAGAGTAATCCATGGAGCCACCTGAAGCCGGAGGAAAATACTTCTGCGTCCTGCTATACGTCCATCGCCCTAAGGGCCTGCTACCGTCGAAAGTACACTGCTACCGAAAATGGCCGCGTGGGACTTGCGCCGTAGAATTGTCGCCTTGGGGACGTCATCTGTGTGTTTCTCAGTGCTGGCATACTATCCCTGCTGCGACCGAATGATGCTGGCGCTACGACATTCTCATTCATTGGGGACTGCTTTGTGCTTGGGTTGATGAACTCGGAGGCTCTGGATATGCAGGATGCGGGGAAGTTGCGGGAAAGAGATTTTGAAATCACGTAGGTTGTAGAATAGCAAAAGGAGGAAGTTTGCAATTGAGACGGATTCCTTTTGAATGTGTTCCAGCGGTAGCGTTGTTATCTATCTATCTTGTGTCTGGTCAATCTCGGTGGTAACAACTGGTTGTCACAAAACGTAGCCGTTGAAAAGCAGAGTTTGTAGGAGACGTCAAAAAACTCATATGTAACCCTACTGCGCAGAAAGGCATCGAGCTTGCCAGCCAGCCTGGTTCCGATGCACCAAACCTTCTGGAGGCCTTAGCTTGGCCGGTCCTGCGTGAAGATGCTTGTCACGAGTTTGTGTAACATAGACCTACCGCAGTCAAGAAAGAGAGGTATTTTAAAGACTTCATCATCATTTTTACCTCCTGTTCTAACCTTTCTTTTTTGGCATTAGCGGCCCAAACCGCAGAACTCAAACATAATATGTCATTCTATGTACAAAAACTCTGAAGTCAAACAGCTTAGTTGCACTTGAAGTTTGATACAATAGAACTGTGAAAATCTACTAGAGAAGCAAAGTATAAACAACATCTTTTGTCGCAAATATAGGTTATAAAAGCAATGAACAATATAGTTCTTTGACAACTTCGAAGCAACCATTCCCCGCGAACTTACTGCAGAAGAGAAAGAGAAAATGGCAGCTCAGAAGAGAAAGAAGAAGGATTGGCGCCTCCAACTTGGTGAAATCTCTAGCAGTGCTAGACTTCGCAATTTGTACAAGGGAATCAAAAGGAAATTTGCGGTGGAAGAGATATGGACGGGAGGTGATGGAAATCAAGACATTTAATGCCTTGCAATGTGCCAGGATCAGCTGGAATTAATAGGAAATAATGAGGAGGAGGCTATGAACTTTGCTTGGGCTAGGGAACAATTCCGGGAATAGATTCATTAAGAGTTTAGACAGATCGTGCGATGAATTCAATGCATGGTGTTGAGGCAATTGATGATGAGGCGAATCAAGCTTGGTTTTGAGATTTCGGCTCCAGTTGGCACCGGCCACTAATTGAATAACACTAATGGGTTCGATCCTTGACGACTATGCTATGTAAGGGATACATGAACAGCACGAGTAGAAGAATCACACTTCATGAATGAACCGAACTTGTTTATGCTTAGTAATATAGTAAGCCTTCTCGACATCTTCACTTCAAAATATACTTATACCTACACAGAAGATACTTCACCAGGATTGACATAATAACCACAACGCCCCCCCAAAACTGCCTTGACGCCAGCCATCAAGAGCGATGCCAACAATATACCACTCACCAATACTACCCAAATATAGCAGCGCCTGATCGGGAGTGCTTTCTTCGGGCATGTGGCACCCTTCCGCAGCTACGAAATTGGTGGCGTCTGGTAAGGCTGACAGGCGCTGGAAAACCGTAGGTAGGCCCCTGGCTGGGCGTGCCGCTGTCATGACGATCTCGCCGGGCGTTTTAATGGGCTTTAAGGGTCTCCTGATGCAAACTTTGCTTGCATTAGGGCGAATAATTTGCCTCCGGACGAATACTTGCCCATTGGGCAAAACTGCAACTTGAAGGCAGGACTTCGGAATAACACGTCTCTGGTCTAAGGGTGATGCGAAAGTTCCTCTTGCTGCGTTGCTTGCAATTTCGTCATGGCCGTTGGTCCTTTTGTCGGAGTCGGGAAGTAGGAGAGTGTGGAGGTATTGCCTTACTCGTTTCCGGATTCGCCATTCCATAATTTGGCGGGGGTGTTTGAAACAGTGGGGGAGGGGTACTGTACTTTGTGCTTCACTGGCCACAAATGTATTGGGTTTGAGATTACTGCCATTAGGACAATGATTCGTATTCGAATTTATTTATAGTAGGTAAACGAGATATGTGGAGGTCAGAGGAACAGGAAGTTGGGTGTCCTTTTCTCTTATCATGATTCCATCTCACATGCCATTGCGCCCGGCTCATGTGAGAATGGCCGCGGATGTGTTCTCCTGCTGAATTCAAACCTCAATTCTGTCATGGCTGCTTTTGCTAGCCTCTGAAGCATGTTAGGGCGGGGACGTTCTTCTACAAGTGTGGGTACGCATGTGAGTCCATGGGGGAGAGATTTTGAGCATGACAATTGATCACACCCACTGCACTTGTACTTCACTATTGCTGCACTCTAAATGGCGAACGCTTTCAATGCTGAGAAGAAAACGCAAAGGTAGAAAGCAGAAAAGTGCTTATTTCAATGTGATACAAGATCCAATTATCTTTTTAAGAATTTAGACTTTCAAGGGGACTATCTGCCTTCTTTTGCCTTATGTTCATTCCCACCTAGTGACCATACGGTGGCTTTCTGCTTTTCCTACCCTACTTGGGATGAACCAATGTGTCCGGTTACTACATTAGTATTCATGCCTCATACCCCTGTCCCTTTTCCACCACAACACTCGCGTACAAATGCTGGGGAACTTTTCAATGCACTTTAACGGCAGATCGCCTGGCACCTTGTAAGCACCGGGTTATAGTAGCAAAAACTACCGGGTTAAACTGGCCATACGCGAGCAGAAGCTGGGGCGCAGTTGCTTGTGAGGTCCGAACACGTCTTCTCCTCAAATAGTCCTCTTAATCCCTCTATTATTTCATCTTCTATTTACTCAATTTTTACACACAAGATTTATCGAAGGAGGAATTTCAACTTTACTCGCCTTGGCTTGTCCAGCCGAGAGCTTCGCGGAAAATGGAGGCAGTCGGCCGAAAATCTATCGTCCCACCAACCACTTCCCTGCTATCCCTGCAGATCTACAAAGCAGGGCTCCACGAGGCTAACACAAAGGCCCTGGATCTACAATCAATAATCGGGAATCGTGGTTCGATAACCACCTCGGAAAACTTAAGGTGTGTGACAGCTTTACCTACTTCCTCTCCGCAAGAACAGCTTTCAATGTCTCTTTCGTCAACTCATCGCAGTCTGAGCCCTTCACGTTGGCAATTTATGACGTCAGACAACGCTCTCCTGAGGCCTGAATGCAGCAGTTCTTCAGACCTACGTCCCGCCACACCACCTCGGCTCAACAATCACAAAATTTTCCAATAACTTCAATCTAAGCGTATTATCTGACCTTGAACATAGCTTTGAGGAGTATGAAAAGCTGCTCGACTTAGAAAGGGGAAAGATTAACCTCTACCTTGCCGACCCCGGAGACCTTCTCCACATCCACCTCGCTCACCTCCCGGAATGGTTCTTGGAGAAAGAGCACACAGTACGGATTGTCGAGTTCCTTATCGCTTTTGATAGGCAGCTTTCCTCTGGAAAAGCCGTCATAAAGGTAAACCTTGTAAAGCTCATTTTTGATCATAAGAATATTAATTAACAAGAGTGGTAGCTTCCGTATCGAGACAGTTATGATCTCAATGGAAGCCAGGAATATAAGAAACGTGGATTGGATTCTCCTCCTCTTGTCGCGCAGCTTAGTACTATTAGTACCACATCGTGAGTCCTGATGACAATTCTTATCACAAAGTACAACACGAAGTAGTTTTAACCAAAGTGTAGAGACTCTGTTACCCGCAAGCTGACAGCGAGAGTAAGAGGCAACAGCTTCTCTCGTGCCAGGCTAGTATCTCAACAGGTAGGTGTGGTTGTTCCCGAAGACTCTAAATGTCAGAAGTCACCTACAGTGGCTGCAGAATCCGAGGGGGAAACCCTGGCGGAAAGTCATTTAGAAAGGGGCAATGTATTTGAGCTTTTGGATTCTGTCGTCATTGAGGTGTTGGCACCAGACGTCAGGCTCGCTGCCAATGTCATTACTCATCTCTACAAACTGCCTGCGGATCTTCGCTCCTTAGTTTACGGATTCATTACGCATGGCAACAATGAAAGCGGGCCATCTGCTTCAGCGCCTCGAAAGTCCGAAAGCGGAACAGAGTCTCAACATAATCTCTCTGTCACACCGCCATCTACCCAGAAACGGAAAAGCGATAAAGATGGCGACGAAGATTCAGACGGCCAAAAGCCAAAAGACACTAGAAGACGGAGCAGACTCCATAGCAAATCCAGACTTTCAAAACTTAAATATGCTTGCCCTTTCAACATCAAGGAACCAGCAAGATATTGCGTAAGAAATGAAGTTGGAGGCACTGGCGAACTCTATCGTTCATGCATGGGCACGGGCTGGGCAAACCTCCACGGTCTTCTGTAAGATTTTTCAACTCTCTTGTATTCCTTAGGTGGCAGAGAACCTCAAAATATTGAAAGTTCTGGTGCAACTGCGAATTTGTCATCTGTGGGGACTTTCCAATCAAGTAATTTGTCTTCACGAGTATCATTACTGTTTTATGCCTCCCACCTTTCAGATTCTCAATGAGGAACAAGTGAGGTTCGGGAATCCAGGCTAACGTCCTTTAGGGAACATTTACGTGATCATCACAGACCTGCGCAATGCACTCGATGCTGGACTATTCTTGATGACCAGGAGTCGCTTGATTTCCATAAGAATAAACTAGAACCTAGATGTGCTGATTTCTCTTTGCTTTTTGAATTGAGAGAGGGAATTGATGAAAACAAATGGGATATGGTAGAAAAAGCTCTCCGGACACCAAAGCTGAAAAGGCAGGGGGCTTTCATCAGGAAGAGTGATTTCGAGAAGTGGTTGGATGTATGGAAAATTTTATTTCCGGCAGATCTGTACCCCGATCTTCCAGAGCCACAGCATCCTTGTAAGTGTGTGATTCCCAGTTGTACTGTGCTCTACTCAATTTTAAATAGTCTACGTTGATCCTAACAGTGTCCACAACTCCTTCACATCTAGTCTTGAGACCGACAAAAGGCTCGTGATTGCTAAAGCAATTTGGGATGAGAAGGCCAAAACTGCTACTTCGGGTATCACCCAGCAAGAATATCGCGCAAGTTGGGAAGAAGTACAACAAGTCATCCGCGAGGCCGATGCCATTGTCACGAACTCATCTCAGCAAATCTTGCAGGCATCACAATCATCACTCCCAAATGACAAACCATTCTCGCAGCTTCCGATCCTAGACAGTCAAATCCCATCACAACCCGTGCTAGAATCTTCGGCATATAAAACAACATTCACGGATTTGTCAGATCCGGGTGCTCGAGGGCCAGCAACGGCTATAGCTGATTTGGGAACACAATTCCCTTCCACTCAGGAGGCGTCCACACAACAGGCCATGCCAGTTCAGACCTCAAACCTGGCTGTGGCTGCTCCAGCGATGACAGCAGCAACGATGCGCCATACATATACGGACGAGGAATTTGCTGAATTACTCCGTAGATCCTAAGCCGTTGGCTTGTGACATCGGATGTTTGGCTGGGCGCACCTTTGCGTTGTGAGAAATTTTCTGTTGGATAGAATCTCTTAACGCACGGGATTCTATGTTCTGGAAACGACGTATGTTGGATAAAAGTTCATATTCCATATCCTACCCACTCCTGCAATTTTCTTCTGGGCTAATCGGCCTTACTACTAAAGGGCAGTCTTTTGTCGTTCACACCTTTATGCTCTCCTGATCATTCTGTTTATAGACTATTGGACAAACTCTTCTTGTCCATTTAGTATGAGGTTCACTAAATGCATTCGCTGAGCGCTTGTTTCCATCAAAATTTCTAGGCTTGCATTACGTCTAAGGAGCCGAGATCCAAAACCGTCGTGCTTCGGCACTGACCTTCCGGGCACTAAGGGCCGAACCCTTGGTAATCATGCAGTGCTAGTTGCCAGCCGAGCCAAACTACATTGCTATCATGTGCAATCTGCAAACACTGCTACCGAAAATCCTGATCAGATCTGTGTAACCTGCCTCACTTCCACTGATGTTGTCGCCCGCTCCACAGATCTTGGTACTCAAGCAGCATCCCTTTGTTCCTCAAATTTCTTATTCTTATCACTCCAGCTCTTTCGTTTATGTGCTTCATTCCGACAGTTTGGAGCTTTCTTCAGTATCCTGATGCAGAAGCAGATAGTGGCTGTGATTACCCTCGTTGAAAGACCACGGGCTTTGAGTATTCCCCTGTTTCTGCCCTTTTCGGTAGGTTCGGTAAAATCCATAGCTATTCCCATATACTCACTCTATTCAATACCAAGGGCAACAATAAGTTCCTGATGTGGCTCATGGAAAATTTGCCGTCTCTCGACAGCTTTCCCGTGTTTATGCCTCGAACGTTTTGCAGCACGAGGCAGCATTTTCTTAGGTAATCTAGGGCAACATCGTCGCTGCGCAGGCCTGTGCCTAAATGTCAGGGAATTCTGGCACGTTTTATGAGGGAGGCATATTGGGTGGCATTCCTTAAGCTTAGAGACGTTGGGGATAACATGATATTTAATGCACTAGTCCTGGCCTTAGAGCGTGTAAACTTGCTAGCATGCTACCTGTTAAAATTAGAATGATTCCCAACACTGTTCGTCATTAGATATAATGCTAGTCAGCTCATCGCACATACCCTCTCTTCTCATTGATCCAGATCCTCCCCGCCCTGCGTAAGATTCTAATCCTCGGATTTCATGCTAGCATTAGGTTCCAGTAAATAAGATTCTTCTCGAACTTGTACGCATTTGCCTGATTATCTTTTTGAACTAAGAACCAAAGATTCGAGGTTAAATTTATGTCCTATGGAGGGCTGAATGACTTGTTCAAAAAAAATTTTTTGAATAGCTATGATCGATTAGCTCAATGGAATGCTACGGGATAGAAGAACTCAATTTCGTAGATAGTCTGCTTTCTGTATATATTCTAATGTTCGTGCGGAAGAGCAGACTAGTTTATTCAAGAGAATATAGAAATGAAGCTTGAAAAATTCGCAGTACATAATTATAAACAAACCCTAAGAATGTCTTGTGTAGGCAATGCAAGAATAAAAAATGTGCCCAGAGAGAGGTGCGATCTCTTGACCTTCTGCGAACTTTGATATTAAGCAGACATGATGACCAACTATACCATTTGGCCAATACTTGTTACTTTGAAGGAATTGTTCATTTATGTCTTTGGTTGTCTATCCCATGATTGGTCCAATCGGAACATAGTTGATCCACTA
>Ga0335072_10011276_pt1 | contig 12813 bp, 10 predicted proteins | sample Lox_Sample_21_FD_206725 | JGI IMG/M metagenome (GOLD analysis project Ga0335072, IMG submission 206725) | Soil microbial communities from Loxahatchee National Wildlife Refuge, Florida, United States - Lox_Sample_2.1 | ecosystem: Environmental > Terrestrial > Soil > Wetlands | place: USA...
TGACCGGCGTCGCGTTCGTGAGCTGGAACGCCGAAATGACGGACCGGCACGGGTAAGGAGCCGATGATGAGTGTGCAGACAGCTGGGGCTCCGCCCCCCGCCATGCAGCGGTATCAGCTGGAGTCGGGGCTGGAGCGGATGACTGCGGCGGAGCGTGCCGCGCGGGGTAAGGAGGCGCGGGCTGCGGTGCCGCGGGATAGTCATGCGGTGTTCGACCCGGGGCCGGGGCGGCCCGACCCGATCGGCCTGCTGGAGGAGCAGGCCAGGTCGCGGGTGCCGGAGCTGGTGCCGGTGCGGTGGGGCCGGATGATGGCCTCCCCGTTCGCGTTCTACCGCGGGGCGGCGCTGCCGATGGCTGCTGACCTGGCTAGGACTGCGGTGTCGGGGCTGGCGGTGCAGGCGTGCGGGGATGCGCACCTGTCCAACTTCGGGATCTTCGGTTCGCCCGAGCGGGAGCTGGTCTTCGACGTCAACGACTTCGATGAGACGCTGCCCGGCCCGTGGGAGTGGGATGTCAAGCGGCTGGCGGCCAGCTTGGAGGTGGCGGCGCGGGGGAACGGGTTCGGCGGTAAGGACCGCCGGGAGATCGTCACCGTGGCGGTCGCCGGGTACCGGAAGGCGATGCGGGCCTTCGCCGCGATGACCAACCTGGAGGTCTGGTATGCGCACGCGGACCTGGACCAGTTGCGGGCGGAGTTTGACGCGCAGCTGAAGAAGCGGCAGCGCAAGCTGGTGGACAAGGGCATGGCCAAGGCGCGGACCCGGGACAGCATGCAGGAGGTGGCCAAGCTGACCCGCCTGGTGGACGGCCGGCCGCGGATCATCGCCGACCCGCCGCTGCTGGTCCCGGTCTCTGACTTGCTGGATAAGCACGAGGATTTCGCTGCCTTCGAGGCGCAGATCAAGGGCCTGATCGCCGGGTACCGGCGGACGCTGGAAACCGGCCGCCGGTACCTGCTGGAGCAGTACGGGTACGCCGACATGGCCCGCAAGGTGGTCGGCGTGGGCAGCGTCGGGACCCGGTGCTGGATCATCTTGATGCTCGGCCGCGATGAGTCCGATCCGCTGTTCCTGCAGGTCAAGGAGGCCGATGTGTCGGTGCTGAGCCGGTTCTGCGGGGCCAGCAAGTATCCCAGCATGGGCCAGCGGGTGGTCGCGGGGCAGCGGCTGATGCAGGCCTCGAGTGATATCTTCCTGGGCTGGCAGCGGGCCGAGGCCGGGCTGGACGGCCGGCCGCGCGATTTTTACGTCCGCCAGCTGCGGGACTGGAAGTATTCCATCGCCATCGAGGACCTGCCGCCGCGCGGCATGCGCGCCTACGGGGAGCTGTGCGGGTGGACGCTGGCCCGGGCGCACGCCCGCTCCGGGGACCGGATCGCGATCGCCGCCTACCTCGGCGGGTCCGACGTCTTCGACCAGGCCATCACCCGGTTCGCGGGCGCGTACGCCGACCAGACCGAGCGCGACCACCAGGCTCTCCTGGACGCTGTCGCCTCGGGACGGCTCACCGCCGAACCCGGCATGTGACAGCGGGGGCGGGGCCACCTGGGAAACGTGCCGGTGACGGCAATGCCGGCCTGCCCCGGGCAGGTGGCGATGACGGCTGAACCGGCGCGGAGCCCGGTCGCCGGAGCGGTCCGCAGCCTGGAGGTCCGCTGGATCTTCCCGGGCCCGCTGGAGGCCGCGGTGGCCCGGTGGTTCGCCCGGTTCCCGGCCACGGCGGAGTCCCGCGTGGATGCCTACCTGGCGGATCCGCCGCTGCCCGGGCTGTCGGTGAAGATCCGCGGGGGCGGGGCCCTGGAGGTGAAGGCGTACCGCGGCAGTCCGGGGATCTTGGAGGTGCCCGGACGCGCCCGCGGCCGCATGGAAACCTGGCACAAGTGGTCCTTCCCCGTCAGCCCGCTCAGCCCCGGCGCCGGTAACCCGCCGGGCTGGCGGCCGGTCGGCAAGAGGCGGCGGACCAGCCGGTTCCCGCTGGCCAGCGGGCAGATCGCGGCGCGCGGCGCGGCGCCGGGCGAGCAGCCGGTGTGCGCGGTGGAACTCACCCAGATCCGGACGGGCGGCCAGGACTGGTGGACCCTGGGGTTCGAGGCGACCGGCCCCGCCGGCCTGCTCCGCAGCACACTGGCGGCCGCCGCCGCGATCGTGTTCGCCCAGGCCCTGCCCGGCCGCATGCAGCCCGGCCCGGACCAGTCCAGGTCCTACGCGCAATGGCTAGGCCAGGCGCCGGGCCCCGGTAGCGGACGCTGACGCCGTGAAATCGCCGGGACGATGCGCTCGGCCGGGTCACAACGGTGGTCTCGGCGCCAGGATCAGCAAGATGATGCAGAAGGCCAGGATGATCCCGCCGACGGTGATGACCGCCGTCCGGGCCCCGCGGACGCGGAAGTGCCCGCTGATTCCGACCAGGAACAGCACGCTGGCCAGGTACACCGTGGTCCGGATGTAGCCGTCGGACGTATTGGCCGCTGCCTCCCCGAGTGAGTAGTAGTGATCGGCGCGGGCATCAAGCAGGTTGGCCTGGGCCAGTTCCGGCTGGGCATACTGGGGCATGTAGGTGGGGCCCGGCGGCGCATGGAGATTCGTGAACGGGTCCGTCGTAAGCCAGGCGTTGAACGCGACCAGGAACTGCGGCCGGAAACGCCTCTCGGCCACTTGCATGGCGTTGGTGTTCCCGGCGACATAGGCGGTGAACCAGGCGTTGAAGGTCAGCGCGTCGAAATTCCTCAGGTCGGCGGCCTCATAGGCGGCCCGGTTCGCCTCCGTCCTGGCCGCCGACGCCCTGGCCAGGTCGAGCGATGACTCGGTGCCCCATTTGGCCGCGGCGAATCCGGACCAGGCCGCGATGACGGCCACGACCGCCAGCAGGACCGCCTCGATGATGGTCATTACCCGGTCCCGCCCTTTAGCTTCGCCGCCGGAACCCTCCTTTTCGTTCAGCGTATGAGCCCGGTGCTCGGAGATCTCCTTGCCGACCTCGCCGGGTGACAAGCCCTCAGGCATCAGATCCTCCCGGCCGCCTGATCAGTCCCGCACCGGCCCATCGCCCTGCTGCGTCGTCGGCATAATTGAGGTCGCCCATGTCACCCTCCGTTGACGCTGGTTCCAGAACCGAGCCTGTCTCGTCAATGGCAACCGCGTTGACGGCGGCCAGCGCGGCCCGGGACGCCAGGTAATGGTGACCGCATAGCAGGAGATCAACCGGATGCGGGCGCGCGGAGCCGGGCGGAATGAGCACCTTGACCACCGGTCTGGCCGGGCAGCAGCAGCCGCGATCAGCAAGAGGGGGCGGCCCGGACCAGGCAGCCTGGTCACCGGCGGCCTTGGCGCTGCGGCGCATGAACCTCATCCCCGTTCACCCCGTGTCAGGCCGCGACGAGCCGCCCGGGGCGCGCGCTGCCTGGCTGCTCATCGAGCCCAGCCCAGCCGCCCGAAGCCGCTGCCGCCGCCCGTGTTTCACGTGTGCCGTGAGGCCCGCTGCGGCTGGGTAGGGCCCGCGGATCTGCTGCAGCTCCAGATCGCGCACGGTGCGGTCCTAGGCAGCTTCGATGTTCGCGCGGCTGCCGTAGGCGCACAGCCCGTACAGCGCGACCACGTCCACGGCAATGATGCACAGCGCCCAGAACGGGTAGGCCGGGACGAAGAACATCATGTCGATGGCGTTCAGCCCGACCACGGCGACCGCGAACCAGCGGGCCAGCTGGTTGCCTGCCAGGATGCCACCCGCCGCAACCAGCTGCAGGACGGACAGAATCAGCGTGATCCAGCCCCAGGCCCGCAGATCGCCAATCACGTAATGCGCGTTGGCGGTGAAGACGTGCGAGTTGGCGATCGCGGCGATGCCGTAGATCATGTTGAAGAAGCCGAGCACCAGCAGCAAGACGGCCGCGAAAATGATCAGGCCGTAACCGCGGCCTTCCGCATCGCGCCCTCCGGTGCTCCAGGCTGGCTGGGTTGTTGACGACGTCATGGTGACCTCCGATGTGCCGGATAGGCCGGATCTTGATTCCGGTCCCCTTTTGCTCACTTGCGGGATCGATTCACTAATCGCGGGCCCTGGCCCGTATCCCTCCGATCGCCTTCCGTCACCAGTCCACCTCGCGCCGGAGCGAGTTCCAACGCCCAGATAGGGTGAAAGACCGGGTAATCCCTCCAGGAGCCGGGTTCCCGGGACCGGGCGACCGCCTGGCTGCGTGAAAAAGCCACCCGGCCGCGGTAGATCGACAGCGTCCCAAATTAATCGTGCAGCGGGATGTCATATAGCTTTCCTCGATCTCGGCCCAGCGCAACGCGGTACGTGCTTGGCCGGCAAGAATCTCGGCCTGGCCCTGCCAGCGGGAGGAGCCGTCAGTGACCGCCTGGTTCCTCTAGCGCGGCCGCGATGTCATACCCGAGCGCGATCGCCACTTCGGGAGCCGCAGCGACGACCCGGCCGAGCCCGGCCACCGGGGCGATCGCCAGCAGCACGTCGGCGATCTCGTCTTCGGTCGCGCCCGCCCCCAGCGCCCGGCCGGCGCTCCATTCCAGGCACACCCCCGGTGATCCGATGGCGACCGACACCGCCACTTGCAGCAGCGCCACGGTCTTGGGATCCAGGGCCGAAGTCCCGGCCGGGCCAAGCCCGAGCCCGGCCTCATCTTCGACGAAGCCTTCGTCGATAATCGCCAGCCTGCGCAACGTCTCCTGGAATCTCACCGTCAGGTCCATGCGCCCCCTTGCTGCCGATAGCACCCGTCCGCGCCGATAGCACCAGTCCACCTCGCGCCGGGGTGAGTTCCAACGCCCTGATGGGGTGAAAGACCGGGTAGTCAGATGATGCCCTGCATCATGGCGCCGTTGCCGCGATGCGGGGCCCTCGTACGGTGGCCCCGGGCTCGGGCTCCGAGGGGTACGGTAAGGAGACACATCAGCTGCATCAGCACCTTGAGGTCAGCGACGATGGCTGCACCGTCGCCGCAGCCGAGGTGATCATCTCCGGGAACCTGGCGGAACCGCCCGGGTGTCGTTGCGCGCCGAGGCCGGGCACATCACTCCGGGCCGCCGCGCGAGCCTGGTCGACGCGGCGCTGGATCTTCCCGCGTGCGGCAAAGCGCGCGCCTGGAGGCGGCCTTCCCGCTCGGCGATGGCGAGTCGCTGCAGCGACTTCAGCAGCGCTGCCAGGACGTCAGCACCCGCCCGGCGGGGTGCAGCGCCCTGCTGGATGCGAGCCTTCCGCCCGGCCGCCCGGACAGCACGGCGCGGCAGCCAGCCGGCCAGGTATGGCCTGGTTCAAACCGCTGCCGTACTGGCCCGGCCTCCGAGCGTGCCAGATCTTATTCAGGAGCCGGAGCACCGCTCGGTGCCGCCGTAGCCGATACTGCGGACTAGGTCGCGGCATCACGAGCCGGCGGCGGGATGGGAGGGCGGCATGAGTGTCCACGCGGAGGACGGCGCTTATGCTCTGCTGATCGACGGCACCACGATCGAGATCCGGGCGGCGCGGCCGGGTGACTTCGACGCCGTGCGGGACATGCACGCAAAGATGTCCCCGGACAACCTGTACCTGCGCTTTTTCAGCATGAGCCCGGGCGGTCGCCGCGACGCCCGTTGCAGGTGGCGGCCTTGGCGAGGTCGAGCTTTCCTGCCACGCCGACGCGGTAGTCGTGATCCCGGAGGCGCTGATAGTAGGTGGTCAGCCACGTCGGCAGGACCGCGCCCAGCCGCTCTGGCGACTGGCCCGTGGCGAGGGAGAGGCGGGCGGGCACGGACACCGCGGCATTCCTGCAAGCATGAGTGAACCGCTTTCGCCGGGCCGGCCAGCGCGTCGACGTTCGGCGTCGACACCCCAGCCGTGGCAGCCACGCCCAGCCAGTCGTGGCACCACTGGTCGGCCATGATGACAAGCAGGTTGGGCCGGCTGCCGATTTGCTGTTCGGACATCGCCGCTCACTCCGGAGTCGGCCGCTGCACGCGAACGCTTGGGCCATGTCGTCCAAGCGGATCGGCCGTAGTGGTCATCCACTCAGCAAGCAGTTTGCGCATGCGGGCCAGGATCTCGGCGTGGCCGGGGTTCCCGGCGAGGTTGGCCAGGCACGACGGGTCGGTGTGTAGGTCATAGAGTTCTTCGGGCACCCGGTGCAGGTAGAAGTCCACCCGGGCGGCGAGTGCGGGGTCCGCCCGCATCGCGTTCCAGCTCAGCCCGGTCATGTTCTCTGCCCGGTACTCCGTCTCGCCGTCGGACCAGTAATTCCGGATGTAGCCGAACTCGGCCGTCTGGACACACCGCATCTCGAACCGGTTCTTCGCGGCCGTCTCGTGGAAGACCGTGAACACCGCGTCACGGTCCTGCTGCTGCTCTCCGCCCAGCAGCGGCAGCAGCGAGCGTCCGTCGAGCCCGTCCGGGAGGACGGCGCCCGCGGCAGCGCAGAAGGTGGGGAACAGGTCGAGCGTCGACACGAATCCGGTGTCGTGCGCCGTGCGCGGGCGGGTGACCCCGGGCCAGCGGATGATCAGCGGTGTCAGGGTGCTCTGCAGGTAGCAGTTTGCCTTGGCGAACGGGAAGGCCATGCCGTTGTCGGACAGGAAGACGACGACGGTGTCGTCGGCGTGACCGGTGGCGTCCAGGGCGTCGAGCACCGCCCCGGCGACATCATCGCAGCGGCGGGAGGAGCTGAGGTACTCGGCGTACTCGGTCCGCACTCCCTCGATGTCCGGCAGGAAGCCGGGTACCGGCTCCTCGCCCGGCGCGAATACCTTCGATGGAGCTGGGATCGCTGCGCGTTCGGCGCCGGAAAACCGTTCCTGTTCCAGAGCGCTGCCGTGGAACGGGCGGTGCGGGTCGTGCGCGTTGGCCATGAGGAACCACGGCTGGCCGGACCGCGAGGCACGGTCGAAGTACTCCGCGGCCGCACGCCCGTAGGCTGCAGGACCGCGGCCCATGCCGAGTTCCCGCATGCCGAGCCGCAAGTCCCACCCGAACCGCTCGGTCGGCTGCAGGTGCTCGACCTTGCCCAGGATCCCTGCGAGGTAGCCGGCTTTGCGCAGGACGTCGGTGAGCAGCGGCACGCCGTCGGCGATCGGCTGGAAGCCTTCTGCCCCGTTACGGTGCGGCCAGCGTCCGGTCAGGAGCGCCGACCGGCTCGGCTGGCAGACCGCGACCGGGACATGGGCGCGGCGGAAGATCGTTCCCTGTGAGGCCAGCCGGTCCAGCCGCGGTGTGGCCTCGGCGGGCCCGCCGAAGCAGCCGGGCGTCGTGCCGTGCATGTCATCTGCAGTGATCAGCAAGATGTTCGCCGCCGCGCTGCCGTGGCGGGCGCTGCGCGGCGTCGCATCGTGTGTCATGGCAGGTCTCCCAGCCCTGAGGCGGGCGACGGGCCAGGGGGGGCCGGGCTTTCAGTGTCGAAGGCGGCCAGGTCCTTCGCCACGCTGAGCAGGGTCGCGGCAGGGATCATCGCCAGCCGGGCCAGGTCGTACAGGCTCAGGCGGGCCGACAGCGAGATCAGTTCGGTGTGGACCAGCTGCGGCAGGTGGCGCTGCAGGACACTGTGGATGGCGTGGTCCAGCAGCAGTTCCAGAACCGGCGTGGTGAGCAGGCCGGCGGCGGGAAGGGCGCGCAGCGCGGGCACCGGCTCCGCGGCTGCCGAGGCTTGCGCCCGCTGGGCCCGCACGAGCAGATGCGCGGTGGTGATGTCCTGGTCGTATGGGATGCCCAGCCGCTCGAACTGGCTGGGTGGCGCGTCGCTGCCGTGCATCAGCCTGGTGAGCAGCCGCAGCATCCGCAGCTCGATCTCGTCGTCTGCCAGCGGGTGTTCCTGGCCGGGGTCGGTGTGCAGGTCGAACAGCAGCGTCCCGTGCCGCCACGGGTTGAGGAACGCTGCGGTGACCGGGATGCGCATCGTGCGAAGTCCCTTGGTGAATGAGAACGGCGGGGCCGGTTCCCAGGACAGCAGTTCGCTGACGTCGAACCGGCTGCGCATGTGGGTCGGCATGAGGGTGTAGTCCTCCAGCGGCCCGTTGGACGGATGGGCTGGGGCGCGCATGTAGACGTAGCGGCCGTCGGTCACGTTGACGTGGCCACCGTGAATGCCGAACAGCGCGCCCTCGCGCGTCGGCCGGTCGTCCTCCAGGACTGGGGCGAGGTCGCTGCCCTGCATGTCCGGGGGCGGTTCGAGCCCGAAAAAGCGCAGCACGGTGGGCGCGATGTCGATCGTCTGCGCGAGCGCGCCGCGCCGGGTGTCCCGGCCGCCGGTGCGCGGGTCCCACAAGAACATCGGCAGGTGCACCAGCTCGTTGAACCATGGCTGCACCGACTTGGCCCACCAGCCGTGCTCGCCGAGCAGGAAGCCGTGGTCGGTGTTGACCAGCAGGAGGGTGTCCGTCCACAGGTCGTGGCGGTCCATCGCGTCCAGCACCCGGCCCAGGGACCGGTCGCACATCGACACCAGCGCGGCGTACTCATACCGGGCGTGCTCGACCTGGCCCCGCGGCTCGGCGACCTTCTGGTAGCCCGGCCAGTCGAAGACGGGCCCGTCGTAGTCGTGCGGGTACCGGGCCCGGTAGACGTCATTATTGGTGAAGAACGGCTCGTGCGGGTCGAATAGCTCGATCTGCAGCAGCCAGCGGTCCGCGGCCGCGTTGGTCTGCAGGAAGTGCAGCCCGGCGTCGACGGTCAGCGTCTGGGAGTGCTCGGCCTCGGTGGGCATGTACCGGCGGTTGATGATGTCCTGGCGGCGCAGCGCGCCGTGCGGGCCGCCTGGGGCGGCCGGGCCGCCGGCCACGCCCTTCCACGGGTCGCCTTCCTGCCCGCGGAAGAACTCCCAGGTGCTGTAGCGGGTGTGGTAGGTGGCGCCGCCGTCTTCCCAGTAGTGCGGGTGGTCCGAGACCAGGTGGGTGTGGACCCCGGCCTCGCGCAGCAGCTGCGGCGTCGAGTCGTCGAACGGCTCCAGCGGCCCCCAGCTGCGGTGCAGGAAGTTGTACCGTCCGGTGTGTATCTCCCGCCGCGCCGGCATGCACGGCATCGACCCGGCGTAGAAGTTGTCGAAGGTGACCGCCCGGGCCGCCAGCCGCGCGAAGTTGGGCGCGTCCACGAACGTGTCCGCGTACGGGTCGAGCATGTGCCGGTTGAGGCTGTCGAACATGACGATGATGGCCTTCATCGCTGCCCTTCCGGGTCGGGAGGCTCGCGGCCGCGGCCGCAGCGGCCGCCGTGTCGCGGCGAAACTAGGTGGGCTGACCGCCGTCCATGTTATACTTATACGAGTAACTGACGCGTATCACTTGCTCGTGTAAGTACTGTAGGCAAGGTCCCTGCGGCAGCGCAAGGCCCCGAGGGGGAACCCGGAACGGAGCGACCCGCATGACTGCCCCTAGCGACGCCAGGGCCGGGACCACCCGGCGCCGCCCGACCAGCGCCGACGTCGCCCGGCTCGCCGCGGTATCCCGTGCGACGGTGAGCTATGTCCTCAACAACACCCCGCACCAGAGCATCCCGGAGGCGACCCGCCGCCGCGTGCTGGCCGCCGCGGCCGACCTCGGCTACACGCCGTCCGCGGCCGCCCGCGCGCTGCGGTCCGGGCGCAGCGACATCGTCCTGGCCCTCCTGCCCGCCTGGCCGATCGGGCCGGCCATGGGCGGGCTCATGGAGCAGCTGTCGGCGGCCCTGGCCGGGGAGGGCCTGACGTTGCTCGCTTACCAGCAGGTGACCGGGCGCGGCGACCTGGCCCAGTTGTGGAGGGCCGTCTCACCGGTCGCGGTGCTCAACTTCGGGCAGCTCGGCCAGGCCGAGACCGACTCAATCCGCGCGGCCGGCGTCGATGTCACGCTCTCGCTGCTGGGCGGGTCGCATGGCGGGCGGAGGCTGTTCGCCGACTGGCTCAAGCGCAACGGGCGTATCCAGGCCGAGCACCTGGCGGCGCGCGGCCATGCGCGGATGGGATACGCCTATCCCGACGACCCGAATGTCCACGCGATCGCCGAGGCGCGCCTGGACGGAGTCCGGATCGTCTGTGCCGAGCTCGGACTCGGCGAGCCGGATGTGCGTACCATGCCGCTCATCCCGCACCCAGCAGTAGACGCCGTCGCGGCCTGGAGGGAGGCAACCCCGCCGGTCACCGGCATCTGCGCCTTCAACGACCAGCTAGCCTTCGCGGTCCTCGCCGGCATGAGAGCTCACGGCCTTCACGCGCCGCAGGACATGGCGGTCGTGGGCGTCGACGACATTCCCACCGCCGCCCTGGCCGATCCGCCGCTGACCACAGTCACCGGGGACCCAGCGGTCCTCGCCCGCCACACCGTCCGGCACATCATCGCCGCACTGAACGGCGAGCCCCCGTCGGCCCTACCAGGGCCGGACTCCATGCGGCTCGTGGTCCGCGAGTCGGCCTGACCCGCGACTCCGCGACGCCCGCACGGGTGCGGGGTGCCGTCAAGGACGCGTAGCTCGCCGTCGCGCGGCATACCGCGGCCAGCCGGGGTGGTCCCGCGCACTGTCCTCACCCGGCGGCCAGTTCATCCGAGTTTTTAATTCCCCGGGTCTTGCGCCGCCGCGGTGCCGCGCCTACTCTACTTACACGAGCAAGTGACACGCGTCAGTTACTCGGATAAGCCTAGAGCCTTAGCGGCTCGTTCCACGAGCAAGTTTCCAGGAGGTTCCTCATGGACACGGCACACCAGCACTCGGATCGAAGAAGAAGGCCGAGGTGGTGGCGCGCCCTGGCCGTGATGGGCCTGGCCGCGCCGCTGGCAGCGGCCGCGTGCAGCAGTTCCGGCAGCACGGGATCCGCCGTTACGGTCGGCAAGCCGGGCGGGACGCTGCAGGCGGGGACCACCTTCGCCCTCACCACGCTGGACCCGCTGCCGTTCGGCGCCAAGAACGCCTATCTGTACAACATGCTGTACGACACGCCGATCGTGATGCAGGACCAGAAGCCCGCGCCGGCGCTGATCTCTTCCTGGTCGCTGAACTCGGCCGACACATCGGCGACGCTGCACCTGCGGCCGGGTGTCACCTACAGCGACGGCACGCCGTTCAACTCCTCGGCGCTGGTGTGGAACATCAACTGGGAGAAGCAGCCGGCCAACGCCGCGCACGCGCTGAGCTTGTGGCAGCAGGTGACCGCCACCGCCACTGGGCCTGAGACGGTGCAGCTGCGCATGGCCCGGCCGATGCCGGCAATCCTGGGCATGCTGGCCGGAGCGCCGATCGTCAAGCCCGGCGCCCCCGCATCGGGGATCGGCACCGGCCCGTTCAAGGTGTCGAAGTTCGTCCCGGGACAGTCACTGACGGTCGTCCGCAACCCGCACTACTGGCAGCCGGGGCAGCCCAAGCTCGACAGCATCGTCGTGACCGGCTATTCGGACAACGCGACCGCCGCCCTGGCGCTGCAGTCCGGGACGATCCAGCTGCTGATAGCTCCCCCCGCTGACCAGGTGGCGAGCCTGAAATCCGCCGGGGATAAGGCGCTGTCGGCCCCTCCCACCTACGACGGCTACGTACCGTCCCTGTTGCTCAGCTTGCTGGTCAACACCTCGACGCCGCCGCTGAACAACGTCAAGGTCCGGCAGGCGCTGAGCCTGGCGTTCGACCGGGCCCAGTTCGTCTCCACCGCCCTGTCCGGCCTGGGCAGGCCGGCCGACTCGGTGTTCTCCCCCGCCTCGCCGGCCTACCAGCCGTCACCGGGCACCGACTCCTACGACCTGGCCCAGGCTAAGTCGCTGCTGCAGCAGGCCGGGGTCACCAACCTGTCGCTGAGCGTGGACACGGTCTCCATCCTGCCGCAGACCACGTTCATGCCGGTCTTCCAGCAGGACCTGGCTAAGATCGGCGTCCATCTCACCATCAACACGATCGACCCAGTCACCTGGGCCACGATCGTAGGCCCCGGGCGCTTCCCTGACCTGATCACCCAGGAAAACGGCTTCGTCGACTCCGATCCGGCCATCAACTTCGGCAACCGCGACCTGGAACCGGCCGGCAACAGCGAGCACTTCAGCTCCCCGCAGTACACCGCGCTGGTCCAAGCGGCCGTCCGGGCGACCAACCCGGCGACGCGCCAGGCGGATTACGAGAAGGTGGGCGCCTATCTCCAGCAGCAGGACATCATCATCCCGCTGGCGATCGGCGGAACGCCGAGCGCCATGTACGCCCAAAGTGTCGGCGGCGTGCAGGTCGGGTTCGCCGGCATACCGCAGTACGGCCTGATCACGGTGGGTTCATGAACCGGGCAGGAGGCCTAACGGCCGTGCCGCGGGCCGCGCCAACGCGGACCACCGAGGTCGTGTTGCGTGTCTCGGATCTGGTAGTGGACATCCCGACGCGGTCCGGCACCGTGCGCGCGGTGGACGGGGTGGGCTTCGATATTCGCCCCGGGGAGGTGCTCGGGCTGGTCGGCGAATCCGGTTCCGGCAAGAGCATGACGGCACTGTCTATCCTGCACCTGCTGCCGCCCGGCGCCCGGGTGACGGGCGGCAGCATCAGGCTGGGCGACCGGGACCTGCTCGCCATGAGCGCGGGCGAGCTTCGTTCCGTCCGCGGCCGGAGGATCGCCATGGTCTTCCAGGACCCCCTCACCTCGCTGAACCCGCTGATGACAGTGGACCGGCAGCTGGTGGAGGCGGTGCGCCTGCACGACAACACAGTCTCCGCCGGGCAGGCACGTCACCGGGTGAGCGAGCTGCTGGCCACGGTCGGCTTCCCCCAGCCCCGCAGGATCCTCGGCTCCTACCCGCACGAGCTGTCCGGCGGGATGCGCCAGCGGGTGATGATCGTCATGGCCATGGCGAACCATCCCGACGTGATCATCGCCGACGAGCCGACCACCGCCCTGGATGTCACCA
>Ga0335072_10011278_pt1 | contig 12813 bp, 10 predicted proteins | sample Lox_Sample_21_FD_206725 | JGI IMG/M metagenome (GOLD analysis project Ga0335072, IMG submission 206725) | Soil microbial communities from Loxahatchee National Wildlife Refuge, Florida, United States - Lox_Sample_2.1 | ecosystem: Environmental > Terrestrial > Soil > Wetlands | place: USA...
TCCTGCACGAGGGCATCAGCGAGGCCGGCGCGATGGGCTCGGTGATCGCGGCCGGGACCTCGTACGCCACGCACGCCACGCACATGATTCCGGTGTACGTGTTCTACTCGATGTTCGGGTGGCAGCGGACCGGGGACCAGATGTGGGCGCTCGGCGACCAGCTCGGGCGCGGGTTCCTGCTCGGCGCCACGGCCGGTAGAACGACTTTGACGGGCGAAGGCCTGCAGCACAACGACGGGCACTCGCTGCTGCTGGCCTCGGTGTCGGAGGCGTGCGTATCCTACGACTGCGCGTGGGCCTACGAGCTGGCCTACGTGGTGCGGGACGCGCTGCGCCGGATGTACGACGCCACGCCCGAGCACCCGGATGGTGAGAACATCTTCTACTACCTCGCCGTGTACAACGAGCCGTACCCGCAGCCGCCCGAGCCGTTGTCGTTCCCGGGCGGGCCCGCGGCCCTGGAGCAGGGCATCCTGCGTGGCCTGTACCTGTACGCGCCGGCCGCTGCGGGCGCGGCCTCGGCCTTGCCCGGGTCCGGCTCCGATCCGGCCGTACCGGACCGGCTGGCCGGGGGCTCTTCGGATTCTGCCGAACGGAACGTGGTGCCCGTGCCCCGGGCCCAGATCCTGGCTTCCGGGGTGGCGCTGCGGTCGGCGCTGGCCGCGCAGGAGATGCTGGCGCGCGACTGGGGCGTGTCGGCCGACGTGTGGTCGGCCACGTCCTGGACCGAGCTGCGCCGGGAGGCGCTGGCCTGCGAGTCGTGGAACATGCTGCACCCCGGCGAGCCGCCGCGGGAGCCGTACGTGACCGCTGCGCTGTCGGGCCGGTCCGGGCCGGTGGTGGCGGTGTCGGACTGGATCAAGGCGGTGCCCGACCAGATCGCCCGCTGGGTGCCCGGGACGTTCACCTCGCTGGGCACGGACGGGTTCGGCTTCTCCGACACCCGGCCGGCGGCGCGGCGGTTCTTCCACGTAGACGCGGAGTCGATCACCCTGGCGGTGCTCTGGGAACTGGCCCGCAGCGGCGCGGTCGACGCCGGATTCCCGGCCCAGGCCATCGAGCGGTACCGCCTGGACCTCCCGGTCAGCGAGGCGCTGTCGTAGCGGACGGCGTACTCGCGGGACACGCCGCGGCGCTGGGCGCCCGGCCGGCCGCTTGAGGTACAGCGCCCGGCCGCTCGGCGCGCAGCGCCCGCCGCTTAGGGTACAGCGCCCGGCCGCTTGAGGTACAACTGACCCCTCGGGCACCATATGTCCCACAAGTACTGGGTTGATGGGCCGTTGTACCTGCTCTGACCGTTAGGTTGCTGCTCCGATGCTGTCGGGTTCACCGCTGGTGAGGGGCTGGCGGGGCGGGGCGGGCTGGCGGGGCTGGTGTGAGCTCGGGACGGGTGCCCGGGGTGTCGTGAATTGGGGCATGTGTGCCACCGCCCCCGTCTATCGGGGCATGTGTGCCACAAGCCCCGTATGATTGCGCGGGGGCCGGGCGCGCCAGCGCGGGTCACGTCGCGGCCGTGGCCTTCATCAGCAGACGGCACGCTGAGCGGGCCGGACAGTTGGGGCATTCAGCCAGGACCGCTCTTACCGGTACGACGGCCCACCCACCATGTTCCGGCGGGGCGCTGCCGGTGAGCGGCTGGGGCGTGGCACGCTGGAGGGGTGGCGGCTGAGGAGCGGGCCCGGGCGGGCAGGCCGCGGGTGAACGCGGAGACCGTGCGGCGGATCGAGCGCGCCACGGGGACGCTCGGCACGGCCGCGATCGCCGCCATGGACAAGCGGCTGCCGTGGTACCGGAACATGTCGGCGGAAAACCGGTCCTGGCTCGGGCTGGTCGCGCAGGCTGCGATCGCCGCGTTCCTGGACTGGATCAGGCACCCGGAGCGGAACCGGCCCGCGGTGACCGAGGTGTTCGGCACCGCGCCGCGCGAGCTGGCCCGGGCGGTCAGCCTGCAGCACGCGGTGGAGATGGTCCGGGTCATCATCGACGCGGTCCAGGCGCAGGTCGAGGAGCTGGCCGCGCCGGGCGACGAGACCGAGCTGCGCGAGGCGGTGCTGACCTACTCCCGGGAGATCGCGTTCAGCGCGGCGCTGGTGTACGCGCGGACCGCCGAGGCTCGCGGCGCGTGGGACGCCCGGCTAGAGGCGCTGGTGGTCGACTCCCTGGTGCACGGCGAGACCGAGGACTCGCTGCACTCCTGGGCCTCGGCGCTGAACTGGTCCTCCTCCCCGGTCACGGTGGTGGTGGGCACCATCGGCGACGATGAGCCCAAGACCGGCTCCCCCGCCGAGGTGGAGCCGCTGATCGAGGAACTGCGGGCCCAGGCCCGGCGGGCCCGGCTGGACCTGCTGGCCGGCGTGCACGGCAACCGGCTCATCCTGGTCGTGGGCGGCTGCGACGATCCCATCGCCGCCGCCGAGCGGTTCGCCGGGCGGTTCGGGCCGGGACCGGTGATCGCCGGGCCGCTGGTCCGTGACCTGCGCAGCGCGTCGGTCTCGGCGCGCGCGGCGCTGGCCGCGCTGCGTGCCGCCCCGGCCTGGCCCGACGCGCCCCGCCCCGCGGGCGCGGACGACCTGCTGCCCGAGCGCGCGCTGGACGGAGATCCCGACGCCCGGGCCGCCCTGATCAGCGACGTCTACGAGCCGCTGCTGGGCGGCGGGCCCGCCCTGCTCGACACCCTGACGACCTACCTGGAGCAGGGATCCTCGCTGGAGGCCACCGCGCGGCTGCTGTTCGTGCACCCGAACACGGTGCGATACCGGCTACGGCGGGTTGCCGAGCTCACCGAGTACACCCCCTCGGCCGGGCGGGATGGTCTCACCTTGTGGGTCGCGGTGGCGCTGGGCCGCCTGGCGGCCGGGCGCTGACGCGAAAGGTAACGCTACGGTAACGGCGACGTGACCCTAATTTGTAGGAAACAAACAGGATTACTTCGGACAACTTCGTAGCGTCCGACATTCATGTGGCGAAGTTCTACAGGGCACGCTAAAGGGATGCTCATTATCACCGCACCCGGGCAAGGCGCGCAGACCCCCGGTTTCCTCACGCCCTGGCTGGCGGTACCCGGAGTCGCCGAGCGTCTCGGGGCGGCCTCCGAGCTGGCGGGCTGCGACCTGATCAGGTACGGCACCACGGCTGACGCCGATGAGATCAGGGACACCGCGGTCGCGCAGCCGCTGCTGGTCGCGGCCGCGCTGGCGGCCGCGGGCACGCTGGCGGGCGGTGCCCCGGGCGACATCCACGCCGATGCGGCCGCCGGGCACAGCGTCGGGGAACTGGCTGCTGGGGTGCTGGCCGGGGTGCTGAGCGCCGACGACGCTATGCGCCTGGTCAGGGTGCGCGGCGCGGCCATGGCGGCGGCCTCGGCGGCGGAGCCGACCGGGATGACCGCCGTCCTGGGCGGCGACGAGGACGCCGTGCTGGCGGCCATCGCCCGCCACGGCCTGACCCCGGCCAACGTCAACGCGGCCGGGCAGATCGTGGCGGCCGGGGCGATCGCCGACCTGGAGGCCTTCGCGGCCGATCCGCCGGCCGGCGCGCGGCTGCGCCCGCTGCAGGTGGCCGGGGCCTTCCACACCCGGTACATGGCGCCGGCCGTCGCGGCGCTGCGCGATGCCGCCGCCGAGGTCGCGGTCATCGATCCGCACCTGGTGCTGCTGGGCAACGCCGACGGCGCGGCGGTCACCACCGGCAAGGAGTGGCTGGAGCGCATCGTGGCCCAGGTGGCCGCCCCGGTGCGCTGGGACCTGTGCCTGCGGAACATGGCGGACTTGGGCGTGACCGCGATCATCGAGCTGCCCCCGGCGGGAACGCTGACCGGACTGGCCCGGCGGGCGCTGCCCGGGGTTACCCAGCTGGCCCTCAAGACCCCGGATCAGCTCGAGGCGGCGCGCGATCTGATCGCCGAGCACCTGTCCGAGCCCGACGGGCACGGGCACGGCCACCTGCCGGAATGGCGGCTGATCGTGGCGCCGGCCTCCGGCACGTTCCGCTCCCCGGACGGGCGGGCCGACGCGGCCGCGACCGGCGCCGTGGTGGCCCTGACCGCCGAGCTGGGTACCGTGGTCGTGCGCGGCGGGGAGCGGCCGGTGGCCGCGCCCTGGCCCGCGGAGATCATCGAATGGCTCGTGGAGGACGGCGACCCGGTCAGCGAGGGTCAGCCTTTGGTGCGCGTACTTCCCGAGGGGGGTCCGGGGGGATGGGTCCCCCCGGAAGGAAAGGAAGGTGTATGACTTCGTTCACTCCGTTCCCGCCTGCCCCGGGAGCGCGGATCATGTCGTTCGGCGGTTACCAGCCGGGCAACGTGGTGACCAACGACGACCTCGCGGCGCGGATCGAAACCAGCGACGAGTGGATCCGCAGCCGGGTCGGCATCGTCAGCCGCCGTTTCGCCGGGCCGGACGAGAGCGTGGCCGACATGGCGGTCGTGGCGGGCGGCAAGGCGCTGGCCGGCAGCGGCCTGTCCCCCGCCGACATCGACCTGGTCATCGTGGCCACCTGCAGCGTCGAGGCCCCGATACCGAACACGTCCGCGCTGGTCGCGCACCGGCTCGGCATCGTCGCGCCCGGCGCCTACGACCTCAACGCCGCGTGCGCGGGCTTCTGCTACGCGCTGGCCAACGCCTCCGATGCGGTGCGGGTCGGCACGGCCCGGCACGTGCTGGTCATCGGGGCCGAGAAGATGACGGCCTGGATCGACCCTGACGACCGCTCCACGTGCATCATCTTCGCGGACGGGGCGGGCGCGGCGGTGGTCGGGCCGGTCACGGACGGCGAGCCGGCGGGCATCGGGCCGGTGGTCTGGGGCAGCGCCGGCGACCTGGCCGACAAGATCGCGATCCCGGACCGGCACTCGTACATGTACCAGGAGGGCCAGGCGGTGTTCCGGTGGGCCACCACCACCATGCAACCCATCGCGGCTCAGGCCTGCGAGCGGGCCGGGGTGGCGGTGAGCGACCTGACCGCATTCGTGCCGCACCAGGCCAACCTGCGGATCATCGAGGCCATCGCGCGCCGGCTCGGCGTACCGCGGGAACGCGTGGCGGATGACATCGTGCACGCGGGCAATACGTCCTCGGCGTCGATCCCGCTGGCGCTGGCCCGGATGGCCGAGCGCGGGGACCTCAAGTCCGGCTCCCCGGCGCTGCTGCTCGGCTTCGGCGCGGGGATGTGCTACGCGGCACAGGTGATCACGGTACCCTGACCGCGCCCGCTGCGAGCCGCGCGGCCTCGCATGACGCGGACGACATTCGACACTTCAGACAAGGAGCAAAACCATGACAGAGCAGGAGATTCTCGCCGGGCTTGGCGAAATCGTCGAGGAGATCGCCGGCGTGCCCGCTGACGAGGTGACCCCGAACAAGAGCTTCGTCGACGACCTGGACATCGACTCGCTGTCCATGGTCGAGATCGCCGTCGCGGCCCAGGACAAGTTCGGCGTCGAGATCCCTGACGACCAGCTGAAGGACCTCACCACCGTCCAGGACGTGGTGAACTTCGTGTCCAAGGACGCCGGGGGATCGGCGTGACGGTGGACCGCGAGGCTGTCGTCGTCACCGGGCTCGGCGCGACCACCCCACTGGGCGGGGATGCCGCGTCGACCTGGGCGGCGATGCTGGCCGGGCGCAGCGGCGTGCGGCGCCTGACCGAACCGTGGGCCGAGCAGCTGCCGGTGCGGATCGCCGCATCGGCAGCCGCCGACCCGGCGGAGATCGTGGGCCGCGTGCAGGCCCGCCGGATGGACCGGTGCGAGCAGTTCGCGCTCGTCGCCGCGCGCGAGGCGTGGGCCGACGCGGGCGCGCCGGAGATGGACCCCGAACGGCTCGGAGTGGCGGTCACCAGCGGGATCGGCGGCATCGGATCGATCCTGGCCGGTTACGACACGCTCAAGGAGAAGGGCTGGTCCCGCATTTCGCCGTTTACCGTACCGATGCTGATGCCGAACGGGTCGGCCGGCTGGATCAGCATGGAGTTCGGGGCCCACGCGGGCGCGCACTCCCTGGTCAGCGCCTGCGCGTCCGGCGCGGAGGCGATCGGGTACGGCATCGACATGATCCGTTCCGGCCGAGCCGACGTGGTCATCGCCGGTGGCACCGAGGCGGCGATCATGCCGCTGAACATCGGCGCGTTCGCGGTCATGCGGGCCATGTCCACCCGCAACGACGAGCCCGAGCGGGCGTCGCGGCCGTTCGACAAGGCCCGGGACGGGTTCGTGCTCGGCGAGGGCGCGGGCATAGTCGTGCTGGAGTCGCTGTCGCACGCCCGGCAGCGCGGCGCGCAGATATACGCCGTCGCGGCCGGGGCCGGCTACTCCTCGGACGCCTACCACATCGCCCACCCGGCGCCCGACGGAGCGGGGGTGGCCATGGCGATCGGCCGGGGGCTGGCCGACGCGCGCGTCGACCCGGAGCAGGTGGTGCACGTGAACGCGCACGCCACCTCCACCCCGGAAGGCGACCCGCTCGAGGCGCAGGCCCTGGTCAAGGCGCTGGGATCGGCGTCAGACGGCGTGATCGTGACGTCCACCAAGTCGATGACCGGGCATCTGCTCGGCGGCGCCGGCGCGATCGAGTCGGTGGCGGCCATCCTCGCGCTGCACGACCGGGTGTCCCCGCCCACGATCAACCTCGACGAACTCGACGACGACGTGCCCGTCGAGGTCGCCACCGAGCCGAGGCCGCTGGCCAAGCGCGGCACCGGGCCGATGGCGGTGCTGAACAACGCGTTCGGATTCGGCGGCCACAACGTGTCGCTGGTGTTCACCGCCGCCTGAGCCTGTTGAACCGGTAGAGGAGACCTCAGATGACCACCCTGGATTCGAGCCCGGCGCTGCCGCGTGACCCACGGGAACGGCTGGCGGTCCTGTTCGACCCCGGCACGCTGGAACTGCTGCCCGCGGATGGAGCGGAGCGGAGCGGGGTGGTCGCGGGCGTCGGGCTGGTCCACGGCGCGGGCGCGGTGGCGTTCGCCTCCGACCCGCGGGTGCAGGGCGGCGCCATGGGCAGTGCGGGCTGCGCCGCGATCGTCGGGGCGTACGCAGAGGCCGTCTCCCGGGGCGTCCCGATCGTGGGGCTGTGGCACTCGGGGGGTGCCCGGCTCGCCGAGGGCGTGGCCAGCCTGCACGCGGTGGGAACCGTGTTCGCGGCGATGACCGCCGCCTCCGGGCGGGTGCCGCAGATCTCGGTGGTGCTGGGCCCCGCGGCGGGCGGCGCCGCCTACGGCCCGGCGCTGACCGACATCGTGATCCTGTCCGGCCAGGGCCGCATCTTCGTCACCGGCCCGGACGTGGTGCGCTCGGTGACCGGCGAGGACGTGGACATGGAGCGGCTCGGCGGGCCGGAGCCGCACAGCCGCCGCTCCGGCGTGGTGCACGTGGTGACCGAGACCGACGCGGAGGCGCTGGACCGGGCCCGCCAGGTCGCGGCGCTGTTCAGCGATCAGGGCAAGATCGCCGAGGACGCCGAGGACCGTGACCTGTCCGGCCTGCTGCCCGATTCGGCCCGCCGCGCCTACGACGTGCACGCACTGACCGGGAAGCTGCTCGACTCGCCGGGCGTGGAGTTCCACCCCCGGTGGGCGCCGAACATGGTGACGATCCTAGGCCGCCTGGCCGGGCGTACGGTGGGCGTGGTGGCCAACAACCCGATGCGGCTGGGCGGCTGCCTGGACGTGGCCTCCGCGGAGAAGGCGGCCCGCTTCGTGCGGATGTGCGACGCGTTCGGGGTCCCGCTGGTGGTGCTCGTCGATACGCCCGGGTACCTGCCGGGGGTCGGCCAGGAGTGGGACGGCGTGGTCCGCCGCGGCGCCAAGCTGCTGCACGCCTTCGCCGAGGCCTCGGTCCCCCGGGTGACGCTGGTGACCCGCAAGGCGTTCGGCGGGGCATACATCGCGATGAACTCCCGCTCGCTGGGCGCGACCCGCGTCTTCGCCTGGCCGGGCGCCGAGGTGGCCGTCATGGGCGCGGTCGCCGCCATCCGCATCCTGCACCGGCGCACGCTGGCCTCGGTGCCGCCGGAGCAGCTGCACCAGGCCGAGGCCGAGCTGGCCGCCGAGCACGAGGCCACGGCCGGCGGCCTGCACCGGGCGGTCGAGATCGGCGTCATCGACGCGATCATCGAGCCCAGCCACACGGGTCGCGAGCTGATCCGGGCCATCGCCGAGGCCCCCCAGCTCAAGGGAGCACACGCCAACATCCCGCTGTGAGGCGGGGCTGGGCCTGCTACAGGCGCGGGGTGTCGTCTCCGCCGCCGAGGCCGCTGCCGCGGTCGGTGCTGCCGGCGTCGGGGCCAGTGGCAGGCCCGGAGCTGGCTGGCGGCGGCTGCGGGGCGGCCGGGGCGTCGGCCGCCGCGCCGGGAGCGGGCTGAGTCGTCCCGCGGCTCTCGCTGATCAGCTCCTCGAGCCGCGCCGCGCGGATCCGGCGGAACGCGCGGTGGTCCCGGGTCCGGTCCAGGATGGCCACCTCGAGCTGGTTCGCCGTCATCTCGTTGCGCTCGCCGTTGCCGCTGGCGGACAAGGCGGCCAGCGCGGCGGCGAACGCCTCGGTCAGGGACATGCCCGGGGAGTAGCGTTCCTTCAGCACGGTGGAGACCTGATCGGCCTGGCCGCCGAAGGCGACGTAGCCCGGCTCGTCGGTCACCGACCCGTCGAACGTGATCCGGTAGATCTGGTCCGCCTCCGGCTGCGTGCCGACCTCGGCCACGACGATCTCCACCTCGAACGGCTTGAGGTTCTCGGTGAAGATCGTGCCCAGGTTCTGGGCGTAGTAGTTGGCGATGCCGCGCGCCGTCACGTCATGCCGGTCGAACTGATACCCGGTGACGTCCGCGTAGGTGATCCCGGCCTTGCGCAGGGTCTCGTATTCGTTGTACCGGCCGACCGCGGCGAACGCGATCCGGTCGTAGATCTCGCTGATCTTGTGCAGCGCGCTGGACGGGTTGGGCGCCATCATCAAGATCCCGCCCTCGTACTCCAGCGTGACGCAACTGCGACCGCGCGCGATCCCCTGACGCGCGTATTCGGCCTTGTCCCGCATGGCCTGTGCGGGTGAGACGTAACCGAACGGCATGGACACCGCGAACGCTTCCTTTACCTAGTCAGATGGAGGGCGGGAACAGGCTGGAGGTGCTAGCTGGCTACGTGCAGCGGGGCGGGCGGGCCGTCAGGCTGGGACATCCGCTGCCGCACCACCTGCTGGGCGTAATCCTCGGACTCGGCTTCGGACAGCTTGCGGAAGCCGTCGGCGGTGACGGTGGCGATGACCGGGAAGATCCGCCGGGTCAGGTCCGGGCCGCCGGTCGCCGAGTCGTCGTCGGCGGCGTCGTACAGCGCCTGGACGCAGGCCAGCACGGCGTCGCGCACCGACATCTCGTCGACGTACAGCTTCTTCAGCGAGCCGCGGGCAAATACCGATCCCGAGCCGATGGAGTGGAACCGCTGCTCCTCGTACGGGCCGCCGGCCACGTCGTAGCTGAAGATCCGCCCCTGGCCGGCGCCCTCGTCATAGCCGACGAACAGCGGGACCACGATGAGGCCCTGCATGGCCGCGGCCAGGTTGCCCCTGATCATCCAGGCCAGCCGGTTAGCCTTGCCTTCCAGGGACAGCGGACGGCCTTCCATCTTCTCGTAGTGCTCGAGCTCGACCTGGAACAGGCGTACGAACTCGATCCCCACGCTGCCCGTGCCCGCGTAGCCAATCGCGGAGAACTCGTCGCTGCGGAAGACCTTCTCCACGTCCCGCTTGGCGATCATGCTCCCGGCGGTGGCCCGGCGGTCACCGGCCAGCACCACGCCGTGATCGCAGGCCGCGGCGACGATCGTCGTGGCGTGCGGCAGGTCCCGCAGCGCCGGGGAGGCCCCGGCCGGGCTTACCGCGGGGCCAGGGCTCCGGCCGGGCAGCAGGTCCGGGGAGTAGGACGCGAGGAAGTCCGCGAACGACGAGGTCTGGTGGTCCATGAGACCAGCCGGAGGCCTGACCCGCATCCGCCGGGGATCTTCTTCTTCCCCGCCGGCGTATGGGCCGGGCTGCCCGAAATTGGCAGAGCCGTCGAAGTACGAGCCCAACGCGAACCTCCTCCAACGTGGTCGGCACAGCAGTACCCTCAACAGACCCTACTGCCGCACCGGAGCGAGACGGCACGCCGGAGTGGCCGGCGTGTCCGCCTACGGCGAACCGCCGCGCCGGTTTACTGGCCGCCCTTCTGCACGTACGACCGGACGAACTCCTCGGCGTTCTCCTCGAGGACCTCGTCGATCTCGTCGAGGATCGCATCGACGTCGTCGGAGAGCTTCTCGTGCCGTTCCCTGACCTCCTCGGTGCTCCCAGCCTCGGCCTGCTCGGTCTCATCGGCGCGCCTGGTGGTCTGCCGCTGACCGCCTGTGTCCTTAGACGTTGCCATGTCGCTACCTCCGTCTGTCCCAACGCTATCGTCACCCGTAGGAGTCCCGCCCAATCCCGCCGGGCGAAAATCGGTACGAACTCGCGACCCGTCCCGAGGGTGGGTATGCGGGAGAAATAGAGCCCCGATCCTGGCCAGTCAGTCCTGGCCCGTCAGTCCTGGCCAGTCAGTCCTGGCCCGTCAGTCCTGGCCCGTCAGTCCTGGCCCGTCAGGGCGGCGACCAGCTCGGCCGCGGTCCGGCAGCGGTCCAGTAGCTCGCCGACGTGTGCCTTGGTGCCCCGCAGGGGCTCGAGCGTGGGCACCCGCTGCAGCGACTCCCGGCCGGGGATGTCGAAGATGACCGAGTCCCAGGAGGCGGCGGCCACCGACTCGGGGTACTGCCGCAGGCAGCGACCGCGGAAGTAGGCCCTGGTGTCTTCCGGCGGGTTCTCGATGGCCCGGTCCACGGTCGCGTCGTCGGTCAGCCGGACCATCCGGCCCCGGGCGGCCAGCCGGTTGTACAGGCCACGGTCCGGCCGCACGTCGGAGTACTGCAGGTCGACGAGCTGCAGCCGGGGATGGTCCCAGCTCAGCGAGTCCCGGGACCGGTACCCCTCGAGCAGCTCGAGCTTGGCCACCCAGTCCAGCTCCCTCGACAGCTGCATGGGGTCCTCGGCCAGCCGGTTCAGCACCGACTCCCACCGGTCCAGGACGTCGGCGGTGATGTCGTCGACGTCGTCTCCGTACCGGTCTTCGGTGTACTTGCGGGCCAGCTCGAGGTATTCGTGCTGAAGCTGGACGGCGGTCATCTTCCGGCCGTCCTTGAGCGTGACCAGGCGGCGGCAGGCGGGATCGTGCGAGATCGCGCGGAGCTCGGCCACGGGCGCGTCGATCGACAGGTCCGAGCCGAGGAACTTGTCCTCGATCATCGACAGGACCAGCGCGGTCGTGCCCATCTTGAGGTAGGTGCTGACCTCGCTCATATTGGCGTCGCCGATGATCACGTGCAGCCGCCGGTACTTCTCCGGGTCGGCGTGCGGCTCATCCCTGGTGTTGATGATGGGCCGCTTCAGCGTGGTCTCCAGGCCCACCTCGACCTCGAAGAAGTCGGCCCGCTGGCTGATCTGGAAGCCCGAGCCGCGGCCGTCGGCGCCGATGCCCACCCGTCCGGCCCCGCAGATCACCTGGCGGGACACGAAGAACGGGACGAGGAACTTGACGATGTCGGCGAACGGCGTCGCCCGGCGCATCAGGTAGTTCTCGTGCGAGCCGTAGGAGGCGCCCTTGTTGTCGGTGTTGTTCTTGTACAGCTGGATGGGCGCGCTGCCCGGCACGGTCGCGGCCTTGGCCGCGGCCTCGGCCATGACCCGCTCGCCGGCCTTGTCCCAGATCACCACCGACAGCGGGTTGGTGCACTCGGGCGAGGAGTACTCGGGGTGCGCGTGGTCGACGTACAGCCGGCCGCCGTTGGTGAGGATGACGTTGGCCAGGCCCAGATCCTCGTCGGTCAGCTGCGAGGAGTCCGCCGCCTCGCGGGTCAGGTCGAACCCGCGAGCGTCCCGGAGCGGGTTCTCTTCTTCGAAGTCCCACCGGGCCCGGCGGGCCCGGGCGGCGGTGGCCGCCTGGTAGGCGTTGACGATCTGCGACGAGGTCACCATCGCGTTGGCACCGGGCTGGCCGGGCACGGAGATGCCATATTCAGTCTCGGTGCCCATCACCCGAAGAACGCTCATATCAAGCAGCCTAATGCCGTCGCCGACGAAGCCGGCATGCAGACACGGTTTCCCTCAGCGCGAACAGCCATTTACAGGTACTGCCCGGTGTTGGCCACGGTGTCGATCGAGCGGCCCGCTTCGGTGCCGGTCTTGCCGGAGACCAGGGTCCTGATGTAGACGATGCGCTCGCCCTTCTTACCGGAGATGCGGGCCCAGTCGTCCGGGTTCGTGGTGTTCGGCAGGTCCTCGTTCTCGCTGAACTCGTCGACGCACGCGGCCAGCAGGTGGCTCACCCGCATGCCCTTCTGCCCGGTGTCCAGGAACTCCTTGATGGCCATCTTCTTGGCCCGGGCCACGATGTTCTCGATCATGGCGCCGGAGTTGAAGTCCTTGAAGTACAGGACCTCCTTGTCGCCGTTGGCGTAGGTGACCTCCAGGAACCGGTTCTCCTCCGACTCGGTGTACATCCGCTCGACCGTGCGCTGGATCATCGCCTCCACCGTGGCCTGCGGCGATCCCTCGTGCTCGGTCACGTCGTCCGGGTGCAGCGGCAGTTCCTTCAGCACGTACTTGGAGAAGATGTCCCTGGCCGCCTCGGCGTCGGGCCGCTCGATCTTGATCTTGACATCGAGCCGTCCCGGCCGCAGGATCGCCGGGTCGATCATGTCCTCCCGGTTGGAGGCGCCGATGACGATGACGTTCTCCAGGCCCTCGACCCCGTCGATCTC
>Ga0335072_10011279_pt1 | contig 12813 bp, 6 predicted proteins | sample Lox_Sample_21_FD_206725 | JGI IMG/M metagenome (GOLD analysis project Ga0335072, IMG submission 206725) | Soil microbial communities from Loxahatchee National Wildlife Refuge, Florida, United States - Lox_Sample_2.1 | ecosystem: Environmental > Terrestrial > Soil > Wetlands | place: USA: Florida...
TTGGCCATTCTTGTCTTTCAATTGCCACGGTACAAGCTTGCCAATGCGAGAGATGAGTAGTGGGTAGTTGAAGAGATAATGACCTAGACATCGGCCTTGTGCGTCTTGACGTGCGAGGTAGATTCGAATAACGTCATCGTTATCGGCATTGTTGAAGATGTAGTCAAGGAGAACGTCCGTGACCAACTTGTGGCCGCTCTGGATGGCGGAACTGAGAAGTGTTGTGCCGTCGTTGTCTTCGTCTTCCAAGACAACATTAAGCGGATAATAGCTTCTAAGGCTGAGGAGGTATTGCAGCGCCTTGTCCCTTCCATGCGAGACAGCCATCATAAGCACAGATTCGCCGGTTGGGCTTTGTGTCATTGCCAGTCTTTCGACTGAAATATCAGCGTCTATTCCGCTAATGTGTGTGTTGAGGGCCTCCGCAATTGATGCAGTCGAATATCCACTGGAGCTAGACGTGCTCCTAGTATCCATGGAAACTCGTTTTCGAGCCTTTGGGCGCTCTTCCGCCGATGTAGACAGCTGATAGAACGGAAATACATGTGCTAGGGAGCCCTGAGATTCAGGCGTGTGGTCGAGCGACGTTCCGGGTAAGCTGCTTGGCTCTGAAGTGCCGTTCAATGTCGTACCTCCGAATGAGATGGTGTCTGTAAGAGATGCTTGGCTCTGTCGAGACGAAGTGTGATGTGTATCTGCTGTCGCATGGTCATCTATGAGTGCGTCCTCGTCACCGTCGCCAGGCTCTGGTTCTAGAACTGAGTGCATGACAGTCACATCGCCGGATTTTACTGCATGCCAAAGCTTCCGATTTTTCCTGCTCGCCTTTCGCAGACCTCCAGCGTATCTTGACAAATAGCTTAGCACTGCTTCGAAGGTGCTCAACGCGTAGCCAAGCTCGCCGTTCTCCACGTCATCTATGAAGTTGAAGTGACGCATGTAGGATAGCCTTGTTCTTAAGTTTCGTATCCCCGAACGGATGACGACTACCAATAGTAATGAGACCAGTGTGTCTGCATTGATGTTTAGAAGCGCGTCTTGTTTTTCCGCGCCAGGTTCAATAACCGCTTTGCCGGCGTTATTTGCAGTTGACAGCGCGGCATCCGATGTTATGATCTTTAGGGTCTGAAGGAGAATCTCGAGCATCTCTTGCGGACTTCCGGCAACTCCCATCTTTTTGAACGCCTCGACGCCTTTGGAGAGTCGAATAGCAAGTGTTTGTCTTTCGTAGCGACTCTTCCCAAGAGACAGACCAACCTGAGACACGTCAATGTCAGACATTTGTCTAATTTTTGCGTCTAGCTCATTGTCCTCTGAGCTGCGAATCGATGTGAGCTTAGGAAAGAGAACAGAGTCGTGGATATTTTCCGTCACATAGCGCTCAATCATCCTCTCTACCATAGTGCCAGTCAAATTGGTAGTGGTACCGAGCAATGATAATTGCGACTTGTCGACAGCTTGGAAGAGGTCAATTGCAGCCGTGACTCCCGTCTCAGTGGATGTCCGGATCGCTTCCTCTTCTTCACCAAGTTCAATGGTTCTATGCTCACCCCGTTCAACGCCATTGGAGCCACCCGACATACTGCTGTGGAATGAATTGGATAGGCTGCCAGTGGAAGATGATACAGATCCGCGTCTTCTTATGGATATTGGCGTTGTAGACACGGTGGGCAAAGAAGGGAGAGGCTTTTCGAATTCTTTGCCTAGCTCTTTGAAGAGTCGTTCAAGACCTGACTGCATTTGCCTTGCAATCATCGGAAATTGATTGAGAAGGTCATTGAACGAGCCAATGTCTTTCTTCTTTGGCAGGCTCGAACTTGCACCGTTAACGGCTTTTGGCGTCTCAAGCGTGCCATCTGTGAGAGTAGGGTTGTCCAAGGTCGCCGAGATGATTTTGATCGTTTCGGACGTGCCAATCAGAGGCTTGGACAAGTAGTAAACGAGCCAGGCTGAGCCATCGTAGGTGTCTGGGTAGTAAATCGAGTCGTTGACGAGCTGACACTGGTTTAAAAGTTTGAAGCCTGAACGATATAAGCGACGCCTTTCCTTGACTTTTGTGTACGTTACCTTTGTTAGTGTAGACAAAGTTCTCTTTGATAATGACGGTGCGCCCGTTTAATGTGGTGTACTGCTTCGCCTTTGCTCTGCTTTCCCTGAACGACCCGGGACCGTCTTTTCCAGGTCCTGCTGGAGGGACACCTCCTGGCACGCGGATGACATGGCTGGAAAGAAACTCCTCTGAGCTAGCAAGGTCCGCGTAGGGGACGCCAGATTCGCGATCCTTGGAGGTAAGGAGAACTTCGGTGGTTGGGACTAGGAGAATCTGCGTGGCTGTTAGACAGAACAAGGCAAGAGCGCGTCCACAGAATCGTACAAAATGCTGAACGGGCGAGCACTGGGTTGGCAACGTGCTCCGGAAGAAGGCCCGCAGGAATGGATTGAGCGGTTGCATTCAATCCACATTGAGCTCGCCGTTCTGAGCGCAATTACAGAGGCGCAACGGCCCCAATTACAGCCAGCCAGATCTGTCTGTTCGTTTGGACGCTTGCAGACTTTGCGGGATTCGAACTGCTGAACTGGTTTCCCTGAAGCCTAGTCTTGGCAGGATTGCGGCGGAGTCGAATGCCGGCCTGGTGTAGGAGTTTGAAGTTTGAGACGGCCTAGAGGCAAACGCGCGACTCGAACGGAAGGGGATTTTTTGGTTGCTGAGTAGTCGAGGTGTGTTGCGACCTGTATTTGATGTTTAAGTCTCCGGTTGGGAACGACGGTTCTCGAGCTGCAGACGTCCTCAGCCACATGTGATGATGAATGTGTGGCTTCCATAAAATTGGCAAAACTCCGTCGCATCTCGACGCCGCCTGAAGTGTCTCTCAGCAACAGCGTACCACCGTCGAAATAAGTGCTTTGTTCCTACATATCAAAATCCATCTGAGGTGCCACTGGTTTGCACTGCTCTTGAAAGCATTGCTCGAGGTTGAAGAGCGCATCGTCGTCGGTTTTGTAACATTCTCCCAGCTCTCTTTCAGCATGGCTGAAGTCGACGCGTCGAAACGGGTCCCAAATTCTCAATTCCAGGTTTGTCCATGATTGGCTTGCCATCGCATATGCTGATATTGAAGCGCAGTCCCTCCTCCGTACCTCCACAAAGCGCAGTAGAGACGTCTTCACCAAAGACTTTACCTCTCCGGACTCGCTGCAAACCGTGCCACCCGTCACTTATTCTATTGCACCTCCAGTCGAACCACCAGAAGAAGCTGTCGACCGCCTCGGCCTCTCTGCCCGCATTCATGACGAATATCAAGACGTTAAAGAGCTTCCACCGCGGTTAGCAGCGAAGCAACAAAACGCGGCAACTACAGCAGCAGAGAGACGAGCACTGAGGAGGAAGCAGGACGCCGATCAGCCGTCTGACCCGAAGATGGCGAAGATGATTGAAGGCATCTCCGAGCGTGACGACGAACGAACACTGGCAACGGCAATGTCGAACGCCCTCACAATTCGAGCGAACAAAGGCGCTCTCCCGCCTAACGCGAATGGACCTACTCCTCAGCGCAACGGGCCATCGAACAGTTTGGTGCGGAGAGAAGTTGCTCGACAACAGAAGCCAGACTGGCATGCCCCTTGGAAATTGATGCGCGTGATTTCCGGCCACTTGGGCTGGGTAAGGGCGCTCGCAGTCGAGCCTGGCAATCAGTGGTTTGCAAGTGGCGCTGGAGATCGTACCATTAAGATTTGGGATCTTGCATCGGGGACTTTGCGACTTACTCTTACTGGCCACATCTCTACCGTCCGGGGCCTAGCTGTGTCTCCCAGACACCCCTATCTTTTTTCGTGCGGCGAGGATAAGATGGTGAAGTGCTGGGATTTGGAGTCGAACAAAGTGATCCGACACTACCACGGCCATTTGAGCGGTGTCTACACTCTTGCTCTTCACCCAACGCTCGACCTCTTGGTGACTGGTGGACGGGACGGCGTCGCGCGTGTATGGGACATGCGAACTCGAAGCAATATCCACGTTCTCTCCGGGCACAAGGCAACAGTAGCAGACCTTGTCTGTCAGGAAGCCGATCCGCAGATCATTACAGCTTCCCTGGACTCTCACATTCGCCTTTGGGACCTTGCAGCAGGGAAGTCCATGGGCGTTCTTACACATCACAAGAAGGGCGTTCGAAGTCTGGCGCTGCATCCCACCGAGTTCACTTTTGCTAGTGGAAGCACAAACTCAATTAAGCAGTGGCGGTGCCCCGATGGAGAGTTCATGCAGAACTTTGAAGGTCATAATTCTATTGTCAACACGCTCTCCGTCAACGAAGACAATGTGCTCTTTTCTGGTGGTGACAATGGCAGCATGAGATTCTGGGATTGGAAGAGCGGTTACTGCTTCCAGGAGATGGACAGCATTGCGCAGCCTGGTTCACTAGACGCCGAAGCAGGGCTTATGAACTCGACATACGACAGAACCGGGCTGAGATTGATTACGGGAGAGGCAGACAAGACGATTAAGGTGTGGAGGCCCGATGACGAGGCAACGGAAGAGACCCACCCCTTGGAATGGAAGCCCAAGTTGGGGAGACAAAAATTCTAAAGCGCATTTTCGTGGCGTTGAAAGTAATATATTCGGCTGAGCATGCAAATCATAGATACCCACATGGTATAGTGTCCATGTCATGAGTTAAATCCTAACCCTCGTACTTCATCGTCGTCTTTGAGTGCCAGGTTCACCTCGTCATCACCGACTCCAAGCCGGACCCTCCTTGCTCGCTCTCCTGTTCTTGCTTCAACGCCGACAATGCCCGCCTCAGCAAGACCCATCACAGCGTCCTCCATGGCAATTACTCGCGCCGCAGGTTGTAGCTTGCCTTTCGAAGGAGCCTCTGCTTCCGTGATCTCTCCCAGCAGGACCTCGTGAATCGGAGACTGCTCGCTCATCAGCGCCAGCCGTCTCGCCTCATCTATCACATCACCAATCAGCGCCTCCTGCACGCCAGTCCTTCGGATGCGAGCCAGCAGCGCGGCAAGAAAGACCTTGGACGCCAGCGGCAAAGCCCGCAAACACTGCTGCAGCGGCGAACTTGTTGCCTCAGCAATCGCCTGCTTGACCGTCTGGATCGTGACGATGTGCTCCTTCCGCTGCGGCCGCACGAGTGTTTTGCTTTCCGTCTTCTTCCCTCGCCCGCGCTTGCTCGGTGTGCCAGGCCCGTCGTTCTCCTTGTCGTCGTCTTCTTCTTCTGCTCGAGCCAGGCTCTCCGCCTCTGCGATCTCCACTGCTCGCCGGCAGATGTCGAGGGCGCGGCGGGCGTCGCCCGACACGGCGGCGACTTTGCGGCTGGCGAACTGGATGGCGTCTGGGTGCACGACGTTGCCGGGGACGTGGGCCAGCCTCGACTCGATGATGGCCATGAGCTGGTCGTGGGTGTAGCCGCGGAAGGTGATGCGGTGCAGGCCCAGGCGGCTGCTGATCTTGTTGGAGAGGGTGCGCTCCGGCAGGTCCATGGTGTTGGCCACGGCCAGCACGATCAGCCGCGAGTGCCGCAGCGACGGCCAGTTGAAGAAGTTGTACATGACGGCCTGGTTGCGCGTCACGAGCTGGTCCAGCTCGTCCATCAGCACCACCACCGGCACGCGGCGTGGCGACGGCGTTGAGAATTCTCTCTCTAGTAATGTTTGCGCCTGCGATGGTGCAATACGCTCGCCCCGCAGCGCCTCCCACAGCAGCGAGTACGAGTGATGAGGATCCGTCACTTTCATGCCGTTGATTTCCACAAAGATGAAGTCGTCAAGTTCTTCAGCAACCACTGCGGCGTTCAACTGCGCCACGACCTCACGTACCGTCGCTGTTTTGCCCGTTCCCGGAGTCCCAGCAATGTAGATGCAGGAGCCTGTGCCGTCCGTGATGGCCTTCTCAAGGTGCGTGTACACTTCTGCGAACTCATCTTCTCTGCACGGCAGAGAGGCGGGCACGGACGAGACGTGCAAGTTGGAGCGAGCAAGCTGATAAGGCGAAGAAAGTATGTGCGGTGAGAGTATACGGGTGCCGAGCGGCGTGAAGGATAATGGTTTCTTGACTACAATGCGCTTATGTGTTGGGGTAATGAATTTGCGCGGCGATAGAGTTTTGTGTTTAGACGTTGGCGTCGAGAGCGGCGTCAGACTTCTTTGCTGGTCCAGATTTCTTGCGAGTGGCCTTTGTTTGGCTCTGTATGAGCTTGATGAGGTTTGGTAGATCTCCTTCGCCTCCGTAGATGTCTTCCCACACGAATTCATCCGTGTACGTGGCGGTCTTTGTGTTGCAGCCGCGTCTGCAGACGAAAACCTTTCCATAATCTTTGGACGATCGCGGAACCGTTCCTTTGGGATATTTTTTGGCGAATTCTTTTGGCGACAGCACAATCGCATTCCCGTTGATGGTGGACAGAGGATTATCATCCCAAGATGGCGTAATGTACAATTCGTTGTCCAGCACGTCAGGCATTTTCTTGCCCTTATTTCGGATCTCGCGAGGATTTGAGAACCACATAAAGTTGGCCATCTTCTCGTCCTCGTCTTCATCGTAGAAGAAGTCGCAGATGACTCCAACCCAGGCATCGTTACCGCCTTCGGCTTTGAGAAGGACGGCATCTCCAAGTCTGCACTCGAACCTGCCAATCCGCGCCCCTACGATATCGCCCGAAGATGAAATTGCTGATGCTTTCCGCTTGCGTGAACTCTTCCCATCTTCGACATCTTGCTGGTCGGCCTTCAGTCGTTGGGCATACTGATCGGCATAGATCCACTCCCATGGCTGGTCGTCAGCTGCGAGCTCGTCGTCGGAATCGTCTCGAGTCACAGCACCCTTTTTGATCCATTGCCTTGCTCTTTCAATTTGGGTAGGCCTGTTTGAGCGACCCATGTTCAAAGACTCCCTATGGCTTGTGGGACACACATGCGATGTTGAGGCTTGCGATTTTCGAAGTCAAAGCCGAACGCGTCCAACCACGAAACGCGAGATCGCGGTGCGCGTCAACTCGCTTATGTGCCTCCCTAGTAAAAATTATCCACATCCGCAAACCTAGCTACTCTATGCTTCGTTCCTTTGATCACTTTTCATTGCCAATATTATTTCTCAGTTTATGGTAGAGGGTTCGCTTCCATAGACATGAACAGAGAGATATGGCGTTGGACGGCTAACGAATAAGACGGCTTCCAGCTACAACCGCGAGCCAACAGAACAAATCTGGCTGATTCTACACGTCCCCCCCGAACTTGTGGAGATCTCCAAATCTAGTCCAATATCGAGTGACCCCTTTCACGAGCACTGCCAGAAGCATCTGTTGCTAGGACTGGGACTACTCGTCCGAGTGTCATTCTATTTGGCACCTCCACTGACCCTCTGAGCGAAAACGACTGCGATCAAAATGTGTCAGGTGCTTTAACCCGAGTCATACTGTCTACTTAAAACCGGTGGTTTCTGGAACGCCTGGCCGCGAGAAATTGCCATGTGCGTCAAAGGTCGTTGGTGCGACGCCCACGAGTCCGGACGCAGATCTATGGCTCGGAGAGGCCCGCGTCGGAAACAGCTCGAAACAACAGGCCAACAGGAAAAGTACCCAGAGAAACCCGTGCATACGTGTTTTTTGTGTCTGCAATATGAAGTTCGGCGCCCATGTTTGGCAATAAGGTCAATATATTTTTCGCGCAAAGGTACTATAAAGAGAGACAGTCACTGCGTAGTGGGAGGTGTAGATAACGCTACGTGCTCTCTCCACCAGTCTCTCTCCACCAGTCAGAATGGCAGTGACATAAACGAGAGTAGAAGATTCGCGTAGCAGTTCGTCGGGTCGTGCAATCTCCACGCTCAAACACTGTTTTGGAACGCAGTTTCGGCACGCCCCGCTTATTTATTGTTCGGTGAGCGTCGCCGCTGCGACTGGCGAAGTTGAACGGTGAAGTCCCTGAGAACAAAAGCTTGCAACATCCGATGGGCGTCGGAATGGGCCAGCAGTCAGTCGGCCATCGCGTGGGCGGTGGATGAATCGCAGTGGTGGAAAGCGATGGCTGCGTGGTGATCCGTGAAGAAACGCGCCTTCCAGGACAACCTAATAAATTGCAAGCGTCGCGAACGTGATCGGCATTCCACAACGGGGATAGACCCGAGTAATGGATGGCCGCAGCTAATCCAGGAAGTAATTAGTTGTGGAGGTGAAATTTGGGCGACTATTGTTTGAGAAAGGTCGGCTGCAAAAAATGAGAAAAGGGGAGCAGAATTCTCCGCGTGGTTAACGGCGCAGCCAACGCAGGCGCCTGTAAGCCAAACGCCAGCCAGACATGGGCAAAGCGCAGCCAATCCGCGGCCAATCGTACCGCTTTCGACGCCGCCTGTGACTTTGTTCCTGAACTTTCCCCGAATCGATCCCTCATGGCTGCTGCATCCCTGCAGCGCGAGCGGCCGTTCTTCAGCGAACCGCGCATTTGCATGGCATTGGCATTGCATCCTGCCCAGCCATCCACGCCCACGCCCACTTCGGTTCCCTTCGACACCCACTGTTGTGCCTTCGCGCCGTGAGAAGCTCCTCTGCGCTCTGCACAATCATCGGGCTTGCTCTGGCCCTTGCCGCGCGGACCCCCGGCCCAAGACTCTCACCGCATTCTCTGTCGCCCAGCTCCCTCCAGTCAGCTTCCGTCGTTCTTTCAACGCCACTCTGCACGAGCCGTCCCATCACCGTCCTAACCTACGCCAAAGAGAAGGCTTACCACTCGTGGCTCTCCTCCTTTCGCCCACCGATCATGCCCATCCTCCGTCTCTCGCTCCCTGCTATGCCCAAATGATGCGCCCTGCCGAGAGGACAGCCTACACCTCTCCGGCCAGGGCCGTTGGCCAGATGGATTCGTCTCTGGGACACCGCCGGAGGAATCTGTCATTGGCAAAGATCACAATTCCCACAGCTGCCTCTTTCCAACCGCCCCTACCAGTGATACAGCTGGAGCCGAGCCCGCAGCCTTCGCCCGTTCGCAGAAAGCCCTTGCCGGCCAATGCTTCCCCCATCACCTCCAGATACGCCTCGCACGACGAGCCAAGACCGTCGCTAGACGAGCTGTCTTCGTCTCCTCCGCAACCTCTGCCATCCCCTCGAACACATCTTTCGTCGGACAGTCCAACAGTGCCGGCTGGCTACCCAAGCCCTCTTGCAACCTCTAATCCTAGTCCCGGCAACGCGGGCCTAGTGGTCAGAGATCTAGACAAGTACGCCGTGTTTCTTGGAGTACATATCGATATCTTAACCTTTGTTGTACAGATTCCCTCGCGGAACGTCACCTCGCTACCAAGAGCACCCAGGCTCGCAAACCGAGCTGAAAGCCTCTCCTCCAAGACCGAGAGTTCCAACCCAACGTCCAGTCAATGACAGCGCTCCAAGCGACCGCAACGAATCACGATTGCCACTCTCGGGGACGGTGGAGGAGCGGAGAGAGCCATTGGCACCAAAGATGGCGGCTCTAGATTCGCGTGTGCCCACGATGGGCCAGCTACGTGGTGGATTGGCTACGCCTCCTGTTGACGACCCTCCCACGTTTGCAATACAGAGTCCCAAGAAGTCTCCAAGCAGGACACTCGGCTCGTTTTTCGCCTGGAAGAGAACACCGAGCCCCGATTCTCCCACAACAAGTTTGTCGGAGTCTTCCTCACCTGGTGCCCCACCGCGTCTCAACAGCTATGCGGATGGGTCGGCGGATCCCAAGCGACTCCCAGCACCGCTGGACGTGCAACGAGCCAATGCAAGCGTATCTCACGCCCTCCTTACACCTAACAACCTTCTACCTCTCCCTACATCCCCACTCACTATCTCTCATGTTGCTGAGCTTGAGCGTGAGCTGCAAGAGTTAAGCGCTGAGCTAGCCAACTCAATCAAACGCGAGATGGAGCTTGAAGATGAGCTCGAACGGTACAAACAGGAATCCTCTAGCACCGTAGATGGTAATCGCCGAACAAGCGACTATTACTCCGATTCTGGCACTGGATCAGTTAAGTATTCTCTTGGTGACAGCGAAGGCCGAATTGAAGAACTGGAGAGACTGCGGAGGAAAGCTGAGCTTGACAAAGCGCAAACCAAGCTCGAAATGTCGCAACGACTGGAAGACGCTCTTCGGTCAAGACGAGAAGTTGAAGAGCAGTTTTCGTCGCCAGGTGGCAGAGGCATGAACGCAAAGGAACTTGAGGCTGCGCTAGAGAAAGCTCGCCGTCAGGTGCGAGAAGAACGCCAGTCGAGAGAGAGCTACGAGTCTCTGATAGCGGGCATGAAATTGGAAGTCGAACAACTTCGCAACGAGCGGGATAACCTCAAAGAAGAAATAGTACCTCAGCTTCGAGCAAGGGTAGACGGTCTTGAAGGTGAATCTGCTAATGTACAGAGCCTCACCTACGAGAACTCGAGAATGCAACAAGAACTCGAGAAGCTCAGAAACGAAAACAATACGCTCGTCAACGCTCGACGAATGCAGTTGGACATGCAGAAGCAGCAGGATCGCATGATGAACTCCATTGCAGAAAACGATGGTCCTCTCTCCTCGTTACCCGGAACGGCGATGTCCAAGACTAGAAGCCGATCGGGTTCTACTCTTTCCAGAGAGCTTGGTAGCCGGTCAAGGTCAAACTCAATCAAAGGAGACGAATCAAGAGAAGAGCTTGGACAGAGAATCCGCGAGACTGAGGCACAACGCGCCGCCTTGCACAGCACGCTCAAGAGCTTGGTTCTGCGGCAATCTCAGATGGAGAAGCAGCATGCTAAGCGTGTGAAAGCCCTCGAAACGGAGAGAGACAAAGCCACAAGCATGGTCCCGAGACGATCAACATACCAGCGGGAAGTTCGCAACCTTCGTGATGAGTTCGTTGACTTGCGACGACGGGCCGACGAGGCACTGGAGCACAAATGGCGCTGCGAGAATGGTCTCAGCGGCCTGAAGATGGACTTGGATCGCGCCCAGCAGGACACCAACTCTCTGCGGAAGCTTCTGCAGGAACGCGACATGTTCAATGCTGAACGCCCAGGATCACGCAGTGGACGAACGCTCGTCCCTGGTGGCCCAGCATCGCTCGACAAGGCGTACAAGGAGCTTCGTACCACACACGCCCTGTCTATTGCTAGTATCATGGCTCTTGGCGCCGAAGACTCGCAGGGCATATCGACGACCGAGGCCGAGAAGACGCTGGAGCTGCTGAAGAAAAGCATCTCGGACGCGGAAGCCGAGCGAGACATGGCGCAGAAACAAGCGGCACAGTACCGCGAGGAGGCACGCAAGCTGCAGAAGTCTGAGCTGGACCACCTCAGCAAAGAGCAAAGCCTGGCATCGGAGCTGTATGCGTCGGCGCAGCGCATGGACGAGCTGGCATCGCAGGTGCAGACGCAGCTAGAGTCCAACTCAACGCTGCGGCAGCGCCTGGCCGAGGCCATCGGCCGCGGCGAGCAAGAGCAGAAGAGCAGCGCGTCGCGCATCGCCCAGATGCAAGGCAAGCTGCGCCAGCTGGAGGACAAGCTGATGGCAGCGCAGCAGCACTCCGAGGACGTGGTCGCCAGCCACGAGGAGGAGGTGCGTCAGCTACGCGACGCCCACAACGCCCAGCTCAAGCGAGTCAAGGCCGGCTCGCTGAGTCCCTCTGCGCCCGGCTCGCCGGCCTTCGGCCCCCTCGTCAACATGAAGTCTCCGCGGGCTAGCCGCGCTGCCATGACCATGGCGGACGCTGGCCGTACCGGCTTCCTCGAGAACAAAGTCCGCGAGCTGGAGAGGGCGCTCGGAGATGCGGACAAGGAGATGGAGGAGGTTGTGCAGCGCATGAACAGCGCCCAGATTGAGGTCGCCGAGCTGCAGTCCGAGCGGTACGTGATACAGAGCGTGGCTTTGTAGTGTTCTTTGCTAATTTCTCACAGGGACGACGCTATGATGCGCACGCGGAGACTGCAGGCTGAGATTGTGCAGGAACGCGAGAAAGTCAAGCAACTGATGGCGTCCAAATAAGCGGCGTCTTTTTAATCGATTCTGTTCTTTTTGTGTTGTTTCTGGCATTGGTTGGAACTGATACCCGCACGGCGTTGCAACCTGGTATCGACAGCCACACGACGCTTCAGGCCGGCTGTATTACTACTAGAGGCTATGGCGTTGGATCGATATGGAGACAAACAGCCTCCCGATTGACTGTAAATAGGGCTGATTCGGGATACCTAGTTTACCTGTATATAATGCCGTAGTGCCGACTTCGGGCGTGGTAGACACGCCAGAAGGCTAATAAATTCGCTAGAGCTCCTCGGGAGCAATAGCAAGTGAAGGACGAAACGGAATTACACGATTTTGGAGCTCGATTTTGTTTTCTCCTAGCATAACGCCGTCCTCCGTATCTGGTATTACGAGTATGCTCTCATTAGGCTAGGAAGTGGTGATGCGAAAGTATATTGGTTCTGACGGCCGACCTACGGCAAATAAGGACACTTTGGCCGAAGAAATGTTTTGAACCTCAGAACTAGACGTTAAGGCTGCGGTCTGCCGGCCAGTCTGCGCCGTTTCACCTTCAGCCGTCGTTGCACGCTTGTTGGTAGAGAAACTCTTGGGATTTGAGACATATGGCATACGGTGACGAGCAAGACGGAAATTTGAGCAGTTGACTGGCAACGTCGTACACGGCCAACGACCTGTCCCGCGTAAGAAGGGTAGCAGGTGCGACGGTGACATGTCGTCGGTGACATGTTCGCCGGTGGTGGAGACCAGACGCAGTTGTGGGTTGCTGGTGGATGTTTATTCGGTGGCTTCGCCGCTTTGCCGGGCTCGCGAATCCCTGAAATGGCGGGCTTG
>Ga0335072_10011280_pt1 | contig 12812 bp, 6 predicted proteins | sample Lox_Sample_21_FD_206725 | JGI IMG/M metagenome (GOLD analysis project Ga0335072, IMG submission 206725) | Soil microbial communities from Loxahatchee National Wildlife Refuge, Florida, United States - Lox_Sample_2.1 | ecosystem: Environmental > Terrestrial > Soil > Wetlands | place: USA: Florida...
CAAGGCGCTTGCCTCGCTGCCGTCGCTCGACGCGCTGCGTGGCAAGATCGTCGGTCTCCTGAACGCGCCCGCGACCAAGATCGCAGGCGTGCTCCAGGCGCCCGCCTCGCAGCTCGCGCGCGTGCTGAAGGCATACGCCAAGACCGGCGAGGCCGCGTAAGGCAATCTTCAACCCGGAAGTTCAAGCTCAGGAGTGATGGAAATGGCGAATCTGGAAAGTCTGGTCGAGGAGCTCTCGAAGCTCACCGTGCTGGAAGCGGCCGAGCTCGCGAAGAAGCTCGAGGAGAAGTGGGGCGTTTCGGCTGCGGCGCCGGTCGCGGTCGCGGTCGCGGGCGGCGCCGCGGGCGGCGGTGCCGCGGCGGCGGCGGCCGAGGAGCAGACGGAGTTCGCCGTCATCCTCGCCAGCGCGGGCGACAAGAAGATCAACGTGATCAAGGAAATCCGCACGATCACGAATCTCGGCCTCAAGGAAGCCAAGGACCTGGTCGAGGGTGCCCCCAAGACCGTCAAGGAAGCCGTATCCAAGGACGAGGCAGCGAAGATCAAGAAGCTGCTCGAGGACGCGGGTGCGAAAGTCGAGATCAAGTAATTGGATTCGGCGGCCCTGTTCCGGCGCGCGGCGGGCGATGGTCCGCCGCCGCCGGCGCAGCCTTCGGCCGCCGGTTTGAGCGATTGAAATAAGCGCCGGGGCCCGGCTCGTCGGGCGCCGGTCTTGCCGTTTCCCCGCCGTATTAAGGGTCGGGGACAGGGCGCGGGTGATGAGGAGCAGATCGACGATGGCGAAGTCCTTCACGGGTCGCAAGCGCATTCGCAAAAGCTTCGGGCGCATCGCGGAAGTGGCGCCGATGCCCAACCTGATCGAGGTGCAGAAGAACTCCTACGACCAGTTCCTGCAGAAGGACGCGGTCCACGAGACGCGCGGCGCCTACGGGCTCCAGGAGGTGTTCCGCTCGGTGTTCCCGATCCGCGACTTCTCCGAGCGCGCCGAGCTCCAGTTCCTCAAATACGAGCTCGAGGAGCCGAAGTACGACGTCGAGGAGTGCCAGCAGCGCGGCATGACCTTCGCGGCCCCGCTCAAGGTGACGCTGCGCCTGGTCGTGTGGGACGTCGACGAGGAAACCGGCTCGCGCTCCGTGCGCGACATCAAGGAGCAGGACGTCTACATGGGCGACATGCCGCTCATGACGGCGAACGGCACCTTCATCATCAACGGCACCGAGCGCGTGATCGTCTCCCAGATGCACCGCTCGCCGGGCGTCTTCTTCGACCACGACAAGGGCAAGACCCACAGCTCGGGCAAGTACCTGTTCGCGGCGCGCGTGATCCCCTACCGCGGCTCGTGGCTCGACTTCGAGTTCGACGCCAAGGACCTGGTCTATGTGCGCATCGACCGCCGGCGCAAGCTGCCGGTGACGACGCTCTTCATGTGCCTCGACGGCAAGGACACCGCCGCACTGCGCGCGAAGCGCGCGGCCGAAGGCAAGCCCATCGAGCCGCACGAGATCGTCGGCATGTCGGCCGAGGAGATCCTCGGCTACTTCTACGCCAAGGTGCCGTTCAAGAAGACGGCCCAGGGCTGGCAGACGCCGTTCGACCCGCAGCGCATGCGCGGCATGAAGCTCGAGGTCGACCTCAAGGACGCCAAGACCGGCAAGGTCGTTGCCGAGGCCGGCACCAAGCTCACCGCGCGCTCGGCCAAGAAGATCCTCGACGACGGCACCAAGGAGGTGATCGTCGCGCCCGAGGAGCTCCATGGCCGCTACCTCGCCGAGGACGTGATCGACGAGAAGACCGGCCTCGTGCTGGTCGAGGCCGGCAACGAGATCGGCGCCGAGACGCTCGCGACCCTCGAGAAGAACGGCATCGCCGGTCTCCAGACCCTCGCGATCGACCACATCAACGTCGGCGCCTACATCCGCAACACGCTCGCGGTCGACAAGAACGCGACGCGCGAGGAGGCGCTGATCGACATCTACCGCGTCATGCGCCCGGGCGAGCCGCCCACGCTCGAGACCGCGGAAGCGCTGTTCCAGAGCCTGTTCTTCGACACCGAGCGCTACGATCTTTCGGCGGTCGGCCGCGTCAAGATGAACATGCGCCTCGGGCTCACCTGCCCGGACACGGTGCGCGTGCTCCGCAAGGACGACATCCTCGCGATCATCAAGGTGCTGGTCGAGCTCAAGGACGGCAAGGGCGAGATCGACGACATCGACCATCTCGGCAACCGGCGCGTGCGCTCGGTGGGCGAGCTGATGGAGAACCAGTACCGCGTGGGTCTCCTGCGCATGGAGCGCGCGATCCGCGAGCGCATGTCGACGGTCGAGATCGACAGCGTCATGCCGCACGACCTGATCAACGCCAAGCCGGCGGCGGCGGCGGTGCGCGAGTTCTTCGGCTCGTCCCAGCTCTCGCAGTTCATGGACCAGACCAACCCGCTCTCGGAGATCACGCACAAGCGGCGCCTCTCGGCCCTCGGGCCGGGCGGCCTCACGCGCGAGCGCGCGGGCTTCGAGGTGCGCGACGTGCACCCGACCCATTACGGCCGCATCTGCCCGATCGAGACGCCGGAAGGCCCGAACATCGGCCTCATCAACTCGCTCGCGACCTACGCGCGCGTGAACCAGTACGGCTTCATCGAGAGCCCGTACCGGCGCGTCGCGGCCGGCAAGGTGACCGACGATGTGGTCTATCTCTCGGCCATGGAGGAGGGGAAGTACACGGTCGCCCAGGCGAACGCCGAGCTCGACCGCCACAACAAGTTCGTCTCCGACCTCATCAGCTGCCGCAAGGGCGGGGACTTCGTGCTCGCCCGGCCCGACGACATCGAGCTCATCGACGTCTCGCCGAAGCAGCTCGTCTCGGTCGCGGCGGCGCTCATTCCGTTCCTCGAGAACGACGACGCCAACCGCGCCCTCATGGGCTCGAACATGCAGCGCCAGGCGGTGCCGCTCATCAAGACCGAGGCGCCGCTGGTGGGCACCGGCATGGAAGGCACGGTCGCGCGCGATTCGGGTGTTGCGATCGCCGCGCGCCGCGCCGGCACGGTCGACCAGGTGGACGCGACCCGTATCGTCATCCGGGCGTCGGACGAATCCGCGCACGACGCGTCGGGCGTTGACATCTACCGGCTCTTGAAGTTCCAGCGCTCGAACCAGAACACCTGCATCACCCAGCGTCCGCTGGTGAAGGTGGGCGACCTGGTCGAGAAGGGCGACATCATCGCCGACGGTCCCTCGACCCAGCTCGGCGAGCTGGCATTGGGCCACAACGTGCTGGTCGCCTTCATGCCCTGGCACGGCTACAACTTCGAGGATTCGATCCTCATCTCCGAGCGCATCGTACGCGACGACGTGTTCACCTCGATCCACATCGAGGAGTTCGAGGTCATGGCGCGCGACACCAAGCTCGGCCAGGAGGAGATCACGCGCGACATCCCGAACGTCGGCGAGGAGGCGCTCAAGAACCTCGACGAGGCGGGCATCGTCTATATCGGCGCCGAGGTGAAGCCGGCCGACATCCTGGTCGGCAAGGTGACTCCCAAGGGCGAATCGCCCATGACGCCGGAGGAGAAGCTCCTGCGCGCGATCTTCGGCGAGAAGGCGTCCGACGTGCGCGACACCAGCCTGCGCGTGCCGCCGGGCGTCCAGGGCACCGTGGTCGAGGTGCGCGTCTTCTCGCGCCGCGGCGTCGACAAGGACGAGCGCGCCCTCGCGATCGAGCGCGCGGAGATCGAGCGTCTCGCCAAGGACCGCGACGACGAGCGCGCCATCCTCGAGCGCAGCTTCTTCGCGCGCCTCAAGAGCCTGTTGATGAACCGCATCGTGGTGCGCGGGCCCAAGGGCATGAAGCCGGGGGCGAAGGTCGGCGAGACGCTGCTCGCCGAATACACCACCGGCCAGTGGCGCCAGATCATCGTCAAGAACGAAGAGATCATGACGTCGATCGAGCAGCTCTCGCACCAGTTCGACCAGTCGATCGCGGCCCTCCAGGCGCGCTTCGACAACAAGGTCGAGAAGCTGCAGCGCGGCGACGAGCTGCCGCCGGGTGTGATGAAGATGGTCAAGGTGTTCGTCGCCGTGAAGCGCAAGCTCCAGCCGGGCGACAAGATGGCCGGCCGTCACGGCAACAAGGGCGTCATCTCCAAGATCGTGCCGGTCGAGGACATGCCGTACCTCGAGGACGGGACCCACGTCGACATCGTGCTCAATCCCTTGGGCGTGCCGTCGCGCATGAATGTGGGCCAAATCCTCGAGACCCATCTCGGCTGGGCGTGCCATGGGCTCGGCCGCCAGGTGAACCAGATCCTCGAGAAGGTGCAGCACGGCGCCAAGACCGGCGAGCTGCGCAAGTGGCTCGAGAAGATCTACGGCAAGAACTACAAGGACGATCTCGGCGAGCTTTCGGACGACGAGGTGGTCGAGCTCGGCGGCAACCTGAAGAACGGCCTCCCGATCGCGTCGCCCGTGTTCGACGGCGCGCGCGAGGAGGACATCGTCGAGTTGCTCGAGACCGCGGGCCTCGAGCGCTCGGGCCAGGTGACGCTGGTCGACGGGCGCACGGGCGAGCCGTTCGAGCGCAAGGTGACGGTGGGCTACATCTACATGCTCAAGCTCCACCACCTGGTCGACGACAAGATCCACGCGCGCTCGATCGGCCCCTACAGCCTCGTGACCCAGCAGCCGCTGGGCGGCAAGGCGCAGTTCGGCGGCCAGCGCTTCGGCGAGATGGAGGTCTGGGCGCTCGAGGCCTACGGCGCCGCCTACACGCTCCAGGAGATGCTCACGGTCAAGTCGGACGACGTGGCCGGACGCACGCGGGTCTACGAGGCGATCGTCAAGGGCGACGACAACTTCGAGGCCGGCATTCCGGAGTCGTTCAACGTGCTGGTGAAGGAGCTGCGCTCGCTCGGCCTCAACGTCGAGCTGGCGCAATCGGGCCTCTAGGCCGCGACGCGAGGATGGTGACGGCCGCGGTCTAGGCGCGGCCGGGACGGGAACGAAGCCTTTTCCGGCCCCGCCTTGGGGCGGGTCCCGGAAGACGGCATGGGAGAGTCGGAATGAACGAGTTGATGAAGATTTTCGGTCAGGTTGCCGGTCCGCAGAATTTCGACCAGATCAAGATCTCGATCGCGAGCCCGGACCGGATCCACTCCTGGTCCTACGGCGAGATCAAGAAGCCCGAAACCATCAACTACCGGACCTTCAAGCCGGAGCGCGACGGCTTGTTCTGCGCGCGCATCTTCGGCCCGATCAAGGACTACGAGTGCTTGTGCGGCAAGTACAAGCGCATGAAGTATCGCGGCATCATCTGCGAGAAGTGCGGCGTCGAGGTGACGCTCTCGAAGGTGCGGCGCGAGCGCATGGGGCACATCGAGCTCGCGTCCCCGGTCGCCCACATCTGGTTCCTCAAATCGCTGCCGTCGCGCATCGGGCTCCTGCTCGACATGACGCTGCGCGATCTGGAGAAGGTGCTTTATTTCGAGAGCCACGTGGTGACCGAGCCGGGCTTGACGCCCCTGAAGCGCCACCAGATCCTGACCGAGGACCAGTACCAGCACGCGATCGACGAGTTCGGCGAGCAGGCGTTCGAGGCCATGATCGGCGCGGAAGCGCTCAAGGACATGCTCTCGCGCATCGACCTCGCGAAGGAGCAGGAGACGCTGCGCGTCGAGCTGCGGGACACCAACTCCGAGGCCAAGCGCAAGAAATACGTGAAGCGCCTGAAGCTGGTCGAGGCCTTCGTCGAATCGGGCAGCCGTCCCGAATGGATGATCCTCGACGTGGTCCCGGTGATCCCGCCCGAGCTCCGGCCGCTGGTGCCGCTCGACGGCGGCCGCTTCGCGACCTCGGACTTGAACGACCTCTACCGGCGCGTGATCAACCGCAACAACCGCCTGAAGCGCCTCATCGAGCTGCGCGCGCCCGAGATCATCGTGCGCAACGAGAAGCGCATGCTCCAGGAGGCGGTCGACGCGCTGTTCGACAACGGGCGGCGCGGCCGCGTCATCACGGGCGCCAACAAGCGCCCGCTGAAGTCGCTCTCCGACATGCTCAAGGGGAAGCAAGGCCGCTTCCGGCAGAACCTGCTCGGGAAACGCGTCGACTATTCCGGCCGCTCCGTGATCGTGGTTGGGCCCGAGCTCAAGCTGCACCAGTGCGGCCTCCCGAAGAAGATGGCGCTCGAGCTCTTCAAGCCCTTCATCTACTCGAAGCTCGAGCTCTACGGCCACGCCTCCACCATCAAGGCCGCGAAGCGCATGGTCGAGAAGGAGCGTCCCGAGGTGTGGGACATCCTCGAGCAGGTGATCCGCGAGCATCCGGTGCTCTTGAACCGCGCGCCCACGCTCCACCGGCTCGGCATCCAGGCGTTCGAGCCGGTCCTGATCGAGGGCAAGGCGATCCAGCTCCATCCCCTCGTCTGTACCGCCTTCAACGCCGACTTCGACGGCGACCAGATGGCGGTCCACGTGCCGCTCTCGCTCGAGGCGCAGCTCGAGGCGCGCGTCCTCATGATGTCGACCAACAACATCCTCTCGCCCGCGAACGGCAAGCCGATCATCGTGCCGTCGCAGGACATCGTGCTCGGCCTCTACTCGATCACGATGGAGCGCGAGGGCGAGCGCGGCCAGGGCATGAACTTCGCCGGCATCGGCGAGGTGCAGCAGGCGCTCGATGGCGACGCGATCTCGCTCCATGCGCGCATCACCTGCCGCTACAAGACGGTCGACGCCAACGGCAGGCCCGTGATCCAGCGCGTCCAAACGACGCCCGGCCGGATGATCCTGTCCGAGATCCTGCCGCGCCACCAGGAGGTGCCGTTCGACCTCGTGAACCGGCTCCTCACCAAGAAGGAGATCTCCAACGTCATCGACGCGGTCTACCGCCATTGCGGCCAGAAGGAGACCGTGATCTTCGCCGACCGGCTCATGACCCTCGGCTACACCTACGCGACGCGCGCCGGCATCTCGTTCGGCAAGGACGACCTGATCATCCCGAGTGCCAAGGGCCGGCTCGTGGGCGAGACCCAGGACCGGGTCAAGGAGTTCGAGCAGCAGTACCAGGACGGCCTGATCACCCAGGGCGAGAAGTACAACAAGGTGGTCGACGCCTGGTCGCGCTGCACCGATCTCGTCGCCGACGAGATGATGAAGGAGATGCAGACGCTCAAGCAGAACGAGCCCATCAACGCCGTGTGGATGATGGCGCACTCCGGTGCGCGCGGCTCGGCGGCGCAGATCAAGCAGCTCGCCGGCATGCGCGGACTCATGGCCAAGCCCTCGGGCGAGATCATCGAGACGCCGATCATCTCGAACTTCAAGGAAGGCCTGACCGTGCTCGAGTACTTCAACTCGACCCACGGTGCGCGCAAGGGCCTCGCCGACACCGCCCTCAAGACCGCGAACTCGGGCTATCTCACCCGGCGCCTGGTCGACGTGGCGCAGGACGCGATCATCACCGAGGACGATTGCGGCACCCTGGGCGGCCTCACGGTCAAGTCCGTGGTCGAGGGCGGCGAGGTGATCGCGCCCTTGGGCGAGCGCATCCTCGGCCGCGTCGCGGCGGAGGAGGTGACCGACCCCTTGACCGGCAAGGTCCTGGTCAAGAACGGCGACATCATCGGCGAGCGCGAGGTCGACATCATCGAGAAGGCCGGCCTCCAGTCGGTGCGCATCCGCTCGGTGCTCACCTGCGAATCGAAGGCCGGCGTGTGCGCCAAGTGCTACGGGCGCGATCTCGCGCGCGGCACCATCGTCAACGTGGGCGAGGCGGTCGGCGTGATCGCGGCGCAGTCGATCGGCGAGCCGGGCACCCAGCTCACCATGCGCACCTTCCACATCGGCGGCGCGGTCCAGCACGGCGGCGAGCAGTCGAGCATCGAGGCGTCCTACGACGGCACCATCTCGATCAAGAACCGCCAGGTGGTGAAGAACACCGAGGGCCGCTTCGTCGTGATGAGCCGCAACAGCGAGCTCGTGCTGACCGACCCGTCGGGGCGCGAGCGCGCGCGTCACCGCGTGCCCTACGGCGCCAAGCTCTACATCGACGAGAAGGCCAAAGTCGTGAAGGGCCAGAAGCTGGTCGAGTGGGATCCCTATACCATCCCGATCATCACCGAGAAGGAAGGTACGGCGAACTACGTCGACCTGGTCGAGGGGCTCTCGGTGCGCGAGGTGACCGACGAGGCGACCGGCATCTCGAACAAGGTGGTGGTCGACTGGAAGCAGCAGCCGCGCGGCGCCGATCTCCGGCCGCGCATCACGCTGCGCGACGGCAAGGAAAACGTGGTCAAGCTCTCGAACGGCATGGAGGCGCGCTACTATCTCTCGGTCGACGCCATCCTCTCGGTCGAGAACGGCGCCAAGGTGCGCGCCGGCGACGTGCTCGCGCGCATCCCGCGCGAATCCTCGAAGACGCGCGACATCACGGGCGGCCTGCCGCGCGTGGCCGAGCTGTTCGAGGCGCGCAAGCCCAAGGACTACGCGATCATCAGCGAGCTCACCGGCCGCGTCGAGTTCGGCAAGGACTACAAGGCCAAGCGCCGCATCGTCGTGGTGCCCGAGGACGGCGGCAATCAGGTCGAGTACCTGATCCCGAAGGGGAAGCACATCTCGGTCCAGGAGGGCGACTACGTCCAGAAGGGCGATCTCCTCATGGACGGCAATCCGGTGCCGCACGAAATCCTGCGCATCCTCGGGGTCGAGGCGCTCGCGAGCTACCTCATCAACGAGATCCAGGAGGTCTATCGGCTCCAGGGTGTCAAGATCAACGACAAGCACATCGAGGTGATCGTGCGCCAGATGCTGCAGAAGGTCGAGATCGAGGACCCGGGCGACACCACGTTCCTGGTCGGCGAGCAGATCGACCGCAGCGACTTCGACCTCGAGAACGAGAAGGCGAAAGAGCGCGGCGAGCGGGTGGCGAGCTCGAAGCCGGTGCTGCAGGGCATCACCAAGGCGAGCCTCCAGACGCGCTCCTTCATCTCGGCCGCATCCTTCCAGGAGACCACCCGCGTCCTCACCGAGGCGGCCGTCTCGGGCAAGGTCGACACGCTCACGGGCCTCAAGGAGAACGTGATCGTGGGCCGGCTCATCCCGGCGGGCACCGGCGCGGTGGTGGCGAAGCTGCGGCAAGTTGCCGCCGAGCGCGACCGCGCCCAGCAGGCGCTCCAGGCGAAGAGCCAGGAGAGCCCGGCGCTTCCCGCCGAGCCGCAGCCCAGCGTCGCCTGAGTCGACTCCGGCGAACGCAACGATTGTGCGTTGCACTATGGGGCCGGGAAAGCTTCTTTCCCGGCCCCGCGCGCCGCTCCCGAAAAAGCCGGGAAAGCGGCCATTCTTGCGCTTGACGGCGGGGGGTCGCCCTCCATATATTGCGCGACCTTTCGACAGGGGGGTTGGTGGTAGGCGGCTCGGCCTAGACGCAACTCCCGGGTTTTAGGCCCGAACAAATTCGACTTACGCCTTTCGCGGGTTGGCGAAGAGAACCCGTGCGGAGCGAGGCGCGCGCCATCGCTCCCGTCGTGTTGCACGCTTCTGCGGTGCGCGCGGCGCGGGATGCAGGGCGCGCGCGGGGAATTAGGGAAGGGTTGAGGAGCGGATGCCGACGATCAACCAGCTCATTCGCAACGCGCGCCAGGCGCCGCGCGCGAAGAACAAGGTGCCGGCGCTGCAGCAGTGCCCGCAGAAGCGCGGCGTCTGCACGCGCGTCTACACGGTGACGCCGAAGAAGCCCAACTCCGCGCTGCGCAAGGTCGCCAAGGTCCGCCTCACCAACGGCTACGAGGTCGTGAGCTACATCCCGGGCGAGGGCCACAATCTCCAGGAGCACTCGGTGGTGATGATCCGCGGCGGCCGCGTCAAGGACCTCCCCGGGGTGCGCTACCACATCATCCGCGGCACCCTCGACACCCAAGGTGTCGGCGACCGCCGCCAGCGCCGCTCGAAATACGGCGCCAAGCGGCCGAAGTAAGGGAGAGAGCGGGCATGTCGCGTCGTCGTCGCGCCGAGAAGCGGGAAGTTCTGCCGGATCCGAAATTCGGCGATCTCGTGCTCAGCAAGTTCATGAACAGCCTGATGTACCAGGGCAAGAAGTCGGTCGCCGAGGGCGTCATCTATTCCGCCCTCGAGACGATCGAGAAGAAGACCGGCCAGGATCCGATCAAGGTGTTCCGCGAAGCGCTCGACAACGTGCGGCCCGCGATCGAAGTGCGCTCGCGCCGCGTCGGCGGGGCCACCTACCAGGTCCCGGTCGAGGTGCGCCACGAGCGCAGCCAGGCGCTCGCCATCCGCTGGCTCATCGGCGCCGCGCGCTCGCGCTCGGAATACACCATGATCGAGCGCCTCTCGAACGAGCTCTTGGATGCCGCCAACAACCGCGGCTCGGCGGTCAAGAAGCGCGAAGACACGCACCGCATGGCCGAGGCGAACCGCGCCTTCTCCCATTACCGCTGGTAGCCGAGGTCCGACGAGCGCGCCATGCCCCGCACCACCCCCCTCGACCATTACCGCAACATCGGCATCATGGCGCATATCGATGCCGGCAAGACCACGACCACGGAGCGCGTCCTCTATTACACCGGCCGGTCCTACAAGATCGGCGAGGTGCATGACGGCACCGCGACCATGGATTGGATGGAGCAGGAGCAGGAGCGCGGCATCACCATCACGTCGGCCGCCACCACCTGCTTCTGGCGCGACCACCGCATCAACATCATCGACACGCCCGGCCACGTCGACTTCACGATCGAGGTCGAGCGGTCGCTGCGCGTCCTCGACGGCGCGGTCGCGGTGTTCGACAGCGTGGGCGGCGTCGAGCCCCAGTCCGAGACCGTGTGGCGCCAGGCCGACAAGTACCGCGTGCCGCGCATCTGTTTCGTCAACAAGATGGACCGCATCGGCGCCGACTTTCCGCGCTGCGTCGAGCAGATCAAGGACCGCCTGGGCGCCAAGCCCATCGTGCTCCAGTGGCCGATCGGCGAGGAGAGCAACTTCATCGGCGTGGTCGACCTCCTGCGCATGCGCGCGGTGGTGTGGAAGGACGAGACGCTGGGCGCCGAGTTCGAGGTCAAGGAGATTCCGGCCGAGCTCAAGGAGCGCGCGGCGAAGCTGCACGAGGAGCTGATCGAGCTCGCGGTCGAGCAGGACGACGCCGCCATGGAGGCCTATCTCGACGGCAAGGCCCCCGACGCGGAGACGCTCACCCGCTGCATCCGCAAGGGTGCCGTTTCGGGCGCCATCGTGCCGGTGCTGTGCGGCTCGGCGTTCAAGAACAAGGGCGTCCAGCCGCTGCTCGACGCGGTGGTCGATTTCCTCCCGTCCCCGGTCGACATCCCTCCGGTCAGGGGCGAGGACGTCGACAGCCACGAGCCCATGACGCGCAACGCCTCCGACGACGAGCCCTTCTCGGGCCTCGCCTTCAAGATCATGACCGACCCCTTCGTGGGCTCCCTCACCTTCGTGCGCGTCTATTCGGGCCGGCTCGCGGCCGGCACCGCGGTGCTCAATTCGACCAAGGACCGGCGCGAGCGCATCGGGCGCATGCTGCAGATGCACGCGAACCATCGCGAGGACATCAAGGAGGCGTTCGCGGGCGACATCGTCGCCCTCGCCGGCCTCAAGGACACCACCACCGGCGACACGCTGTGCGACCAGCAGAAGCCGATCATGCTCGAGCGCATGATCTTCCCCGAGCCGGTGATCGAGGTCGCGGTCGAGCCCAAGACCAAGGGCGACCAGGAGAAGATGGGCGTCGCCCTTTCGCGCCTCGCGGACGAGGATCCCTCGTTCCGCGTCACCTCCGACCCCGAGAGCGGCCAGACCGTGATCAAGGGCATGGGCGAGCTCCATCTCGAGATCATCGTCGACCGCATGAAGCGCGAGTTCAAGGTCGAGGCCAACGTCGGCGCGCCCCAGGTCGCCTATCGCGAGACCATCACCAAGACCGTCGAGCACGACTACACCCACAAGAAGCAGACCGGCGGCTCGGGCCAGTACGCGCGCGTCATCATCCGCTTCGAGCCCTTGCCCCCCGGCTCGGGCTTCGAGTTCGAGAACGACGTCGTCGGCGGCACGGTGCCGCGGGAATACGTCCCGGGCGTCGAGAAGGGCCTCAAGGCCGCGCGCGAGACCGGCGTGCTCGCCGGCTTCCCGATGATCGACTTCAAGGCGACGCTCATCGACGGCGCCTATCACGACGTCGATTCGTCGGCGCTCGCGTTCGAGATCGCGGCGCGCGCCTGCTACCGCGAGGGCATCGAGCGCGCGCGCCCGGTGCTGCTCGAGCCGATCATGCGCGTCGAGGTCGTGACGCCCGAGAACTTCATGGGCGACGTGATCGGCGACCTCAACAGCCGGCGCGGCCAGATCCAGGGCATGGACAGCCGCGCCAACGCGAGCGTGATCAATTCCATGGTGCCGCTCGCCAACATGTTCGGCTACGTGAACAATCTGCGCTCCATGACCCAGGGGCGCGCCACCTACACCATGCACTTCGACCATTACGCCCAGGTGCCGCAGGCGGTCGCGGATGAAGTGCGCGCCAAATTGGCGTGACGAGCCCGCGCCCGAAGGCCCGGCATTGAGAGAAGAGCGAAGGACGGAGAACGGCCATGTCGAAAGCTAAATTCGAGCGCAACAAGCCGCATTGCAACGTCGGCACGATCGGTCACGTCGACCACGGGAAGACGACGTTGACGGCGGCGATCACGAAGGTGCTTGCGGAGAAGGGCGGGGCCGAGTTCATGGCCTACGACCAGATCGACAAGGCGCCGGAGGAGCGCGCGCGCGGCATCACGATCGCGACGGCGCATGTCGAGTA
>Ga0335072_10011282_pt1 | contig 12809 bp, 13 predicted proteins | sample Lox_Sample_21_FD_206725 | JGI IMG/M metagenome (GOLD analysis project Ga0335072, IMG submission 206725) | Soil microbial communities from Loxahatchee National Wildlife Refuge, Florida, United States - Lox_Sample_2.1 | ecosystem: Environmental > Terrestrial > Soil > Wetlands | place: USA...
GCCGGGACATAGTCGGACCGGCCGTTGGTGCCGAACGCGGCGTACCTGGCCTCGTCAGTCACCTTGGGCATGGCGCCCGTCTGCGCCAGGCTGTAGCGGGCCTCGATGACGGGGCTGCGCAGCCGTCCTGTGGTGGCCTGGCCCGCCGTCACCTCCACCTCGACCAGATCGCCGGGCACGACCACGGTCGACCCGGCCGGCGTCCCGGTGAGGATGACATCCCCCGGTTCCAGGGTCATCAGCCGGGTCAGGTCGCAGATGATGTCGTCGAAGCCGAACAGCAATTCCTCGCCGACCTCGGCGTCCTGTGCGAGCGTGCCGTTCCGCCACGTCCGCACCCGCAGCGTCGCCGGGTCGATCGAGCGGGCATCGAGCAGCCGCGGCCCGAGCGGCGTGAGCCGGTCAATGCCCTTGGAGCGGACGTTGCCGCCACGGTCGGCGTACCGCAGGTCGTATACGGCGAAGTCGTTCGCGGCCGTGACCCAGGCGACGTGGCTCCAGGCCGCCGCAGGCTCGACCCGGCTGGCGCGCTCGCCGATCACGAGGGCCACCTCGCCCTCGAAAGCGAGCAGGGCGCATCCCGGCGGTCGCTCGATGGGATCATCGCTGGCGGCCAGGCCAGAGGGGGGCTTGAGGAAATAGGAGGGGAACGACGGCAGCGCACCGCGCTGCACCGCCCGGCTGCGGTAGCTGACATGAACCGCGATGATTTTCGTTGGCGGGCGGCTCAGCAGATCGCTCATCGCGACCGTGCCATATCGAGGCGTCTCATCAGCCGTCTACCTGGTGCCCCACACCTCTTCGGCGATTTCCGCCACGAGGCGTAGCTTGGCGATCTGCTGGTCGCGGGTCAGCGAATTTCCATCGAGCGTCGAGGAGAAGCCACATTGCGGTGAGAGGCAGAGCTGATCGATGTCAACGAACCTGCTGGCCTCCTCGATCCGGCGCTTGACGTCGTCCTTGGCCTCCAGCGCGGGCTTCTTGCTGGTGATCAGGCCCAGCACCACGTACTTGCCCTTGGGCACGAACCGCAGCGGCTCGAACCCGCCGGATCGCTCGTCGTCGTACTCCATGAAGAAGCCGTCGACGTTGAGCTGATTGAACAGCGCATCCGCCACGAACTCGTAGCCGCCCTGCGCCACCCAGGACGAGCGGAAGTTCCCGCGGCACATGTGGGTCGTGACGGTCATCGCGGCCGGCTTGTCGGCGAGCGCCCGGTTGATGGACCTGATGTAGATCTCGTGCTGGTGATCGGCGTCCTCGCCGCGCCGGGAGATCTCCGCGCGCTGCATCGGATCGTTGAGGTAGGCCAGGCTGGTGTCGTCGAGTTGCAGGTACGTGCAGCCGAGTTCCGCCAGCCGGCGCACCTCGTCCGCGTAGGCGGCACCGAGGTCGTCCCAGAACACGTCCATGTCCGGGTACACGTCGTGGTCGATCGCGGCCGGCCCGCCACGGTAGTGGACCAGGCTGGGCGCGGGGATGGTGAGCTTCGGCGTCGCGGTCGTCGCCGTGTCGCGGAGGAACTCGAATGCCGAGCCGAAGATCGTATGATCCATCCCGATCTTGCCGGTGACGCGCACAGCGGCCGGGGTGAACTCTATGTCGCCCTTCTCGTTGTGAAAGACGCTCTTTATGGTCTGGTCGGCCTTCTGGATGCCTGCGATCTCATAGATGAAGTCCATGTGCCACGACGCGCGCCGGAACTCTCCGTCCGTGGCCGAGCGCAGGCCGATGTCCTCCTGCATCCGCACCGCGTCGCGGATCGCGTCATCCTCGATGGCCCGAAGCTCATCGGGGGAAATCGCACCGCGCGCGGCATCATCGCGTGCCTGCAAGACCTCGCGGGGACGCAGCAGGCTGCCAACGTGATCGGCGCGGAACGGCGGTGTGGAACGCGGGGACATATGATCCTCTCTACAAGATCACGGAATGGGCGAGCGGGCAGGCCGTCAGGCGGGGACCGGGGCCGGGGCGGAAACCCGGTCGCCGATGGCGTTGGCGTCGAGCGACGTCCACGGGGTCGGGTCAAACCAGGACGGCCAGCCGGCCCGGTTGACCTCCCCAGCGGCCTCCAGGTTCTGTCGCAGCGTGGCCAGGTCGCGGTCCACCTCGTACACGGCAAGATGAGTGGCGTTGTTCGGCGACGAGGCGTCGACCACCTGGGGCTCGAGCCGGAACCGCCAGTTGGCCAGGAAGCCAGGGACGGCGGTGTTCTCGTCGGCGTGCTCGCGGTACCAGGTGACGAACTCGCCGTTGTCCAGGCCGGCGGGCGGCGCGCTGAACACCAGGTAGAGGTGATCGGCCAGCCTCGGGCCGGCGGGGTTGCCGTGCGAGTAGCAGTTGAATGAGGCGAAGCTGATCTGCGGGAACCAGTCGGGCAACCGCATCCGGCCGGACGCCAGCTCCTGGTCGAGTTCGGCCATGACGTCCTTCGGCTGGCCCTCGATCTCGTAGGCCGACAGATACCCGTGCGCCGATGGCACCCAGTCGCCCTTCACCGTATGCAGCCGGTACCGGCGCGCGGCCACGAATCCCGGCACCGCGAGGATCTCGCCCAGGTGGACGTCGTACCACCGGTTGTACTCCTCGTCGGAGACGTGCCCGGGCGGTGTGCTGAACACCAGGTGGAGGTTCTCGGCCATCCAGGGTCCTCCCTGCGGTCGGCACTGCCGGTAGTCGGCACCGCTATGGTCCGGCCTGCCCTGATCGGCAGGACTGCCGGGCAGTGGCAAAATCGTATATCGTTTGGCCGGGCGCTGACTAGAGCATGGTGGCCGGCTCGGCGTCACGAGCGGCAAATCGAGGCCTGGCGGTGGGTGATGAGCAGCACTTATTCCGGACCGACGGGGCGCGTGATCGGCGGCGTTGCCGTGCCGGACGTCCCGACGCAGCTCTTCCTGGACGGCGAATGGCGCGACGCATCGGACGGTGCGACCTTCGAGGTGATCGCGCCGGCCAGCGAGGAACTGCTGGCAACGGTGGCCGCCGCGTCAGGCCCCGACGTGGACGCGGCCGTGCGCGCGGCCCGGCGTGAGGCCGATGGCGGGACATGGTCGCGGTTGACCGGGGCCGACCGGGGCCTCCTTCTTTACCGGCTCGCTGACCTGGTCGAGCGCCATCTGGAGACGTTCGTCACGCTCGAGGCGCTCGACATCGGCCGGCCCGCTTACGAGCCGCGCCTGGTGGACATCCCCAATGCGGTGGATGTCTTCCGGCACTTCGCCGGGTGGGCTGACAAGATCGAGGGACGCTGGGTCGCCCCGCTGCCGGCGTTCGGCCGCACCCGTCAGGCATATACCATCCGCGAGCCACTCGGCGTCGTCGGCGCCATCACCGCCTGGAACGCGCCCACCCTGATCGCCTCGTGGAAACTCGGGCCGGCCCTCGCGGCGGGCAACGCCGTCGTGCTCAAGCCGGCCGAGGACGCCTGCCTGTCCACTCTGTACCTGGCGTCGCTGATCGCCGAGGCGGGATTCCCGGCCGGTGCGGTCAGCGTCATTCCCGGCCTGGGCGAGACCGCGGGCGCCGCGCTGGCGCGCCACCAAGGCGTGGACAAGGTGAGCTTCACCGGCAGCCCCGAGGTCGGGCGGCAGATAGCCGTCGCCGCGGCTCACGATTTCCGCCGGGTCACGCTGGAGCTCGGTGGCAAGTCCCCCCAGATCGTGCTCGCCGACGCCGACCTGGCCACGGTCGTGCCCGGCGTCGCCGGCGGGTTCCTGGCCAACCAGGGCGAGATCTGCGCGGCCGGCACCCGCATCCTGGCGCACCGGTCGGTCTTTGACGAGGTGGTGGCGGGCCTGGCCGACGCGGCCAGCGCCGTCCGGGTCGGTGACCCGTTCGATGAGCAGACCACCATGGGCGCGATCATCAACCAGCGCCAGCTCGACCGGGTTCTGGGCTACATCCGGAGCGGTACGCAGGAGGGCGCCCGCCTGGTCGCCGGCGGGCGGCGCCCGGACCGCCCGGGCTACTTCGTCGAGCCCGCGGTCTTCTCCGGCGGAGGCAACGACATCACGATCGCGCGCGAGGAGATCTTTGGCCCGGTCGGTTTGGTGCTGCCCTATGACGACATCGCCGACGCCGTCCGCCAGGCCAACGACACCCGTTACGGGCTGGCCGCGTACGTGTGGACCCGAGACGTGTCCCGGGCCCATGAGCTCGCAGCGGCGCTGAAGGCCGGAGCGGTCTGGATCAACGGTCCCGGCGCCCCCGACGCACGGCTGCCGTGGGGAGGCACCAAGATGAGCGGCGTCGGCCGCGAGCTCGGCTGGGCCGGGATCGAAGCAAGCACCGAGGAGAAGACTGTGACGATCACCCTGTGAGCGCCGGCGCCCAACCGCACGCCTCCGCCTTCCCCACACAACAGACGCACACGCCCCCACCGCCCGCGCCCCCACCGCCCACGCCACACACGTAGATACGCCCCGCCACCGCGCACGTCTACTCACCCCTGCTCCCACCCACCCCGATTGGACCCGGAGGACTCATGGCTGACGACGAACTCTACGAAAAGGGGATCGCGATCCGCGAGGAGATGCTCGGCCCCGAGCATGGCCGCGCCAAGGTCGAGAGCCAGCCCGACTTCACCAGGGAGTTCGAAGAGCTGGTCACCCGCTACTGCTTCGCGTCGGTCTGGGGACGGGATCAGCTTCCGCGCGGCGTGCGCAGCATGCTCACGGTCGCCATGCTCGTGGCGCTCGGGCGCGCCCAGGAGATCCGGGTACACGTGAAGGGCGCCATCAACAACGGGGTCTCCAAGGACGAGCTGCGCGAGGTCCTTATTCACTCCGCGATCTACTGCGGCATTCCGGCCGCGGTTGACGGCTTCAGGAACGCCTCGGCCGTGCTTGCCGAAATGGGGCTGGAGTGACCGGGGCCGGGCCCGCAGGCCCCGTGGTCGGGTTTGTCGGGGTCGGCAACATGGGCCGCCGCATGGCCGCCAACCTCGCGAAGGCAGGCTTCCAGCTCGTGGTCAGGGACGCCGACCCGCAGGCGCAGCAGCGGTTCCTCGCCGAGCACGGCGGCACGGCGGCCACCGCGCCGCAGTCGTTCGCCGACGCGGGCGTCGTGGTGACCATGCTCCCCGACGGGGCCGCCGTGCGCGAGGCCGTCCTGGGCTGGGACGGCGGCATCGCCGCGGCCCTGCGGCCCGGCGCGGTCGTGCTGGACATGAGCTCGTCCGACCCGGTCGGCACGCAGGCGCTCGCCAGCGATCTCGGCCAGCTGGGGGTCGGGCTCATCGATGCGCCGGTGTCGGGCGGAATCACCCGGGCCGAGTCCGGCACTCTCTCGCTCATGGTCGGCGGGCAGGACGAGGGCGCGTTCGCGCGGGTGCGGCCGGTGCTCGAGACCGTGGGCGAGCGAATATTCCGTACCGGGCCGCTCGGATCCGGGCACGCGATGAAGGCGCTGAACAACTTCCTCGGTGCCTCTGCGTATACGACCGCGGCCGAGGCGCTCGCGATCGGGCGCGAGTTCGGCCTCGACCCGCGGGTCATGCTGGACGTCGTCAACGCCTCGACCGGTCGCAGCTTCAATACCGAGGTCGTGCTGAAAGAGGACGTGATCACCGGCCGGTACGGCACGGGCTTCGCCCTGGGCCTACTGGCCAAGGACGTGGGCATCGCGGCGGCCCTGGCCGAAGCGGTCGGTGTCGACGCTCCGGCCTGCCGGCTGGTGCGGCAACGGTGGGCGGAGGCCGCGGCGGAACTCGGCTTCGCCGCCGATCACTCCGAGGCGCACAAGCGCTGGTGGCCAATTGACCTGCGCGCGGGCGAACCGGGAACCGAGTCCTCGGGCTGAGACCCCGGTCGCGCCGAGGGTCTACCGTCCGAGTTCATATACGATTATGATCGGCTTGTCTACCGCCTGACCCCCGACAGGAGACCGCGATGCTCTCGTTGGTGCAAGCCACTGGTGCGCTGGAACAGCTGATCGACCCGGGCCAGGACTTCCGGCAGATCGGGTCGGGCTTCCTCTTCACGGAGGGGCCAGCGTGGAACGCGGCCGGTGACTATCTCGTCTTCAGCGACATCCCCGGCGACGCCCGGTGGCGCTGGAGCGAGTCCGGCGGCATGGAGCGGATCGCCTGGCCCACGTTCAAGGGCAACGGCATGGCGTACGAGGACGACGGCAGCCTGCTGGTCTGCGAGCAGGTGACCAGCTCGCTGATCCGGATCAGGCCGGACGGCTCGCGCGATGTGGTGGCGTTCCACTACCAGGGCAAGTACCTGAACAGTCCCAACGACGTCATCGTCCGGTCGGACGGCACCATTTACTTCACGGACCCGAACTACGGCCGGTGGCCGGTGGCGGTGGGCGTCGGCCGGGACTGCGACCTCGACTTCCAGGGCGTGTTCCTGGTGCCGCCCGGCGGCGGCGATGCCGAGCTCGTCGTGGACCAGAAGGAGTTCGAGCAGCCGAACGGGCTGTGCTTCTCGCCGGACGAGAGCCTGCTGTACGTCAATGACCGGCGAGACCTCAAGGTCTTCGATGTTGCCGCCGACGGGTCACTGTCGAACCGCCGCCTGGTGCGCGACGAGATGGGCAGCACCGACGTGCCCGGCAACGGCAACCCGGACGGAATGGAGTGCGACGCACTCGGCAACATCTGGACAACCGCCCGCGGCGGGATCTGGGTGGTGGCGCCGTCCGGGGACCTGATCGGCATCATCGAGACGCCCGAGGTGGCCGGCAGCCTGGTCTGGGGCGGCGAGGACCTGCGCACGCTGTTCGTGTGCACGTCGACCACCATGCACGAGCTGCGGACCAAGGTAGGCCCGGCGCCGCTGCCCGGCCCGACCACGCGCTGAAAGGGAACAGACCATGGCGGATACCCAGGGACTGTCGGTGCCGGACCGGCTTCGCCGGCTGGAGGACCGAGCGGAGATCCGGCAGCTCATCCAGGATTACCGGCGCGTGCTCGATGCCCGCGACCTGACGGCCTACGGGCTGCTGTTCGCGGCCGACGGTGAGTGGCTCGGCGGCACCGGCTACGGCAGATCTCCGGCCGGCATCACCGCGATGCTGGCGGAGCGGCTGCCAGGGAACAGGTCCGACTCAGGCCAGGCGTCCTGGCACCTGGTCACCGAGCCGGAAATCGTGCTGCACGGGGATCAGGCGACGGGCGACGTCACCTGGGCACTGGTCGCCCGCGACGACAGCGACGCGCCGACCCTCCGGCTGCTCGGCCACTACCAGGACACCTACGTGCGCGAGAACGGCCGGTGGCGGATCCAGCGGCGGGTCGCGTACACCGATATCCCGTACCGCGACCTGGATGTGCCGGCCGAGTGGGCGGCGCAGCGGGCCGGGCTTCGCGCGGCCGGCGAGCCCGCGGCGGGGGACACGGCCGGCGAGCCCGCGGCGGGGGACACGGCCGGCGAGCCCGCGGCGGGGGACACGGCGGACGAGCACGACAGCCGCCTCCGGCGACTCGAGGACCTCGAGGCGATCCGCCAGCTTTTCCTCGACTACAAAAGGGTGCTCGACGGCAAGGACTTCGGCGGCTACGCGTCGCTGTTCGCCGACGACGGCGAGTTCGTGGCCATCGCGGGCGGCGCGCGGGGGCGCGCCGAGATCGAGGCGATGGTGGCGGCCATGCCGGGCACCGACCTCCTCGGCGCGAAGGTCGGTGACGACTTCCACCTGATACTCAACCCGGAGATTCAGCTAGACGCCGAGAATGCCGACCGGGCCCGGGCTCAGTCCACATGGGCGTATGTGGTCAAGGGCGACGACGGCGAGCCGGTGCTGGCCAAGCTGGGGCACTACGACGACGAACTGGTCCGGGAGCGGGGCGCCTGGCGGTTCCTGCGCCGCGAGGCACCCATGGACATCCCTGCTCCCGAGGCCTAGCGATCCGGCGTCAGCGGGATCAGGTTCCAGGAGGCGAAGCGGACGGTGTCCCACCATTGCGGCAGGGCCGGGCCGGTCGAGTCGACGTGCTTGAGCCGGGAGTAGGAGTCGGCCGAGAGAAGGTCCATGCGTTCCATCTCCGCCCGGAGCTCGGCGGGCGGCTTGGTCGTCGTGTAGACACAGAGCCGGCGGCCCGGGATCGCACCTCCCGGCGGCGCGGTCACCGTCGTGAGGCGGTACCGCTGGGCGGACGTGAACCCGGGGATCGACAGGATCTCGTCGAGGTGCTGCTCGTACCAGCCGTCGAGGGACTCGTCGCAGACGCGGTGGCCGGCGTCGCCGGCGTCGCTGAACACGAGCTGAAGGCTCTGCGGCACGGCGTCCCCGCCGGTCTCGCCGCGCTCTCGGCGCTCTCCCAGCGGGACGGCGAGCCAGGAGCTGACGCGGATCTGCACGAACCGTTCGGCCCCCTCCAGGCTCGCGGAGGCGACCTTCGCCGTCAGCGCGCTGATCGCCCCGGGGTCCGGCGCGTCGATCTCGTACACGGCAGCGCTGGTGTAACGATCCGCCTCGGCGGGTTCGTCGAGCGCGGGCACCAGCTCGTACCGGGCGGGGGCGGCGCCCGGCTCGCCGGGGACCCGCGAGATGCGGGTCTCGTACCAGCGGTGGTATTCCGCTGCGATCGCAACGTCAGGGTCGCGGCTGAAGATGATGTGGAGCGCGGGAGGCAAGGAACCTCGCTTGTCCTTACTTGAGGGTGTAACCGGCGTCGACGAGCAAGGTGGTGCCGGTGATGTACCTGGCCTCGTCCGAGGCCAGGAAGAGGACCGCGTTCGAGACGTCCCTGGGCTCCACCCACGGGATCGGCAGCGCGTTGGTCGTCGTGAAGATCTCGGCGGCCTGTTCCTTCGTGGGATGCTCGACGTCGGGCAGGAACTGTTTCCAGGTCGCCTCGTTCTGGATCATGACGGTGTCGACGCCGGTGGGGTTGACGGTGTTCACCCTGATCGAGTGCGGCGCCAGTTCCACGGCCAGGGTGCGCATCAGGCCGATCACGGCGTGCTTGCTCGTGACGTACTGCGCCGAGTGCGGCGTGCCCTTCAGCCCCGCTGTCGAGCTGGTGATGATGATCGACCCGCCGGTCCCCTGGGCGATCAGGTGGGGAATGACCGCCTTGGTCGTGTGCCACACCCCGGTGAGGTTCACGTCGATGAGGTCCTGCCAGTCCCCCTCGGCCACCTCGTGCGCCAGGCGGCCGAAGATCCAGATGGCCGCGTTCGCGCTCACGATGTCCACGTGGCCGAGCCGGGCGACACCCTCGTCGAGTGCTTTCTTCAGCGCGTCGTAATCTCGCACGTCGGCCTTGGTGGCGACGATGGTCCGGCCCAGCGCCTCGACCTCCTTGACGGTTTCCGCCAGGTCGGCTTCGGTGGCGCCGGGATAGAACCGCCGGACGCTGGCAATGTCCTCGGCGATGTCCACCGCGATGATGTCGGCGCCTTCCTCGGCTAGCCGCACCGCGTGGCTGCGGCCCTGCCCCCGGGCCGCGCCAGTGATGAAGGCCACCTTGCCCGCGACTCGCCCCGCCATGTGCTCCGCCTCTCGTCTCGTGCGCCTAGAGGGCATAACCGGCGTCGACCGGCAGCGATACGCCCGTGACGTAGCGGGCCTCGTCGGAGGCCAGGAACAGCAGCGCGTTGCTGATGTCGGCCGGTTCCACCCACGGGACCGGCATCGCGTTGTGGGCCTGGAACACGGCGGTCACGTCGTCGAGCGTCGGGTTCGTCAGGTCCGGGCGGAACAGCCGCAGGGTCTCGGGGTCGCGGACCATCGCGGTGTCCACGTTCCCCGGGTGCAGCGCGTTGACCCGGATCCAGTTCGGCGCCAGCTCCCGGGCCATCGTCCGGGTCAGGCCGACGATCCCGTGCTTGGCCGATACGTAGTGGGCATGGTTCGGGGTTCCCTTCATCACGACGGCGGAGCTGGTCAAGACGATCGATCCGCCGCGGCCGCCGGCGAGCAGGTGCGGGACCGCCGCCTTGGCCGTGTGCCACACGCCGGTCAGGTTGATGTCGATCATGTCCCGCCAGGAGGCATCGTCGAGCGCGTCCGCCGTCCCGTGCGAGAGGATGCCGGCGTTGGCCGACACGATGTCCAGGCGCCCGAGCTGCGCCACGGCCTCGTCCAGGGCCTTGGCCAGGCCCGGGTAGTCGCGCACGTCCGTCCTGAGAGCCACGACCCGCCGGCCGAGCGCCGTCACCTGCCGGGCGGTCTCGTCCAGGTCCTGCGGCGTCGCCAGCGGGTACCCCACCGATGCCACGTGCTCGCACAGGTCGGCCGCGATGATGTCGGCGCCCTCCTGGGCCAGCCGGACCGCGTGGCTGCGGCCCTGCCCGCGGGCCGCGCCGGTAATAAAGGCCACCTTGCCTGCTACTCGCCCGGTCACGCCCGTCACCTCTTGTTGGTGAATCCGGCGTCGACGGCCAGGGTGATGCCGGTGACGTACCGGGCGTCGTCGCTGACCAGCCACGCGACGGCGGCGGCGATGTCCGCAGACTCCACCATGTCGACCGGCAGGGCGTTGGCGATCGCGTTGCCCGCTTCCGGGATCGCGGTGAGGAACTCGCGCAGCGCGTCGTTCTCCACCATCGGCGTGCGAACCCCGGTCGGATGCACCGAGTTCACCCGGATGTGGTGGCGGGCCAGGTTGTTGGCGTAGCTGCGCATGAGGCCCACGACGCCGTGCTTGGACGCGGTGTAGGCCAGGCCGCCGCGGCTCGGGCCGCCGATGCCGGCCAGGCCTGCGCTGGAACTGATCAGCACGATCGCGCCGCCCGTTCCGTGCTCGATCATCGCGGGCAGGGCGACCTCGACGGTGTGGAAGGTTCCGGTGAGGTTGACGTCGATCACGGGACCTCGTCGATCTGCCGGCAGATGTCCACGGCGATGATGTCAGCGCCCTCCTGGGCCAGCCGCACGGCGTGGCTGCGGCCCTGTCCGCGCGCTGCCCCCGTGATGAAGGCGACCTTGCCGTCGAGCTTTCCCGCCACTGTCGGTCCTCCTGTTGTCGATCACTCGAAAGCGGCAGCGCGCCAGTCAGGACGGGGCGCGGCCGGTCGAGCGCCTGAAGTTGGGGTCGACCGATTCGTCGTCGGGGTTACGCCCCGCGACGATGCCGTCCGCGCGTCCCCTGATGGCGGGCGCGCCCTGCTCGGGGTGGGTCAGGATCCAGAACCGCCGCTCGTACAGCCCGGCGAACAGGATGTCCGCGACCTGCCGCGGCTGCATGACGTCGTCGAGCGGCGGGTAGTCGCGTGGCGCCGTGGCCGGGGCGGGCCCCAGCCGGCCGGGCCAGTGAAGGGCCGAGTCGAGGATGTCGGTGTCGACGGCGGCCGGGCACAGCAAACTGACGCCGACGGCCGAGCCGGCCTCCTCCAGTTCCCTGAACAACGTCTCGGACAGCGCGGTCACGGCGTGCTTCGCCGCGACGTAACTGGTCGCGTTGCGCACGGTGACCAGGCCGTCGATCGAGGAGGTGTTGACGACGTAACCGCTGTCGCGGGCCACCATGCCCGGAAGGAAGGCCTGCAGGCAATGCACGACCCCCCAGAGGTTGACCCCGATCACGAACTCCCAGTGGGCGATCGGCATCTCGACGAAGGGCGCGGACAGGTAGACGCCGGCGTTATTGACCAGGAGCCATACGTCGCCGACCTCGGCCTGCACCCGGGCGGCCAGTTTCCGCACGGACTCGCGGTCAGAGACGTCGACGCAGATCGGGTGCACGGTAGTCCCGCGGCCGCGCAGCGACGCCGCGGCACGGTCGAGTTTGGGCCCGTCGATGTCGGCCAGGACAACGGTCATGCCCTCATCTGCCGCCCGTGCCGCCACCGCGAAGCCGATGCCGCTGGCGCCGCCGGTGATCACCGCCACCTTGCCCCGGTAGTCGGGCATGCCGCTGGACCTCCTGCCGTCGTGCGGTCGGCGGCCCCGGGGGCCGGCATCCACCCTTCGCGCGTGCGATGCCGGCCTCCAGGGCGTTCAATCTATGGTTTGGAAACGGCACCGGAAACGTTGAAGTACTTGTTCAGGCAGGTGTCGTCGCACCACGCGGTGGTCGGGCCGCCAACCTCCGCGTTGGAGGTCAGCGCCAGGCCGGGCTGGGCGAATTTGGCCAGGTTGGCCACCGTGATAGCCGGCGACGGCATCTCCAGCACGTTGTACTTCGGGCCCTTGTTGTCGAGGATGCGCATGGCGACATCCCAGTACACGTACGAGCCCTGGAACCCGTTGAAGCACTGGGCAACGGTCTTGTACGACGACTTGTGCGCGAGCCACCAGGACAGGTCGCCTGCGTAGCACTCGCCGTCGGCGATCACCGGGACCGTCGTCCCCTGGGCCTGGAACGCCTCGATGATTCCGGACATCATGCCGCCGTCCTGGATGGCGCCGGCGAGGGGCTGCGGGTGCGCGGCGATGTACTGGGCGACCACGGTTTTCGCCGTCCCCTCGTCCCACTGGCCATAGAGGGTCGCGGCGACATGGATGTTCGGGCAGTTCTTCAGGTCGGCGAGCGCCTGGTCGTACAGGACCACGTCGTTCTCGTTGCCCGGAACGCCCTTGACCATGATGATGTTGCCCTTCTGGATCAGGCCGAGGGCGCCCGCGTCCGCCTGCACCTGGTTCTGGGACCACGCGGAAACGGCGTAGGGCGTGTTGGGGGCAGGCGGGGTGTCGGCCAGGATGACCGGAACCCCGGCCTTGCCGGCCGCGTCGATCGCCGAGGCCTCCGCCACACTGTCAACGGGCAGCAGGATGATCGCGTTCACGCCCTCGCGCACCATCTGCTGGATCGCCGAGATCTGCTCCTCCGCCGTTGACGCGGCCATGGTGGCCGGGATGTTCGTCATCAGACTGCCCGTTACCAGGCCCGCTTTCTTGGCGATCGCGAA
>Ga0335072_10011283_pt1 | contig 12808 bp, 14 predicted proteins | sample Lox_Sample_21_FD_206725 | JGI IMG/M metagenome (GOLD analysis project Ga0335072, IMG submission 206725) | Soil microbial communities from Loxahatchee National Wildlife Refuge, Florida, United States - Lox_Sample_2.1 | ecosystem: Environmental > Terrestrial > Soil > Wetlands | place: USA...
ACCGACTCGTCGATCTTTTCGCCGCCGAGATAACGCTCCATCAGCGACTCGTCTTCGGACTCTTCGATGATTCCCTCGATCAGCGTGCCGCGCGCTTCTTCGATCTGATCGGCGTACGACGGATCCGGGGAGTGCGCGCTGCGCTTGCCGTCCTGGTACTCATAGTGCGTCTGTGACAACAGCCCGATCAGCCCGCCGCCGGCGGGAAAATAGAGCGGTAAGACCTTGTCGCCGAACGCATTCTGGGCTGTCGCCAGCGCATTGTCGTAATTGGCCCTGGCATGGTCGAGTTTGGTGATCACCACCGCCCGTGGCATTCCGACCTGGCTGCACTCCTGCCACAGGGACTTGGTCGGTTCGTCGACCCCTTCGCAAGCCGCGATCACGAAAAGGGCGCAGTCCGCGGCGCGCAGCCCGGCCCGCAGTTCGCCGACGAAATCGGCGTAACCGGGAGTGTCGACGAGGTTGACCTTGACGCCGTCGTGCAGCAGCGACGCCAGGGCGAGACCGACCGACCGCTGCTGGCGGATCTCGGCCTCGTCGTGGTCGCAGACCGTGGTGCCGTCGGCGATGCAGCCGGGTCTGGATAACACGCCGGAGGCGACCAGGAGGGCCTCGACCAAGGTGGTCTTCCCGCCGCCGGACGGGCCTACCAGCGCCACGTTCCGTACGGCGGTCGGATCATCTACGGCGGGGGCGGCTCCTGCGGTCTGGGAAGTGCTGGACTTGTCGGCCATGACGTGTCTCTCCTCGTGCCCGCGCGATCGTGACGTATGTCACTTTTCCCCTAGCGCCCGCGCAGCACAAGGGTGAACGGGTGGTAAACCCATCTCGGCGCGGCAGCGGCGGTTACGCGTGCCAGCTGCTCCAATGCCGGATCGCAATCGCGATCACCGGGCCACTCAACGGAACCGATTGGTACTGGTCATATTTCGCGCGCAGAAGGTCATGCCCTGCGTGCAGGGCATTGCCGTCGTGATGTATGGCCGCGAGACCGTCGATCCGGACCCACCACAATTGCGTCCAGTCGTCGGCGTAGTGGTCGACCAGCAAGCTCACCGACGGGTGTTGTTCGATGTTGGCCAGCCGGCGCAGCCGTTGAGTGGTCTTGGGCTTCCCGTCGACGGCGGTGTAGACGACCTCGTCGCGAAGCGCGAAGACCACCGGCACCAGGTGCGGTGTGCCGTCGGCGCCGACGGTCCCTAACCGGGCCACCGGCGCGCGAGCGAAGCTGGCCATGGGGTCGAAGTCGACCACGATGCCAGCCTAGACAGTCAGGTGATCGTCAGGCCGCCGTCGACGACGATCGTCTGCCCGGTGACGTAGCCACCGGCCGCGGATGCCAGCCATACCGCGGTGGCGGCGAGTTCGCGCGCGTCGCCTAAACGGCCCAGTACCAGGCGATGTGCCTGGCTCTCCAGGTATCCGGGCTTGTACTCGTCGGTCATTTCGGTCCGAAAGAATCCGGGCGCCAGCGCGTTGACGCGAATTCCCTTTCGGGAGCCCCATTGCTGCGCGAGGTCGCGGGTGAGCCCGATGACCGCGGCCTTGCTGGCGCTGTAGGCGGCCTGCGGCAGGTCGGCTGTGGTGATCCCCAGGATGCTGGCGATGTTGACGATCGAACTGCCCGGTTGCATGACCCGTCCGCAGGCTTGAGCGACCCAGTAAGCGCCATTGAGGTTGACGTCGATCACCGAACGGAACTGCTCGGGTGTCTCGCGGGTTGCCGGCTGAGCGGAGCCCACCCCGGCGTTGTTGATCAGGATGTCGACGCGGCCGAAGGTCTGCATCGCGGAGTCGACCAGCGCCTGGCACTGCTCGGGCACGCTGACGTCGGTGGCCACTGACAGCGGCGTCCGGCCGGCGGCTTCGACCAGCCCAGCAGTCTCGGCCAACCGGTCCACGCGGCGCGCGCCCAACACCACGTCGGCGCCGGCCTCGGCGAAGGCCTGGGCGAACGCCACGCCGAGCCCCGAGGACGCGCCGGTCACGATCACGACTTTGTCGTCAAGCCGGAATGAATCAAGCACGCCCATCGAATAGACACCTTTGCCGTCGAGTTGCCAGGTCAGCCAGAAACCTCGAAGGTATGAAGCTACCGTTTGGCAGCATGTCGGCCGAGACAGAGATCGCCAACCTGCTGTATCGCTACGCGGAATGCATAGACAACGGCGACTTCGCCGGTGCCGCCGCGCTCTTCGAGCACGCCCGCCTGCGGGTCGCCCCGGGCCCTGAGGGCACGATCGGCGCGGCCACCATCTTGGCGATCTGGAGGTCCACCGTGATGACGTACCCGGACGGCACACTCCCCCGCAAGCGGGGGTACCCCCACGCCTACACGTGATCACCAATCCGATTATCGAGGTCGACGAGACGGCGGGCACGGCCAGTTGCCGCAGCTACTACACGGTGATCCAGCAGACCGACGACTTCCCGCTGCAGGTCATCGTCGCGGGCCGCTACCACGACCAATTCCTGCTCGTCGACGGCCGCTGGCGGTATGCCTTCCGCGACTACTCCCTGATGGACATGATCGGCGACGTCAGTCATCACCTGAACCGGCCAATCGCGGAGATCGGCGGAACTGCCTGATCAGCGCCGCTTTCGCGCAACCAGGATGCCCGGCGTGCAAACCACGGTTACGCTTTAGTGAACGAAATCGTGCGTAGGAAATCCCGGACGCTGCGACAATCCGAGCTTGAATCGGAAGCTATCGGACCCAAACATGGAGGTACTCAGATGAGCGAATCGCACCGCCCCAGACCGCGGTGGTCGCGGATGGGACTGTGGTTGCTCAGTCTGATAGCGGTCGTGGGGCTGGGCCTGGGTGCCGTGCCGGCGCAGGCGTCGCCGCCGAGGCCGCCGGCACCGTTGGACGCGCTGGCCGCCGTTGGGCAGGTGGGCCCGACGATCGTCGACATCGACGCCAAGCTCGGATACCAGAGCGCCGTCGGCGCCGGAACGGGCATCGTGATCGGTCCGAGCACGGTGCTTACCAACAATCACGTGGTCGCCGGGGCCACCGACCTGACCGTGCGGTCGATCAGCAGCGGTCAGACCTTCGGAGCCACGGTGATCGGCTACGACCGCAGCCACGACATCGCCGTGCTGGCAATCGGGGGCGGCGGATTGCAGCCGGCCAACATCGGTAACTCCGACACGCTGAGCGTCGGCGAACCGGTCGTCTCGCTGGGCAACGCCGGCGGCGTCGGCGGAGCACCCAGCGCGGTGGACGGACGCATTGCCGCGTTGAACCAGACGGTATCGGCGAACGACGCCCTGACCGGTAGCACGGAGACGCTCAACGGGCTGATCCAGGTCGACGCGAATATACGTCCCGGTGACTCCGGTGGGCCCACCGTTAACTCCGCCAACCAGGTGATCGGCCTGAACACCGCCGCATCCGAAAACTTCCACCTCGGCCGCGGGCAAGGGTTCGCGATCCCGATCAATACCGCGATGGCCATCGCCGGCCAGATTCAGGGCGGCGGATCGCCGACGGTGCACATCGGTCCGACGGCATTCCTCGGTATCGGTGTCAACGACGCCGCCGGCGGTGCGGGCGCCGTCATCAGGCAGGTGATACCGAATGGTCCTGCGGCCGGGGCGGGGTTCGCGCCGGGTGATGTGATCAATTCGATCAACGGCCAACCGGTCAACTCGGCCACCGCGCTGACCGCCATTCTCGATCAGCACCATCCCGGCGACAACGTCACGGTGGGGGTACAGGGTCGGTCCGCCAACGTGACGCTGGCGGATGGCCCGCCGGGCTGACCTGCACATCGCGGCTCAGCCGGCTGCGCTCAATTCGTTTGGCGGGCATATGGTTTGCGAAGCCATGCCTCGGGTACGTGTAGGATCGTGGACTTGACGAGCGACAGAGACGACACCGTCGAGCACGATCCGGCAGAGGGAAGTCGCGTCGAAGCCGGCGTAGTCGAACATCCCAGTGCCGACGATTTCGCCGACGCCAGGGAACTGCCCGCCGATTCGACTTGGTTCAAGCGCGCGGTTTTCTACGAGGTGCTGGTGCGGGCGTTCTACGACTCCAACGCTGACGGATTCGGTGACCTGCGCGGCCTGACCGAACGGATCGACTACCTGCAGTGGCTGGGGGTCGACTGCATTTGGCTGCCGCCGTTTTACGATTCGCCGCTGCGCGACGGCGGCTACGACATCCGCGACTTCTACAAGGTGCTGCCGGAGTTCGGCACCGTCGACGACTTCGTCGAGCTGCTCGACGCCGCGCACCGGCATGGCATCCGGGTCATCACCGACCTGGTGATGAACCACACGTCGGATTCGCATCCCTGGTTCCAGGAGTCGCGGCGCGACCCCGACGGGCCGTACGGCGACTACTACGTGTGGAGCGAGAGCAGCGACAAGTACGCCGACGCGCGGATCATCTTCGTCGACACCGAAGACTCGAACTGGACGTTCGACCCGGTCCGCCGCCAGTTCTACTGGCACCGGTTCTTCGACCACCAGCCGGATCTGAACTACGACAACCCCGCTGTTCAAGAGGCGATGCTCGACGTCATGCGGTTCTGGCTGGACCTCGGCATCGACGGGTTCCGACTGGACGCCGTGCCCTACCTCTTCGAACGGGAGGGCACCAACTGCGAGAACCTGCCGGAGACGCACGCATTCCTCAAGCGCGTCCGCAAGGTCGTCGACGACGAATTCCCGGGCCGGGTGTTGCTGGCCGAGGCCAATCAATGGCCGAGCGACGTCGTCGAGTATTTCGGCGACCCCGAAACCGGCGGCGACGAGTGCCACATGGCATTTCACTTTCCGCTGATGCCACGCATCTTCATGGCGGTGCGCCGCGAATCGCGTTTCCCGATCTCGGAGATCATGGCGCAAACACCGCCCATTCCGAAGATGGCGCAGTGGGGCATTTTCTTGCGTAATCACGACGAGCTGACCCTGGAAATGGTCACCGACGACGAGCGTGACTACATGTATTCGGAATACGCCAAGGATCCGCGGATGAAGGCGAATGTCGGTATCCGCCGCCGACTGGCTCCGCTACTGGAGAAAGATCCCGATCAGATCGAGTTGTTCACCGCGTTGCTGCTGTCGCTGCCCGGCTCTCCGGTCATCTACTACGGCGACGAGATCGGGATGGGCGACGTCATCTGGCTCGGGGATCGCGACGGGGTGCGCACCCCGATGCAGTGGACGCCGGACCGCAACGCCGGGTTCTCCACGGCCAATCCTGGCCGGTTGTACGTGCCTCCCAGCCAGGATCCGGTCTACGGCTACCAGACGGTGAACGTGGAGGCGCAGCGCGACACCTCGACGTCACTGCTCAACTGGACACGCACGATGCTCGCGGTGCGGCGAAGACATGACGCGTTCGCGATAGGTACGTTCGAGGAAATGGGTGGATCTAACCCGTCAGTATTGGCCTATGTGCGCGAAGCCGACAACGATGTGGTGCTTTGCGTGAACAACCTGTCGCGTTTCCCGCAGCCCATCGAATTGAACCTCCAGCACTGGAGCGGCTACACCCCGGTCGAATTGACCGGTCAGGTGGAGTTTCCCCGCATCGGACAACTGCCTTATCTGCTGACACTGCCTGGACACGGGTTCTACTGGTTCGCGCTGGCCCAGTCAGGGGAGGCGCAATGAACCTGCCTTGGTCTGAATGGCTTCCCCAGCAGCGCTGGTACGCCGGGCGAAGCCGGGAACTCGCCAGCGCGGAGCCCGGTCACGTCGTCGCGTTGAACGACGGTCTTGACCTGGTACTGGTCGACGTCGCGTACACCGACGGTTCGGCGGAGCGCTACCAGGTGATCGTCAGCTGGGACACCGCGCCGGTCCCCGAGTACACCACGGTCGCCACCATCGGCGCCGACGACGACCGCACCGCCTATGACGCGCTGTACGACCCGTCGGCGGCCCAATTCCTGCTGTCGCTGATCGACGCATCCACGGTTCGCTCCGATGTGGCATTTGCCAAGGAGCCGGAGGTCACCCTTCCGTTGGAGGCGGCGCCGCGGGTATCGGACGCCGAGCAGAGCAACACCAGCGTGATCTTCGAGCGCGATGCCATCCTGAAGGTGTTCCGCCGCGTCAGCCCCGGCATCAACCCCGACATCGAGCTGAACCGGGTACTCGGCCGCGCCGAGAACCCGCATGTTGCCCGACTGCTCGGCAGCTACGAGCTAGTCCGCCAGGACGCCGATATCGGGGATGTAAGCCACTGCCCGCTCGGCATGGCGACCCAGTATGCGGCCAACGCGGCCGAAGGCTGGGCAATGGCCACCGCCAGCGTCCGTGATCTGTTCGCCGAGGGCGACCTGTACGCCCACGAGGTGGGTGGCGACTTCGCCGGTGAGTCGTACCGGCTTGGGGAAGCGGTCGCGTCGGTGCACGCCACCCTGGCCGAAGAACTCGGCACCTCGCAGGCCCCGTTCCCGGTCGACACCGTGCTCGCGCGTCTGTCGTCAACGGTCGCGGCGGTGTCCGAGCTCAAGGAGTACGCCGAGACGATCGAGCAGCGCTTCCAAAAGCTGGCCGAGCAGACCATCACCGTGCAACGGGTGCACGGTGACCTGCATCTGGGCCAGGTGTTGCGCACACCGGAGTCCTGGCTGTTGATCGACTTCGAAGGCGAGCCCGGCCAGCCCCTCGAGGCGCGCCGCGCGCCCGATTCGCCGTTGCGCGATGTGGCCGGCGTGCTGCGCTCCTTTGAGTACGCCGCCTACGGACCATTGGTCGACCAGTCGAACGACAAGCAGCTCGCCGCGCGCGCTCGAGAGTGGGTGCAGCGCAACCGCACAGCGTTTTGTGACGGCTACGCGGCCGCATCCGGCGTCGATCCGCGCGATTCGGCGCTGCTATTGACGGCCTACGAGCTGGACAAGGCGGTGTATGAGGCCGGTTACGAGTCTCGACATCGGCCCGGCTGGTTGCCCATCCCGCTGCGGTCGATCGCCAAATTGGTTAGCGATTGATCGGCAATTGATATGAGTGCCGTCTGAGTTATCCCTGCCGCGCTGTGAGTATTGCGGTCACGGTGAAAGCATGTGTCCATGCTTCGTGAGACGTTCGACAGTGAGGCGCGATTGTCATGGGTGCTGGCCGCGCTGGCCGGTGTGCTGGGAGCGACTGCATACACCCACTCCGAGGGATACTTCGTCACGTTCATGACCGGCAACGCGCAACGCGCGGTGCTGGGGTATTTCCGGGACGACGTGAAGTTGTCGGTTTCTGCGGGCGTTCTCATGCTGTGCTTCGTCGCCGGCGTGGTGGTTGCGTCAGTGTGCAGGCGGCATTTCTGGGTGGCACACCCGCACGGACCGACCGTGCTCACCACCTTGAGCCTCTTCGCCGCCATGGTATTGGGCATCGTCGACGACGGGTGGGAAGAGGTTAACCTTGACTTTGCGCCAATTATGTTGGTGGTCTTTGGTGTTGGTGCTCTGAACACGTCGTTCGTCAAGGATGGCGAGGTGTCGGTGCCGCTGAGCTATGTGACCGGCACGCTGGTCAAAATGGGGCAGGGCATCGAACGCCATATCGCGGGCGGAAGCGTGACGGAGTGGCTCGGCTATTTCCTGCTGGTCGCCAGCTTCGTCACGGGCGCCGCTTTTGGTGGCTGTATCAGCTTGATTCTCAACGGGACTGGGATGCTGATAGCCGCCACGGTGATGTGCGCGTTGACCACCGGCTACACCTACTTCCATCAGGATCGCCGCGCCTTGCTGGATTAGCCCGCTATGAAAAAACATCGGCAGCAGCGCTGGGGGCGCGCTGCTGCCGATGCGTAGGGGGTAGGTCTAGGTCGCGGCTTGAGCGGCGCTGAGCGTCCGCTGAATGTCGGGCTTCATGGCGACCAGTTGCTGGTTCCAGTAACCCCAGTCATGCGTGCCGTTGGGCGGGAAGTTGAACGTCCCGTTGTTGCCGCCCGCGGCCACGTAGTTGTCGCGGAACTGCTCGTTGGTGCGCAGCGTGAACTGCTCCAGGAACTTGGCCGGCATGCTGTCGCCGCCAAGGTCGTTCGGAGTGCCGTTACCGCAGTAGACCCAGATGCGGGTGTTGTTCTGCACCAGTCGAGGAATCTGGACCATCGGGTCGTTGCGCTTCCAGGCGGGGTCGCTCGTCGGACCCCACATGTTGGTGGCGCTGTAACCGCCCGCATCGCCCATCGCCAGACCGATCAGCGTGGGCCACCAGCCCTCGGACGGGTTGAGGAAGCCCGACAGCGACCCCGCGTAGGAGAACTGCTGCGGGTAGTACGCGGCCAGGATCAGCGCGGAACCACCCGACATCGACAGGCCCACTGCGGCATTGCCGGTCGGAGCGATGCCCCGGTTGGCCTGCAGGTAGGTCGGCAGCTCGCGGGTGACGAAGGTTTCCCATTTGTAGGTCTGGCAGCCGGTTTTGCCGCACGCCGGCTGATACCAGTCGGAGTAGAAGCTGGACTGTCCGCCGACCGGCATGATCACCGACAGGCCCGACTGGTAGTACTCCTCGAACGCGGGTGTGTTGATGTCCCAACCGTTGAAATCGTCCTGGGCACGCAGCCCGTCGAGCAGGTAGACGGCGTGCGGTCCGCCGCCCTGGAATTGAACCTTAATGTCGCGGCCCATGGCGGCCGATGGGACCTGCAGGTACTCGACCGGCAGTCCCTTCCTGGAGAACGCCCCCGCGGTCGCCGAGCCGCCGACAACGCCGACCAAGCCGGCCAGCAGGGCTGCCCCGATGGCTGCGATTGCCAGTCGACGCGGCAAGCGCGCCGCCGCGCCGCGCAACTTCTCAACGAACTTCATAGCTCCTACCCATCCCAACTTTCATTTGCCGCTTCGCGCGGTCGAATAGCTGTCGGAGGCAGTCAAACACGGCTGGAACTACAGGCCTGTTAGTCGCCTCGGGGTGTGTGATCGCAGTTCGCTAACGATTGAGCGTCGGCGCGGACTCAAAGATAACGATTGGGACTCGTTGGGCCGCCGTCACTTACGACACGGACCACTCGGATTAAGAGACCAGTCGGCGCAAAAGCGTTGAAGCGGCGGCGATTCCGAGCACACCAGCCACTACCAACACGGCGATATCGACCGGGTCGAACGGCGTGCCGATCAGAAACGCCCGCAGCGCGTCGACTTCGTAGCTCAACGGGTTGACCCTGCTGAGAACATGCAGCCACGCCGGCATCACGTTGACGGGGTAAAGCGCGTTGGACGCGAAGAACAACGGCATCGTGATGGCCTGACCGATGCCCATCAGCCGATCGCGACTGCGAACCAGCCCGGCCAACGTCATCGACAGGCACGCGAAGAACGCCGCGCCCAGCATCACGACGGCCATCGCGCCCAGGATTCGCAGTGGGTTGATGGTCAGCCCGATGCCCATCAGATAGGCGAGCGCCAACACGCCGATGACCTGTGCCACCGAGCGCACGCCCGCCGCAAACGACTTGCCGGTGATCAGCGCCGACGCCGGCGCGGGCGTCACCATGAGTTTGGCGAGGATGCCGGCGTCACGGTCCCAGATGATCTGTATCCCGTAGAAGATGGAAATGAACAGCGCCGACTGCGCGATGATGCCCGGTGCCAAAAAGGCCAGATACGAGAGCGTTCCGGTGTTGATCACGTGCAGACGGCTGAACGTGGTACCGAAGATCAGCAGCCACAGCGCCGGTTGCACCATCCGGGTGACGAGTTCGGTCCGGTCGTGCTGCAGCTTCTGCAGTTCGACGATCGCGAACGCCGCGACGCGGCTCACCATTGAGCCGACGCGCTGCCAGCCATGGGGTGCACGCAGCAGCGTTACCTCGATCGGGTGTTGGTCAACCGGCACGACGAGCAACCTTTCTGCTGGAACGGATTTCACTGAATTGCTCGGAAGGCTCTGTCTGTGGCGAAAGGTCAGATGCCGCATAGTGGCGGAACACGTCCTCGAGGGTGGCCGCGGGCGACAGCGTCGACTTCAACTTCGCGGGAGTTCCGACGGCGCGCAACTCACCGCGGTGCATCAACGCCACCCGATCGCACAGCGCGTCGGCCTCTTCCATGTAGTGGGTGGTCAACAGAACGGTCATACCGAATTGGGCCTGCATGCTCTGCACCTGGTTCCAAACACCGTCCCGGGCAATGGGATCGAGCCCGACGGTGGGCTCGTCGAGAACCAGTAGCGACGGGTGGTTGACCAGCGCTTGAGCCACCTCGAGTCGGCGCACCATGCCGCCGGAGTAGGTCCCCGCGAGCCGGTTAGCCACGTCGAGCAATTCCATCGCGACCAGAGCTTGCTCGACGCGTTCGGCACGCTGGGCCCGGGGCACGCCATACAGCCGTGCGAACCATTCCACATTCTGTTTGCCCGTCAGCGCCGGTTCGATGGAAAGCTGTTGTGGCACAAAGCCGATGTTGCTTCGGATGTCCACCGTCTGGTGACGTGAGTCCAACCCGAAGATGTGAAGTTGACCCTGCTGGATCGGGGTCAGCGTGGTGAGCATACGCACCAGGGTGGTTTTGCCCGCCCCATTGGGGCCGAGCAGGCCCATCGTCTCACCGGGCCGCACCTGCAGCGTCACATCGTCGACCGCGGTGAACTTGGCGTAGCGGTATGTCAGATGCTGGCAGTCGATGGCCGGGGGTAGCAGTTCGCTCATGAACTTCGCTCCTGGAGTAGTCGTGTCATGGTGTCGAGAACCTCCAGTCCCTTTGCCAGAGATTCGATTTGGTCGTCGTCTAGTTCGTCGAGTACCTCGGACAACAGCGCTCGGCGTGCGGCCCTGGATGCGTCGACGATCTGCTGGGTGGGCCCGGCGAGGGCGAGCTCGCCGACGCGCCGGTCGGTTGCTCCGACGCTGCGGGTCAGTAAGCCGCCGGACACCAGCTTGGAAACCAGGGTCGACGCGGTGTTGGGTACCAACCCGAGTTCGGCAGCGGCGGCGCTGACCGAGATCCCGGGCTTGCGGCCCACCAGCCAGAGCAGTTCCGACTGCGACTCGGTGAGTCGCGCGGAGTCAAACCCGCGGCCGACGGACCTTCGCAGTTGGCGGCGGAATCTGCCGACGACGCGGAAAACCTCGGCGGCTAAATCGGTCTTTACCTGCACTTACCCGACAATACCTCTGTTTAAGAGCTAAATATTGGTGCGAGCTGTGGAGTGGTTATGCCTTCATAAGCGGGCTAGCGCCCGACGCGGTGCAGCGCTACATCGGCCAGGTCGCCGTTGCGGAGGGTCGCGGTCATGTACGTGCAGGCCGGTTGCCGGCGGCGATCTGTCGGCGAGCCCGGATTCAGCAGCCGCAGGCCGGTACTGGTGGTGGTGTCCCACGGGATGTGACTGTGGCCGAAGATCAACACATCGCTATCGGGGTACTGCCGCGACATCCGGGCCTCGCGGCCGGCAGCGCCGCCCGTCTCGTGGACAACTGTGAAGTGCAGTCCGTCCAGCACCACGTCCGCGCGTTCCGGTAGCCGCGACCGCAGGTCGGGTCCGTCGTTGTTTCCCCAACAGGCCACCAGCCGCGCCGCTCTGGCCGTCAACGTGTCGAGCAACCCCGGCGCCACCCAGTCGCCCGCATGAAAGACGACATCAGCCTTCGTCACTTCGTCCCATACCTGTGCCGGCAGATCGCGGGCGCGCCGCGGAACATGCGTATCGGCGAGCAGTAGCAGCCTCACCCGATCATCCTGCAACAGCCGTGCTCGCTGCTTTTCTCGGCTGCGCGCTTCCGCTCCGGTCTGGCCGACATCGAGAGCGTCATCAGCGCATATCGTCCGCCCGACGTAGCTGCCGTCCGACTCAGCCCGGTGGCCCTTCCGGCCAAACATCCCGGTGGTGGCGCCGCGACGCTGAAGTGGCACGATACTTACCAGCGCTTACCGGCGCGCTCCACCGCCGTCGGGCCGACACAAAGGAGAGAACGCAATGCGCACCTTCGAATCAGTCGCCGACCTCGCCGCGATCAAGGGCCAAGACATTGGGGAGAGCGAGTGGGTGACGATCACCCAGGAAGACGTCAATCTCTTCGCCGACGCGACCGGCGATCATCAATGGATTCACGTGGACCCGGAGCGAGCGGCCAAGGGCCCGTTCGGCAAGACCATCGCCCACGGCTTCATGACGTTGGCGCTGCTGCCGCGACTGCAGCACCAGATGTACACCGTCAACGGCATCAAACTCGCAATCAATTACGGCCTCAACAAGGTCCGCTTCCCCGCGCCGGTACCGGTCGGTTCGCGGGTGCGCGCGAAGAGCTCGCTGCTCGGAGTGGACGACCTGGGCGACGGCGCAGTGCAGGCAACCGTTTCGACCACGGTTGAGGTTGAGGGGTTGGAGAAGCCGGCCTGCGTGGCCGAGAGCGTCGTTCGCTACATCTCGTAGCCACAGGCCATGGACGCTGAACTGGCATCCTGGTTGGTTGCCGGAGAGCACTTCGACTACCTCGGCTTTGACATCTTCTACCGGATGGAAGGCAGCGGGCCTCCGCTGCTGCTGATCCACGGTTACCCGTTCAATTCCTTTGACTGGGCACTGATCTGGCCGACGCTGACCGCGCGTTTCACGGTCGTCGCGCCGGACATGATGGGCATGGGCTTTTCGGTAAAGCCCGTTGCCTACGAATACTCGGTGCACGACCACGCCGACATGCATGAGGCGCTACTGGACCACCTGGGAATCGGCAACGCGCACATGCTGGCCCACGACATCGGCGACTCTGTAGGCCAGGAACTGTTGGCCCGTCACGAGTTTGGCGAGCACGCTTACGGCGGGTTGCGCATCGACTCGATCACCTGGCTCAACGGCGGAATGTTCGTCGAGACCTACACGCCGCGCACGGCGCAGA